>Ga0209336_10000097_pt1 | contig 40222 bp, 47 predicted proteins | sample LinPmetageLP32_FD_184042 | JGI IMG/M metagenome (GOLD analysis project Ga0209336, IMG submission 184042) | Marine viral communities from the Pacific Ocean - LP-32 (SPAdes) (version 2) | ecosystem: Environmental > Aquatic > Marine > Oceanic | place: Pacific Ocean | collected 2009-08-23
TGTTTACTAAAGAAGTTTATATTGGTGATACTAAGTTTGATAAATGGACAACAAAAAAACAAACAACATCAAGCATTGATGTAACTAATAAAAATGATGTAGCTGTCAAAGTTTTACAATATTACAAATAAAATTAACAAAGGAAAAATAAAATGAAAACAAAGATTAAAGAATATTTAGAATATGCAATCTGGGTCAAAGTACCTATGTTTGTAGTTGTAATAGCAATAATCCTGTCTGCAATAGTGTTCTAATGAAAGACGTTAACGAGTTAAATCTCGAAATCGAGCGTATCCACGCCGATATTAAACTCATAGAACAATCCATTTCAACAATTCAGACCAACCATTTATTTCACATTCAGCGTGATATTGACCGTATCAATAAAGTATTATGGGCTATTGGCTTTGGTGTCTTCACACAATTTATAATCGTAATAAGAGACTTTGTAATAACGTGATATTTGACATAGTGAAGCTTGCTGTTGGGGCAGGAACTCACATCATGGGTAACAGACAAAAACGTAAAATGTTTGAGTCTGATGCTGCATTAAAACATTCTGAAGCGATGGCTAAAGGTGAAATTGAGTACCAAGCAACAGTAAGAAATTCTAATGACCAAGGATTTAAAGATGAGTTCGTTCTTATTCTGGTATCACTACCAATACTTGTTTTGATTTGGAGCGTCTTTAGTGACGACCCAGATATGAAATCCAAGCTCGACACTTTCTTCGAACAATTTAAAAATCTTCCGTATTGGTATCAAGGATTATTTCTTGGAATATGCGGTTCGATATATGGTTTGCGAGGAATTGATTTATTAAAAGGTAAGAAATAATGTGGTTTGTAATAACTGTTATGCTTACATTCACAAATGGAGAGCAAGCATCAAGAGAATATAAAGCAAAAACATTTTCTGACACATGGACGTGCCATGAATACATAGGCAATTTTAAAGTTGAACTAATAACCCCACACTTAGAAGCATATGCACCTGAATTAAGGGGCTTTGAGTTCTATTGTGAAAGTCGTCATGGGACAGAAGTGTGAAGATTTCAGATGAAACAGCAATCGCTATGCCAGTACGAAATCTTATTTCAATCATTGGCGCTGTTGCTGTAGGTGTATGGTTTGCATTCGGTGTTATCGAAAGATTAAATTCTATTGAGACTGAGCTACAACTAATTCAAAAAGATTTAGAAGCTGCTAACGAGTTTATTGAAGGTGTACCTAAAGGGGACATGGTGTCTCCACAGATACAAGAACTATTTATGCTTGTTGAATACATTTCAAAAAACCAAGACAAGCTTAAAGAGCAAATGGAAATAGAAATTCCAGCAATATCCAAGAACGACATGATAATTCAATTTCATGAATCACGAATTATAGATTTAGAGGAGAAATTAAATGGGACTCATTGAATCCGTCATCATACTTAGTCTTTATATCTATGATGGTGGCAATAAAAATATTGAAGGGTGGTATCACCAAGAAAGCCTGGGGGAATGCCTAGAAGGCAAACGAACTGCTGAAAGAAATTCAGGCAATTCAGTTCAGTACACGTGTACTTTAGAAGATTGCGAAATGTCTATAGACGTAACAGGGGTCAAACATTGTGAGAGGATTATACAATAGTGGAAGAAAAAGAAACGATAGCGTCAATAATTGACCAACTACCCATCTTGTTAGTGCAACAAGCTTATAAAAAATTAAAAAGTGGTGATGACCTTACTGCTTCAGAGATGAAAGTGTGTCTTGAAGTCTGTAAAACTTACAGTTCAGAAGACATAATTAAAAAGGCCGACAACATATTAGAAGATGTGCCTTTTGATATAGATGAATAATACAATTGAAGTTCAAGCAGGTGAGACCGATAGAATTATTGTGGATGGTACTAAGGTCACTGTTGATACCGGTAATGATTATTTAGATTTCTTATTTGTCTTCGGTGGCATCTTGCTACTTTATGCAGGCAAGAAAGCTATAGATAAATTTCTTAAATGAATAAGATAAAAAACTTTAAAAACTTTTTGTATTTATGTTGGAAGCATCTGAACTTACCAGACCCAACACCAATACAATACGATATAGCAGACTATCTGCAGGCCAAAGATAAACGATTAGTTATTCAAGCGTTCAGAGGTGTCGGTAAAAGTTGGATTACATCTGCTTTTGTCTGTCATCAACTATTATTAAACCCACAAAGAAATATCTTAGTGGTATCAGCTTCTAAAACTAGAGCTGATGACTTTAGTACATTCACCCAAAGACTAATTGGTGAAATGCCAATGCTCGAACATCTAAAACCTAGAGATAACCAAAGACATTCAAAAATTAGTTTTGATGTTGCACCAGCACTCGCTTCTCACGCACCAAGTGTGAAATCAATGGGAGTAACTGGACAATTAACCGGCTCACGTGCTGATTTAATCATTGCAGATGACGTTGAGAGTGCCAATAACTCACAAACGCAGCTAATGAGAGACAGATTAAGTGAAACAGTAAAAGAATTTGATGCTATTATTAAGCCTACGGTCGGTCGAATCATATTCCTAGGGACACCACAGACAGAAATGTCTTTGTATAACTCCTTAGAAGAACGTGGATATCAAACACGTGTATGGCCAGCGTTATATCCTACCCAAACACAACTAACAGGTTATGGAAATAAACTGGCAAAAGTTATTGCTGACGAAAAAACTTCAGAAGGTAAACCGACTGACCCAGATAGGTTTAACGAAGTTGATTTGATGGAACGTCTAAGTTCGTATGGGCGCAGTGGTTTCAATTTGCAATTCATGTTGGATACAACATTGAGTGATGCAAACAGATACCCGCTCAAACTAAACGACCTCATTATAGTTTCAGGTTGCGCTTCATGGAAAGAAGCACCTGCAAAAATACAATGGGCTTCCGGACAAGACCAAATTACAGCGATTAGCTCAGACACACCAAATGTGGGTCTTAAGGGAGACTACTTCACCTCTTATTTATATATGAGTGATGAATTTGCGCCTTGGGAGGGAACAGTTATGTCAATTGACCCTTCTGGGCGTGGAGAAGATAGAACAGGTTATGCAGTTATAAAGATGTTGCATGGTATTTTATATCTAACAGCTATTGGCGCACTTGAAGGTGGCTATAGTGAAGAGACATTAGAAGAACTATCGCACATAGCAAAACGCCAAAATGTTAATTACGTTGTTATTGAGAGTAACTTTGGGGATGGCATGGCAACACAATTGTTAAAACCGGTGATGTCTAAAATACATCCATGTGAAATAGAAGAAGTAAGACACAGTATTCAAAAAGAGAAACGTATTATTGATACCTTAGAGCCCATTATGAATACGCATAGGCTCGTAGTTGACCATGATATTATTAAAAAGGACTTTGAATTACCACCTGACCACCAATTGTTTAGACAAATGACACGTCTTACGAGAGATAAAGGTGCACTTAGACACGATGACCAGATAGATGCGCTGTCTATAGCTGCAAATTATTGGGTAGAACGCATGGATAGAGACCAAGTTCTTGCATTCGACCAACACAAAGAAGAATTATTAGACCTAGAACTAGATAGATTTATGGAGACGGCTATTGGTCGTGCCCCAGAAGGAGACAGATTTATATGACCTATGAAGATATTAAAGAGAGCATCAAGCTACATGAAGGGTATCGTTTAGAAACATACTACTGCACCGAAAATCATTTAACTGGTGGTTACGGTCACAAAATGTTGGATGGAGAAAGTATCCCATCTGATGAAGCTGGTTGGTCAAAGTTATTTGATAAGGACTTTAAGATAGCTCTTAAGGGTGCTCAGGGACTCATAGAAGAGAACATGGTTAGTCCTAAAGCATTCGGTATCTTAATAGAAATGGTTTACCAATTAGGCGTGTATGGAGTTTCTAAATTTAAAAAAATGTTAATAGCTTTGGACTCCAAAGACTATCAAACAGCAAGTATTGAAATGTTAGATAGTAAGTGGGCAAAGCAAACACCGAATAGGGCAGAGGATTTATCTTCAAGGATGCGCAATATTTAGTACAAAAATATGAGGGGATATATCGTATGTACTAGGCGTTTTTTCCCCCTTGCGGGGGTGTCTGCGCGCGTGGGAAAATTGTTGCAAGGCCTATAGTACGCGCGATTTTTCCGTATAATAGCAAGCGATTGTATATCCGTAGGCAGGGCGCATTTAAAATATTTTCATGTGTGTGTGCTATAGGGTCTATTTTTTTTACGGTGGTGATTAAAGTTCCCATATTAGATATATCCAAGCTTCAACCCTAGCTATTACTATAGCTTATACCTCCACCACCTTCCCCTTAATTATACATATATAATGTATAGCTATATCTCCTATCTCCTACCTCCTGCCTATCACCTCTATAATTAAATGTAATTGGTAGTTGACTTGTTATCCGTTAGCGGGTATAATACGCGTATCAGGTTTAAAATTGTTTATTGATTCGGACTTGATGGGATTATTTACTGGCGTTCACCTCCCAAAGCATAACAGACACCAGACAAGCGGGAGCGCAAAGATATCTATTAAATCTTGTAACGTGCTCACTCCGCTAGCAGGACGGGCGGGAGCTTAGCTGCTAGCACTCAAACAAAACTTTATAATGAAGACTTGAAGGGCTGCTGTTTAGTGGGCAAGCATCTGCAACAAGTGTAGTCCTATATATTGGCTCTTCTAGCCTTCATTAATAAAGCTTTAATTAGTGAAGAGTTGAAGGGCTGGCGGTGGCTCTTCTACCCTTCATTAACAATGAGGGAAAATCAAACAATCAAACAAACTAAACAAGAGGAGAATACTTATGGGCACTAGATGCAATATAAGAATAACCTACGGCGATACCAATATTTGGATATATCGCCACTGGGACGGCTACCTATCTCAAACGGGTAAGGACGTAAACGACAAGCTTCAAAACTCACGTAAAAAAAACTACAGCATGGGGGATAAAGAAGAAGCGCAAAGAGTTAATATAGTAAATTTTATTAATTCTTTTTTACTAGACAACCGTTACGAACTAACAACAAGCCAACATGGTGACATTGAATTTTTATATCATATTAAATTCAGTAGAGACGGCTTAGTTGATGCAATAGCATTAAAACAAAGACCAGAAGGCGCAAGCTATAAAGACGACTTGTCTGTTGAATACTTCTACCCCTGGGCGGAAGGACAAACAAGCTTCTATAATCCATTTGAATTTACTTTTTACGAAGTAGTTGAGAAGGATATCGAAGCAACTGAAAATAGAATTAAGCAATTAAAAAAAGAAAATAGATTGACTGATTATAAGTCTTTGCAATTTAAAAAGGCGGTGGCTCAATGATTGACTTTATTATATTCGGCATCATTGACAACGCTGTAATGATTATCGGAGCAATGACAGGTTTAGAGCTTGAACGCTTTCTTCCTAAACGCTTTCAACATGGCCTCGGCGCAGTAGTCGGGGCGGGTCTAGGAAATACTTTAAGCGATTTCCTCGGCGGTGTTGGTGCGGGTAACTTGCCCCTAGCGTTTGGAACTGCGGGCGGTTGCATCATTGGCTTACTGTTCATACCAGTTCTATTTTTTTCAATCAGACTATGGGGGACTTATGGATTTCATAGACAAACACAAAAATAGAATAAGGGAAAGCGCATTGCGTAACCCGTTGAAGGCTTACTTTTTAGGAGGCTTTCAAACTTTACCGAGCAAACAGAAAAAACAAGTGTTTGCGTATTTGCAAGCGGTAAGGACTAAAAGAAATAATTAAATGAAACAGAGGGGGGCACGTGTTGCCCTTCTCGGCTTCGTTTAACTACGAAGAGTGAATTGAAAAAAGGTATATTTGAACCCTCTTCAATTTACTAGACGGCAAAAAAGGCGAGCGTGGAATGTGAAACGCTACAGAGTGATAACTTTGAAACACTAGAATAGTACAAAGCCATGCACGCCTTTACTAGACGGCAAACTTTAGGTTCTACATAGGCGTACATCTTAATACTTATGTTGCTGACTGAGCAGAATACAAATGAAACAGAACAGTCACTAAAGTTAGTCGTTTACTATACGACAAATGCAGACCTAAGTGCGAGCTGTATAAAACGAAAAAGGTGTTCGCTTGCGTTTGTTGTATTTACTAGACGGCAATCAATCAAACAAACAAGGAGGTTAAAATGATTTTAGGTAAAACAGAAGTCAATAGCAAGGAGTGGCGCGAACGAATAAGCTACGACCGTTTCAAGAATATTAGAAATCTAGCGGAAGACTTTTATCTTGAATATTGGAATAACTATTTAACGATTAGCTTGATAGCAGAACATTATGAAATTACTGATGAACTGGCTGAAGAGTTAATAAATTTAGGTAGAGAAACATTTGAAAATAATCAAACAAACAAGGAGAAAATAATATGATTTATTCGATGAACATAAATATGGACAATCATTATTCCATAGACATTGATGTTGAAGATGGAACTTTTAGCCATCGACTAATGCTTAAAGGAAAATACAGTTCTAAGGAATATCCACTAGGAACTACTAGAAAGCAAATAGTAGCTAAGTTGGATAAACTTTTTAATACCACTCAAAATTAAATGTAACCAAAGGGGGCATATATAAGTGCCACTTTAAGCATACTAAAGTGCCCCTTTTAGCTACCTTTAAGAATCAGGGCGTTTTATTCTTTCTAGCCCTTTTTAAATGTAGATAGTGATTTGCTGTTTACTAGACGGCGCGTTTTATATTTTCTAGCGCCTTCTTTACTATACGGCAAATTACGCTTTGTTCATGAGCCTCATAAATAGTGTCATGGCTATTTATGGGGTCTGAACCCATGCTTTACTAGACGGCGTATTAACAGCCATTTTAAAAGTGTGAGTATATTTTTTTTTAAGCATATTGACTTCGGATTTCAAATTTGCTTAATAGTAATTGAAGAATGTTTTTATTCAAAAGGAGTAAAAGCATTTTGAGCACGAACCAGCACGTATGATATGAATGATAATCGGTGTTGCGAGGTTCAACAGGTAACACCCAAACTACCTGCTTTAAGGTTCTGCCTTAGACAAATACCTATGGGGTTTTACTCTGAGCAGCTTGCTCAAAACAAAAGCTGTTTAGATGGAATTAAGCCTTGAGCCGGGAGATGGCTCATATTTGTTTAACAATAAGGAGAACCATAATGCAATGTATCACGTAAGACTTTTTAATTACGATATTCAACTTGAGCGATATACGAGCTGGACAAAATTTGGTTACAAACGCGGTTACTACGAAAGTAACTTGTGGGAAGTAATTATAGATTTTGGCTGGTGGCGTTTGTTTATAAATAAATAAATAACTCAGACTTGAAGAACTGCCCGATATAGGGTATAAACCATCAACAGGCAAAGGAAGGAGATTCTATAATGCCAGATACTTTTAGATATACGTCTGTGAGTGTTTCAAAGAAAGCACACGCAGATTTAACCAAACTACAAAACCAATTGCATAAGCAACATGGTGTTGAGTTCTCAATTGCGAAAGTGATTGAAAGCTTAGCTGTGAAGGCGGTCAACCATGACCAGCAGTAGGAGGAGTAGTCACCAAGTAGGAAAGATATGGGGTTTTAAAGATAATAAAACAGAACGTAGTTCACCACGTACAATCTTAGGATTGTTTCCTACAAGGAGTAAAACAGAGGAGGGGAAAAAATGCCAAAAGGAGTCGAAGACTTAACTATTGGTAAGTTAGAGTCGTTGCTACATATCACCGATATAATAAGAGGTTTGGATAGCCGTATGGAGATGCAAACACTTGCTATATTTTTATATGTGGCACGACACAATAGAAGCGGCGGTATTACAATGGATGAAATTGCAAACGAAATAGGTATTGCACAATCTAGTTGTAGTCGTGGCGTAATGAAACTTTCTGACGGACTTGTAAATCCACCCAGAGAAGTTTTAGATAGAGCTGCAAAAAGAGGAAAGCCACCAACACGTGAGGCGTTAAAACCTAAGTTTGGTATTGGACTTCTTTATACTCAAGACGACCCATACGAACGAAGACGTAAGATTGTTTTTCTTTCACCAATGGGCGAACGTATTGCCAACAAGTTAACGGACTATACTGTTGCATCTTATCCAATGTCTGCTGATGAACGCAAAGCGCGTGTGCGAGACATGAAAGATGGCAAAGAAGTTCATAAGCAAAGACGTGTAATGGAATACGAAGAAAAGTTTATGAGTGAAAATCTGCAGCGCCTTGAAGAACTTCAGGCCAATTTTAAAGACCAGATGGAAAGTGTTAAAAGGGAACTTGCTAATCGCCAACGCGATAGTGAGCTGACTTTTACAGAGCTTCGGAAACGCAATTTGTTATCTTCAGGCTATATGCAAGAAGGCGCAAATGTGAACACAAAGAAGAAAAGATAAATGCAACTAACAAACTACAGAGAGGAGGTGAAGATAATGAGTAATGAAAAACTTAATCAATATAGCAATCAAGAAGTGATGCCGTTGAATATCCCAAAAGGAGATGAAGGCGGGTTTGCTGACAGAAGACTATCTGCAATACAAAAGAAGTTACGAGCAGACGGTTGGAATGTCGCGCAAGCAAAATACGCGAAGATGATTGTTGCGTTGTTTAACGATGTGTTGGTTACGGAAGTAACGACTAGACATATAGATGCGTTAAAGGAAGACTTACTAGCAAGAGGTCGGACTGTCGCAACAGTCAATCGTTATTTTTCAGCATTAAGTAAAATGCTAAAATACGCATTGAACCGACCGAATGAATATGGACTTAAAAATATTCCATACATTCCTTGGGGCAAAGAAGACAACGGAAGAGTTAGATGGGTTTCCATTAAAGAAGAAAGAGAAATGGTTAGGATGATGACAAGACGTAATAAAGTCGAATACCTAAACTTCTTTTTATTCCTAATGGATACTGGTCTAAGAAAAGGTGAAGCTTGTAAGCTTACAACTGCTGACGTGCAGTTCGATGAAGTACAAAAAGTGAAATACATTCTAGTGCTAGATACTAAGAATGGAACTAACAGAAGTGTACCTTTGTCAAACAGAGCACGTGCAATAATAGAAGCACTTGTAGAAGGACAAGACGCATCAACTGCAATATTCCGACATAACTATTGGACATTGCAGAACCAATGGGAAGACATGAGAGAAATCATGGGTCTCGAAGAGGACAAGGAGTTTACACTCCATTGCCTGAGACACACGTTTGCATCTCGGTTAGCCCAAGCAGGGAAGCCTTTACATTTAATTGGTTTATTAATGGGGCATAAGACTTTAGCAATGACGAAGCGCTACAGTCATTTAGCACCACAACATACCTTTAATGTACTAGACGTCCTGAACAATGACAGGCCAGAGCAACTTCTTATAGAAGATGCAAAAAGCCAAAGCGATAAAATATCCCACATCGGATAGCATTATACTTTATGCAATCGCTTGGCATTGTTACAAAATAAGAGAGTGAGAAAAGTTGTTGAGAAACGTAAGCTTTTTGAATTACGACACCGCCGTTTCTTCATTTTGCCAACGGATTACAAATCGGCGAAACAGAAGAATGCGGTGTTGGTATTTTCAAGCATAGCACTTTGCTAGTTACACGTGAAACAATAAACTTCTCTCACTCTCTCTAATTTTAATTTTAAATTAAGGAGAGTAAACTTATGGCTAAGATATTTGAAAGCCTACCGACATACCAAGATGAATACGCGCACGAACGCGAAATGAAAGAGCTTGGCAAGAACCGCACATCAAAAAGACGAACATCTCATATCCAAAGAGAAGAGGAGTCCGTCACATCCTATGGCAAGGTTATGGTCGCTCAGACCATCGTACCCCTTGCTCATTCCATTAATGATTTTCTTAACACGATAGCGGAGAAAACTGAAGGTCGGCCAGAGATTGCCTACCTGAGATTATGTGAAGTACAAGAACCAGAAATTTGTGCCTTAATCACAGCGAAGCACGTCATTAATACAGTCACCCAACAAAAGCCCTTTACAGGAAGCTGCATAGCTCTTGGAGGAAAGATTGAAACTCAGGTACAGCTAAAAAACTTCCAAAAGCTCAATCCAGAGCTTTACGAGGCGGTAAAGACTGACCTTGATAAGAGAAGCTGGCATTATGCCTATAAAAGGAGGAAATTACGTGAAAGCGCAAAGCGAGGTCTAGTAGAATGGACTGAGTGGAGCAAAACAGAGAAACTTCACGTAGGTATCCGCCTAGTTGAGCTTATGGCTATCAGCACAGGTCTAATTGAAATCGGTCACGATGTTATTAAGAAGAAGAAAACTAAGGTCATAAGGCAGACCCAAAAGACTGCTGAATGGATTAGTAAACGTAATAACTTTAATGATTTATTAAATCCTGAATATCTGCCTTGCGTGATGAAACCTAAGGAATGGACAGGAGTAGACGGCGGAGCATACTGGACATCTGAAATGCCTCCATTAGACCTCGTTAAACAGAAGAATAAGAGGTTTAAACAGGAGCTTGAGAACTTCCAGATGCCAGAGGTCTATAATGCGGTAAATGCTATGCAGAACACCCCATTTAAGATTAATACATTTGTTTTAGATGTTATGAACCACGCTTGGGATAATGGTCACGATTGGGGTGAAATGCCTTCTTCATATCTGAAGGACTTACCAAACAAACCACACGACATTGATACTAATGCAGAGTCTCGCAAAGAATACAAAAAGCAGGCCAGCATAATTCATACTGAAAACAATCGAACCAAGTCCAAGAGGATTTTATTTTCTAAAATTCTACACTCAGGGCAAAAGTTCCGGGGATATGATAAAATATATTATCCGCTACAGTTGGATTTCCGTAGCCGAGTATATTGTGTTCCAGCATTCTTGAATTATCAATCTATAGGTGGAGCTAAAGCTCTCCTAGAGTTTGCTAACGGCAAGCCAATCACCACCGAAAACAAAGGTGCTTTCTGGCTAGGCGTTCATGGTGCTAACACTTGGGGAGAGGATAAGGTATCTCTCGCTGACAGAAATCAATGGGTTCTCGATAATGAGGATTGGATTATAGAATGTGGTAAAGACCCTATTGCTAATTTGCAATGGAATGACGCAGATAGTCCTTATCAGTTCTTGGCCTTTTGTAATGAATGGAAACTATGGAGAGAACAGGGTGAAGGATTTATTTCTCACATTCCTGTTGCTGTTGATGGTAGCTGTAACGGCTTACAACTTTACTCATTAATGCTTAAAGATGAAATTGCGGGAAAACTTGTAAACTTAACTGTTACAGATACACCACAAGACATCTACCAAGTAATTGCTGATAATGTAAATGAGCGATTGAGACAAGATGCAACAGATGGCAAAGCTTATGCGCAAGCATGGCTGAACTATAAGGTCAAAAGGTCTACAACTAAGCGTAGCATTATGACTATCTGTTATGGAAGCACCCGCTACAGTTGCACCGATTTTGTAAGAGAAGATTTACAAAAGCGTAAAGACAAAGGCGAACCACATCCATTTACTAATGATGAACTGAAACCATCAGTTTATTTAGCTGGTCTTATTTGGGATAGCATTGGTGATAACCTGAAGTCCGCCCGGGAGGGAATGGATTTCTTACAAGCTATCGCACGTGTTGTTTGTAAAGACCAACTGCCGATACATTGGATAAATCCTGTAGGCTTTCCTATCTGGCAATCATACCCAGAAGTAAGGTCAATGAGAGTTAAGGCAATGTTGATGGGAGAGGTGATAAAGCCTCGAGTTAATACAGAGCTGGACACTACAGACCGCAGAAGAATGGTAAATGGAGTTGCTGCAAACTTTGTTCACTCATTAGATGCAGCTTGTATGATGGTGACTGTTAATCTTGCACAAGCAAAAGGAATACAAAACTTTTGTAATGTGCACGACAGCTTCGGCACTACAGCAGCAGACGTTCAAGTTCTTAATGAAACTTTACGTGATGCTTTTGTTAAAGTGTTTACAGAAAATGATGTGCTTGCAGATTTTAAAGATGGCATATCAAGACTTGTACCTGAGAAGCACAGAGACAAACTACCTGAGCTTCCACGCAAAGGTAAATTAGACATCGAGTTGTTAAGACAGAGTGAATTTTTCTTTGCTTAAAAGTGCTATCCGATAAAGGATACATAAGTGCCCTTATATGAACGTAAAACATTTTGCGTTCTAACTTTAATATAAGGAGAATAATAACTTGAAGAATAACTACACGAAAATTGTATCAGGTGTTGGCGTTAGTCAATACGCTTGGCTGACACAGCCTGATACAAGGTTTGACGAAGTTGGACATTTTAAAACAAATCTAATTTTGTCAGGAGAAGAAGCTGATACACTTAAAGGTGCTATCAATGAAGAACTTACTAAAAGCATTGCTCTTGCTAAAGAGAAAGCTAAAGGTAAGAATTTAAAAACTGCACCTACCCCGTTTGAAGACGAAGTGGATGATAATGGAGAGCCTACGGGTTCTACGATTTTTAAATTTAAAACTAAAGCTCAAATCACAACCAGAGACGGGAAGATAATTCCTAACAAGGTTGCAATCTTTGACTCAAAGGGAAACCCGATGGTCGATTGCAATGTTTGGTCTGGAAGTGAGATGAAAGTAAGTGCAGAACTCGTTCCATATTTTACTGCAATGGTTGGGGCTGGCGTGTCAATGAGACTACGAGCAGTTCAAATAACCAAATTAGTAGAAGGAGGAGCAGGCAATGCCAAAGGATACGGCTTTAACGAAGAAGAAGGCTACCAGCAATCCATATCTGAAACGCCAGCAGATGAGGAGAGCCAGCAAGCCTTTGACTTCTAACGAAGTCGGCCTGCGGTATGGATTTCGTTCTGGTTTAGAAGAACGAATAGCTAACGAGTTAAAGACAGAGAGTGTGGAGTTTGAATTTGAAGAGACTAAGTTGAAATATACTAAGCCTTTAAAAATTCATACTTACACTCCTGACTTTTACCTACCCAAACAAAAACTTTTCATAGAAACAAAAGGATTGTTCACAAGTGCTGACCGTCAAAAGATGCGCTTGGTAAAAGAACAACATCCTGATTTAGACATCCGTTTCATATTCAGCAACGCAAAGGCACGCATCAGTAAAAAGTCTAAGACTACTTACGCGATGTGGTGTGACAAATATAAGTTTCCTTTTGCTGACAAACATCTTCCCCAGGAGTGGTTATGAGTAATAAAAGATTGAGCACAGAATTTATTGTGGTTCACTCTTCTCAGACTATTCCCGAGGAAGATTTATCAGCTAAAGATGTTGATGTAATTCATCGTAAAGATGGATTGTTAAATATTGGCTATCACAAAATTATTAGACGTGATGGCACAATTGAAAACGGAAGAGATATTGATACCTGCGGCATCCATGTGGATGCTAAAGGAGATGTTTCAAATCAGAATTCTATTGGAATTTGTCTTATAGGCGGCAAGTCTCCTAAAGGAGAACTTGATTGTAATTATACACTAGCCCAATTCAATGCCCTTGTTGGTCTTTTAGTGGAATTACAAGCCATTTATGATAAAGTCAAAGTCATTAGTCACAGAGATGTGGCTGATACATCTTGCCCTAATTTTGAAATTTCAACTTTAGGACAGTTTGTTTGATTGGAGCTCAAGAGACACAACTTCGGTTGGCCACTCTTGGGCTCTTTCAATTTCTAGCCAAAATATTCCAGCCAAAAAATTTAATCAATTATGACAGAAAGCAATTTTCTATATCACACAAACTGTGACTCTTGCGGAAGCAAGGACAATGTCGCGGTGTATGACGATGGACATACGTTTTGCTTTGGATGTCAAAATATAACTCGGGAGAATGAAGTGAATACACCTACACAAACAAACAAAACAACAGATTTAATACCAAGTGATGTCAATGAGATTGCATCACGTAAGATAGATTTCAATACAGTACAAAAATTTAACTACGGCACAGGCGACTACTTCGGTAGAGCTTGCCAAGTAGCAAACTACTATAACTCTGATAGGGAGTTGGTTGCACAAAAGCTACGTTATCCTTCCAAAGAATTTCAATGGTTGGGTGACGTAAAGCAAGCGACACTATTCGGACAGCACCTTTGGGGAAGCAAAGGCAAGATGGTTGTTATAACTGAAGGAGAGATTGATGCATTGAGTGTATCAAAACTTTGGAATAACAAATTTCCTGTTGTGTCAATTAAGACAGGAGCTGCGGGTGCAAAAAAAGATATTTCAAAAGAATTAGAATGGCTTGAGAATTTTGACAGCGTTGTCTTGTGTTTCGACCAAGATGATGCAGGCAAAAAGGCGGCAGCAGAGTGTGCTAGATTGTTCTCCCCTAACAAGGCTAAAATATGTACGCTGCCGCTTAAAGATGCAAACGAGATGATAGTTGCAGGTAAGTATAAAGAACTTACAGACTGCATCTGGTCAGCTAAACCATACCGACCGGATGGTATAGTTTGTGGAACAGATATTTGGGACACAATAAATAAAGAAGATGAATACGTCTCTGTGGACTACCCATTCCCAGCACTTAATATTAAAACACATGGCTTACGTAAAGGTGAGCTAGTTACAATTACAGCAGGTTCAGGTGTAGGTAAGAGTTCATTCTGCCGACACATAGCTCTGCATTTATTACAAAAAGATTTTAAAGTTGGATACATAGCCCTAGAGGAAAGTATCAAACGAACCTCACTCGGCATTATGGGAGTGAGTTTACAAAAACCACTACACTTAACAAGAGAGGGAGTAAAAGAAGATGAACTTCGAGATACCTACGATGCAACTGTGGGTAATGGCAATTTTTATTTGTATAATCATTTTGGTTCTACTGTTGCCGATAATCTTATCGCAAAAATTAGATACATGGCCAAGGCGTGTGCTTGTGATTACATTATTCTTGACCACCTTCACATGGCTCTTAGTAGTCTTGGTGATGAACACACTAACGATGAACGTAAACTTATTGATTATACCGTATCCGTTTTACGTACATTAGTTGAAGAAACAGGTATTGGATTAATTTTAGTTTCTCATTTACGTAGAAGTGAAGGAGACAAAGGTTGGGAAGATGGAAAGAGCGTAACTATGAATGCTCTTAGAGGTTCAGCATCTATTGGTCAGTTATCAGATTTAATCATTTCTATGAACCGCGACTTACAAGCAGAGGACAACACCACAATTGTAACTATTTTAAAAAATAGATTTAGTGGTGAAACAGGTCACGCGTGCAATCTCAATTTTGATTTAGAGACAGGTTGTCTTGCTGAAATAATTCACGATGATTTTTAATTTAGAAATTGAACACGCTGAATGGACTACATTAGTTATGGATGCTATTGCGCAAGCAGAGCGAAACCCAACCAAAGAAATTTATATTCACGTAGCTACAGATGAAGCTTACGAAATTATTGATGAGGCAGTTTATGCACTTATCACAAATGGCAATGAAGCCGCTTGGCGCATTGTCTTACAACAACACACTTTACATTAGGAGAAATATGAAAAAAGTAAAATTACCAGACGCTATAGATGTGTCTTACCACACCTTAAAAGTGGTGCTTTTAGAGCCAGACATTGCTCTTGAGGTGGGCGACCAACAAGGAAGCTACGCAGCAAGAGAGCAAAAAATATATCTGGATAGAAGTATTATTGAAGAGGGAGGCGATAGAGCTCTTAGTCTTTTGCTCCACGAGGTAGGCCATGCGCTGTATTACATATTTAATCTTAAGGATAGAGAAGAAGAGCCAACAGTAGACAGCTTTGCTAACGGCTACACAGAAGTATTTAAAAGAAACCCTAAACTATTGAATTGGATAACTCAGCAAGTATGAGATTAGTATTCGATATTGAAACTGATGGGTTATTAGAGGAGGTCAGCAAGGTTCATTGTATTATTATAAAGAACCTCGATACAAATGAGGTTATCAATTTAAAATTAAACAAAGCAATGGAACTGCTGGCCGCCGCAGATGAAATTATTGGTCACAATATTATTGGCTTTGACATCCCTGTATTGAAAAAACTTTATGGGTTTAGAACTGATGCAAAAATATTTGATACCATAGTTGCAGCACGTTTATTTTATCCTGACATAAGAGATAGAGATTTCCGTAAACAAGACTTTCCTAAAAAATTAATTGGTCGTCATAGCTTAGAAGCATGGGGACATCGTATTGGTAACTACAAAGGACAGATAGTTACTGATTGGAAAGTGTTTACTGCAGAGATGCTAGAGTATTGCGTCCAAGATGTAGAAGTAACAGCTACACTTTACAACATACTTACCCAAACAAAACAACCTGATGCTCTTAACTTAGAACACGAGGTTGCACAAATTATACATCGACAAGAACAGCATGGTTTTTCTTTTGATAAAGAAGCTGCTGAAAAATTATTTACAACTTTAAATACAAGACGTTTAGAACTTGAAGAAGAGTTGCAAAATATTTTCCCACCACTTGTTGAGAAAACTCCATTCACACCAAAAGTAAATAATAAGACTAGGGGCTATGTTAAAGGTAAAACAATTTACAAAGAAAAAACTGTAACCTTTAATCCATCTAGTCGTATGCACATTGCACAGAGACTAAAAGATAAATACAATTGGCAACCTGCAGAATACACACCTGATGGAAAACCAAAAGTTGATGAAACAGTTTTAGAAAAACTAAAATATCCTGAGGCAAAAATTTTAAGTGAACATTTCTTAGTTGAAAAACGTATTGCACAATTAGCAGTCGGAGCGCAAGCTTGGTTAAAACAAGAGAAGGGTGGTCGTATTTATGGTAATTGTAATACTAATTCTACAGTTACAGGACGTGCCTCTCATACACATCCAAACTTAGGACAAGTACCAAGCATCCATAAAACTTATGGCAAGGAGTGCCGTCAATTATTTAGAGCTACTCCAGGGAAAAAGCTGGTTGGTATTGATATATCAGGCTTAGAGGTTCGTATGCTAGCGCACTACTTAGCTAAATATGACAAAGGAGATTACACAGATGTTGTCTTAAATGGTGACATCCACACCAATACTCAAGAACTGGCTGGTCTTGAAAGCCGAGACATAGCTAAAAGATTTTACTACTGCTTCCTTTATGGTGGTGGTGTTAAGAAAATTGCACAGGTTACAGGTAAGAAAGTTGGAGAAGCTTCTAAAATCAAAACAAGATTTTTAAACAATTTACCTGCACTTAATAAACTTATTACAGACGTACAAAGAGCTTCCACAAGAGGTCACATAGTTGGACTAGATGGACGACACGTAAAAGTACGCTCACAACATTCAGCACTCAATACATTACTTCAATCAAGTGGAGCAATTGTATGTAAGCAATGGCTCATAGAATTTGACAAACTAATTAAAAAATTAAAAGACGTGCAACAGGTCGTATGGGTTCACGATGAAATCCAAGTTGAATGTGATGAAGCTGATGCAGAAGTAGTTGGACAATTAGCAGTTGATGCAATTGAAAGTACCGGCGCACATTTTAATTTACGCATACCACTAACAGGTGAATTTAAAGTTGGCGAGAGTTGGGCTGACACACATTGAAGAATTCTAAATTTGACTTGGACTTGGCTTATGGTCAAGACCGAGAGCAACGTGTTGCAGCTATCTTTGATACCGACAAGTTTAAGGTCGAAGTAAAGACCGAAAGAGATTGGTGGTACAGGTCAGGTAACATCGCAATAGAAGTTGAAAGCTATGGTAAGCCATCTGGCATATCAGTAACTGAAGCTGACTATTGGGTACACATTCTTGCTGATGGTAAGAAAGATTATTGTCGATTGATATTTGATACCGACACCATTCGCAACCTAGCAAAAAATTATAATCACACAATGAAAAATGTAGGTGATGGCAAAAGGTCAAAAGTTATTTTGATTCCTCTTGCTGAACTTTTTCACAAATCAAACTTAACCAAAGGAGAAACTAAAAAATGAGAACACTATTAATTGATGGTGATATTCTTATTTACAAAATTGCTACCAAAAATGAAATACCTACTCATTGGGGAGATGGGTTATGGACGTTGCATTGCGATGAAAATATTTGTAAAGCAGAAGTCGATAAACAAATACAAGAGCTACAAGAAAATTTAAAAGCAGATAAATATATTATTGCTCTAACTGATAAATCAAACTTCCGTAAAGACATCTTACCCAGCTACAAAGACAACAGAAAAGCAAAGCGTAAGCCTATGCTGCTACCCACACTAAGACAGTATTGTTTAGATAATTATGAAGCAGTTGTTATGGATGGGCTTGAGGCTGATGATGTACTTGGTATCTTATCAACTGAACCTTCTAACGAAGAAAAGATTATCGTTTCAATAGACAAAGACCTCTACCAAATACCCGGAAAGATTTCTAAAGATGGCATGACAATAGATGAAGTGTCACCTGAAGAAGCAGACTATTGGCACATGATGCAGACCTTGTGTGGTGATGCCACAGATGGATATTCTGGTTGCCCTAAAGTTGGAGTGAAGACAGCTCAAAAGATTTTAGGAGACCGAGCTAATGTCCCCCTCTTAGACCTATGGACGCGCGCTTTGGATGCCTACAAAAAAGTTGGTTATTCAATAGATGAAGCACTAGCCCAAGCAAGGGTTGCAAGAATTTTAAGACATAACGATTACGACAGAGAAACAGGAGGTATCAAACTATGGCGGATAGCGTAAAGAAACCGGCTCATTATTTTAGATACAAAATAGAACCCATTACTTTCATTATGCAGAACAATGTTCCGTATGCTGAAGCAAATGCCATTAAGTATTTAATGAGATGGCGATATAAGCACCACGATAAAGATGGTCAAATACAAGACTTACTTAAAGCAAAACAATACATAGATTTGCTTATAGAAAAAGAAACTCAAGAGGACGATAAGCAACTTAGCTTTCGCTTTGGTGACAAAGATGAATAATAGCTTACCTACCTCATACCAACAATACATTCACACCTCTCGATACGCTAGGTTCGTTGATGAACTAGGACGCAGAGAAACATGGAACGAAACAGTTACAAGATACTTTGATTTTATGGAAACACATTTACAGAAAAACCATAACTTTAAATTACCTAAAGATTTACGTTCCGAGTTAGAAGGGGCGGTGCTGTCTTTACGCATTATGCCTTCGATGCGAGCTTTGATGACTGCAGGAGCAGCTTTGGAGAGAGACAATACCGCAGGATATAATTGCAGTTACATTCCAATTGATGATGTACGTAGCTTTGATGAAGTTATGTATATTCTTTTGTGTGGTACAGGTGTTGGTTTCTCAGTTGAAAGAAACAATATTGAAAAACTACCTGTCATTGCAGAAGAGTTTAATGAAAGTGACACTGTTATTGTAGTTCAAGATAGTAAAGCTGGATGGGCTAGAGCATTTAAAGAATTACTTGCTATGTTATATGGTGGTGAAATTCCAAAGATAGATGTTACTCGTATTAGACCAGCAGGCGCACGTTTAAAAACTATGGGAGGCAGAGCTAGTGGAGCACAGCCACTTATAAACCTATTCGATTTTGCAGTTGATATGTTTAAGAAAGCTGCAGGTAGAAAACTTGATGCTATTGAAGCACACGACTTAGTTTGTAAAGTTGGTGAAGTTGTAGTTGTTGGAGGAGTGAGGCGTTCAGCTTTAATATCTCTTAGCAGCATACAAGATGACCAAATGAGAAAAGCAAAGTCAGGTCAATGGTGGCTTGAGAATGGTCAAAGAGCATTAGCTAATAATTCAGGTTGTTACACCCGCACACCAGATATAGGACTATTTATGTCTGAATGGAAATCTCTATATGACAGTAAGTCAGGAGAGCGTGGCATCTTTAATAGACTAGCAGCAAAGAATAAAGCTGCAGAAAATGAAAGACGTGACACTAATTTTGAATTTGGAACTAATCCTTGTTGTGAAATTATCTTGCGACCATATCAATTCTGCAACCTGACTGAGGTAGTTATCAGAGCAACAGATAGTATGAAGGAGATTAAAGATAAAGTCAGACTTGCTACCATCTTAGGTACATTTCAATCCACACTTACAGATTTAAAATATCTACGTAAAATATGGAGAGATAATACTGAAGCTGAAAGACTACTTGGTGTTTCACTTACAGGTATTATGGATAATGAACTTACAAGCAATCCTACCAAAGAACGCTTACAAGAAATGCGCGCTGTGGCAGTAGATGCAAACAAAGTTCTAGCAAAAAAACTGAAGATTAATCAATCAGCAGCAATCACGTGTGTCAAACCATCTGGTACAGTAAGTCAATTAGTTGATAGTGCCTCTGGTATTCACTCAAGACATAGTGATTATTATGTACGAACCGTACGAGGCGATGCCAAAGACCCATTAACAAAGTTCTTAATTGATAAAGGTATTCCGCATGAACCAGATGTGACTAGACCAAGTGATGTCATGGTGTTTTCGTTTCCAATTAAATCCCCTGATAAATCAATAACGCGTAATGATATGTCTGCTATTGAGCAGCTTGATTTGTGGTTGATGTATCAGCGTCATTGGTGTGAACATAAACCTTCTGTTACTATTAGTGTTCGAGAGAATGAATGGTTAAAAGTTGGTTCTTGGGTTTATGATAACTTTGATGAAGTTGCAGGTATAAGTTTCTTGCCTCTTGTTGAACACAGCTACAAACAAGCACCTTACCAAGACATAGATAAAGAAGAGTATCTTAAATTAAATAAGGCTATGCCTACTAATATTGATTTTATAGACCTTCAAAACTATGAAAGTGATGATAATACCACCGGCTCTCAAGAATTAGCGTGTGTCGGTAATGTGTGTGAACTTGTTGATACAACAAAAGTACCCGTCTTAGAAGAATAAGCTATGGAAAATGATAACGATTTAGTCTTACCAAAGACAGTTACAGAACTTCTTGAACTGCTGAATGAATTATGGCCTGAAAAAACGCCTGACCTTGACCATCAACCCAAGGAAATATATTTCGCGGCAGGTCAACGAGACGTAGTTAAATTCTTAAATTACTTAAAAGAACGTGCTGATAAGGAGGCCATTTTATAATGTGTATAGGCGGAATGAAAACAAGTAGACCAACAGTCTACAAGAGACCCAATCCGCAAGACATTTATTATAATGGCAACATCTATGACCCAAAACCTGAAGAGGAAGAGGTAGAACAGAATCCAGAAACAGCCACTACTGAGAGTAGTACAATTACATCAAACCCATCAAACCCAATGCATTCGTCCACTGCAGGACTAATGATTTATTAAGGAGAAAACAATATGTGTATAGGCGGAAAACCCGACCCAGCTCCAGCTCCAGAACCAATTCCACAACCGGTAATTAACCCATCACCAATAGGTAGTGCTTTAGCTCCGGAACTAGCAATTGGCGATGAAGCAATGGATGAAGACGCTAAGAAAAAGTACAAGCGAAAAAAAGGTACAACAGGATTAAACACTTCACTAACTTCTGGTCTTAACATACCAGCTACATCCAGTGGGATTAACGTAGCATAATGTGTATGGGAGGCGGAGGCGGAGGCGGCTTCGGTGGAGGTGGTGCTGGTGGTGGCGGAGGCTACGGCGGCGGTTATGGCTCAGGTATTGAAGGTATCGGCGGCTCAGGTGGTAGCGATTCCGGCTTACAAAACCCCGTAGGTGGAATTACAACACCAACTGTCAGTGAGACTGTTGACCAAAGTAGCTCACAATTCTTAGGTTCTACTCCCGGTTTCAGTGAAGATGCAATGACAGTTCTTGCTAATAAAAAGGGCAAGTCACAACTCTACATAAAATAATTAATGTTAATAGATGATAGTAAAACAAAACAACATACCGCTAAAGAAAGATATGAGACATTAAAAGAAAAACGAATTCAATACTTAGATAGAGCCAGAATATGTTCTGAGCTTACTATTCCTGCCTTAATACCCGAAGAGGGTTTCAATCATACATCCGAGCTCTACACTCCATTTCAATCTGTTGGTGCACGCGGTGTTAATAACCTAGCTTCCAAACTCCTATTATTATTACTTCCCCCTAACTCCCCCTTCTTTCGCTTAAGCATTAGCGGTAAAGCTAAACAAGAATTAGAAGAAAATAGAGAGTTACAATCTGAAGTTGAAAAGTCACTACAAAGAATTGAAAAGGAAGTTCAAAATAAAATAGAAGAAAAGGCAATGCGTGTTTCTGTGTTTACAGCACTTAAGCATTTAATTGTTGGTGGCAATGTTCTGACATACTTACCCAAAGAAACAAGTATGAAAGTTTTTCCGCTTACACAATATGTTTGTACGCGTGATAGTTCTGATGAATTATTAGAAATAGTTATTAAAGAAATTATTACACCACTTAGCCTTGATGCTGACATTAGGGAGCAAGTTATAAGTGACGCTGATTACAAAGATGACGAAGAGTGTGAATTATATACACACATCTACAAACTAGATTCAGACAAATTTTATATTTGCCAAGAAGTAAAAGGTATCAAAATACCGAAGAGTATTGGTACATTTACAAAAGATAATATGCCTTACCAATGTTTACGCATGGTACGTGTTGAAGGTGAAGATTATGGAAGAGGATATGTTGAAGAATTCTTAGGTGATTTAAAATCTTTAGAAGGTTTATCACAAGCGCTCGTAGAAAGTGCAGCAGCGTCTAGTAAAGTTGTCTTTATGATTAGACCAAACTCTGTAACTAAGAAAAGAGATTTAGCTCTTACCCGTAATGGTGACATCATTACAGGTTCAAAAGATGATGTATCAGTCTTACAAACAGATAAACAGTATGACTTAAGAGTAGTGCAAGAAAGCATAAGAGTTCTTGAAGAAAGAATGTCATTTGCATTTCTACTACACACAGCAATACAACGTGATGCCGAACGTGTCACAGCTCAAGAAATTAGATACATGGCAGAGCAACTAGAGACTTCAATGGGAGGTATTTATTCCCTGTTGTCTGTTGAATTCCAACTGCCATTAGTAAAACTATTGATGAAGAGGATGTCTCAATCAAAAGAGATACCTTCTTTACCAAAGGGGTCTGTAAAGCCAACGATTATAACAGGCATAGAAGCCTTAGGTCGTGGCAATGACTTACAGAAATTAAGAGAGTTCATAGGTGAATTTGTAGCTTTAGCGCAAGTTAATCCAGACATCATTCAAACTCTTAACCCAAGTGATTTAATAAAACGAATTGCAACAGGATTAGGAATTGAAACAGATGGATTGATTAAGTCGCAAGAAGAATTGCAAGCTGAACAGATGGCTCAACAAGAACAAATGATGCAAGACCAGATGATGAATGCAGCTCAAGATACAGTTGCTAAGTCTGTGCCGGGTGTCGCTAACAATATAACCAAAGGAATGATGAATAATGGTAGAACAAGTTGAAATAACACAACCTGAAACAACTTCTGACAAACCAGAAGAACAAGTTGTAAGTAAGCCGGAAGGTTTACCAGAAAAATTTAATTCAGTAGATGACTTAGCTAAGTCGTATGCAGAGTTAGAGAAAAAATTAGGAGAGCCTAAGGCTGACGAAACTCCTGAACCAAAACAAGAAGACGTAAAACAAGACAATGATTTGGAAATTGCAAATAAGGCTGCTGAAAGTGCTGGGCTTAATGTGCAAAACCTACAATCTGAGTTTGATAACTCTGGTGAACTAAAACCAGAAAGTTATGAAGCTTTAGATAAAGCTGGTATTCCCAAAGAGTACGTAGACCAATTTATAGCTGGGCAACTAGCTATGCGTGACAATCTAGTTAGTGATGTTAAAGGCATTGCTGGTGGTAATGATGCTTACGGGAATATGATGCAATGGGCTTCAGACAATTTATCTGATGCAGAGAAAAATGCTTACAACAATTCAGTTAACAATACTGACATCGAAGGTATCAAGTTGGCTGTTAACGGTCTCAAAGCACGTTACGAAGCTTCCAATGGAGTAGACCCTACACTTACGACAGGTAAAGCAAGTGCATCAACTGGTGGTGGTTTCCGTTCATGGGCTGAAGTTACTTCTGCTATGGATGACCCAAGATATACAAAAGATGAAGCTTACCAAGCTGACATCCAACGTAAATTACAAAACTCAAACTTATAAGGAGAACTATGCCTAAAGGATTATATGCAAATATCAATGCAAGACGTAAGGCCGGGACATCACGTCCAAAGTCTAAGTCGACAATAAGTAAGAAGTCCTATGCAAATATGAAAAAAGGGTTTCCGAAGAAAAAATAAATACTATGCGTGCCCATTGAGAGACTCAAACTCCCGACCTAGGCATTACAAATGCCTTGCTCTATCAACTGAGCTAAATGGGCTTACGCACAAGATTTTTACTACAAGAATAATAGTTGTGCAACCTTAAATAGGTGGCAACTGCTGAAACATAATTAAGCAAATGCTTGACCCTCTGCGGAGGATAATCCTGACTACGAGCTAAACTATGTGGATGCTTTCTTAAAACAACAACTAACCAAGGAGAATAAAAATGTCAAACGCGACACCAATAAGTGTGGGTCGAGTCAATGCCTCCGGTGCTGAAGATGCGTTGTTTCTGAAAGTTTTCGCAGGAGAAGTTATGACTTCTTTTGAAAGAGCTTCAGTTACAGCAGGTGCTGAGACTGTGAGAACAATCTCAAATGGTAAGTCCGCTACCTTCCCCGTAATGGGAAGAACAGTGGCAGCTTATCACACCCCCGGCGCTGAAATACTGGGTAACGACATAAACCACAACGAAAAAGTCATTACTGTTAATGACCTTTTAATTAGCTCTGTGTTCTTATCGAACATTGAAGAAGCTAAGAACCACTATGATGTAAGAGGTGCTTACACATCTGAAATAGGACGCGCACTAGCGTTCCAGAAGGATAAGCATATCTTGCAAACAATAGGTCAAGCTACATTAGCTGCGACAAACGTAACAGGCGGAGACGCTGGTACTGTATTAACTAATACAGGTATCGCTTCTGGTACTGCTGCGACTGCTGCTAATGCAATGATTGACTCATTGTTTGACGCTGCATCAAATCTTGATTCTCACTACGTACCTAAAGAAGGTCGTAAGTGTTTCTTGAGACTAGAAGAATACTACAAGCTAGCCAATGCTACTAACGCTGTGAATGTTGATTTCAGTGGTGGTGCAAATGGTGGGGTGGCTGATGGTAAAGTACTCAAAGTTGCTGGGATTGAATTAATTCCAACTCCACACTTTGTTGCTTCTAACATCACTTCAGGCCAACCTGATGCGGGTACTTCAGCTTCTGTGGCAAATCCACAAGCTGTAAACCTTAGCAACTTTGTTGCTCTTGTATGTCATCCTTCTGCTGCAGGTACTGTTAAGTTAATGGATTTAGCAGTCGAGTCAGAATACGACATAAGAAGACAAGGTACGCTAATGGTAGCGAAATACGCCCAAGGACACGGCGTGCTTCGTCCAGAAGCTGCTATAGGAATTAAGGAAGCTTAATTCTAACAGAGGGGGAGGTTAATTCCTCCCTCTCTTTTTTATATTATTATGGCAACACAAATCACACCAACCTCAGAGTTACAAGCAGTAAACATTATGTTGAGTGTTATAGGAGAAGCTCCTATCAATACTCTTGAAGGTGATGCAACTGTCGATGTATCTATCGCTAAAAATCTTTTGAATGAAAGTTCTATGTCTGTGCAATCAATGGGCTGGAATTTTAACTCACACTACAACTTCGTAGTGACAATTGATGACACTAGCAAAATACCATTACCTGTTAACTGCGTTCAAGCTGATGCCTCAGCCGCTAACCGCAATCGTAATTACGTAATACGTGATGGCTTTTTATACGATATGGATAATCACACAGATATATTTACAACTGCACCAAATATTGATGTAGTTCTCGTTCAACAATTTGAACATCTCCCAGAATATGCAAGACGCTATATTACAGTCAAAGCAAGTAGACGCTTTGCAGCGCGTGTTGTTGGAGACACTGAATTGGCTAGCCTTGTAGGCAAGGATGAGCAAGAAGCATACATCAGTTTTCAGCAAGCTGACAGCCGTTCAGCAGACGCTAATATATTGGAAGGGGATGCCAACACTTATTCGATAATTAATAGACCACCCAGAAGGACTTATTAATGCCTGTTGTATCTCAAACCATTCCTAACTTTTTAAATGGAATGAGTGAGCAAACTCCAACACAAAGAGGTATTAATCAGGGTACAGACCAGATTAATTTTCAGAATAATATTGTGGAAGGTTTAACTAAAAGACCTCCGCTAGAATTTGTGAAAACTTTAGATGCAACTAACACATATCCAAACACTATTAAGTTTTGGAATATTAATCGTGATGCTACATCGCGTTTTATCGTTACGTTTTATCACCAAGGTATAAAAGTATATGACCTTGATGGTAACTCATATCCTGTAAGTGCACCTGATGGACTTTCATATTTAGCTTCAACTAATCCAAGAGAAGATTTTAACTGCGTTAGTGTTGCTGACTTTACATTTATTGCTAACAAAGCAATTTTACCTATTGCTGATACCAGCACAAGTGCTGCTAAAGTAGAAGAGTTTTTAATTAATGTAGCAAAGTCTCAATATGGAATTGAATATAGAGTAACGCTTAAGCATCCGAGTATGCCTCAGGAACTTGCAGTTGTCTTTCAAATGCCTTCAGGTAATGATGCCACTACCGATAGTGCATTTCGTGATACAAACAAAATTAAAGATATTTTATTAAATGGTACTTCTAGTGAATTTTGGAATGCAGGTGCATCACAAATAGGATTTAAAACTGTACGTACTGACACCAATGCAACTCTATCAACCACTCAAGGCCTCGCTAACTATTCAGGCATCACTAACTATTTTACTTTTGAAAGTTTTAACTCAGTTATTTATGGCAAGCCTACAGATAATAACGCAGCCTACACAGTAGATACTGCAGATGGTCAAGGTAACTTGGCTATGTATGTAGTCAGAGATGAAATACAAACATTTAGTCGTCTACCGTATTACGGCAAGACTGGTGTTAAGGTTAAAGTTACAGGCGATGAAGGTGATGAACTAACAGATTATTTTGTATCGTTTCAAGGTAATGGTGTTTGGTCTGAAACTATCGCTCCAGGGGTTTCGGTAGGATTAGATAATTCTAAAATGCCTCATGCCTTAGTGAATAACAACAACGGTACATTTACATTTAAACAACTAGATTTTAGAGACCGCATTTGTGGTGATTTAACAACAAACCCTAATCCATCATTTGTAGGTCAACCTATACAGAATTTAACATTTTATAAAAATAGACTTGGTCTATTAGCAGGAGAGAACCTAATTTTCACAGAGAATGGTGGGTTCTTTAATTTCTTTTCTACTACTGTTACTCAAGTTTTAGATACTGACCCAATTGATATTGCGGCCTCAGGTACTCAAGTTAACACTTTGAAAAACTCTGTAGCATTTAACGAAACACTATTGTTATTTTCTGACACACAACAATTTAAGTTAGATACTGCGGGAGACACTATTACACCAACAACTGCAATTTTAAATGCAGTGTCAACCTTTGAACACGATGACCAAGTTCAACCTGTTGCTGCTGGGCGTTTTGCATACTTTGCACAACCACGTAACAATAATACAGCTATCAGAGAATACTATTCAGATGATGACACATTAACCAATGATGGCATTGATGTCACAGTTTCTGTTCAAACATTGATACCTAAGGGTGCTTTTCAAATTATTAGTAACAACATTGAAGATACATTGTTTGTACTATGTCACGATGACAATGACAGCCAAGTTGCACCGTACAATACAAGTTCAAATGTTGCTCCTGTAAATGCAGATACAATTTTCGTTTATAAATATTTCTTTGATAAGGGAGAGAAGGTACAAACAGCGTGGTCTAAATGGGAATTTGAGGGTGTTAAAATATTAGGCGCAGTTAGTTTAGAGTCATACTTGTATGTTCTAGCTGCAGAAGGTCAGACTACAAAATTATGTAGAATTGATTTACAGAATTTAAAAGAGTCGACATTAGATTTTAAAGTTTATGTAGATTTAAAAGCAAATGTGACAGGCACATATAGTGCAGGTACAGGCCTCACAACATTTACATCACCTTATGGTGCTAAAGCAAATTTAATTGCTGTAGAAAGAGACACAGGTATTAACCATACTGCAACAAATACAAGTGGTTCTACTTATACAGTTGCAGGCAATACTCCAAACTTATTTATAGGCGTTCCATACACCTCCACTTACATTCTATCACCACAATATGTACGTGAAGATACGGGAAGAGGACGACTAGCAATTAGTTCTGGGCGTTATCAGATAAGAACTATTACATTTGATTTTAATAATACTGGTTACTTTAGAGTAGCAACAGTACCTGAAAACAGGCCAGCAGGTATTTCACAAATGACAGGTTATGTTATTGGGCAATCACAATCTCAAGTAGGAGCTCCAGCAATCTTGACAGGCCAACTGCGTGTGCCGATAGCAGCGCGTAATACAGATTTTACCTGCACAATTATAAGTGACAGTCATTTGCCAGTGCAAATTTCTCAAGCAGAAGTTGAAGGTTTCTATCACAGAAGGTCAAGACGTATTTAATGGAGAAACCTTTTGTTAGGGAGGCTGAACTTAAAGATATTTTAGTTTTATCTAAGACAATGCGAAAGCAAGACAGACAAGAAATAAAGGCTTCAGATAATGTAAGCCCATTAGAAGCATTGGTCATACCATTTACTGTTAAAGGCGCTCGTAATTATACAATTATGGGAGTTGGTGATGAAGGCGTGATTGGAATGTTTGGATGCGTACCAATATCAGACCCTGAGTTTGGTTGTGCTTGGTTATTATCAAGTGAAGTTTTATTAAAACATAGAAAAGAATTTATTAAACAAAATCCATATTGGATAGCAAAGATGGGTAAGGGCTATAAGTACCTTTACAACTTTGTAGATAAAAGAAATTGGGTTTCATTGAAGTGGTTACAACGACTTAACTTTGAACCTAAAGAAGAATTTCCAGAATACGGATATGGAAAAATACCATTTTTATTAATGATTAAGGAGATGACATAATGTGTGGAGTTGACCCGGTTACATTAGCAATCGGAGCTTTAAAGGTTGGGACTGCTGTTTCAGGATGGCAAGAGCAACGACAACAAGCCTCTAATCAAGCTTATGCAGATTATAAAACAAGAGCTAACGCTGACCAAGCGTATCTCAATGATTTATCTAAGATTGAAACTGAAAGAGGACAAGCAGCTAGAGAAAAAGGCACAGAAGAGTTTCGTGCAAAATTAAAACGAATGAAAGATTTAGCTAAAGCACAGAATTCAGGCTTTGGAAATGCACTAAGAGTTGCACAAGATGTCGGTACAGCATTTGATGCGGATTATAATGACATCGCATTTGGTTTTGAAAGCGACATGATTACGTTAAACAATCAACGAACTGATGCTTATGCAAATATGTCAAGAATTTATAACAATATAGCTCCTGTCTATATGCCAAACTCTACAGACTTAGCTCTTCGAGTTGGTAATGCAGCAGTTGATACTTATGGGACAGTTGGATAATGGCTTACAAATCAAAAGTTACTAATAAATATATGGGCTCTAGTTTTGCTGGACGAGTTAATCCTGGGAATGAGAACTCACTTACACAACTAGTAAAAACTTTAAGAGAAACTGACAGAGCTGTTAGTAATGCTGTTCCAAAATATAAAGAGAAGCAAATAGAAAAAGCTGAAGAGCATTTAGAATATTTAAAAACTACAATGTCTCCTGAAGATTTAAATGCACACATCTTAGAAGGCAACGACCCAATACTATCTAACAAATGGGCTACCTCAGTTGTGGAAGGTAATGTAGGACGTTTTCAAGCGGGTGAAGCTATCGCTAAAATTAGAGCAGGCATGGGTGACTATGATTATGAAAAACAAACCTTAAGAGAATTTTATGCACCACAAATACCAGATATGTCTTCTAAAAGTTCAGCATACAAGAATGGTTTTTCGGTAGCGTTTAACAATTGGTCTACAGGTGAGTATATGAAAGATGCAGACATGAGAGGTAAAAAAGCTGAAGAGAAAAAAGTTAATAATGTTGTTAAGTTTATGGATAACACCGTTACTGATATGGATGATTATTGGGAAACTTTAAATTCATTCAACTCACAACTTCCAAATACTGCTGGTCAGGAAAATAAATATATGACCAATGACCAATTAAATAATGCTGCATTACAACACGCAAAGTTTCTTGTTCAAAGCGCAACTTCGGTAGAACATTTTGATAAGGCTATGACTATCTTAAACAGTGACAGAGGTGTTGGTAAAAATGGTCAACAACTTGGTTCACTTATAGGCACAAAAAGAGAAGACATAGGACAACTAGTGTCAGCTATAAGTGCTGAACGATATAGATTTGAAGACAGAGAAATTAAAAAACAGGATTATCAAGACCAAGAAGATATTAAAAATCTATTTGTTCAAGCTTTTGTTGATACAGACCTAAACGATGATGAAGCTCTGAATAAACTTAGAAAACAAATACAAATAATAGACCCAGCTTCTGTAGCAACTTTTGACAGGCTTAATGATTTAGAAAGAGATGCGATGGCTGGAGAGGGTGCTAAATCTGCTTTCCTTCTTTCTATTGCTAGAGGTGATTACAATGATGATATAGGCAAAATGATAAAAGATTTTGAAGCAGGTCAATACCCAAGAAGTATGCTTAACCAAACATTAAGCGTTTGGGGAGATTCACATAGAAGAAGTCAAACAGGTGAAGACCCAATTTACTTTAATAATAAAACTTACAGTAATGGCACAGATTTAATTAACGCTTCAATTGCTAAATCATTTACAGGATTAGGAGGACTACTTTCTGAAAACTATAAAGAAGCAGTTCGTAATTCTACATTTTATATTCAATCAAGTATTTTAGAGTTTGAAGCTGAAGGCGACAAAACAAATAATGACAGAAGAATATTTATGCAAGAACTTGGAGATTATGTAAGTAAAATGTTTGTAGATAAGAATGTTACAGACCCAAGCTTTGCAGATTTTACTACTGTTCAAGAAGTGAGTGACCTTGATACTAACGCAGTTGTTAGTGGCTTAGAGCAAACATTACCACAATTCGATATGTTTGAATTAATAAATACAAACTTAGGAGACATTAATCGTCTCGATGAAGAAGCTGTAGCCAACGCAACTAATCAGATATTACAAGAGCAAGTGTATCCACAAATTGCGCAAGCAGTTATTGACCAGCTACCAGCAACTGTTGCTGAGAATGCAGAACAGTTTTTCGCCGCAATGCCTGAAATGCAATATAATGATTTAGCTATAGCAATGGGTCTTACTTATAAACAATTATATGATGCAATGGCTCAATACTTTGTGAGCCAGCAATAATGGTAGATTTCACAATAGGAGCTGAAGAAAGCTTTGAAAGAAATATAGGTGTTGGTTATATAGGCACTCAAGGGCAAATAGAAAAAGCAAAGTTTAATGAAGACGCCTTAGAAACACTTACCTCACAAGACTTCGTAAACACTCTTAAAGACTACTATACCTATAGAGACGGAGATGATTTCCAAATTGATGATGATGCCGATGCAATTGATTATTTTTACAATGATAGAACATGGCGTAATAATAATGTTGTCTCAATGGGAAAAGATTTATCACAAGTTATGGGTGAAGATGACCCTAAACGTTTAGAGCAGTTTGCAAAAATAAATAATGTTTATCAGAACCTTCCTAGCTTTTGGAATGACCCAAATAGAGACTTTGGTGAATGGCTTATAGATTTTGGAGGAGCATTATTAATAGACCCAGTCAATCTCATTGGCTTTGGTGTTGGTGGACAAGCAGCAAAGAAAGCTTACCAACTGGAATTAAAAAAGCGTTTAAAAAATAAAGTTGCAGGAAAAATAAATCAAAAGATTTTTGAAAACTCAGCAAAAGCTGCAAACAAAAAAGCTTTCAATGCTGCACTTATAAAAGGTGGCGTGTATGAAGGATTAACTACAGGTGCGATTACAGGAGCGTCTGACACAATATTACAACACACAGCTATAAACGCAGGTGTGCAAGAAAAATTTGATTTTGGTAGACTAGGAGTAGCTACTGCATTTGGTACAGGCTTTGGAACTGTATTTGGTGCTGCTTTCTCTGCTGGTAGTTTTAAGTTTGCCTTAAGAGGACAAAAGAAGGCAGGCATTAAAAACTTAGAAGACATTCACAATTTTGGATTTGATGAACTAAATGGAACGCGATTGTTTTCTGACTTAACTGAACCCAAATCAAAAGGTCAGCGATACCAAGACAAGTCAGCAGAAGAGATTGCAAACATTAAAGAATACAACACCATTAAAGCTAAAGGCACAGATGACTACATCAAAAAATTAAGAGAAGTAGCACAAGAACCGGGAGGAAAACCTCCTAAAGAAAAGTTTAACTACGAGAGATGGGCTGAGGGAGATAAAAACCACACACCTGTTCAAATGATTAAAGTTTTAGCTCGAGAGTTATCTGCAAAGATGGATGCAGACATCGAGATGAAAAATTTTCAACAGATAAGAGAAGAAGCTACACTTGTAGGTTTAAATCCAGAAGAGCTTATAAAAAATATTAAAAAGTTTGGAGACAGTAAAATAGCCGGTGAGATGTTGGCTATGCGTCAACTTATAAAAAAAGAGTCTGATGATATGGTTAAGCTTGCCCGACAAATAGATAATGAACACATAACTAGAGTAGAGGTTAAAGAATTTACAAATGAGTTTATGGCTAGGAGAGAAATGATTTCTCAGTTGTTATTTATACAAAAGAGTGCGCAATCAACTTTAGGTACAGCTCTTGCATCACAGAGACAAATTGTTGATGAAAGTAAGGCAGTACGATTATTAATTGAGCCAGAAGATATAGAAATGGCTAGAAAATTAGATGGCAACCCTGAAGACTATATGCGAGCTGTTGCAAAACTTGATGATGACAACCACGTTATTCTTGCATTACAGAATGCAGAAAAAGTTGATAAGTGGGATTTAGCTGCAGAGTATGTAAACAACAATTTACTTTCTAGCCCGGATACACACATCTTAAACATTGCCTCTGGACTAATGCAAACACAATGGAAGCCATTGGTTATGTTAGTGCGTGCTGCTTATATGACACCTGTTAATAAGAAAAGAGCACAAGTCATTGCGAATGAAGCTATTGAAACTTATGTGTTTCAATATGTTTACACATTAGAAGGAATTCGTGCTGCATACAAAAGTTTCAGAGCTGGGCGTCCAATCCTAGATAGTCGTTCATTAAAATATGATAGCAACATAAGACAAGGACAATTAGATAATTATTTAACTGCTATGGTAAAACTTTTAACGCCAAGCAATGGAATTGGTAGAGCTGGACGTTTCGTTGCAAACATTCCTATCAAATTAATTACATCCCCCTTAAGAGTATTATCTGCAGGTGATGAATTTATGAAGTCTATGACTTTTAAAGCTAGAGCTGCAGCGCAAGTTAATTCACGTATTGCTAGGGAAAATCCTGAAGTCTTTACAAGGTTAGATAATTTCACAACTGCTAGAGGTGCAAAAGACATTCAAGCTTATAAAGAGTTAGCTAGTCGATATATGAAAGAGTATATGGATGAAACAGGTCAGGCGCGTTCAACAGTTCAATCAAATAAAGCATCTGTCAAATCAGATGTCTTAGCTGACCAAGATAAATTAGAAATCAATGACCCATTATTTTATGCAAGAGAAGCTACATACACACAACCTGCTACATCACAAGCGCAAAAAGCTGATGGTACATTTGAAGGTGCTGTAGAAGGCAGAGTTACTGGTGCAGTTCTTGACTTTACTAATAAGCACAGATGGACACGTGCCATGGGATTACACTTTATTAATACGCCATCAAACTTAATCAGATGGAATTTTCAACATCTACCCATCTTTGGAAAATACCAATTTCAAATGAAACAAATGCTTAAGAAAAATTCAGATGGTGATTTTATAAATCCTGAAGCTGCTGCAGAAGCCAATGCAAGAATTACGATGGGTTGGGCTTTATGGGTTGGAGCATTCACTGCCGCTATTTATGGCAAGACAACAGGTGGTGGTTCAAGAGATTACAGACAAAATAAAGAAAAAGAAAATTTAACAGGATGGCAACCTTATGCTTATAAAGGGAAAGATGGCCGTTACATTAGTATGAACAGGCTAGACCCATTCTTTACACCGTTTGCAATTGCTGCAGACATGGTAGATGCGATGGGTGACTTCTTAGAATACAACGAAGATTTAACACCATACCAAGAGAGTAGAATGACAGAGCTTTCTATGGCTGTGATAGCAAGCATGACAAGAAACTTTACATCTAAATTCTATACAAAAGGAATGTTAGAGACCGCAGACTTATTGTTGGGTGATGGCTTAATGATGACGCGTGACCCAGAACGAAAGTCAGGAATGTTTTTTGGTAGAACTTTATTTAAGTTCTTACCTTTGTCAGGAATGATGCGTTACAACAACAGAGTTTTTGATGAATACAATCGTGAGCTTTGGACATTTACAGACCAACTAAAAACATACAACCCATTAGATGACCCAGATGCTGTTATGCCTGAGCGTAATATGTTTGGTGAAAAGATTAGCCGTAAGAATGGATGGTTATTTGGATTAGGTGGTCAAACAGGATTATGGTCTTCACCATTTGCTATGACAAACTTTAAGAATACTGCTGTAGCTAAATTCTTTGAAGACAGAGAAGTGGAATACAGACGCCCATCTAAGATAGACAAAAATAGCAAGATTAACTTAAAAAACTTAAGAAATACCAAAGGACAAACTGCTTACGATAGATGGATGGAGCTTAAGGAAGAAGTGAAGATTAATTATCAGGGCAAAAAGAGAGGTCTTAAAGATATTGTAGAGTTTATGGTTATGAATAAGCGAAGTAACTTATACAAAAACTTACCAGCAGGTGTTGTTGAGGGTAAAGACTTTAGGCAAGATGCTTTAGTTAATCTGGTTAGACAGTTTGAAAATGCAGCTTATGACTTAATGACGCAAGAATTTCCACAGATAGAAAAAGAAACTATTCGAAGAAATGAGTCAATCCAAAATGCTTCAAGGAACGCCCTTGATGCCTTTTTAAACAATTAATCAAAAGTACCCGTCTTAGAAGAATATTCACAAATAAGGAGATAAAATGGCAAATAGCTTTGTACGTTACACAGGTAACGGAAGTACGACCGCATACGCGATACCGTTTAGTTATCGAGTAGCAGGTGACTTAACTGTCACAATTAATGCTAGCGCTACAACTGCTTTTACCTTTAATGCTGCCGGGACAACTCTTACATTTAATACAGCTCCCGCAAACGCATCCGCTATTGAGATTAGACGTTCAACCAGTCAAGCTTCAAGACTTACAGATTATAGCTCTGGTTCAGTGCTTACAGAAAGTGACTTAGATACAGATAGTACCCAAGCATTCTTTATGGGACAGGAAGCGATTGATGATGCTGGAGATAAAATTAAGATTGATAGTGCAGACTTCCAATGGGACGCAACTAGTAAAAGAATTAAAAATGTAACTGACCCATCGGGGGCACAAGATGTTGCAACCAAAAACTATTTAGAAAACACATTTCTTACAACTGCAAATAAAGCAGCGCTCACAACTATTAACGCAAACATTGCTAATATCAATGCAGTAAACTCTAATGCCAGTAATGTAAATGCTGTATCTGCAAACAATGCAAACGTAACAACTGTAGCTAATAATATTGGCTCAGTTAATACTGTTGCCACAGATATTACTAAAGTTATTGCTGTAGCTAATGATTTAGCTGAAGCGGTTTCTGAAATTGAAACTGTTGCAGATGACTTAAACGAAACAACTTCTGAAATTGACACTGTTTCTAATAACATAGCTGATGTAAATACTGTTGGTGGAATATCTGCTAACGTCAGTACGGTAGCTGGTATAAGTGGGAATGTTACAACTGTTGCTGGTATATCTTCTAATGTTACTGCTGTAGCTAACAATTCAACAAACATAAATGCTGTAAATTCAAATTCAACTAATATTAATGCAGTAAATTCTAATAGCTCAAACATTAATACTGTAGCTGGAAACAATTCAAACATAAATACTGTGGCTGGAATAGACTCAGATGTAACTAGCGTAGCTGGCATATCTTCTGCAGTAACTGCCGTAAATTCAAACTCTTCAAATATAAATACCGTTTCAGGTAACAACTCCAATGTATCAACTGTCGCTGGCATATCAGGCAACGTATCTACTGTAGCTGGAATAGCTTCAAACGTTACTGCTGTAGCTGGTGATGCAACTGATATTGGTGCTGTAGCTGCTAAAGCAACTCAAATAGGATTACTTGGAACTACTGACGCTGTAGCTGACATGAATACTCTTGGAACTGCTGATGTCGTTAATGACATGAACGTACTTGGTACTTCAGCTAATGTTACTAACATGGACACCGTTGCTGGAATATCAGGCAATGTAACCACTGCTGCGGGTATTTCAGGAAACATTACAACTGTCGCTGGTATATCTTCAGACGTAACTTCTGTTGCTGGTATTTCTAGTACAGTCAGTGCTGTAAACTCAAACTCTTCAAACATTAATGCGGTTAATAGTAATAGCTCTAACATAAACACTGTTGCTGCTAATAATTCTAATATAACAACTGTAGCTAATGCAGATACAGCCATTAGTTCAGTAGCTGGTAATGCAACTAATATAAATGCAGTTAATAGTAATAGCTCCAATATAAATACAGTAGCTGCAAATGATTCTAATATAACAACTGTAGCTAATGCAGATTCAAATGTAACTGCAGTAGCTGGTAATGCTTCTAATATTAATACTGTTGCTGGTGCAATTACTAACGTAAACACCGTAAGCGGAAACATTGCTAACGTGAATACAGTAGCGAGTAACCTTGCTTCGGTTAATACATTCGGTGAACAGTATCGTATTGGTTCTTCAGACCCCACGACTTCTTTAGATGAAGGAGATTTATTTTATAATTCAACAAACAATACTTTAAAAGTTTATGACGGGACTGGTTGGACTGCAGGTGTAACTGCGGGCTCAGGTTTCTTACCACTAACAGGTGGTGGATTGTCAGGAGCATTAACAACAAACTCAACTGTAGACGGAAGAGACATTGCTACTGATGGAACTAAGTTAGACGGTATCGAAGCTAGTGCAACTGCTGACCAAACTAATGATGAAATAAAAGCAGCCGTAGAAGCTGCAAGTGATTCAAATACATTCACTGATGCTGACCATACTAAATTAAATGCTATTGAAGCTAGTGCAACTGCTGACCAAACAGGAGCAGAAATTAAATCTGCTTATGAAGGTGAAAGTAACACCAATGCTTTTACTGACGCTTTACAAACTAAATTAAATGGTATTGAGACAAGTGCAACTGCTGACCAAACTAAATCTGATATTGACGCTTTAAATATTGACGCTGACACCTTAGACGGACAACATGGCTCATATTATACGGGGTATGCTGATACTGCTGTTAGCAATTTAGTTGATTCATCACCTACTGCTTTAAATACTTTAAATGAATTAGCAGCAGCTCTTGGAGATGATGCAAACTTTTCAACTACAGTAACCAATAGCATTGCAGCTAAGCTGCCTTTAGCTGGTGGTACTATGACTGGTGCTTTAGATGTGCAAGATGAAATAACAGCAGACGGAATTACTATGGGAGATGACCAAAAAGTAAAACTTGGTAATGCTAGTGATTTAGAGATTTACCACAATGGTAGCCATTCTTTTATATCAAATTCAACAGGCGATTTTAATATAATAAATGATGTAAGCGGTAGCAGTATTTATATACAACCTAAATTAAATGAAAATGCTATTAAATGTGATTATGATGGTGCTGTAAGAATCTATCATGATAATACTCAAAAGTTTCAAACAACCACTGCTGGAACATCAGTTTCAGGAAACATAGCTGTTTCTGGAACAGTAGACGGCGTAGATATTGCAGCAAGAGACGCAGTACTAACTTCTACAACTACAACTGCAAACTCTGCCAATACAACTGCTAACGCCGCATTACCAAAAGCTGGTGGAGCAATGACTGGTGACCTTGCTATGGCTGCCAACGATATTAATGTAAACGATAACGGTAAAGTGCAATTTGGTAATAGCAATGATTTACAAATCTACCATGATGGTTCTGATTCTTATATTAAAGATGCTGGAACAGGTTTTATGGTAATTAGTGCAACAGATTTTTTACTTCAAAATGCTGCCAATAGTGCAAACTATATGAAAGCATTTAATGGTGCAGCAGTAGAATTATATCATAACGGCAGCAAAAAATTCGAAACAGCATCAGGCGGTGCTACTGTAACTGGAACACTAACTGCAACAACCCTTACTGGAAACATACAAGGTAACTCGTTAAGTTCTGCACAAGTAACAAATGCTTTAGGCTTTACACCACCAAGTTCTGACAGCAACACAACTTATTCTGCTGGTACAGGAATGTCTCTATCAGGAACAACTTTTAATTGTACGATTGATGCTCCTTCCGAAGTTGGACTAGGCAATTTATCTTCTAGTGGAAATAATTTAAGTGGTAATTTTACTGCTACAGGAAACGTCACAGCGTACTCAGACCAAAGATTAAAGTCAGGTATCAAAACAATCGACAATGCGTTAGACAAAGTATCACAAATGCGTGGTGTCACATTTTATAAAGACGGAGAATTTTCTAGTGGTGTTATCGCACAAGAAATGGAGCAAGTTGCACCAGAGTTAGTAATGAACGGAGAATATAAATCTGTTGCTTATGGAAATACTGTTGGCTATCTCATTGAAGCAATCAAAGAATTAAAAGCTGAAGTTGCAGACTTAAAATGCAAAAAAAATTGTGAGTGTGAATAGTGACTATTGTAAGCTCAGGGGCAATTTCAATTAATTCTCTTGTTGGAGAATACGGTGGCTCAACCCCACATTCAATGAACGAATATTACAAAGGCGGTAGCTTAGTATTAAATCACAGCAACAATGCTAACGTACCTACTAGTGGTACAATACAACTTGATGATTTTTATGGTCAAAGCAATGCTCAACCTTTTGACGCTAGTATTGCTGGTACTGCTGGTACAGCAAGTTTTGGCGGTAAAGACTTTACCAATACATTTAAAGGGGTAAACAGAATTAATACAGGTGGTATAAGTGCTGCAGCTTATGGCTCTTGGTCAGATGATGATTTTACTAATCCAAGCAATAGTTCATCTTTTGTAATTCAAACTCTTGAGACTACTACTAGTAATGCCTTTAGTGGAGTGTCTGTTAAAATTCAAACAGACGGAGACTTTTCAAGCAGTTCTTCTTTTTCTAATGCTACTGGGTGGCGTTATGTAAAATTAGGCACAACCATAATTTTTGATAGTAATGATATGGCTTCAAATGGGGTAACTTATAGTTCAGGTTTTATCACAGGAGCAAACACTACTTTTCAAATAGCTGCCAGTGCTAATTCACACAGTAATCAGATGCCAAGTTCAGGAACTTTTACTGCAACTTTAAGTAATTAATATGATTTTAGAATATGAAAAAAAACAAACTATATATGCTGAAAAAGTCTGTGAGCATGTTGTCAATGGCGTAATTGTTTTTGATGATTTAATTAGAACTGATTATATACCAACTAATTTTTCTGCTACTCCAAAAAATTTTTTTCTAAGAGATAAACATAACGATTGGGATAAAATACGCACCAAGTTTGAAAATAAAATTTTAGATGAATGGTTTGTTGAGCTTGGTTATGATTCAGCAAAACATTATTTAAATAAAAAAACTAAAACAATAATTGAATTAACTGATGACATAATCGGTTTTACTGCAATTTCGGAACATACAACACATAACACTAGTAAGGAACTATGATTAAACAAAAATTTTTTGAATTTTGGAACTGTGACACTTTAGATAATGAAATGCAATTTTCATTTACTAATGCAACTAAAAATGGCGATTTTATTTCAAGAACACAACTTATTGAAAGTCCTGACCCTAGATATCATCAAGAGCATGAAACAAATCCTAAGATTTTTAAAAATTCTATGGCTCATGCTTTTA
>Ga0209336_10000098_pt1 | contig 40181 bp, 42 predicted proteins | sample LinPmetageLP32_FD_184042 | JGI IMG/M metagenome (GOLD analysis project Ga0209336, IMG submission 184042) | Marine viral communities from the Pacific Ocean - LP-32 (SPAdes) (version 2) | ecosystem: Environmental > Aquatic > Marine > Oceanic | place: Pacific Ocean | collected 2009-08-23
CACTTTTTTTGTGTTTACAAGTCTTACATGCAATTTCAAAAAACTTAAATTCATTGTTTTTGTCTCTTAGAATTTTATTAAAAACTTTTTTACTTGTCTGTATCTGTTCCACATTGAAGGCGTTTTTTTGCTTTTCTGTTAAGTTCTCAATATTAGAAAGATCCGAATATTTTTTTATTTGCATTACATTAGCACGAAAGTTTAACTTAAAATTATGAATATCTACTTTTTTACTCATAGATACCAAACGCGCATGGTTTATCGGAGTTACTTTTTTACTACTTGTTTTGTTTACTGAAACTAATGTACTTGAATTTTTCATTTGAATAATTATTTATGGATCTTCATCCGTTTATAAAATTTGTTTTACTTTGCTAAATTAGTGTAATTTTAATTACTACACAAGTTTTTTTTAACTTTTTTTTGTTTTAAGGTTTTAAGTTTTAGTTATTACCTCAATACATTAGCAAAGTTAATACTATTTTACACTTCTGCAACTATTTTTTTAAAAAAATGTAAGAAATTTTTAAAGTTTTTTGTAATTACTTGAATATCAAATGGTTATAAATGAAAATAATTTATATAAATTTTGTAACCTAATTATAATTATATAATGATATCATACAAATATACATTTAACCACTGTAAACAATAGACTCACATATAAAACAGGTAACAAGGTTAAAAAGTGTTTTAATTAATAAGGTTATTATATATGGATTGAAATTGCCTAAGATTATTAAACCATCATAACAAATCTATCATACATTAAAACATACTACAACAACAAAACAAAGATCTATTATTTATATATAATATATCCCTATGAACTACAAACGATAAATAAAGAAGACACTAATACAAACGTCATATAATAGGCTTACAAATATTGAAACATATATAAGAGGTTAGGCAAAACCTAAAAAGTTATAGCCAAACCATTTCAAAAGTCAACCCCCGTATTGATTTGAATCGAGTTTCGGAATTGGGGACTGGATTTGTATGTGGGGTTTGAACAACGACAACCTATTTTTCTAACCTATTTTTCTAACCGTACCTAAAACATCGACGTTTTTAAAAAATCACACTCTTGGTGTCATCAGTTGTTATAATATATTTATATAACGAATGACCCCTATGTTGTGATAAATCATACCCTAATAATCAAGGTGTTATATGTATTATCTTTGCATAAAAAGATTTATATATGGATAAGAGTACTAAATTGCTTAATGAATACGGACTAAAGTTAGTTTGGAAGGATATTGATTTAGAAGAAGCAGAGAAAAGAGGTGAACCTGTTATCTATGATGGTAGGTTGGTTGCTTATTATGTAGAAGATGGTTATGATGCTTATTCTGCATACACTGGTTTGAATAGAGGTAATTACTCTTTAGCTTTTAAAAACTCTTTAATAGTGTCCTTATTGAATCCTGACAACAGTGTAGAAGAAGTGTTTAACTATATGGATACATTGTGTACAGATAAGTTTGATACAGATGATTTCACTATAGATAGAAAAGTCATACTAAAGAATATAGGTAAGGTTAGAGATGGTTTATATGACGTTACACCAGAAGTAAGAAAATTCTTTTGGGTTGGTAAATATCAGTTCATTGGTAGAGATGATAAAGAGATAGATGGTGTTATGTATAAAGGTAAAGGCTCTATAATATTGTCTTACATAAATAAAAGTAAAACAAAAAGAAGCATAAGTAAGCTAGAATCAGCTTTAAACCAATTGCTAGAGCTAGGTAATAGTGATAATACTTTCTTGACGCTAAAGGATATATCAGAAGTAAGTGGATTATCTTTATCTACGGTTAAGAGATTGTCTTTCTTATACAAGGAAGAGATAGATAGATACAACTTAGCTAACTTTAACTCAAATAATTATGGTGAGTTCAACAAGTTTTGTAGTGTGATAAAAATAAACTCTGCTATAAGAAGATTCATAGAGGAAATGGAATTAAGATTGACACAGAGAAAGGTTGCTAGTAAGTCTAGTTTACACTATAACACAGTATGTAAGTTGTGGTTTGAGAAAGAAGTGCAAGAAGTATTAGAAGAATACAACGAATGGAAAAGGAATTTTAAATAGTCTAAAAAAAATAAGGGATGTACAACTTAATATACATCCCTTTTCTCTTGTTTAATCTTTATTTTAGTTGTTGATTCATAATATCTATCTCTCTGCTCTTCATCATCTGACAAATTAATATCATTTCTTTTTCAAAATCTGAAGATTTTTTAGGATTCATATCTATCTCAAATAACCTACAAGCCATTAGCTCTATTTGTTCGTCTGTTAATTTTAGTATCATATCTCTCCTGCTAATTCCTTATACCACAATATTATCTCATCATGGTTTTCTGTTACACTTACTACCTCTATCATACCTATATTCTTATAATTAACAAAGTCTGTTAAATCTTCGTAGGTTTCAAACACTTTAAATTTAAATATCTTTCTCATTTTTTTAATTTTTATCTTTTAAACACTCTATACCCATGCAAAACAATCCAACTGCAGAAACAAGTAATAATGAACCGACTATAAACCCTGCTAGAACGTCAACCAAACTCTGTATAACAAAAACTAATCCGTAAAACAACACTGGAATTACTATTGCAAGTATCATAATATAAACACCAAATGCTTTTCTTAAAAAATCTTTCATATTTCTTCTTTAATCTTTATTTTAATTCTACCTTTCATTCTCCACAAACTCTACTTCAACATTCTCTAAACCTAAAACCTCTAACATCTGTGCAACACACTTCTCAGGGTCTAAATTAAAGTCACAGTCAAGCTTTTTACCATTAACATACACATTAGTACCAAAGTCAAACGCTGTTTCCTCTGAAACTTGACTATAATTAGTCCATTCCTCAATTAAAATCTCTGTTTTTTTCATTTTCTTTTATATTTAATTAAATTATACTTATTCAAATATAGTGATAAAAATCGTTATCTTTGACAATATGTAAAACAAAAAACAAAGAAAAATGAAAATAAATGAAGTTCCATATTTATACATTATGAACTTTCTAAACGAAGTACCTGAACCTCAACCATTTGCGTTCTGCTTGATATTAGCTAACCAATTTAATGGAACAGTACTTTGGAACAGTGGTGACTTTATAACTAAGGTCGGAGAAAGGTATTATGGTGTAGAAGGAGAGATATACGAAGAAGAATTAGATATATTAGAATGGTCTGAAGTAGATAAACTATCAATTTTCCATACAGTAGAGTCATACGAGGCTATGAAGTGGTTATTTATTCAAGAAGATAGAACCAATGATGAATTTATGATACAATATGGACTTAACTAACGGAGATATAAGAATATCCTTTGATTTTGATGGAACTTTATCATTACCATCAGTACAAAAGGTCGCAAAAGAGCTAATTGAATATGGTTTTGATGTAATTATAGTTACTTCAAGAAAATCTGATGGTGAAAACTCTGATATACAAGAAGTGGCACAAGATTTAGGAATTGATTTGGTGTTTTACACAGAGTACAACCTTAAATTCTCTTATTTACACCACTTGACTTGTGATGTTCATATAGATAACGATAGAAATGAATTAATACACCTTAGTAGGTTCTTAGATATAGTTGGTGTAGATGTAACCAATGAGTCTTGGGACTACGAATTAAAAAATATAATACTATGTTTATAGAAAATACAGAAGATTTAAGTGATTTAGAGGCAGATATCATAATCTGTAAAGAATTAATGATGTATTTATTACACGATGGTCATCAAATGCCAGATATAGAGAGATTGATGCTTGTAAATGAGTTACTAAACATAACTTTAGATGATGATGACTTTGGTGAAGATGAAATATCACCATCATTCTACCTAATGGATGAGTATAATTTGTTACTTTCTGAAGGTGAGTACGACAAATTCATTGAGGCTTTCAAAAAACAATTATTAGAAAGAGAGAAATACGAATTTTTACACGAATTAGATTTATAAAAACAAATTGTCGCAAATGTTAACTAAGTTTGTGACAAAATAAATAACGTAATATGATAAAGAAAATAACGCAAGTACATATAGTTTTTGAATATGACAAAGAATACTATGGAGTAACTAACGCAATAGGTGTTTACTTAAACCTAGAACAAGCTGAATTAGTAGAAGCCGAAAAAAAACGAAAGTAGATTTGTAGAAACACACCAAATAATATAATTATGCCAAAGAAAACAGCAACAACAAAATCATCGAAAGAATACTACGATGCAAACCCTAAAAGCAAAGCAAAGAAGAAAGTTTATAGGAAAGAGTATAATGCTAGACCAGAAAATGTGAAAAAACGAGCCGAACTCGTTAAAATCAATCGGAAAGCAGGAACTTACGGTAATGGAGACGGAAAAGATGCAAGTCATACTAAAAATGGTATAGTAATGAAGAAAGCATCCGTAAATAGAGCAAGTAAAACAGATTCTCCAGGTGACAGAAGGTCAAGAGGAGGTAAAAAGGTTAGAGTTAAGAAGAAAAAGTGTTAAAATATGTTTGAAGAGGAAGATGAAGGAGGCTTTGCTGAATGGTTAAGTGAAAACAAAAACAAAACTGATAAAAAAGGTTTAACTAGAAATAGCTCTAATAAGATTAGGGTTAAAGAACAAGTTCAACCTATGAATCTGAAACCTGTAAAAAATAAAGATGGTAGAGGAGAGAAGAAAGTTTATGTTTTAACCAAGTATAGACAGTTTGACTTTATGAAATACTCTCTTATAGTAGAGAATTGGGCTAAAACTCAATATGGTTGGAGTAGAAATGAGTTAGGATTGATTTTCTACCTTGTTTCTGAACCATTTTTTACAAAAGAAGAGTTTTTAGAGATTTCAAGTTTACTAACCTTCAGTTCTTCAAGAAGATTCACTTCATTTTTAGAGAGAGGTATTATTTCTGAAATACCAAGAGAGAATAAAGAGAAGAATAGAAATATTAAAGTCCCAAGACTTTACAAGATTAGTTTCAGAGAGAAAAATAGAGTTAGTGCAATTTATGATAGATTGCTTTTGAAAACAAAGATTAGTGAGAAAAGACAAAAAACTAAAGTGTTTAGAGTTCACAAATCAAGTGCAGAAGACAAGAGAATGGCTAAAGCTATAATTAAAATGAATAAAGAGATTGATGAAATTAAGAATGGTAAGGATAGTTACTTAAATGATGATTTTTTAACAACAGAATAGAAATAGATATGAGAGAAAGTAGAATTTACAGAGTGATTTGGGAGTTAGCATTGTATATTATTGTTTTTATACTACTTATGTCTTTATTTTACGGTCTCTATATTATTATTTCTAACATATAAAATAAAAGGAGGGTTTTTACGCCCTCCCTTTTTGTTTACTCTACAATTACTATATCCCCATACTCTAAAACTTTCAAGGTTTCTCCTTTATAGATTATATCGGAGGCTCGATAACCATCATAATGTACAACATCACCTTCTTCAACATTCTTTACAACATCTCCAACAGATAACACTGTTCCTTTCTTAAATTTAGAAGTTTGACCTCTATCTAAGATAATACCACCTGAAGATTTTAACTCTTCGTGTATCTCTTTAACTAATACTTTTCTTTCTGTAGTTTTCATATTTTTAAATTAATTTTAACGCTCCTTGCAATCCTTTTTCTAACGCTTCTTCGTAAGAATAATCGCCATCATCAAGATTATGGTTTATTCTATTTACCATAACACAATAATCATAACTAGGCAAACCATTTTCTCCTCCTGATACTATTATTACATGTATATCATGCACTTCCCTCAACCATTTTTGAAGTAATGATTGTGTTGGTGCATCTATTGTAAGATATTCACTAGTATCTTCATTGTTGCAAAATGCTTTCAAATACTTAGTTACATCTCCATTCAATTTACCAAGATGATTGTAGTAATCCCTCCTAAGCTTGTGTGGGTGTTTATTTTCAAAACCTTTCTCTTTAGCTAACTTTGCTGTTTCAAATGCTATAAAATCCTCTTTCATATCTTAATTACTTCTTTTAAAAGTTATTGTTCCATTTGTCATTAATAAAGTGTTTGCAGCAGAAACTGAATTTTCCAAAGCACATCTTACAACTTTAACAGGATCTATAATTCCTGACTCTATCATATCACAAAGCCTATACTCCTTAACATCATATCCAAGCTTCTCTGATACCATTGGTAAGATTTCTGAATACTCAACACCTGCATTACCTAATATAGTCTTAAATGGTGCTAATATCGCTTCCTTGACTAATCTATACCCTTCTTTTTCTTCAGATAATATTCTTGAAGCATTTACTAAGGCTGTACCACCTCCTTCAACAACTCCCTCTGCTAAAGCTGCTCTTACTGCGTGTATAGCATCATCAACTCTATCGGTCTTCTCTTTTAATTCTGATTCAGTAGAAGCACCAACTTTTACAACAGATACACCACAAGATAATTTAGCAACTCTATCTCCTAAGTATTTCTTCTCTAAATCACTATGACTATTCTCTATAACTTTATTTAAATCAGTCATTCTTTTGTCAATAGCCTCTGCATTAATCATTTCATCAAAGAATAATATTGTATTCTCTTTTGTTACAGTTAAACTACTACAAACTCCTAATAATTGTCTAGGATCGTAACTTGCAATATTATCACCTGTATCAATATCTAACACCATAGCATTTGTAGCTAATGCAATATCAGATAAGTAATCCATTCTTTTCTCTGCAACAGCAGGTGGAGATATAACAGCAACCTTTAATCCTTGTTTAGCATTAGTGTATAAAGTCTTTAATACTTGGTGTTCCATTTCAGAAACTATAAGAAGAGGTTTCTTTTCTTTATTAGTAAACTCTAATACAGGAAGAATATCTTTTATCGATTGAATATTTCTATTAGATAATAAAACATAAGGATTATCTTTAAACTCAACACATCTTTTTTCTGGAACATTATTAAAAAATTCTATATCATAACCTCTATCAATAGGCATACCATTAATACTTTCTACATAAGTTGTACTTGTATCAGAGTCTTCATAAGAAACAACACCATTTTTACCTGCTTTTAAGAAAGCTTCTGCTATAATTGAACCTAACTCTTCATCGTTGTTAGAAGATATCTTAGCAACGTCTTTAATATACTCATCATCTACTTCAACAGAATTATGTTTTAGGTATTCTAAAACTTCATCTTTAGCACTTTCGATTTCATTCTTTAAATCAATAGGACTTGCGTTCATACTGATTGCGTGTTGAGATAGTTTAACAAACTCTTGAGTTAACACTGCTGTACTTGTTGTTCCATCTCCTGCTTGATTAACTGTCTTGTTACAAGCTTCTTTTACAAACTCTGCACCTAAACTTTCATTAGGGTTATCTAAGAATATAGCTTTAGCAACACTTACTCCATCTTTAGTAGGATTAGGCTTACCACCTCCATCTTCGATTAACATTGTTCTACCTCTGTACCCCATAGTAGACGACACAGCATCACATACTACATTTACACCATTGATTAATGGCTCTTTGGCATCTTTACCAAACTTTACTTCTTTAATTGGATTCATATAAATTAAATTATTATTATAGTACAAATATATACAAAAAAAGAGAAGTAGAACATATATCTACCTCTCTTTTAGTAACCTCCTTTCTAAGTGGTTTTTATCTTCTCTTTCTTACTCTTATCTTTTTCTTTTGTTGCTTAGCAAGTTTATTAGGTATAGCATCTCCAGTAGCTGTTCCGTCTCTATTGTAGTTATTTAATTGAGCTTGACCAACTTCAGTCTTAGATTGAGATCTCATGTTAGCACGTTTCAAGTCCTTCTTTCTTTTATTAACTTTTTTATCCTCTAATTTGTATTTAGGACTTCCTTTAGGATTTCTATCTCTAAAAACCTTAGCTTTCCTTAAATTATCTTCTTCTCTAGTATTTTTTTTAGCTACAGCTCTTCCATCTACATTAGACACTCCAGATTTTGGAGAAAACCCTTTTTCTCTAACTTTCTTAGATCTTCTTAACTGTTCGCTTGAAACTCTGTATGAAGAGTTGTTGCTAGAAGGTTTCTTTCCTTTTTCCTTCTTTTTCTTATCCTTATCTTTCTCAGTCATATCTTACTTCTTTTTTTTCTTTTTAAAAGCTTCTTTTGGTAATACTCCAGAGTTCTTTGAAGTTTTACTACTTACTTTACTTTTTTCTTTTACAGTTTTTTTCATTTTATATATAAAAATTTAGATTAATACACAAATATACGACTTTTTATTTTTCGTATCTTTGTATTCGTATTTCAAACTAACTAATAATCAAATAAATGAAGGGTAACGAAAAGAGAGCTAAATATGTTATTTATAAATATGCTATAATATTGGTGTTGTTTATAGAGTTATTTAGTGCTTTTATGTATTTAGTAGCAGACTACTATACAGTCTTTTTATACTCATTAACAACTCAGATATCATTAGCTATATTAACACTTAGCTTTACTAATCTACCTAGAGTAATAATTCCTTGCAAAAGGAAAAAGGTAGCTATGTGTTGTCTAAGCTTTTATTATATATTCAACATACTATGTCTATTTATTAGACCATTATACGAAACATACATTATATATGTTAGTTTAGTTTTATTGTTGTCAAGCTTATTTATAATAGTAACCACCATAAAAAAATAAAATGAAGAAACTTAACTTACTTTTTTCCTACAGGATATTAAGAGTATTTGGACTTATAGGAGTCTTAGCGCAAATGTATAAATGGTTTATTGACGATTTAGACTTAACAGCAAATCAATTGATAGTTACATCTGTATTTGTGACTTTTGTTGTACGACCAAAAATACTAGTAGAAATACTTAGTGCAGTGTTAAATAAATTAAAAAACAGAAGCGATGCCTAACCGATTATTAAACACAGATTTAACTTGTTATATGACTTATATTTTTGCAGGAGGAATAGGAATGTTCGTTCAAGACTTACTTATTAAAATAGTAATAACTACAGTAGCACTTACTTTTGCATCAAGATTTGTACATAGGTACAAGGTTTGGAATGAGAAAAACGAAAATCTTAAAATAAATGAAGCTAGAAGGTTTCTTAAATTCTTAGCTGATGGTTTTAAAAGAAATTACGAAGAACATTGTGATAATAAGTAATATATGTCTATAAAGATAGAAATAACAGGAGGTTTCTTGAAAGTAACTAATGAAGATGAGTCTATAGATAGGTTTATTAAAGCGATAACAAACTATCATTTTGACAAGGATATTACTATCTTATTCATAAGAGAACCTCAAGCTACAAACCAAGTAACACATAAATATCCTATTTCAGATTTAGTAGATTTTGAAGGAAATCCCTTTGCTTCTATTAATGATTTGGAATTTTTCTTAAATCAAAACTTAGGTATAATAAGTTTAGAGGGAGATAAAGTTATAACTCAACAAGTAGAATCTTATTCTTTCTTTGATGAAGGAACGAAGATAGGTGCTTTAGCTTATGCAGAAAACTCTGAAGGTACTCAATGGTTGCCTGGAACAATAGGAGGGTCTTATTATCCTCAAGGTTTCTATGTATGGAATGGTTCAGATTGGATATCTGATAGAAACGCTATAGCAAATCAGTTTAACACATTAATACTAGAAGCAGAATCTAAAGTTGACGAAGCTCCTTTAGGTGATTTATACGGTAGACAAAACGAAAGTTGGGTGATTATAGAAGGTGGTGATGGTATACAAGGAGAAAAAGGAGAGAAAGGAGAGAAGGGAGAAAAAGGAGAGAAGGGTGATACAGGAGACCAAGGTATTCAAGGAGTTACTGGAAATGATGGTGAAGATGGTGCGCAAGGGGAACAAGGTATTCAGGGAGAGCAAGGTATTCAAGGAGAAAAGGGAGATAAAGGGGATTCAGGTAGTGGAGGAGGAACTTCTATTGACTTCTTTCAAGTGCAAGATAATTCAGGAATTGGTCAAACATTAACAGGTACATCTAATTATGTCGATATTAATTCTGATATATGGAGTACAGCTTTTGCAGGTGAAGGTTTTTCTTGGGATGGAATAGAGTTAACTATTACTAATGACTCAGATGTTATTGAGTTTAATGTTAGTATTCAAGGAATTACAACGCTAAATAATAGGGTGGAGCTTGGTGTTAGATTGATGGAGGATAACGGAAGTGGATATAATACATTAACAACAGTAACTCAATACGCATTAAGAAATAATACTCAAGATGAAGGTAATGTCACTTTAGTTAGTTTCTATACATTTAATGTTATTGCAGGTACAAAATACAAGATACAAACAAGTAAAGCAGGGTCTAATTGTGAAATAGGAACACAAGGTGGTACTTATTTTAACGCTAAAAGATTTTCTTAATTGTGATAAAAAATAAAAAAATATGATTGTAAAACTTCAGTTAAGAGGTGGTTTTCTTATAGCAGAGAAAGACAATGGAAACACAGATAGATACATAAGAGCTATAACTAACTTTACTTTTAATAACGATAGAACAATATTAAATCTACTAGAACCTCAAGGTACATTAAACGTAACACATAGTTACAATGTCTCGGATATAGTAGATGAAGACGGAAATCCTTTTGAAGATGGCGTTAATGGTATTGAAGATTTCTTAGATACCTCTTTAGGTGTATTAGCATCTGGCAGTGACAATGGAGGAGGTGAAATAGAAAACCTCGATGAATTATTTGTTGCTGAAAAAGATAGTAATGGAAATATAATAAAGACTCGTTCTTTATATGATTTAAGAGTGCCTTCAGAATCTATAGAAATAGGTGATTCTATAAAGATGTCAGACTTAGCTCAATCTATTGGTTACTCTACAAAGTATGATGGTAAGCAATACTTAATTGTTGGTTATGAGTTTAATGAAAATGGAAGTGAACGACCAATAGTAAGAAAACTTTCAGAACCTAGTAGTTTTACATTACAGCCTGTAAGTTCATCAACTAGGGTTTTCTCTGAAGAAGCTTCTTTCAATATATTGTCTCAACAAGATGTAATAGGTGAGCTATACAATTTAAAGATATACTCAGATAGCGATATTAGACTTAGGGTTTATAGACTTGCTGAAAATGGTGGAGAGAAAACACTATTAGTAGATGAAGTAATAAAGCAAAGTCTTTTAGATATACAAGGAAGCCCATTAGTACTTAGTCCTGTTGTTGATTTTGAGACAAATAAAGTTTACGAATTGAACTTTACTTCAGATACTGATATGACCATAAAAGGTGTTGAATTTGAAGGAAGCATATACACTTCTTTTGGAGTAGGAGTAATGAATGAATTAACATTTGTTCCATTTGTAGAAAGAACAAAGGGTTGGGAGTATGAAAAGAAAGAAGTTGCTTATTCAGATGATTTGCAAAATGATTTTGGAGATTTAAACTCATTTGAGAAAGCAGATTTATCTTTACCTAGCCAACCTGTTTATGGTATAAGTATAAAGGTAAAAGCTAAAGGTAATTTACTAAATGGTCAACCTGTTATATGGAATTATAGTGATAATCATGCTTACGCAATTACAGCAGGAGCTTTGCCTAATCAAAATGAAGTTATAGGTATTTGTTTGGAAGATATTGCAGATGGAGATATAGGAAGGGTGTTAGAGTATGGTTTTTGTACAGCAAGAAGAATATCTGTTCCAATAGAAGACGCTGAAGAAGTATTATTAAATAGTAATACAAACGGAACAATAAGATCTTTAACCAACAACACTACATTTATGGATAGTGGTGGTGCTGAAAACAATTATAGTGATGATGAAAACTACTCTATAACATTTGATGCAGGGGTAGGTAAAAAAGTAAATATAACAATAAATGAATTTAACTTTGAGATAACATCTTTCTCTATGTATGACAGAATGGGGTTGCAAGTATCTGATGATGGTATAAATTACAGTAATGTAAATATATCATGGATGTTGCAAAGTGAAGATGATACACCTCCTTATGATAGAGAAATAGCTTCTGAATCTAATGGATATGTTTTTCCTCAAAATAGCGATAGCTTGGCAGGTGAAGTTATAAACACGAATAACAGGTATGCTAGATTTTATTTCAAAAGCGATACTGTTACTACAGATACAGGTTGGGATTTAACTATAAAACCAGATACACCTTATGACTTAGAAGATAAGCCAATACCTGCAGGTTCTAGTTTGTTTTTAGATAACAACTATCCTAGTACATATCTTAACGAAATAAGCAACAGTAATATATTATATGGTTTTGCTGTTAGTGAAGACACTAGTAACGATTCAGTTTTGATGAGAATTTATAAACCTAAACCTTCAGTGTAATGAGTGTAAAATTAGAAATAACAGGTGGGTTTTTAAAGGTCACAGAAGACAACAAACCCCCAAAGAGATTTATAAGAGCTATAACTACTTATGAGTTTCTTAGAAATAGAACAGTCTTAGGATTGAAAGAACCTCAAGGATCTAACCAAGTAACACATAAATATAGTGTTCCTGATATAGTAAATGAAAATGGAAATCCTTTTTCAGATACAGATGCGCTTGATTCTTTCTTATATGAGAATTTAGGTTCTTTTAGTATAATAGGAGATTCATCTACTTTAACAACATCAAGAATATACTATCCAAATGTAGTGTACGATGTAAACAGAGAGAGCGATGGTTTTATTGTAGATATGGGGTATAATGGAGATTGGGGTGTTGCACTTCCTCCTTTAGTTAATGTAGACGAAGGTTTTAGAATAACTTTTATACATAACAAGAATCAAACAGATAAAGGTTCTATTGTTCCTTATCCTAATGATAAAATCAATGACGAGAGCGTTCACTATGTCTATGGTAATGGATATATCGCTTTAGAGAGAATAAACAACGAATGGGTAATAATTAATAAATCATTATTCTCAAATTACCACTTAGAAGGAGTAACAAAAAGATACGACTTTGAAAACGAGACAGAAGTATTAGTTCAACATAATCTCGGATATGTACCTTTAATTGAGGTATGGATAGAAGATGAAGAAGGAGGTTATAGTAGAGCTAGTTTAGACATACAACATGATTGGAATACTATGAACTCATTTAATGTTTGCATAGGAAGCTCTCAATCAGGTAAAATAATCTATTTGTAACCAATTTTTTTTATATATATAATTATGGCAATTAACAAGAAACCACATTTTAGAGGCTCGGATTTTAATAATCAGGAGCTAAAGGATGCGAAATCACTACAGCTAAATCAAGATGCAGTAAATGCAGATGAGGCAGTTAGGAAATCGCAATCAGAAACCATCGCAGAACAAGCGGCTCAAGACATACTTGTGACTTTATCTCAAAGTGCAAGTGGTGATACAGCTTTCTCTTCTGCTTCTATGGTCTCATTTCTTGCAGGAAAGCAAGATAACATGGAGATAGACTCTTCTTCTACTGCTTATTTACAAATCGTAGATGGGTATAAGATTAAGGCTACTCAATTATTAATTACAGATGTAGAAGTAGATACAACTTATCCTACTTTAGCTTCTTTTATTATCAACACTACACCTAATAAACAACAAGGTGATGTTATTATTTTAGCAGGTGCTACTGATAATCAAGAAAGAAGTTGGATAAAGACAGGTAGTGCATCTCAAAACGCAGATGGTTATACTAGACTACAAACAGATTACAATGTAACTTCTATTAGAGCTATGTTTAGTGCAGGTTCTTTTATGGACTACAGTGCTTCTACAGGTCAGTTTGGTGTAAACACAGGTACAGCATCTTATGAATTAGGAGCGCAAACTTTACCTATTAGTGATGCGAGTTTTGCAAGTGCATCAGGAAACAATGTATTAGCATTAGCAAAGAGTTTAGAAGACTTGATTTTAAATGGTCAGACTCAATCTACTCAAGCTACTGCAGCAGTTGACAATAGATTTAGTTCTTGTTCAGGTGTAACAGGGAGTGATTTAGGTAACTTTGGAGGTCGTTTTACTAATGAATCAAGTATTAAGGATGTATTAGTTGAGGCTGAGGCTGATTTAACTTCTAGCGAAAGTGATAGAGCTGCAATACGTTCTGAGTTTGCTGCGGCAGATACAACTTTACAAAACAACATCAATGCTGAAGTTAATGCTAGAATTAGTGCTGTATCTTCTGAAGCTAGTTCAAGGATTGCAAATGACAATGCTTTGTCTAATAGCATATCTACAACTAACTCTAATTTATCTGCAGAAAACACAAGAGCAGTTGCTTCTGAAAATGCTTTAGACGCAAGATTAGATATTGTTGAGGGTGGTAGTAATGTAAATGGAAGTATTGCTAAAGCACAAGTTGATGCACAAGCATTCGCAACTAATGCAGTCAACAATGAAGCTCAAGCTAGAGTTAATGGAGACTACAACTTACAATTACAGATTGACGCTATTTCTAGTGCGTTCTTGTATAAAGGTTTTGTAGATGCTGACGGAAGGATTCAACATATTGATACTGCTCACCCTAACCACAATGTTTTGTTTGAGAATGTTACGCTTTATAACGGAGATTTCTACAAGGTGAACGCTTCTTTAACTATTATATTTGGAGACGGAAGTAGTGTAAGTGTTGATGCAGGTGATGGGTTACTAGGTATAAATGATGTTGCTTCAGGTACTGTTAGTGCTTCTGATGTACACAAGACAGATAATACAGAGGCTGCTGATATTTTAAGAGAAGGTCAATTAGATTCAACTCACTTAGAAAGAGTAGGTGGGGTTATTAGAGTTAAAGCTGATGCTTTAGGTAGAGAGAAATTAGCTGCAGACGTTGAAACTGACATTGATAACAAAGTGCTGAAATCAGGTGATGAAATGACAGGTGCTTTAAAGATTAACAAAACCGTATTAGCTAATGATGGTTATGCAGGAGGTTATGATTTCGCAGCATACGTTAAACAAAAGTCAGTTGATACTGCAAGTTTGACTAATACTCAAAGAGCTTTACTTGTTGAAAATGAAGTTTACACTCAAGGTAGTGGCAATCCTTTAGATTTAGACTACGCTAATGCAGCTACATTGTCATCTCATTATAAAGGTTCAAGTAATAATATGACAGTTGCTGTTGTTGGAGCTAGTGGTGAAGGTAGAGTTTTTAGTACTGGTGCTGCTGTTTATTCAACAGGTATTTACGGAACTTCTGTAGATACTCAACTAGGAGTTAATGCAGGTGGTACGTTTGTTGCTCAAAATGCAGCGACTGCTAACTTAGGTATGTTTGCTTTTAGTGACACTGCAGGTGTTTTAAATAATAGAGGTGCTTATATCGCTTTATCACCTGATAGCATTGATATGGATGCTTATAGGATAGCAAGAGTTGCTGACCCAATACCTGTACAAGATGTTGCATTATTAGTTGATGACTACACTGGAAATAAACACGCCATGTATATCAATGGTAAGTCTGAGTTTAACGGAAAAGTAATTGTTCCTGTTGCAACAGAAGATAATGAAGCTGTAAACTTAGGAATGACTAAGTCTAAAGAGTTTTTCGGAATAGTAGATATTGATGCTGCAAATGACGTAGTAATTAATCATGGATTGGGAAGCAAGAAATTAATTCTTTCTTTATGGTTAAACGATGAAGAGGTTACTTCTTCTTTTGATATAGAGAAGACTTCTGACAATTCAATCACTATCTATAATGGTTCTGCTGAGAATCTTACTGGAATTGAAGTTTGCGTTATGAAACTATCAGTATAATAATTGCTATTTATTTATTAGGCGAGAGGAGGAGTTAATCTTCCTCTTGTCTTTTAATTTAGTATCTTTGTAAAAACCTAATATTCAAACAATTATGTACGGTAGTAGAAATTATTTCTTTTTACAAGATAAAGTTCAATTAGCTAAGGCTAAAAGAAAATTGCTTAGTGTTTTAGAGGCAAAAGAAAGAAATGGAAATGATAAAAGAAAGTATTTAATAGCTTTCTCTTATTTCTGTAATAAACCTCAAGATTATGATGGTGCTACAATAGTTAAAGATTTAGTTGATGTGAGACAAGGAAAGTATTACTTAGATGCTGACGCTATGTTACATGACTATGAATATGTAACAGGTAAAGCTGATACTATAAAAGATAGATGGGTATGCGATAAAAAGTATATCAAGAATATGGAATTAAATGGTAAAGGAGTTAGAGTTCCAAGACTAATTATCCTAACTATTTACGGAGCAATAACTATATCTCATAAAAAAATAAAGGGATGGCTAAAAAGATAAGAATTAAGAAGAAACCCTCACAAGGAAAGAGATTTGTTAAAGTTGTAAAAGACTCTGAAACAGGTAGGACTAGAAAAGTTAGTTACGGTCAAGCAGGTAATGCAAAGAGTGGTGGAGATAGAATTAGACCAGGAACTAAAAAAGGTGATGCGTATTGTGCAAGGTCAGCAAAAATAAAGAAATGTAAAAACCCACCTTGCGCTAATGATTTATCAAGAAAGAAATGGAAGTGTAGTGGTTCAAAATCAATGAAATAAAATGGATAGAGTTACCCTAAATAGAATAGAGTTAGCACACCCTAAGATTAGGGAACAACTAAGAGAAGATTACTTATATTGTAATAATAAGTTATTAGGTAAAGGAGTTAGACTTAGGTTTGCTTCTGTATTTAGAACAATAGAACAACAGAATCAGTTATACAACAAAGTACCAAAAGTAACTAATGCAAGAGGAGGTCAGTCAATACATAACTACGGATTAGCATTTGACATAGTAATGTTATATGATAAAGACTTAAATGGTAGTTTTGAAGAGGCTTCTTGGGATATGAATAGAGATGGAGATAATAACGGAGAGTCTGATTGGATGACTGCCGTAAACTTCTTTAAATCTAAAGGATATGAATGGGGAGGAGATTGGGCTTCTTTTAAAGATAAACCTCATTTCCAAAAAGACTTTGGTTATTCTTGGAAGGAGTTAAAAGAAAAAAGAGAAAGTGGAGAGTACTTTGTAGACTCCATAACTAATATAAAATATGTAAAACTATAGAATGGCAAGAATAGAAAGATATAATAGGATAGATAAACCTGATGTAGAGGATATAGTTATTGGTACTGATAGAGATGATGATAATCAGACCAAGAATTTTAGACTTGGAGATATATTAGCATTAGCAGAAGGTGTTGATTTAAACTTCATAGGTTTAGAAGATACACCATCTACTTATGAGAATAGTGCAGGGAAAATACCTGTAGTTAGATTTGAAGAACAAGGACTTATATTTAAAGACCCTTCTGAAGTATTTGAAGTTGGAGCTTTAACTTTTTTAGAACTAACTGATACACCTGCTGATTATACAGGTCAGCAATTTAAAGTTGTAAGAGTTACTAAAGATGAAGATGCAGTTGAGTTTTATGATTTAGAATCAGTAATATCTGTTATTCAGAATGAGATAAATCAACTAGAAAATAGTGTTGAAGGAAATTCTCAAGCTATAGCTGAATTAGAAAACACTGCTTCTCAAATACAAATACAAATAAAATCAATAGAAAGTGACTTAAACAATAAAATAGATGATGCTCCTTCTGATGGAAAAGAGTATGTTAGAAAAGATGGAAGTTGGGTAGAAATAGATTTAAGTAATTATGTTTTAAGTGGTGATTTAGCAGATGTTGCTACAAGTGGTAGTTATACAGATTTAATAAATAAACCTGAGTTACCTAATACAGATAGTAATACACAAAGTGTTAGTGGCACTTACAATATTGATTGGAACGAGTATAGTAATTGGGATTTAACGCTAACAGGAAACACAACACTAACGCAATCTAATATACCACCAACTGCAACAGAAAAGACTATTACTATTCATGTACAAGGTAATTACGCTTTAACATTGCCTACTGAGTGGGAGATTAAAAATGGTGGTGTTTATGATGGTATAAATGGTAGTCAGATAGTAGTACAAAGTTGGGATAATGGAGAATTTTATACAGTAATTAACTAATGGCAAGTAAATCACATTTTTTTAGACAGTCGGGAGGTTTAAGGTTGTTAGCAGATTATCAGTTTAACAATAACTTAATTGATGATGCTAACGGCTATAATTTAACAGGCACAGATATTACTTATGATAATAGTAGTGCAGTATTTAATGGCACTAGTTCAGTTGCAAGGCGAACAGATACAAATGATATATTTAGTTTTACAGATGGAGTTAATGATTTGCCTTTTAGAATGGAATTGTCTGTTCAAATAAATAAACTAAGTAGCTTTAATTGGCTAGTGTCAAAAAGAGATGGAGAGCTTTCAGATGTAGAATGGCAACTTATTTATTTTGCTGATAGTCATTTTGCAATGTACTTGTTTTCAAACACTAACTCAGATTTTATTGCGTGTAATGTTTATGTAACAAAATCTGCATCATTATTTTATGATATTGTTGTTGATTACGATGGTAGTGGAACAAAAGAGGGGTTAAATATTATATCTACAAACTCAATAAGTACAAATCAAACGCAAGATGGTAACTATACAGGAATGGTTAAAACTCAATCAGATTTATTGTTAGGTAAGGGAGGATGGACAAACAACTCTAGTATTAAATTTCATGGTAAAATAGATTTTTTAAAAATATACAAATGATAGCAAACACAATAAACGGAAAAATAAGAATATTTAACGCAATACCTAAAACATTTAGTTTAAAACCTAACGTATTTGGGTATGATAAATTAGATGCAGAGGTACATTATGAAGATGGGTTTAGAGAATTAGTAAAACCCACTTTAGAGGCTAACCAATACTTAACTACTTTGTATTTTGACTCAGAGAATGATATTTATACTTATGAGGTTGCAACTTATTCTAATGAGGAGACAAGACTTCAAGAGAATGAAAGTGAGTATTTTAAATACCAAGATAGAGTTAACAAAGGGAAAGAGAAGTATTTAAAGCTTTGTGGGGAGTTTAGACTATCTCGTGATAGAGGAGAAATAACCCAAGAATTCTACGAGCTTTTAGAAGACACATTAGAGCCTGTAAGAACAGAACTTGTTAATGGTCAATTCATAACAGCTAAAAGAAAATTAATCGCAATAGGAAGCTCTATAATAAGCCAAGAGCTTTATGATAGGTTTTATAATTCAATACAAACAGATATAGACGAACTTTATTAAATAACAATAAAAAAGAAAGAAAAAAATGGCAAGAATAGAAACCTACGGAAACGATAATAAAATTACAGGGTTTGACAAAGTAATTGGTACTGATGTTGATAGTAATAGGATGACTAAGAATTACCTAATGAAAGATATTAGAGAATATATCTTTGATGGTGCTTCTCCTGATGTTGGTGGTAAACTTAAAATTACAAATGTAGCACAAGACACTCCGATTCCAGGAACAGAAACTCCTGAAGTATTGTTGAACAACTTAGACCCTATACTAGAAGTTTCTAAATATGAAGTTTTAGTTGTTTCTTTAACTTTCAATGATTCTAACAATGAGGGTGTTTTAACTAACAATGTTTACTTGTTTAATAAGACAGACATTGTAGTAGGGTTTCAACAGTATGAGTCTACATCTGCAGACTTTATATTATTATCATCAAGCACAGACAATTCTAATTTAGTAGAGAGTGTTGGAGATGGAGATATAGAAGTTTATAAAGGTTTTGACACTACAGATAATAAACATCAAATAAGAAATATTAAATCTGATACTTTACTAATTACTATTGATGGTGACGCTATAAAGATAGAAGCAGAGGAAGTTGATTTAGGAGGTGTTAGAGATTTCTATGTAAATAATAGATACACAGGGGGTGATGAGCTAGGAACTATTGCTAAACCTTATAAGACAATAGATGAAGCTGTATCTCAATTTATAGGTAATGTTGATGGAGAAACACAGTATAGTATTATTAATCCTAAAAACAAAGGATCAAGAGTAGTTGTGCAATCTTCTTCTTCACCTTATAATTTTACTTCTCAATTAAACATAGAAGGTATTTTATTTGATATTGAAGAAGGCGCTTCTATTTACTATCAAGGGTTAGAGGATTATATGATAGACACAAGGGTATTAAATGCTTTAAGAACTAACGAGTCTGGTCTTGCTGTTAATTTATATGGAAAAGGTAATATATTTTTAATAGACAAAGGTTTTGCTTATTGTGAAGGTACAGATGACGATGGTGTAACAGCATTTACAAGTACAAGAGTTAATGTTTATGAAGATTTAAAAATACAACAACAATACAAAATAACTTCAGAATACACAAATCCACTACCTAAAACTCAAGGAGGGGATGCAAGTATAGACCCTATAACAAGTGCAGGAAATATAAATCAATATTGGACAGGAAATTCATTAGAATTACCAATGATTGTGTGTGATAAAGACAATTCTTCTACAGTTAACTTTTCTGTCGATGAGTCTGTGTCATTAATAGCTAGTACTCAGGTAGCTATTCATTTAATAAATGGAGGTTATTTTGAGTCGGATAGACAAGGTAAAGGTACTGTTAGTATTTCTAATTTCTCTCAAAACTTTCATGTTTATAAAGAGTTAGATTCCTCTGTAAACAACGGAGACCCTATAAAATTAATACCTAATAACGATTTTAGCTATATAAGGTTAGAGGATTCTTGTTTTTTTGATATAGGGGATTTGTATTGTGCTTACGGAGGAGGTCAATATTCTTACGGAGTAAATTCAGGAGGTTTTGTTTTAGATTCTGCTATTAGGGTAGTTGCTTCTTCTGAAATAAAATTAATAAGTATAAATAAAAGTTACTTCTTTTCTTTACAAGAATGTGATAGTGTCATTAAATTAGAAGATAAAAATTCTTCTATTACTATGAGGAATGCTTTATTTGATGATATTAATACTTGTATTGAATATTTAGGTGTAGATGGTGATTTTCAGACTCTAACTTTAGAAAATTCTGTTCTTAATGGTGATGTCAAAAACATAGATTTAACTAGAAATAACTCTGTATCTGTTCAAAACAAAATAGATGGAAACGTAGTTAATTCTTTGAGAAGTTTCTCTGATAGAACATCTGCTATAAACGCAGGATTAATGAGTGGATCTTTGTTTTTTAATACAGGTAGTGATTCAATAGATATAATACCATAATATAATGCAAAACAAAAACATAATAATAGCAATAGCATCCTTTTTAATAGGGGTGCTACTTGCTTCATCTTGTGAAAGAGATGTCGTAGAAGTTAAAGAGAAAGTGGTTGTAAGAAATGTAAAAGTAACTGATACAGTTAGAATACATGACACTATAGTTAAACCTGTTAAAGTTTATGTAGATAGATGGAGATATAAACCTAATCCAAATCCTACTCCTATACATGAAGAGGAGATAATTGAAGCTAATAAATATAGTCAAGAGTTAATTGGAGAAAAAGGAATAGCTAAAATAGATGTAATTACAACAGGTGAGTTGTTAGACTTATCAGGAGTTATAGAGTGTAATGAAAAAATAGTTGAGAAGACAATTACGAAGTACACAGCTAAGAGTAAAGTGTTTGTTTCAGGTGGTATAGATATGAGATTAAATGGTGGAGTAAAAAATATTAGAGCAGGAATTGATTATAACATCAAAAATAAAGTTTTACTTAAAGGAGGTTTAGGCTACGATATCATTGATAATCAACCATTTGCAGGTGTAGGTATAGGTTTTGGTTTGTAAAAATTAACTATTTTTGTATAAATTGAATTTAATTAAGTTAAAATGGAAATAATAAGGAAAATATCAGTTGGCTCAGATTGGGAAAACGCTATACATTACCAAGTTGGAGGTAGAAGTAAAATCTCTAACATTATTGAAGAAGAAGGAAGGTACAATGTCTACATAAAAGAAGAGGGTGTTAATATAAAATGGAAGAGCTTTAATAAAGATGTAGTTTCTCATGTGGAATTTGATACTAAAAAAGCATTGCAATGAAAAGTCCATTATACTTCTTAGTAGAACCTATAGGTGGTAAGTTGTACAATGACGAAAAGAATGGAATTGTAACCACTACATCTGTTGAAGACCATAGGTTTACTCAAAGATTAGCAAAGGTTGTACAAATACCTTGTAATTACGAGGGTATTGTAAATATTGGAGATACAGTAGTTGTACATCATAATACATTTAGAATACAATATAACAATCAAGGAGTACCATTACCTTCTAAATATCACATAAAAGATGATTTATTCTTTTTAGAGCCAGACTTATTGTATATGGTTATTAAAGAAGATAAGAGAGAAGCAGTATATCCTTTTTGTTTTGTAAAACCTATTGTAGATGAAGTAAAATACGAAGGAGTAAAAGAAATAGAGAATAAAGGAGTTCTTGTTTATGGAAATGCAGATTTAAGTAGACAAGGATTTGAGAGTGGAGATATAGTATTTCTAAAGAAAGATAGTGAATATGAGTTTGAAATTTTTGGAGAGAAATTATATATGATGAAGTCTAACCGAATATTAGCAAAAGAATAGATTGAAGGGATTATCTAATGACATAGAGGAAGCAGTAAAGATTGTTATACAGGGTTTAGAATACCCTATTGACGCTTCTGAAGTAGACCCTGACAAGCTAACCACAGTTATTCAGAGTAAAACAGATTCTTTTATTGAAGGAAAGAAACTTATACTTGATTGGCAACAGTCTGAGAATGCTCCATCACACACCAAACTAAAGAAATACCTTAGAAGGCTTGTAGATGCAGGAGACTCTTCTATGAGTATATTAAGAATGTCTTTGAGGGAAGAGATTGATTACGATGCTTTAGCACCTGAGAAGCACAAGAAAGCTATTGCTTCTAAGACAATAATACTTAAAGGCATTAGGACTATGGATAATGGTCTTATAGAGCTTAGAAATCAAATAGAATCAGATAAGATTAACCTTAAAGAAAATGAATTCAAAAGAGGTTATGCTGAGAAGTTTGCTAATGGAGAGTTTTATCCTGAATCTGACTACTATAAGAATTGGTTAGATGAAGATAATGATGCAGTGTTAATCTGTCCTAAAGGTACAAAGGGTGAAACAGTAGTTTTAGATGGGCTAAATGTAACACTACCTAAGAAACCTATGAAAAAGCATATACTGTTTTCTGACTTAAAAAAGAAAGAGCAGTATTGGAGAAGATTAGATGTTCCTCCTGGACTTAACCCTGACAGTGTTGATTCATACACTAACTACATACTAGAAGAGTTTAGAAGAAGAAGAGAAGGTATTTGGTTTATGAATAATGGTAAAGCAGAATACTTAACAGGTTCTCATTACTTTGCACTTCAATGGTTTAAAATGGAAGATAACGGAGGGTATATGAATTTCAGATACGCTCAAAGAGATATGTTTTACTTTACAAGAGCTTGTATTGTAGATAAAAGATGTTTAGGTGAATTATTTGTAAAGTCAAGGCGTACAGGATTTACTTATCAGATACTTGTAGAAATGGCTAATGACGCTACATCTACATCAAATGCAAGGTTAGGTATGACTTCTAAATCAGATGATGATGCAAAGAAAGCATTCTCTAAGTTTTCATACGGATTCTTAAACTTACCATTCTTTTTTCAACCTATAGTTAAAGGCTCACCAGATAGCAAAAATCAAATTGAATTTGCTAAGCCAAGTGACAGGAGTAAAGCAGGTAAGAAGAAGAAAGATACATCTACTGATGGTTACTTAAATACATTAATTGATTACTTACCAACTAAAGATGATGCGTATGATGGTCAGAAAATGTATAGGTATTTAGGAGATGAAGCATCTAAATGGAGAAAACCTGCTAACTACGAGAAACACTGGGGTCAGATAGCACCAACCTTTGATGAAGGAGGTATGGTAGTAGGAAAAGCATTTATAGGTTCAACAGTTGCTGCAATGAAAAGTGGTGGTGCTGAATTTAAAAGAATGTATCAAGCATCTCAAGTACATAAAAGAAACAAGATAACAGGAAGAACACCAAGTGGACTTTACTCTTACTTTCTACCTGCACATAAGAATATGTCTGAGTTTACAGATAAGTATGGTGTGTGTCACGAAATACTAGAGAAAGGTGAAACTTTCATCAATGTTAATGGTATAAAGAAGGCAATAGGGTCTATAACTTTCTTAGAGGCTAAGAGAAAGAGTAAAAGAAAAGAGAGTGACATTGCTTACAATGAAGAATTGAGAGCATTCCCTATGAAAGTATCTGAAGCATTTAGAGATGAATTGAAGACTGCATTATTTAATACTGAAAAGATAATTAGTCAGATAGATTTCAATGACGATACTATGGCAGAACAAGGGATTTCCATAGGTAACTTCTCTTGGGAAAATGGTGTGCAAGATAGTAAAGTAGTTTGGAATCCTAATCCTAATGGTAGGTTTCATATATCTTGGCTACCTCCAAAAGAATTACAAAACAAACACGAAACAAGATTAGGTCATGGTGGTTATAGTAAATACCCATTGAATGATGATTTAGGTGCTTTCGGTTGTGATAGTTATGATATCTCAGGAACAGTAGAAGGTGTTAGGAATGATGGAAGTTATAACCACGAAACAAGTAGGGCTTCTAAGGCTGCATTACATGGACTAACAAGTTTTACATTTTCTAACGCACCAAGTAATAATTTCTTTTTAGAATACATTGCAAGACCAAAGACAGCAGAGATAATGTTTGAGGATGTATTAATGGCGTGTATATTTTATGGTATGCCAATACTCGCAGAGAATAACAAACCTAGATTATTGTATCACTTTAAGAATAGAGGATATAGAGGTTTTAGTATAACACGATTTGATAAAGCAGCAAATAGATTATCTCCAACAGAAAAAGAATTAGGAGGAATGCCTAACTCATCTGAGGATATAAAACAAATACACGCAGGAGCGATAGAGTCTTACATTGACAAATATGTAGGATATAACTCTGAAACAGGGGAGTGTGGTAGTATGCCATTTAATCGTACATTAGATGACTGGAAACACTTTGATATTTCAAATAGAACTAAATATGATGCTTCGATAAGTTCAGGACTTGCTATAATGGCAGTTAATAGGAATTTATACAAGCCTAAGTACAACGTAAAGAACATACAAGTTAATATAAAGACATACAAACATTAATATATGAAGGCTTTTAGAAACAAAGGAGAGATTAAAATAACTAATAAGAATTTTCCAAAAGGAACAGAACCTTTTTCCGAGAAGGTTACCTCTGATTATGGATTGAGAGTAGGTCAAGCTATTCAATATGAATGGTTTAAAAGAGAAAGTAATAGTTGTAGGTTTTTAGACCAAAGAGCAGAGTTTCACAGAAGAAGACTTTATTCTCATGGTATGCAAAGTTCAGCTATGTATAAAGATATGTTTGCAGTTAATGGAGACTTATCTTACTTAAACCTTGATTTTAATATTGTACCTGTAATACCTAAATTCAGAAATATAGTTTCAAATGGTATATCAGATAGAAATTACACAGTAAAAGCAACTGCAATAGATCCTGTTTCTTCTGAGAATAAAATGAGGTACAGACAGAATATGGAAGATGATATGGCTACTAAGGATATGCTTATGTTAGCTAAAGAGAAGATGGGAGTAGATGCTTTTTCTATGCCACCTGAAGAACTTCCTGAGAATGATGAAGAGAAAGAGTTACACATGAATCTTAAATACAAACCTTCTATAGAGATATCAGAGGAGTTAGCTATACAATCTGTATTTAATGAGAATAGATATGATTCTGTTGTTAAAGTTAAAGTTGCAGATGATTTAGTTGATTTAGGAATTGGTGCTACTAAACATTCTTTCGACCACAAAGAAGGAATTAAAACAGAGTATGTTAATCCTGATTCATTAATATGGAGTTATACAGAAGACCCTTATTTCCAAGATGTTTACTATTGGGGAGAATTTAAAAATGTAAATACGTCTGAAGTATTTAAAGAGTTCCCTGAATTAACTCAAGAACAAAGAGAAGAATTACAAAGTATTGCAGGTTCTTGGAATGACTACTATTCTTTTGATGCAAGTTACAATGACGATAACTTAAAAGGTAAGATAGGATTGTTGTACTTCAACTACAAGACTACAAGAGACAGAGTATTTAAAAAGAAAGATAAAAAGAAAGGTGGCTCTAAGATTATTGAGAGAAAAGATGATTTCACTTATAATGGAGATAAAAACCTTGACTTTAAAAAAGTAACTAAGACAGATGTTGTTTGGTTTGAAGGTGTTATTGTATTAGGAACAAATATTATCCTTAATTGGGAAGTTTGTAAAAATATGGTTAAGAAAGATTCTTCTTTTGATGGTTCTAACTTAGCAACTAAATCTAACTATGCAGTATGCGCTCCAAGAATGTATAAAGGACACATTGATAGTATCGTACATAAAATGATACCTATTGCAGATGATGTGCAAATATCTTGGTTAAAACTACAACAAGTAAAACAAAGAATAGTTCCTGATGGTCAGTATTTAGATATTGATGGACTTGCAGGAATAAACTTAGGAAATGGTAAAGCTTATGATGTAAATGATGCTTTAAATATGTATTTCCAAACAGGTACTGTAATTGGTAGAAGTTCAACTGTTGGTGGTGAATTTAATAATGCTAAAGTTCCAATTCAAGAGATAAGACATTCTTCAGGTCAAGAAAAGATTAATTCTCTTTGGGGTTCTATACAAAAGTCTTTAGATATGATTGCTACTATTACAGGGATAAACCAAGCGATAGATGCTTCAAATCCAGATTCTGATAGTTTAGTTGGAATACAAAAGATGGCAGCATACAATTCAAATGTAGCGACAAGACATATATTAAAAGCTTCTATGTATATTACTACAGAGTTAGCAAGATGTGTAACTACAAGAATATCTGATGTACTACAATATTCAGAGATGAAAGAATCTTTTGTACAGAAAATAGGTAGGACTGCGGTAACTAATCTTGATGAGATAAAGAAGTTGCACTTATATGATTTTGGTATTGATATTGAATTAACACCTGATGAAGAAGAAAGAGCTAAGCTAGAGGCAGATATATCTTTAGAGATTCAGCAAGGTAACTTGGGTGTAGAAGATAAGTATGAGATACTTTCTATTGATAACCTAAAATTAGCATCAAGTTTCTTATCTGTAAAGAAAAAGAAGAAGATGAAAGAATTGCAAGAACAAAAGATGCAAGAGATTGAAGCTCAGAAACAAGCTAACATTGAAAGTTCTAATGCTGCTGCACAAGCTAAGATGCAGGCTACTCAAATGGAAGGAGAGTTGAAGATTCAGTTAGTTCAAATGGAAAATCAAGGAGCTATAGCTAAGTTACAAGAGGAAGCTAAACTTAAAGAATACCTTATGGGAATTGAGTTTAACATGAATATGCAACTTAAAGGCGTAGAAGTTGAAGGAAAGAAAAGCGTAGAGAAAGACAAAGAAGATAGGAAAGACGAGAGGACAAAGATACAAGCGTCACAGCAATCTAAGATGATAGAGCAACGAAATAATAATAGTAACCCTATATCATTTGAAAGCTCTAATGACTCCTTAGATAGCTTTGATTTGTCGAGTTTTGAACCTAGATAAACAACAATGATTATTTTGTAATTTTGCATAGTAAGAATTTATAATTAAATATAGTAGAAAAAATGGAAGAATTTAAAATGAATCTTTTAGACGATAATGATGAAGTTATACAGCCTCAAGAGATTGAGAATGAGGAGGTTGTACAAAACGAAGCAGAAGAAGTTGTAGAAGAGGTAGAGGAAGTAATTGATGAAGTTGTAGAACAACAAGAAGAAGAAGAAGAAGAAGAATACGAATATGTAGACATTGACTCTGACGAACAACTTATAGATTATATTAAAGAGAATCCTGAGATTTTAAATCAATTAACACCATCGGAACAAAAAGAACTTCCTGAAGATGTTAAGAAGTATTTAGAGTTTAGAGAAGAAACAAATGGTAGAGGGTTTTCAGACTTCTTAGAGTATCAAAAAGATTTCTCTGAGATGAGTACTGAAGATAAGGTTAAAAAACTTATACAAGAAAATAACCCAACCTATACTAAAGAGGATGTAGAAGATGTCTTTGAAGAGCGTTATGCCTTTGACGAGGATTACGATGATGAAAAAGATGTTAGAAAGAAGAAAAGAGAATTAAGAAAAATATCTGATGATGCTGAAAAGTATTTTACTGAACAGAAATCTAAATGGGGTACTAAACTAGGGTCTAGTGAAGAATCAATTCCAGAAGATTATGTACAGTCGAAACAGCAGTGGGATGAATACCAACAGCAAAACGCAGAAATTGCAGAGATTAACCAGGATAAATCTGATTTCTTTGTAAATGAAACTGATAAAATGTTTAACGAAGATTTCAAAGGTTTTGAATTTCAAGTAGGTGAACAGACTATTAATCATTTATCAAGTAACCCTCAAGATATATCTGAATCTCAAAAGGATCTTTCAGGTTTTTTCAATTCGTTCTTAGACGAGGATGGATATGTAAAAGATGTGGAAGGTTATCACAAAGCTATGTATGTAGCAATGAACTATGAGTCAATTATAGAGAGCGTTTATGAAACAGCAGTTGCTAATCATTTAGAGAACGAATCTATGATTTCAAAGAACATTGATATGGGTAGAGCTAGAAAGTCTCCTGAGACTATAAAATCAGGAATAAAAATGAAAATTATTAGTTAAAAACTTTAAAAAGAAAAAGAAATGGCATTAAATGCAAGTCCTGCTGTGAAGTTAGTACCAACAGCAACAAAAGAAATTTTATCAAGTAACTATTTAGAAGCATCTGACTTTGACTTCACTAACCAGTATTTACCTGAGTTATACGAAAAAGAATTTGCACGTTACGGAGAGCAACAATTAAAAGGATTCTTAGAGCGTATGCAACAAGAAGTACCTATGCAGTCTGACCTTATCAAATGGTCTGAAGAAGGAAGATTACGTCCTGTAGCAGAAGGTGTAACTAGAGTAGCAGAAGTATTTACTTCAGCAGGTCATACAGTTCGTAAGAATGATACAATCATCGTAAATGATGGTGTAGGAGTAGAGGAAAAAGGTATCGTTACTGATGTAGATACAGATACTTTTACAGTTAAGTGTTCTAAAGCAGCAGATTGGACAATCGCTGATGCAGGATTAAAACTATTTGTTTACTCTAACGAATACAGAAAAGGAACATTAGGAAGAGATGAAAGTTTAGAAGCTCAGCCAGATATCTTTGAAAACAAGCCAATTATCATTAAAGATGTAGATATCGTAAATGGTTCTGACATGGCTCAAATCGGATGGATTCAAGTTGAAGGAGATAATGGAGCAGGGTACTTATGGTACTTAAAGTCTCGTTCTCAAACTCGTATGCGTTTTGATGACTATATCGAAATGGGTATGATTGAAGGAACTTCTTTTGAAGCAGGTTCAGCAGCAGCTACAGCAGGTTTCACAGGTACAGAAGGTTTCTTTGAAGCAGTAGAACAAGGGAATGTATTTGATGGTGAAATCACTGACTTAGACGATGTTGATGAAGTATTGAACAGATTGAATAAGCAAGGAGCTATCTCTGAATACTTAATGTTTAACAACTTCTCTCAAGATAGAGCGATTGATAAGTTATTAGCTTCTCAAAACTCTTATGGTGTTGGTGGTACTTCTTACGGAGCATTCAACAACAGTGAGAAAATGGCTTTAAATTTAGGATTCACAGGATTCAAAATGGCAGGTTATGAAATCTACAAAAACCAATGGAGATACTTAAATGACCCTACTTCAAGAGGTTTATTTGAAGGATTAGGTTCTATTCATGGTGTAATGTGTCCATCAGGAACAAAGACTGTTTACGATAACGTATTAGGAAGTAGAGCTACTTTACCTTTCTTACACGCTAAATACCGTAAGTCAGCTACTGAAGACAGACGTTACAAAGTATGGAATACAGGTTCTGCAGGTGGTGCTGCTACTTCTAGTTTAGATGCTAATGAGTTGCACTTATTAACTGAAAGAGCTTTATGTACAATGGGACGTAACAACTTTGTTATGATTAAGGGATAAACCTTAAACTAACCAATATTAAGAAAGAGAGGGTCAATTAGGCTCTCTCTTTTTTTGTTACCTTTGTAAAACTAAATATAATAAAATTTAAAAGAAAATGGCTACAAGAGCAAAAAAGAAAAATGAAGAGGTATCTATTGATAGAACCTATGTATTAACAGGAGATAGCACTCCTATGCAATTTATGTTAAGGAATCGACATAAAGCAAAAAGTCCTTTACAGTATTTCAATGAAGACACAGGTGTTTTAAGAACATTAAGGTATGCTACAAATCACAATTCTGTATTTGAAGACGAACAGACAGGAGATGTTACACTTGGTTACATTGTATTTAAGAATGGGAAGTTGTTCGTTCCTAAATCTAACCCTACATTACAAGAGTTTTTGAAGTTACACCCTTTAAGAGATAAAATCTTTGAAGAGTTCCAACCAGAGAAAAAAGCACAAGAACAATTATCTTTATTAGAAGTTGAAATGGAAGCTACATCTTTAGCGTTTGGAATGGAAGCAGATGAATTAGAGAGTATGGCATTAGCTATATGGGGAAGAAAAGTATTAACTATGAAGACTTCTGAGATTAAGAGAGATGTTTTACTTTATGCTAAGGCAAACCCTGAATCATTTATGAATTTAGCTGCAGATGATCTAACCAAGTTAAAAGGTTTAGGTGTAAGAGCAGTATCTATGAATCTGTTAACCTACAAGAATCAAGCATTCTATAATGGTAAGACTTTAGTATGTAAGTTACCATTTGATGAAACAGATGAGTACAACACTTTAGCTAGATACATGAAAACTGAAGATGGAAGTAAATTATTAGAGTTTCTTAATAGTAAATTGAAATAATAGTTGTACATTAGCAGTATGATAGTTGCATATCATATTGTATTTTTAAATGTTATAAGATTAAATTAGGGTAGGTTTGCAGACTTACCCTTTTTTTATTCCAATAATTAGTTGTATCTTTGCTAACAGATATTACTAGCCTAATATAACATACGATTTAACAGAAAACCTATTAGAATTTGTTTGGCTAGAAACATTTGATAATAGGTATTTTTGTTTCTGAGGTGTTTACAATGGTCTGACCTTAACTCAGACAACGACCACGAAGTTTTATTAGTGGGAACAGATGAAAGTTACTCTCGAAAATCTAGGCACTAACCCGCAAACCGTTAACCTAGTCAAATATAGTATTTATACAAACAGAGGCTTAGCAGTAAGTAAAGGTAATTAGTAGGTAGTTCAATGAAGTTTAATCGTTTTGTTATGATTATTTATATTTAGTTAAAGATATACTATATATAAGTATAGGGTTTGCATTTCCATATACTAATCTATAAATTAACTATCTTTGCATATACACAATAAATTGATATAAATATGATAAATAATGTAAGAAACACTGTTCTTTTTATGTTAAACAAAGAGAATAGAGGTTACATCACTCCTTCAGAGTTCAATCAATTCGCAGATTTAGCACAGATGAGTATATTTGAAGATGACTTTCATGCGTACGCTAAAGCTATTGTAAAACAAAATGCAAGACTATACAATAATGGAAACTCTGATATACCAAGACATTTAAGAGAGAGAATAGATTTACTAACTAAAGAATCTAATTTAACTTATAACGCAACAGATTTAACTTGGAGTAATACAGACTCTTCTTTCTATAGATTGGTTAATTTATATTGTAATGGTATAGATATAGAAGAGGTTTCTAAATTAGAAGTGAATAAGCTTTTAAAGAATAATTTAATTAAGCCAACAGAAGATTATCCTGTTTATGTAAAACTTGGAAGTACTTTTAAAGTATATCCTGATTTATCTGCAAATGATATAACATCTCTTTACGTGAAAAGACCATCTGTTCCTAAATGGACTTATGTTGATGTACAAGGAAATCCTTTATTCAATCCTTCTGCAACAGATTACCAGGACTTTGAAATACATCCTTCTTGTGAAATGGAGTTGGTTATAAAGATATTATCTTATTGTGGTATGAGTATTAGAGAAGCAGATGTTGTACAAGCATCTCAGAATATAGATATGTCAGAGAAACAGAATCAAGGAATATAAAAAACATATAGATGAGTAATATTATAAACCCACCAATAGACTATTACCAAAGTGAAGATGATTGGGGTAGCTATCAATACATCTCTATACACGACTTAGTGAATAACTTTATGTTAAACTATGTTGGAGATGATAAACAATTAAATAATGTAAAGAGACATAATGTATTATACCAAATGAAACAAGGTATAAAGCAATTTACTTTTGATGCTTTAAAAGAAGTTAGAGCTATTGAATTAGAATTGAATGATACATTACAAATACCTTTGCCACACAACTATGTATCTTATGTAAGGATATCTTGGGTAGACAGTAATGGTATGCTACATCCTATGTCAATGAATAATAACACAAGGTTAGCAGAAGCATACTTACAAGACCATGAGTATAACATTCTATTTGATGAGAGTGGTGATATTCTACAAGCACACGAAAGTGAAATGCAAAAGAACTCAAGAGGTTATAACTTTAGTAGAGAAGGTGTTGATGGTTGTGATACAAAAGCTATGGGTAATCAAAGATATTATGTAGACCCTACAATTAATGGTAATGGTTACTTTGTAATAGATAAGAGAAAAGGTGTTATATCTTTTAGCTCTAATGTAGGAGGTAAATTAATTGTTATAGAATATGTTTCTGATGGATTAGAGTATGATTCTACACAAATATCTATACATAAGTTTGCTGAGAAAGCATTGTATGATTATGTTAAATTAGAGCTTCTAAGAAACAAATACGGAATACAAGAGTATGTTATTAGAAGAAATGAGAAGGATTATAATACATCACTTAGAAACGCTACAATAAGACTACAAGAGCTTAGATTGCAGGAAGCTATATTTACGTTGAACGGAAGAAAGAAATGGTTAAAGTAAGATATGAAAATACAAAACAATTTTTTAAAGGCAACCGTTAATAAAGATTTAGATGAAAGACTAACACCTAATGGTCAGATGGTTGATTCTGAAAACTTTATGGTTAAGTCTGAAGATGATAGTAATGCAGGTGTAGGTAAGAATGTACTTGGTAACACTCAGAAAACTAATTTAGGAATAGTAGGAGGAGAAACGATAGGTAGTGAAGCAGATGGCTCGAGAGATAGAATATTTTATCTTGTAGCAGGGGATTTGTTTGACTACCTTATTGTATGGAATCTAAAGAGTAATACTTCTGAGATATTGTTACAAAGTACAGCAGGTACAGGTGTTTTAAATCTAAGTAAAGAATATAGAGTATCACATATAGATATATTTGAAAGTGATGAAGATTCTTACCTAATTAGTTGGACTGATGGGTTTAACCCTCCAAGAATAGTTAATGTAGATAGAGCTAGTGAATATGGTATAGATGGTTTTACAGAGGAAGAAATATCTACTATAAAAGCGCCACCAAGAGTTGATATTCAAGCTACACCAACACAAAGTACTAATAACCAAGATAGTAACTTTATTAAAGATAAATTCTTGTGCTTTGCTTACAGATATAAATTTAAAGATGGATTCTTTTCAGCTATATCTTCTTGGACTGCACCTCAATTTATACCTAGTAGACTTGAGATAGATCCTGAAACTGGATATAATAAAGGAATGATAAACTCTGCTAATGCTGTTGATTTAATATTTAATACAGGTAGTAGGGAAGTTGTAGAGGTTGATTTATTATTTAAAGAAACAAACTCTTCTTTAGTTTATGTAATAGATAAATTTAATAAAGAGGATGAGGGTTGGTCTGATAATGTTCCTGAGACTTTTGAATTTAATAATAGTAAAATATATTTACCTCTTCCTGAATCACAATACTTTAGAAACTTTGATAATGTACCACTTATAGCAAGTACACAAGCTAAGATTGGTAGTAGATTAGTTTATGGTGATTACGAAGAAGGTAGGGATATAGATATAGATGGCAAAATAGATTTTGATGTAGACGTAGTTTCTGAAGCTGTTAATGAGAATAGTTATACTGCTACAACTATAATACAAGATACTCCTTTTGCTTTATCTAATAAGATATTTTATGATACAGCTACACGAGTATCAGGAAGTACTAATGATTTTTTAGATTTAAATACAGGAATATTAAATATAAATGTGATAGATGGTGCAACTGTAACTTTTAAAATTGATATAGACTTAACTGAAGAGGATTGTAACTATAAAATAGTATTCGACAGTAATATAGATGGTATTCAAGAAAGCTCACTTTTTGATAATGACGGTAATGATAGTTACATATTTACAAATAACACAGGCTCAGATGTAAGCCTAATAGTAACATCTTTTATTAAGAATGTATTTGGAAATGTAAAGTACAATGTAGATGCTAATTTAAAATACACAGAAGCTGGTTCTTTTAGTTTTGAATACGATTATTCTTCTGATTTTAAGATAGCTTATAGTTCAAGCTTAGGTTCTAGCACAGCAGGAAACCAAGTTTATAATGGTACTATTTTAGTTGATTTAGATGGTTTTGAATTTGAAAAAGATAGTGTATTATTTATTGATTATGTAGCTGACCCTAACCTTAATATAGATTCACCTGATATTTTTGGTAGTTTATTTTATATTTTAGAAGATGACTATTCTAATGTGCAAGATTTCTATAATAATTCAGGATTCAAGAATTACATAGAAGGAGATGCTTCTGATAGTTTCGAGGAGAATAATACTACAGGTGGCGAGGTTTATGAGTTTACAGGTTTTACTTGTGAATTAGATGACTTTGAGATAAAAATTAGTATGCCTATTACTATTTATAAAGGTAAAGAAGATTTAGAAAACCCAGACGCAAGAAGACAAGAGTTGTACCCTGTTAAGAATGTAGATGCTTATTCTACTATAGGTGGCGCATTTACAAGTTTACACAGTAATAGAGATTATGAAGTTTCTATGTTGTATATGGATAAGCAAGGTAGAAAAACAACTGCTCTTACATCTAAAGAAAATACAATATACATACCTAATAATAAATCTACAGAACAGAATAAACTAAAAATAACAGTAAATCACAACCCTCCATCTTGGGCTGACAGATATAAGTTTGCAGTTAAACAAGTTAAAGGTAATTATGACACTATATTTTCTAATGTATTCTATATTGATGGATTATATGTTTGGTTTAAAGTTATAGGAAGTAATAGGATTGACTTAAAAGAAGGAGATGAGTTAATAGTTAAAAGAGATTCTGATGGGGCTTTAGATAGCAATGTTGTAAAAGCTACTATATTAGAAGTTAAGACTCAAGAGAAAGATTTTATATTAGATAATAAAGATGATTTAGGTTTAGATATTGTAGAACAATCTGGAACTTATTTTAAAATAATACCTGATGGATTCTCTGTTACAAGCACAGAAGAAACTAAGATTATAACTTATGATGAAGACAGGAAAACAGGAAATAATACTTTCCCTAGAACATATAATGGTGTAGGAGAATGGGTTGTAGATGATGAAAATTCAAACGTACCAAATGAAGTTCCATTAAGTATAATTGTAGGTGATTTTTCAATATACAGAGCTAAAGTATTATCTGGACTTTCTTATTATGATAGTGAATCAGGCTCTGTTAAAGATAATGAAATAGCTTTAGGGTCTTCTATTAGAGTTAATTTAAAATCAAAAAGAACTTATAAGTCAAGAGCAGATGGTAATACTATTTTTGACAAAACGTATTTTGCTACAAGAAGTTATTCTAGTTTTAAAGAGTTCTTTGATAATCAAATACAACCTGAAATGCCATTACAACCTACTAATGGAGCTGAAGATGGGAATTACGAAGAAGTAGAGGTTGTTAGGGGTTTTATTTACTATAAAGAAAACGAATCAACCATTAAGCCTGGAGAAAGTTTTGAGTTTATAGAAAGTGATGAAGGTTATTTATTTTTAAAAACTAAAGGTATTTACAATGGTAACGGAGGAAGTGTAGGTGGTAGATTATATACAGAACTAGATATAAAACTAAACAACGTAACTCTTTGTTTTGAAACAGAACCAATCGAAAGTATAGAAGCACCTTTTTATGAGACACCTGAAACTTACGAAGTAATAGATGGTCAGCACGAGTTTACAGAACATATACTAACAGAAACATTTAATTGTTATGCTTTTGGTAATGGTGTAGAGTCTCATCAAATACAAGATAAGTTTAACGAGAAATATGTATCTCTTAATGCAGTGCCAACAGCAGTTAGTGAAGATGAGTATAGAAGAATTAGAAGATATGCTGATTTAACTTATAGTGGTGTTTTTCAACCTAATACAAATGTAAATTCATTAAATGAGTTTAACTTATCTCAGGCTAACTTTAAAGATGATATAGAGAAAAGATATGGTAAGATAGTTAAACTTTATCCTAATGAAACAGATTTATTAGTTATACAAGAAGATAAATGGAGTAAAGTGTTATATGGTAAAGATTTACTATTTAATTCAGATGCTACAACAAACTTATCTAGGATAGCAGAAGTATTAGGTCAGCAAGTTATGTATGGTGGTGAATATGGTATATCTAAACACCCTGAATCATTTGATGAATACTCGTTCAACAACTATTGTACAGATGTTAATAGAGGTGTTGTAATGAGAAAGAATAATGCAAATGGTCTCTCTGAGATATCTAATTATGGTATGACAGATTACTTTAAGAAGTTGTTTAGAGATAATGATATAGTTAATATAATAGGGGCTTATGATGCTTTCTATGATGTTTATTTCTTAAATATAAAGTATAACACTAATCAATATGTTACTTGGGTATTTAGTGATTCTGACAAAGGATTCTTAACTAGAGCTACATTTAACCCTGAAGATATGGTTAGACTTAATAACGAATTTATATCATTTAAAAACGGAGATGTTTATTTGCATAACAACGGAGAGTATAATACTTTTTATGGTGTACAATCACCAAGTAAGTTCTCATTTAACTTTAGTCAAGAACCTAGTACAAGAAAACTATTTAGAAATATATCAATAGAAGGTACTGATTCTTGGAATATAGACTTAAAGACAGACTTACAAGAAGGATTTATCAATAAGGTAGACTTCAAGAAAAAAGAAGGTGTTTGGTATGGTTATGTAAGAGGAGAAGAAGGAGAAGTAGATTTAGCAACTTTATCTGTACAAGGTATAGGTCAAATATCAGAAATTGTTGGAGATACAATATCCTTTGTAACTGATGTTCCAAGTATAATTAGTGTAGGAGATGTAGTTTACAACACTTCTATGTTAGGAATAGGGAATATTACAAATAAGACATCTAACAGCATAACTTTAAATTCCGTAGTTGGACTATCGGTGTCTGATTTCGTGCTATCTACGAAGCCACAATCTATTGAGACAAGTGGATTGTTAGGATATTATATGAGAGTGGATGCAGAATTGACTTCAGATGAGTATTCTGAGGTGTTTGCAGTTAATAGTGAGGTATCAAAAAGCTTTGAATAATTCGTATATTTGCTTAACGAGTTTATAATCAAAGCATTAAAAATTTATAAACCAAAATAAAAAAACAGAATGGCGTTAATTACAGGAATAATGGCAGGTGTAGGTGCTTTGAGCAGTGGACTTCAAGCACTTCAAGGAGCTAAACAAAAAAGGAGGGCTGAGAAAGCTCTTGAAAACTATAAAAGACAAGAGTTAACCAATAAAGCTAAAGACTTAACAGTATCTACAAGAGGTGCTGATATGCAACAAGAGCAACAGGCAAGACTTCAAGCAGGTCAGATTGATGCTTTAAGGGGTGCAGGTACAAGAGGATTGATTGGTGGTTTAGGTAGAGTAGAAGCAGGTAGTCAACAAGTATCACAACAAATAGGTGCTAACTTAGACGAACAGCAGAAAGCTATTGATAGACAGATAATGCAAGAGGAGATTAACCTTAGAAATATGACAGAACAAAGAGAGAATGCAGATTTAGCAGGATTATCCTCTCAGTACAACTCAGGCAATCAACAAATGTGGAGTGGTATTGGTGGTATAACTCAATCAGCTATCTCAGGATTAGGTGCAATGAAGAATCCATCTCCAAGTGGCACACCTAACCCTCAAGCTCAAACTCTTAGTCAAGCAACAGGTGTTAGTTTAAATCCTATGGTTGCACAACCTATGAATACAGGTTTAAGTTTCTCAACATCATCTATACCTAGTAATTTAGGTGGTGCTAATTAAAATAAAGGAAAATAATGGCAATAGGTAATAAAGGATTTTACGCAACAACTCAAGCTCCGAATGTAGATTTTGGAGCTATGGTTGATAAAGGTATAGATAAGAAGTTAGCGAGAGATGCTGATGAAGATGCTAAGAGATTAAAAGCAAAGGCTGATAAAGAAGCTAAGAAGAAAAAATTAACTGTAGAATGGGATAAGGTAAAACAGACAGGTAGAAATATGTACGACACCTCTACAAATTCTTATGTCAAAGAAACCATCAAAAACACACAAGCACTTCTTCGTCAATACGATGCTTCTAACAACCCTGAAGAAAGGGCTATGCTTGAAGATCAAATAAAAATGAATGAACTGAATGTACAAACATTAGCAGGTTCTACAGATGTTTTTAAAGGACTTATAGATAAGGTTACAGGTAATTTAGATAATTACAATGCAGATGCTGTTGATTATTTCACAAACCTAATGACTAATTTAGACAAAGGTAATGCAAGGGTTTATAGTGATGAAAATGGAATGCAGATGTATGAAGTTTTTGATACAGACCCTAACGATGACATTGATGATTCTTATACGATATCTGCATCTGACTTAATGAAAGAGCCTATGTTGGCTTCTGATTACTACACAAAAAAGAATACTTTTGTAGATAATGTTCAATTACAGAAAACCCAAAGAGGAAGTAGGCTTTACAATGTGACAGAAGAAAAGAGAACAGAAGAAACTATAAAGCAAGTTAAGGTTTTTGCTGAAAAACTAACTAACGATAAAGCTGAAATGTTTAAGTTTTTTGTTGATGAACATGGAGGTGGTGCAGAAGGTATTAATGCTTGGAACAATAAAACTGATGAAGAGTATAAGGAATATAAAGACAAGTTTTATGAAGAAACTTATAATGACGCATTGACAGCTATACAAGGGGAGAAAACTATAGGTTTTGGAACTCCGACAGGCGATAGCGGTAATAAACCTAAAGTAACATCAGGAGAAGTGACTACTGCAAATTCTGAAGGAGGCGAGATTACTGTTACTAAAACTGGTGAGATTATAAGTAGAGGTTATGAAGATGGTTCTTCTGTTACACCTGTATCTAAATCTAATATGGATGCTGTAAAATTAGCTAAAGGAGTTCTTACTAAGACTGGTTATGACTCAAATGGAGCTTTTGTTGTTGTATTAGAGCCTGAAGAAAACAGAAAAGGAATGACAGCAAGAATAAATATTGCAGGACAAAAAGAAGAAGATGGATCTAAAACTCCTTCTGTAAGTGCAGGTGTATCTGATTCAGGAACACCTAAAATCACAAAAATATATCGTGAAAACTCTGATGTTTATGCTGAAGCAACTGGTAAATTCCCTAACTATAAAGAAGTAAAGACTAACAACTACAACGATTTTGTAAGAAGAAGACGAGCAGAGTTTGGAATGGATGATAGTTATTCTAACGATGATGTAATATCTAAAGCTAGAAAAGAAGCTAAATACACTGCAGGAGAGAGAACTAAATACGAGAGTAACGCAAAAGAGTTTGTGAATCACGATGACATAAAAGGTCGAGTTGCAAAACTCAAGTCTGAAGGAAAAATAAAAGATAATGCCACAGATAAAGAAATAATTGATTACTTTAAGAATAATGTAAAATCTGTTTGGGATAAATGGAATAAAGGAGGTAAAATGGAGAAAACAAAATCTAAAGGAAATACAACAGGAGGAAACGCAAGATAAATATGGAAGAGCAATTATTAAAAGATTTACTAGAAACAGCGAAAGCAAATAATTACAATTGGGATGTTATAATGCCAAAGTTTCCAGAGTTAAAAGACGTAGATTTGCAGTTGTTAAAGGATTATACTGAAACTGCAATAAAGTATGATTATGATTATGATGTCATA
>Ga0209336_10000099_pt1 | contig 40163 bp, 54 predicted proteins | sample LinPmetageLP32_FD_184042 | JGI IMG/M metagenome (GOLD analysis project Ga0209336, IMG submission 184042) | Marine viral communities from the Pacific Ocean - LP-32 (SPAdes) (version 2) | ecosystem: Environmental > Aquatic > Marine > Oceanic | place: Pacific Ocean | collected 2009-08-23
TGGGCGTGTTTGAGGGCAACTTCTTGCCGAGGCCCGATGTTGTATCGTCGGTCTTCTGCTTCTTCTAAGTTCACAGCGTCTAATCTGTTCGTTAAAAAGATAAAGTTTGTATAGCTCGGTACTTCGTGTTGATTAGATCGCATACCCCGAATGGTTTGCGTAGGCTCAGTGATTTGGTTTTTAAGCTTGTCAGCAATTTTTAATGCGCCTTGAGATGCCGATCCCATGTGAAACTCGTCTACCACTAAAAACAAAGCGGTACGCATGTAGTGATTGAATTGTTCTTCTATGTTTTGTAGAGCCTTCATTGGAACGTGTGCGTTACCAAACAAAGGCCTAAGGATTCTGCTGTAGAACAAACCTTTGCCGGTTCCTTGAACGCCGGTTAGCACCCAAGACACACCTGTTTTTTGTTTTGTTTGAAAGATGTATGCAAGCCAGTTGATCATCCGCTCAAACTCTTCGTCGCCATTACCAAGCATGTGATGCATGATTTTGTAGATGGTTGGGCAACATTCTTGCAACTGAATACCTTCACCGACTGATAGAGGTTTGTCGGGGCCGGTAGCGTTCAACATTAAATCAGTTTGGCGGTACATGTTGATGCTGTACGGCATGTTGACGAGTTGCACGGTGTCTTTAGTTTGAGTGGGGTCAAAGACTACCTTTGCTTCTGGGACAAAATCTGGTGCAGGGCGACCGTGACTTAACATGAACCCTTCGATACTTGCCTTGTTTAAGGGAGTTAATGGAAAGTCGCTGTCGAATTGATTAGCGTTTGGATCAAACAAACCAGCATAAAAAACGTCAGTGTAGAAATCTCTTATTGCAATTGGTCTACGGGCCTGACCTTTTTCAGTTATTGTTTCTTCATAGATTTCAAAGATGCTAAGAAAGAAATCTGGGTCAGCTTTTTCAATTTCAAAGATTGGTTCATCTTTGAAGTTGTACATGTATGTTGGCGAAGTGAGATTAAAGTAGTAAGCATTACTGTCGCCGCCGTTGATGTTGCATCGAATAAAAGGCGAAGCACTGTCATCAGATACAGCGATCAAGACTTTATCTGGGTTGGTAAGAATAGACTCCATTCGGTAGTTAACTTGGGCGGTTTGAAGCTTTTCTTGTTTTTGTGACATACCGGCGTCACTACGCAGTTGGTTCTTCTTCTTTTTGCTTACAGTGAAATAAGTCTCCCGACTAATGCCACTCATCAAAGGTGCAAGGTCTAAGGTCTCCTGTTCTTTTATTACTAAGGCAGTTCGGTCTTCGTCATCAGAAAACGGATTTAGCGGAGCGCCGTCCGTGAATGTTGGCGGAGCAATGAATATCAGCTTGCTGTTGTCAGCAACGCTAGTATCCAGGGCATACTTGAGTGACTGACCGTTGACTGACAAATCAATTTGGCTTTCAAACAGTTCGCTGGTGTGATTGGTGTGTTGTAGCCACAGCTTGATAGTTGCTGGTGGCATAGGGACAGATAACATAAAGAACAGGTGCATTGAGTACGTGGGCTTCATACCAAATGATGAAGATGCTTGAGCGATGAAACTTACGTTATGTAACTCAGGCGGAAGCTCAGAAATAATAATGTTTGCGATGTGCTCAACATGCAGCTTGGTCAAAGCAGCAGCGCCAAAGGGCATTTGGGGTAGCGTTAAGTTATCTATATCTAAAACAAGCAAGTCGCTGTAAGCAGTGCGATTTGATTGGCCTTTGCGCGATTCGTTTTTTAGTGGTTTTTTTAGGCCACCTTTGATTAAGCAGTGACCTGATGCTGCGTGAACCTTTAAAGTATCAAACAGCTCGTTTATGGTGGTTACTTCTGTGTGATGACTGTCAACTTCAGTGACAAGTGGATAAGGTCTCGATCTGGTTGCTGTGAAAGTTTTTGCTAGAGGCAGGCCGTTACACGCAGCTAGAAAGCTCAACTGCATATTTTACTCCTTCGTTACGCAGTTAGAAATAGTATCGTTAGTACTAGAGCCGGTCAATTTTTTTTCTTTCGGGGCGTTCTATTTTTACCTCCTTTGGTGCGTCGAACAGTATACGGACTTGATTGCGGTCAATTCGTTTTATGGTCAGCACGATAGTTTGATCTTCAAGAGATATTTCTACTTGTTCGCCAATCTTTCGTGTCAGGACTAGAGAAGTCATTTTGAATAACATGTATCCCATCCACCTTCAGCATCTAAAGGTAGATTCGGTGCCCATGAAGGGGCGGTGCGCATGATGGAGAGCATGGTATCCATTCGTTCCTCTGGCTTGTTATCGTCTCCGATTGCAATGATCTCATCATGGACTGTTAAAACAACCTCAAATTCTGGTAACTGTTGTATAGCGAGCATTTGTTCGCAGATCACAATCCGAGCTAAAGCTTGAACTATGTTTTCAGTGATCTTTCCACCGTAAGTGAACTCTGTTTTGCTATTAACTTTATAGGACAGCTTACCGTTTTCTAAAAGTTCAAGACCGTGGTAACGAAGCCCTAAACCATTAGGCATCATGATTGCTGAAGGCGCTGCCTGCAGACACTTGTACTGGTAGGCAAATCTTTCACCGTTACAAAGGGTTAAAGCTTGCCTCAATATACGCTCGGACTGTTCCCAGAGCGCTGGTATACCAGCGTAGTTGGCGCGATATGCGTTAACAGCTTCAAGGCACTCTTCAAATGGCAGATCAATCTTTGCTGCTTTTAAGGTAGCCATGAATTTTTGAGCGCCCATGCCGTAGCCAAGGCCTAAGATTGCAGTCTTGCCGACAAACCGTTCGACTTCATTAGCCTTGGTGATAGGGCGGTTGTAAAGATCGCTAGCAAATGCTGAGTAAACATCTGCTCCGTAGTAATACATTTCCAATAGATTGTCTTGGTCTGCAAGCCAAGCAAGCATCCGAGATTCGATGTTTGAAAGGTCAGCCACGTACATAAGCTTGCCTTCGGGCGCTTCCAGTACGCGTCTTAGCTCGCTGCCGCGAGGTAGGTTTTGCAGGTTTATTTTTTCGGTGCCCCCAAATCGGCCAGTGTGGGCCGCGTAATAACGTAGCGGGGCGGGGATGCAGCCTTCAGCGTTTGTGCTGTCGATGAAGCGTTGGGCGCGAGTCTCATTGAGACGACTCTTTACTGCTTCACGACCGGCGAACACATGGGCGAACTCAGGGTTCTTTTGTGTCCATTGCCGAAAGGCTGCATCGTTTTTACCGAAGGCAGGGATTTTTTTGCCAGTAGTGGGGCTCGTCTTGGTAGGTACTGTGAGGCCCTGCTCTTCGGCCCATGCTGCGAATTTTTGGTTACTTGCCAAGGTGCTACGGTCTAGGCCCGATTGTTCGATGGCGGTGGTGCTTGCTTGAACTGCTGCGTCCAAGAACGACTGTGTCTTTTCTATGTTCACGACGATCTTTGGTTCGCAAAACATACGCGTAGTGAGATCAATTACCTCCATCTCAATATCAGGGTATTTGACCCTGAGTTCGTGATAGATGGCGTAGGTAAGATCGACATCTTGAATGCAGTAGCCTGCGAGTGAGTCTTCGATGTCTGGTGGTAAGTCGTATATGCCTTTGGCATTGACTAACTCTTCGCCTTTACGCATGGACTCATCATTAGGAAAGCATCGTACAGCCACATCTTTTAGACGGGCTGATTGCCCAGGCCAACGGCCACGAGCCATTGCTGCGGTGTCCATGTAGTACATTGGTTTATGGTTGTACAGTTGGGTAAGCAGATAGCCGTCAAATGGTGTGTTGTGGCACACCAGCATGGCTTCTTCCCAATTGATGTCGTCGAGTGCTGCTTCTGTTTCGTCTTCACCAAACCATTCAGTTGGCTCGTCGTTTACCTTGATCCCTACACCCCACACTTTGAACATAGGGTGCTTGATGTACTCCATTACGGACATCTTGGTGAGCGAGACTTTAGGGTCGTAGTAGGTTTCAAAGTCGAGTGTTACGAGCATTCGTCTTTAGCCCCTACATGTTCTAGAGGCCAGATCGCGGCGCTCAGTCTTGCTGCTGCTTCTTCTAAAATCGTTGCTGTTTCGGAATTCTCATCGATTATTCTGTAGGCAGATGCCATTTGATTAAGGGTTTCCGCTAACTTTTCGGTAGTCATGTCTTTATATTTTTTCAATGGAAACTCCTACCACCGTCGCGGACAGGTTCGTGAGTGTCTGCATTGAAGTATTGAGCGCGTAATGCAGCTTCAACCAGTATTTCTGGTGTGCGTTTGTCCAGAGGCTGTGTTGCTATAAACCACCCAGCAATGTCGGTGAGTTCCCCAATTAATTCTTGGGCGGTTAGGTCTTCGACGTTTTTCAAAATAGATCCTTAGCATCCTGCTCTTGTCTATGGGCATAGATCGATGCTTCCATTTGCTGGAAGTTACGAACTAACTCTTGATGCAGTTCTGGTCGGCGGCTTTTGAGCCACACATGCGTGAACTGCAGTAACTCATGCGAATTAATATCGCGGTCTAAGTGCGGTTTGATCTCATCACTTAGCTCTAAGTATTCGTCTTTGTTCAAAATAGTACTCCTAGTACTTGATTTACTCAAAAGAGATCGTGGCTTACTGGCAGTTCTACATCGTGATCGCAGCAGTCGCTGGTCACTTCATAGAAGCGTTCGTATGTTATGCCACCCCAGAACTCTACTTTTTCTTCGTAGCTGTCGATTACGGGGTCGCATTCCTGTGAACAGTTAGTGCAGGTTGGATGTTCTGGGTACATTAGTATTCACCTAAAAGGTCGCGATCTGCGTTGTAAGCACTGTAATCACCTGAGGGGTCGGGATCATTGTGTACAAACTCTAATTCAGTTGACCATTCGTTGCCGTTGTCCCAAGTTATATTGAGAATGTCGCGTCTTACATTCCAATGGCTTACGTCGTCCCAACAATAGCCATGAGGAAGATATATTCTCCCGTAAACTATGTCTGAGGATGCTTGTTGTTCTATATATATTTCTTCAGATTCTTGGTCGTTAACGTATTCGTCGTCAAGGTGGGGGTCTTCGTAAACTTCTGGCTCAAAAGTGTGGCCGCATTCTGGGCACTCGCCAATCGTTGTGCATTCAATATAGTTGCGGCCCATGTCATAGCCACACTCTTCACAAGGATTAACGGATGGTGTTTCTGCTGTTACTGCTCCACCCACATCCACCTCCTATAAGGAAACTTTTTGACTTTAACGAACGACAGTTTTTCGTGTCGCATGGTGCGTTTCATAACGAACAGCACGACTGATACAACTAAGCCACCAAGTAGCGCAGCCATCATGCCGCTGAACGTGCCAGCGAAAACGATGATCAAAAAGAATGTGATGAGCACATCGAACAAGATGTCGTAGGTGATTACTTTGCGCACACCAAACTTGAATAATAAGAACAACATGCCTGCGGCAGCGATTAGTCCAGCTAAGATCATTGGTCTTTGTCCTCTTCTTCTTTAGTTTGTTGATTGGCTAGAGTCTTCAGGTGGTTCTGGATCTCCAGAGCTATCTCCATGAACGTGTCCAGTTCTTCGCCTTCCAGTATCAGTTTCATCTCTAGCTGTTTCATGTTCGTTGTCTCTTAGAAATTGGCGGATTGTTAGGTAGGTCAGTACGAATTGAATTATTTTTTGGATCATGCTGCTTCAGCGTGTTGTTGGACTTTGGGCCAGTTGGCGGCGAACCTACCGGCTCCATCGTGGGGGTTATAGCTTTCCATGAACATCGCGAGGACTGTCACAGCCGTAGGAATGTCGAAGTCGTTGAGCGCTTCATAGATAGGCCCACCGAAATCGCCAAGACACGGGGTGGTTGCATCTGTCATGTGGGGATGCAATACCTCACGGCCTTCAAAACCTCTGTATCGTGTAGATCCAGCCGCCGCACGGAAAGTTACACGAGAGGTGTTATAAAACCTGTTGATATGAAAATCAGCAATGATGCGTGGTATGCGAATGGCTGGATATTCGTCGACGGTGTCGGTGCTTAGTGCAATAGCAGGTGAGAATGTTGCAGATACTTTGAATTTATTTTTGGCGTATTTATGCTGTCGAAGTTTTAACGAGCCCTTTTTATAGAGGCTATTAAGTCGAAGCTCGTGCTCCCAATCGTTCACTTTGAAAACATCAACGTGGTTAGATTTGTTGGCAATGTTTGCGCGTTTGAATTTTAGCCGTCGTAAGTTTTCTGTTATTGCGTTATATCTTCCAAAATATTCGTCAACATGATTTCGGAAGCGGCGAGCTTCGGCCCGTAGTTCGCGAACTAAGTAATTACGTTCTTTCCGTAAGTGCTCTGCAATCTTTTTGTCAGGGCATATTTTTAAGTAGTCCCAGTAAGTAGGCGATACGCACGTAGCTGCGTCTAGCTGCCGTTGAGCGCGATGACGTCTGATTTTGGCGTTTCGGTATTTATTACGGTGCAATTCGGCGGTGTTGGCACAATCAGCTATTTCGATATCGAGCCTATCTAACTCGGCTTCGCTCATATTGATTTCAATTGATTTTGTTAAGGCGTACATTTTAGTGTTCTCTCCATCCGAATGGGTCGCTGAGTAGGTCACGGTCATCTTCGTAAGGGTCGTAGTAGTAACCGATGTTTTGCTGACCTTGTTGCGCCGTTACTTTGTAAGGTGGCGTTTGGCCCAGCGATGGTGCGTTCCAAGATTTGCTATAAACTTTAGGCGCACTTTTCTTGACGTTCTTTTTGATCAGCTTGTCGAGACGAGATTTAATTGATTTGTCCATCGGAGTTGGTTGGACACAGTTTTGTACGCATTGGTGTATGCAATTGTTCTGAACGTCGTACACATCTACTTTGGAAGCGCCGCGCTTGTTGTAGATGCCACGGATGAATTGTTTGCATCCGTTTTCTAAGAACTCTTCGATTTGTATTTCGTCTTGGCTCGACGGGCTAACGCCCATGTTTACGTGGGAATGACCCCAGTAAAATAGTTTCTCTGACTCTTTGTTGTTTTCTTCTAGCTCGATGACTAGATTGCACAACGTATCGGCTGTGATGTCTGTCTCAGTACCGTTGACGGTTTGTTCTGGAACATAGATGTCAGTGATTAAGTAGTTGCCATCGTCAAGTGTTTCTACAAGACCAAGCCAACCCACTTCAGTTTCGACAGCGTTTACGAGGTAGGCAATCATGTCCCAAGCTTCTTGTGTGTAGTACACAGATGGCGGATCTGGGAGGCCCCAGTCATATAAAAGGTCAGTGGTTGCTGTCATTGACGTACTAGACAGGTCTGCCTGTTTAGGCGCTTGCCATGTCGTCTTGTTCATATTGCCTCCTTAGTGCTCATGAGCATTGGTTTGAAGAAAACGTCGAGTTGTGCGGTGGCACATCCGTCGTTGAGTAGAAAATTCATGAACTCCCACACCGCCATGTTTGCGATAAGCGCAGCGGTAGGGCCAACAGAGATACTGGTGCCGCACGGTGACACTTCGGCATCGTCATCACTGATAAGTGAGTCGAACCAAGCAGCACGTTGCTGTCTGTTTTGGGGAGAGAAGTGAGATATGTTGCCGTGAGTAGCACCCATGCGGGTCTCAAACACTTGCAACAACATGCTGTCGCCACTGGTTGATTGGGCTTCGATGATCTGTCTACGTGAGGCCATGCTGTCAGTAAGCAGAAACAAGAAGCCGTCGAATTGTCGCTGATCGATGCGTTCGTTTATGAAGCGCATGTTTTGGATCAAGTCGGCAGACACACCAAGTTTCTTTTGTGCAAGATCTTTGAGTGCGTTTACTTTGTGCATACCTATGTGCTCGTGCAGATAGGCTTGGTTAGCGAGGTTGTGTGGCTCAACGATGTCGTAGTCATACACATTGATGTTGGTAAGGCCCAACTCAATGAGTGACATGAACACACGCGAACCAGTCGCACCGGCACCTACGATATGGATCGGGAAATCCTTGTAGTCGTAAGCACGGAAGATCGAATCGTGTCTGATGGTCGATAGCATAGTTAGTCCTCAGTGTTTGATTTGAACGGTGGTTTCACCTTCAAGAATCGAAACTTGGATGTCTTCGTTACGGGTGTGGTTTACTGGGTGGTATGGGTCATCAACAAGTTCGACGGCCATGCCATACAGTATATTTGCCAGCAAGATTTTTTCTTTTTGCTTTGTAGCGGGATCTCTAAAATGAACGCATATGGCCTCTTCCTTTTCCGCAAAAGCCTTTGCGACATCAACAAGAAGATCGGCCATACCTCCAACGGTTATGTTCTTGATTGCTTTCATGCCTGAGGCTTGTTCTTCTTCGGTCATAGACGCTCCTTTGAATTTGAATAACCCGCCTTCGACCGCACGGACGGGAACGTGTGGCGTGCGCTTACCTATATGCGTAGGTAAGCTCTGGTCTAATTAGGGGCGGGGTAGGACAGTCGCGGTATTGCCGACTCCGAGCGTGCGGTTAAGGCCCACCATTACTGATGGGCCATACCCCTAAACGGTTGCGGTCGGCTAGTTGCCTTTGGCACCAATTGAATAGATGACGCGGTCGCCGTCTACCAAGGTGCCGTCGCGATCAACGGTGGCAGAGCCAACTTTGATCTGCCCAGCAGAGTTAGGCTCGATGCCAGCAGCGTCCAACGCATCGCCAACAGTAGAGCCAGCGGCAAGGCCAACCTCTGTGACTGCGCCTGGAACGCATACAACTTTTACAAATATCTCGGACATGGGTGATACCTCCTGTATCTAGTGGCGGGTTTAGGGTTCTAGAACTTAGTGCCACGGTCTAAGGTCTAGGGTTCTTTGTTAGCCATACATAAAACAGATAAATACTCTGTCACCGTCGTAAACTAACTGATCGAAGTCGTTACTTTTGCCGTTTTTTGTGAGAACTGAAGATCGATAGCGAAGTAGTTTTGAATTAATTAGATTGGCTTTAAGACATAGGTCTAAAACAGAAGTTGGCGAATCGAATTCGACTTCTATGAAAGCGCCTGGGATGCGCCCTATTAATGCTTTCATCTGTCCTCCGGTCTAAGGTCTAGGGGTTAGCGCTCATGACACTGTCTGCATCAGCACATACGCCAGAGATAAAGCGGATGCAGTACCAAGCACACTGGCTACATAGTGGTAGCTGAATGAGTTACGGGGTAAATCAACCCGTGGTGCAGGTTGTTGTGGTTTAACAACAGGGCGTTCGATTGCTTTCTTCGGTGTTGGGGCGCGCGGCGGCATGATGCTTTTAGTTGGCTTTTGGCTCTTGAGCCATTTTTGATGCATAGCGCGATTGTGTTTTCTGACAGCCGTGAACTCTGCGTGGGTAGAAATCCTGTACAGGTCACGCTCTATTTGTGTGAAGTAACCTTTACTGGTGCAACTTGAACTGATCCAGTTGCGTAGTTGTGCAAGATTCTTTGGCTTTGACACATCACTAGCCGGTATCAGTTTGTTTATCTGACGCAAGGAGGCCCTGCCCCCCAGTGCGTCTAAGATTCCATACAACTTAGCGGCCCTACTGGTCTGTCGAGGCGGCTGTGGTGCGATTGATTGCATAGTTCTGAGTATTGGCAATGCCATACTAGCTACTCCTGTTTTGTGAAAGTTTTGGGTGGTGCCCCGTTTGCGACCACAGGTGGGGCAAGCCTGCGGAACGACTGACTAAGTCGTCCTCTGAACTGAGTAAAAGCAATTGGCTAAGTACTTTTGTCCAATATTTCCTTGCCCAGTTACTAAGGTCTTTGCGGTATAAGATTCGATTCACAGCGTTGATGTTCATTCCGTTCTCCAGACCCAGTATTCGTCGTCGATTAAGCGGCGTGCGCCTTTATATCCACGGCGTTCTAGTGCTCTGATTAACCCTTCGGTTTCTGCTCGGCCACCTGTCTTTACCTTGTCGTCAAGCTCCATTTCTTCGGCAAGCTTTCTGTAATCAGGTCGCTCTTTTGAATACATACGGCGAGGTAAGCCGTCGCTTTTTTCGATCTCCATTTACTGCTCACTTAAAATTTAAGGGGTGGGGGTAAGCTGTACAGTTAGTCAGCCGTTTGATTTCTATACGTGGCACATCGAGTGCTGCTGCAATGTCAGTAAGGGAATGTCCTGCGTCATGCATCTCCCACACTTGGACTAAGCTCTCCAGTTGGAACTTGTGATCCATTCGCTTTAGCTTCTCCAGTACATAAGCCTTCTTGGCTTTTTGTTGTTTACGGATTGCTACGATCAGGGTCATGGTTAGCACGCCGTTATTTGAATGAGGGTCGTGCCATTGCTTTTCGCATAGGCGGTAACTGTTTCGACGGCTTCTTCCCAAGAAGTAGCACCATCTGCAAAGAAACCGTCTAGGTATTCATTGTCGAATACGCACTCGGCGTTGCTGTCTTCATGCCATTCGCCATAGCAATCGACTGCTTGTTCGTTTCTTACAATTGTTTGTTTGTCCATTAGGCGACCTCGTTAGGTAGTTGCATGTCTTCTGCTAGAAGAAATGCGTACTCCGGTTGACGGGTGACGTTCACGCACATCATTGTCTCTGCGGTGGCACTGTTCAGTTCAAACGTGAATGCGAGGGTGTCGCCTTCTTGCGCTTGAGCTTTCAGCACAGGTGCAGGGATGTTGTAGCGCTTGTCTTTGCGCCCACCTTTACCAGCTACTACGTTGAACCGGATGGTGGAGCGGGTGCCGTCAGTGAATACAAGGGGTATCTCTCGTTTGTCACCGGCTTGCATCTCGTCAAAATTGACACCGAAGCATCGAGCTAAGGCAGCAAGTTCTTTGAAACAATCGGGGCAACCCTTCTTGATCATGGTTTTGGTCAGCGTTTTGCTGACGGGGGGAATGACTCTGTCCATTAGTTATCCTTCTACGAAATGTAGGTCGAATGAGTAGTAGGGCTCGGTGTGGCCCCAAGGCCCACGAACCTCCATAGATGTACCGATAGCCCACTCATGTGGGCCTGCTTCAAACATCACGCACCACGCTTCGCATCCTGTTACCTGCTTCGTTTGCTCTGGTGGCATCAAAGAAATCTCGATGTCCGTGTCGTAGTCACTGAAGTCAGGGCACTCTCTGACTGCCTTAACCAGTGCTGTATGGAAACCTTTGGCGGCTTCTTCTACGGTGGTGTAAGCACTGCCGTCGTAGTCGATATCGAATACGTCTTGTACTTCGTCGAAGGCTTTGTCTCGGCTCCAGACTAGTTGTTGAACTGTGATCATTTGTCCTCCTGGACTTGGGCACGCCATAAGGCGGGAACCGAAAGGAGATAGCCGAAGCTATCTCCTCTGGTTGGTTGGTTAGGCTGCTGCGCGTTCACGCATTGCCTTGAGTGCAGCTACTGGATCAGGACGCGACAGCTTCTCTGCAATCTCGTCCATGTGTACTTCTGCGTCGGCGTAGCTACCGCACATGCGCTCAGTTACCCACTCGTCGTCGACAAGCTCGGACGGGTTGAAGTAGAAGAGTTCAAAGTCAAAGCCTTCGTAGCACTGCAGCATGTTGGTGACGACCAAGTACAATTGGTTGAAGTCAGAGTCGACAACGTCGCGGACATGATCTAGCTCACACGAGACACCCACCAACTCGCGGGTGTACTCAGTGGGGTCGCAGCCGTAGATCTCGTCGGGAAGGTTGATGCTGTTGTGCAACTTGCGTGCGTTCCAGCAAACCTTATCCATCAGGTCTTGAACGTAGCCAAGGATCTGAATAGGTATGAACGCTGGGTTCTCTTCAAGAGATGCGGCAAAAGCTTGGAACAAGCGGTCATCGATGCCGCCATCGAGAGACGAGATATACTTAGCCACATGGACTTTCTTACCGGATCGCTCTGTCATTGCTTGAGCGGCTGAAGGGATAAATGTGTATTGATCAATGGTCATAGTGTGTACTCCTGTACAAAATTATTAAGAGCGTCATGCTCAAAAATGTTCTTGAACGTGGGGCGCGTTAGCGACCTACGCTCTCGCTTTCTTCGATAGTATCTAAGCTACTAGTACCGTTCATACTAATACTTTGTAGCAAAAGACTGAGGTCAACGTCAAGAGAATCTGTGTATGGATTGTGGTCATTCACCAAATCCCAGCGCTCTTGATGCAGGTTTAGGGGTTGCGATGCATAGTCATAGGTCATAGGTCAGTCTCCAAAGGTCTAAGGTCTAGGGTCTACGGTTGGTTAGCCAGAGGGCCAACCCACCGATCAGAAAGACGAAAATTGCTATGTAAAAGCTTGCCGTATACATGCCCATTACAATTGGGAATAAGAGCAAAGCTAGTACTGTGGATACTAAAAATTCAAGGAAGAATTTCATAAGTCACCGAGCGTAAGTGGTGTAGTCGACAGCGGCAGAAAGCGCAGTGCTGTCGTCGATTGAGTCAATGGCATCTTCGATGTCCATGATTGCGAAAGTCAGAACAACAGCAGCTACATCGAAGGCAGCTTCGCGGGGGTTCTGTTTCACGTAATCAATGAAGCGTCGGCCAAGGGTTTTAGCTTCTTGCACGGCAGGGCCAGATTTAGATTTGATATCGTCAAAGTTCATTACGCAGCCTCTTGTTGGTTGTGGTCAAAGGACATTTCGGTCTGGGACAGAGGGTGATTGAGTCTGGTCATTCCTTTACGGACAATTGTCCAAAGTTCAGGGTCTATGTGCCCCATGCACAGGACAGCAGAGATAAACGTACAGAGATGTTTGTTGGGCACTCGCTTATGAAAGCGCCAGACAGTGCCGCAGTCTTCTTGAGCGTAGACTGTTCGATCTGGTTGAGGTACGCCGGTACTACCAAGTCCTTCGTCTTGGAGTATGTTAGGGCGGACATCTTCGATTGTGATTCGATGGGTCATCGTTGTTCCTTTAAGTTGTAAAAAGCACAGTTGTTAATGACCATTTGGACTGTTAAGGCCAAATGTGTGTCAAGTTTTGGGGTGTGTGCCAAGTTTTGGGGGGGTGTGTGCCAAAATGTGTGCCACTTTAAGTGGTTGATATTTATGACAAAAGCCAATGTGTGCCATGTGTGCCATGTTTTTTAGGGTTAGTAAAAAATCAATTGTTTTTTAATAAAGTATGTTTCTAGTTTTTAAGGGGTTGTTTTTCTTGGCACACATGGCACACATGTGTGAAAAACTAGAGAATACGTATGTAAATCAGGAGCTTAAGTGTGTGTCAAAACTCAGGTATGTTTTTGGCACACAGGTCAGAAAAAGTGACACACATGACACACACCCTATCGGGCGGCGCGGCGTCGCTTGATCTTGGAGATGTGGCGTTTAGTGCGTCGTATTTCAAACTGCATCGGTTCTAAGGTGTCCCAGAACACGGTGAGCAGTAGAGCGGAGGTGAGGAACAGTAGTCCAAGGACTATAGCTCCGTGTTTTAGGGCGAAAGCGCCTATGATGGACAGGGCTATTACGCAGGTCAGTTGGATAGAGATGTAAAGCGCCTCTACAATGTAGATCCCTATTAGGCGTAAGTACTGTTGGGTAAGCATTAGTGTCTCCTTATACGATGTTGTCGATGGCCCACTCAGCCATGTCATAGCCGACGTAGGCAGCGCCGATGTTGATTGCCCAGCCTGCTGCGTAGAGCTTGGGTTGCTCAGTCGCAACTCGTCGTTCTATTTCAGCTTGGATCAGTGCTAAAGCACCCGCCTTCTTCAAACTCCATTTCATATCTAAGGTCACTCGTCTAAGGCCTAAGAGTTCGTTGGTAGTTAGGTTCTTGAGGTTTTGCATAGCGTTCTTGATGTTCATGATGTGCTCCATTTGATTACACAAATGTCAATGACCGGCTAACGCGTAGCGGGAGACGGGGTTACTGAGACAAGGTTCCAAGGTCGGAAAACAAAACAAGGTTCCAATATCGGGAATCGGGGGAAGGGGGCGACCGTAGGGCGCGGGGGGAGATAGTGTCTCAGCGATTCTCGAAACATTTTTCAAATTTTTTTTCTAAAAAATTCAGCCTAGTACTAAGGCTACTTATCGGTAGACTAAAGCGTTCCCCCGCAACACTTTGTGTCTATGGCTTCTGGAACCCAACTTCTTACGTGCGTCATCTGTAAAAAAGACAAACGGCCAAAAGACTTTTCAAAAACAGACGGTGGCAAATACCTGAAGAAGCGCTGCCGCGACTGCGTCCAAGACAATAATCGGCGCGTATATAGCGGCACGTATCAACAATATCTAATGCGCCTGAGTTACAGCCTTAAGTACGCACGTAAAAAAGAAGGTGTGGAGTGGGCTATTGAGTCCGAAGACTTAGCCGACCTGTGGCAATTGCAAAAAGGCCGGTGTGCAATAACAAATGTCATTATGACCCACCACCGAGACGGCAACGGTAACAAAGCTTTCAACGCGTCCATTGATCGAATCAACCCAGAGGTTGGTTACGTACGGGAAAACGTGCAGCTAGTGTGCTACGCGGTAAACATTTTGAAGGGTTCTTTGACCCCTGACGAATTCTTCTTCTGGATCAAGTCTATATATGAACACTCTTGCGATTAAAAAGTACTAACAGTACTATTCGCGTATGAGCCATATCGAAATGTTATCTATCGACGGGCTGGAATTTGCTGTTTTAGGTACCGGCCACACGATCTGCGGCGACGAAGTGCTGATTTATGACGGATATGTCGTCGAGGCGCTGGATTTTTGCGCTGACGAGTACCTTGAGCAGTTAGAAAGCGCAGGCATGGCGCATATGGCTCCTATATTTATCTATTTAGACAAAGGTGTGCGTGCAGAAATCTGCGGAACCAACAGAAGCCTCCACTGATGTAGTCGAATTCCAATCGCACATGGCCTATATGGGCCTAAGCCTTGGAGATTTGACCGTTCAGCAAGAGAAATTAGTGATGCTCGTGCTAAGTGGTATGAGTGTAGCTGCTGCTGGGCGTGGTGCGGGATACACCAATGCTAATGCAGTCTATGAAGCTATAAAACGGCCAAAAGTAGCACAAGCGTTAGAGTATTTTCGCGAGCAGATGCGCGAAGAAGTGAAATTTACGGCGGCAAACGCCCACATCATGTACATGGACGCCTATCAAGCCTCTGCCACCGCTACTGAAATGAAGAACACCGTCGATAGTTTAGTAAAACTGCACGGTTTGACCACACCAGACAACGCAACGCAGGTAAACATCAACATCGACACCACGCCCAAGCAGTTGGAGCGGATGTCGGATGAAGATCTGTTGAAGATCGCGGGTAAAGACGCTTCTTACCTAGAACCTGCCTCAGATGACTGAGGTTCGGCAACAGCAGTGTAGGCGCTGTAAGAACCTTCACCCTGAGACTTTGTATTCAGGGCGCGACGGGTTCTGTGTGTACTGTAAAGCGGATGAAGCTGAGGCTATGCCGTCACCGGCTGCGCCAAGCGCGGAACAACTAGCGCAGCAGAGTGTTGAAGAGAAGGCGCGTGCTGAGTTAGCGATGAGATTGCTGACGCGTAAGCGTCTACTACCTTTTGTTGAGCGGTTTAATGCCGATTATCAGGCGGGGTGGGTACATAAAGATGTATGCAGAAGACTTGAAGAGTTTAGTCGCAAGGTTGTGGCGAAAGAGTCGCCTAGACTTATGTTATTCCTACCTCCACGGCACGGTAAGTCCACACTGGCGTCAATTGCGTTCCCAGCTTGGCACCTTGGGCGTAACCCCCAGCATGAGTTTATATCGTGCTCGTACAGTGGCTCTTTGGCTATGGGATTTAGCCGAAAGGTGCGAGGATTACTTAGAGAACCTACTTATAAAACTGGTTTCAAAACTAGACTCGATCCTGAATCACAGTCGGCTGAGGCTTGGCTTACTACTGCTGGCGGCGGTTTTGTTGCTGCTGGTGTGGGTGGCGGTATCACTGGTAAGGGTGCTCATGTCCTAGTAATCGATGACCCTGTAAAGAACCGTGAAGATGCAGAAAGTCAAAACAATAGAGACGCAAACTGGGACTGGTACACCTCGACGGCGTATACCCGTCTGGCTCCAGGTGGTGGGGTTCTCGTTATTCTTACTCGGTGGCACGATGATGATCTTGCCGGTCGCCTATTAAAAGCAGGCACTGAGGGCGGTGACGATTGGGAAGTTGTTCGATACCCCGCGATAGCAGAAGAAGACGAAGAGTTCCGAGGCACAGGTGATGCTCTGCACCCAGAGCGTTATAACGTCGAGTCCCTAGACCGTATACGAAAGGCGGTTGGCCCTAGAGATTGGTCAGCGCTCTATCAGCAGAACCCCGTAGCCGATGACGGTGAGTACTTTACCCGCGACATGATCCAGTACTACGAGGCCGAAGACGTAGACATGGACGCTATGCGTTATTACTGCGCTTGGGACTTAGCCATTGGTAAGAACGACCGTAACGACTATTCGGTCGGCATGGTTATCGGGGTCAATGAGTTTGATGAGTTGTTCATTGTCGACGTTGTGCGCGGACGCTTCGATGGCTTTGAGATCGTAGAGCGCATCCTAGATCTATATGAAGAGTGGAAGCCGTCGATGATCGGGATTGAGAAAGGCCACATCGAGATGGCACTAGGGCCTTTCTTAGAAAAACGAATACACGAACGTGGTTTGTATGAGGCTTATATCAAAGACCTTAAGACGGGCCGCAGAGATAAAGAAGCACGAGCGCGAGCAATCCAAGGACGGATGCAGCAGGGCATGGTGTATTTCCCGAAAGACGCAGTATTCACGGGGCCGTTGGTGGCTGAGTTGTTGCGTTTTCCAGGCGGTGTACACGATGACCAAGTAGACGCATTGGCGTGGTTGGGTTTGATGATGACGGAGTTTGCTTCTTACCAAGCTCCCGTATTCAGGGAGCCGTCATGGCGAGATCGTCTTGAGTACTACACATCGACTCCTAAATCCAAATCGGCAATGAGCGCTTAACAATGGCTTACCAAAACAAAAAACGTAGATCCATGTCCGTTGGCGAAGAGTCGCTGATTGCAAGCACGCAGTGGGATCGATACGAACGCGCCAGAGATAACGGTCACCTTGAATACATAGAGATGGCTAAGCGTTGTGATGCTTACTATCAGGGCGACCAGTGGGATGAACAAGACGCTGCGATGCTAGATGCAGAGGGCAGACCGGCGCTCACGATCAACACCATCCTGCCCACTATTAATACTGTACTGGGCGAACAGTCCACACGCCGTGCAGACATCCAGTTCAAGCCACGCCGTGCAGGTAGCGAAGAAGTAGCTGACACCCTTAACAAGTTGTACATGCAGATTGCAGATAACAACAAGTTGGATTGGGTAGAGCAGCAGGTATTCAGTGACGGTTTAATCATGGACGGTCGTGGGTACTTTGACTGTCGTATTGATTTCAGTGATCACGTAGAGGGTGAGATCCGTATCACGGCAAAAGACCCGTTAGACATTCTTATTGATCCAGATGCTAAAGAGTATGACCCAAAGACATGGAACGAGATCTTTGAAACCAAGTGGATGACGCTTGATGAAATCGAAGAGATGTACGGGCCTAAGAAAGCAGAGGACTTACAGTTTATTGCAGAGAACGGTAACACCTTTGGGCGCGACTCTGTTGAGTACGAAGAGACCCGTTACGGTGACACCGAAAGCGCTGACGATTACTTGGGTAGTTCTGTTGACGCGGAAGATTATAAGAACGTCAGGGCCTTGCGGGTTATTGAGCGGCAGCACCGTAAGATCACACGCATCGACTGTTTTGTAGACCCCGAAACAGGGGACGCTAGACCGGCACCAGAGGCGTGGAACGACCGAAAGATCAAAAAGTTCGCCAAAGAGTACGGACTGTCAGTCATCAACAAGATGCAGAAGAAGGTTCGATGGACTGTGACCTGCGACAAGGTGGTCTTACACGATGACTGGTCACCCTATAGTGACTTCACGATTGTTCCGTACTTTGCCTATTTCCGTAGAGGCCGTCCGTTCGGAATGGTTCGTAACCTACTGTCTCCACAGGAGCAGTTAAACAAGATCAGTAGCCAAGAGCTTCATATTGTAAACACCACCGCAAACAGTGGCTGGATGGTAGAGACAGGCTCGCTGGTTGGTATGACCGCTGACGATCTTGAAGAGCACGGTGCTGAGACGGGGTTGGTGATCGAGTACGCCCGTGGCACAAATCCGCCTGCGAAAATTAGCCCTAATACTATTCCTACAGGTTTAGACCGTATCGGTCAGAAAGCAGCGGCGAACATTCAGGCCATCAGCGGTATCAACGAGTCGATGTTGGGTACGGATAGCTCTGAAGTGTCTGGTATTGCTATTCAGGCCAAGCAGAACCGTGGCGCGATCATGATTCAGGTGCCACTGGATAACCTGCGTAAGACTCGCCACTACTTGGCTGAGAAGATTCTTAACTTGGTGCAGACGTTCTATACCGAAGAGCGCGTCATTCAAGTGACTAATGACGCCGACCCGCTGAAGCCCCGCGAACCTATGGTCATCAACGAGATGTCTCCTGAAGGCACGATCATTAATGACCTGACGTTAGGTGAGTACGACGTTGTCGTTGCGACCGCACCTGCGCGCGATTCGTTTGATGAGGTTCAGTTTGCTGAGGCGCTTAACTTGCGTCAGGTAGGCGTGGCGATCCCAGACGATGCAATTATCGAATACTCACACCTTGCTAAGAAGGGCGAGCTTGCCAAGCGCATCCGTGTGCTCACGGGCGTAGAGAAGACTCCAGAGCAGCAGCAAGCCGCACAGATGCAGCAGCAGATTCAGATGCAACAGGTACAGCTTGAGCTAGAGAAGATGCAGGCCGAGGTTCAGAAGCTTAACTCTGAAGCTGCGATCAATATCTCTAAGGTTCAAGACACCACCGACGTTCAGCCGCAAATGCGTATGGCTGAACTCCAAGCGAAGATCGAAATGAAGATGCAAGAACTGCAGCTTCGTCGTGAGCTAGCTGATTTAACTAACGAAGTTAGAACGAATCAGCAACAGACCCAAGCCGCCGCAAGGATTGCAACTACTGCAATGCAAACCGGCGTCAAGAACCGTCCAACACAATAGGAAATTCCATGTCAGACGAAAACGAAATCGTAGAAACAACTGTAATGCCTGGGGCGGATGCCGCTGAACCTGTACAGGAAACGCTGGATTTAAACTTTGGCCTTGGCGAAGAGGTAGACGATGCGCAAGAACCCGCTGAAGAAGTGGAAGAAGACGTTGTCGAAGAGACAGAGGCGGCTGTTACGGAAGAAGAAGAGGTAGACGATGACTCCGATGAAGAAGAAGCGGATGACGATGTTGCTGAAGAAGAAGTTACCGCTGAAGCCGACGAACCCGCCGCTCAAGAAGAAGTAGACCCTGCGCCCAAGAAGCCAATGGTGCCAAAAGCTCGATTAGACGAAGTGCTATCGAAGCAAAAGGCCCTGCAAAAGCAGCTAGATGACATGAAAGCTGCGCAAGAAGTGGCTGAGAGTGCGCCCGAAGAGTACGACTTCGCTACGAAAGAGGTGGAGTACCAGACTTTAGTACTCGACGGTGAGGCAGATAAGGCGGCTGCACTGCGTCAAGAGATGCGGAAAGCAGAGCGAGAGCAGATTGCCTTTGAAATGCGTCAAGAGATGACCCAAACGGTCAATCAAAACCAGCAAGCGACCGCCTTACAGACTGCAGCAAGCGACTTGGAAGCTAATTTCCCAGTCTTTGACCAGAATTCTGAGGTCTATAACGCTGAATACACCCAAGAAGTAATCGATTTACGTGATGCGTTCATCACACAAGGACACGGGGCGGTTGAAGCCCTGAGTAAAGCGGCCAATTTTGTGGTTAAAAGCCACGATTTGGTCGAAACACCCGCCGAAGAAGGCTCGACTTTAGGAGGCCAAAAGGCCCCTGCAGTTCAACAGGACGAAGTGGCACGGAAACGCTCTCAAGTTAGTAAAAAACTTAAGGCTGCTGAGGCTCAACCACCGGAATTACCAGGCGAAAGCTCTGCTAATCGAGGTGATAAAGGTCTCGATGTGAGTTCCATGTCTGAAGAAGAGTTCAATGCGCTACCCGAGGCCACGTTAAAGCGGCTTCGGGGCGACATTTTGTAGTAAGGAACAAAAATGGCGGACGGAAGCATAAAAATCCCTACGTGGGCATTACCTTTGATGATTGGCGCGTTGACGATAGCGGCCAGCTATGGCGTTTTACAAGCTAACACTGCTCACGCTAACGAAGATCGCGAACGTATTTCGCAGATAGCAGAGCAAGCTGCGGCAAAGGCTCAGGCCAACGGGCAAGCACAGGCAGTGACGAGCGCCAAAGTGGAAGCCATAGTGGATTCGTTGGCTCGGCAGGAAAAAATCCAAGAGAAAACGAACGAGCAAATCCAAGCCTTGGTGTCAGCGCTCTTGGCGAAATAGAGTACGACCCCGCAAACCCGAAGTTGTTCTGCGACTTACGTGAGTGGCGGATGCTGGAGTTGATCAACCCCCCATCTAAGAGGCATTCGGTAGCCAAGGATTGGCTGCGCTTCAACCATAAGCAATGTGGCTATGGGGGGCAGATCTACATCCAGAATTCTATGCCGCGAATTTTGGGCACCGCTCATCAGCTCGATGTGGAGCTTCTAACGTGGGAGTTAGTGAAACCGAAAGCGGTCAAATCTCAAACGGTCAAAAAGAAGGCTCGCATATGACGATGATGATTTTCGTTCTTATCGTTGTGATCGGGGGCCGTCCGACTGGTGAAGAGTTCTACTTCCAAGAATTAACGTCATGTCTTCGATTTTCGGACAGTTTGAACAACCAATCTGTGACGTTAACGAATGGGGGCCGAAACAGATTCTTTGAAACCTACTGCCGCGTAAGAGAGATAGCTACGGCGGACGCGGGTACTAAGATTTTGTTTCGTGACATTAAAGACGATGACTAGTGGATGCCGCTGGTGTTGACCCGCCGCCAAGCACCAGCGCAGCAGCAGTGCGTCACTACGAGGAGCTGGCGTCCAAGCTCAACAAGGTCGTTGATACGCAGAGAGTCTCGCAGGTTACGCACTCTTATTCGCTCAGATGGGAGCAGTACAAAGTTACCCAATTTGCGGAGCTGTACTACAGCTATGCGGATGGAGCGATCTCAGTGAAGCATCTCAAAAGCGAAGAGACTCAGATTGTGAACCTACAGGCTTAGTAATGGACAAGGTCATGCTTACCTGTATGAAGTGCAAGAAGAAAAGACCTCTGGACGCGATGTGCCACTTGTGGGGGAAGACTCTGTGCCCTAAGTGCGTAAGCAAAAAATTAATCGGCTGCTAAGGCCATCAGCAATATAGAGGTAACAGATGAGTGAGAGAGACCCAAGGTTAGCCAGAGCCGGTGTCAGTGGTTATAACAAACCGAAAGCCACGCCTAAGCATCCAAAGAAGTCCCACATCGTGGTGGCTAAGGAAGGCGACAAGATAAAAACCATCAGGTTTGGCGAGCAGGGAGCAAGTACTGCTGGTAAGCCGAAAGCTGGAGAGTCCGAGCGGATGAAAAAGAAGCGTGCCAGTTTCAAATCCCGCCACGGAAAGAACATCGCCAAGGGAAAAATGAGCGCCGCCTATTGGGCAAATCGCGTCAAATGGTAACGCCATATAAGGCTTGATACTTCAAGTACTAATGGTACTATTTCGTTATCGCCAGACCATGCGAAATTGGTTCGTGTCGTACACGTTAAAACCGTACACCGCCTGTAAAGGCGTTAAACCTTCCGAGGTCGCCCCTCGTTAATAAGCGCTAGTTCGTCGCCTCACGATACGAGGAAACGGATTAGCCGCTCCAGAAGTCGGCTAAATAAGTAGTACCTATGGTACTGGGAATATTTACGTCAATTTATGGAGGCCAAAATGGCTTTAACGAACTTCGGAACGCTTTCGGGCGACCAACTACAGGCGTGGAGCCGTGACTTTTGGAAAGTCGCACGCAATATGTCTTTTATCAACCAGTTCGCAGGATCTGGTCAGAACGCAATGGTTCAGCGTATTACTGAACTAACCAAGAGCCAGAAAGGTACTAAGGCAAACATTACGTTGCTTGCTGACATGACTGGTGACGGTATCACTGGCGACAACACCTTAGAAGGTAATGAAGAAGCGCTACGCGCCTACGACATCACCATTGAGTTGGATCAGCTACGCTTTGCAAACCGCATCGCTGGCCGTATGACCGACCAGAAGACTGTTGTTAACTTCCGTGAGCAGTCCCGTGACGCGCTTGCCTATGCAATGGCTGATCGCATGGATCAGTTGGCGTTCTTGACGCTGTCTGGTGTTGCTTACACAAGCAAAACTAATGGCGCTCTGCGTACTACTTCTAGTAGTGCAGGTCACGAGTTGGTAGACCTTGAGTTTGCTTCAGACGTTTCTGCCCCTACGAGTGCTCGCCATCGTCGCTGGGATGCGACTAGTGGTTTGGTAGCCGGTGCAACTAACGCTGTTGCTGCTACTGACAAGATCTCTTACGAGTGCATCGTAAACCTCAAAGCGTTTGCCAAGGATAATTATATCCGTGGTCTACGTGGCGCTGGTAACGAAGAAGTCTTCCACATGTTTGTAACACCTCAGCAAATGGCGAGCTTGAAGCTAGACGCTTCTTTCTTGGCTAACGTGCGTAACGCAGGTGTCCGTGGTCAAGCTAACAGCCTGTTCTCAGGTTCAAGCAGCTTGATGGTAGACGGCGTAATGATCCACGAGTTCCGACATGTGTTTAACACTGCTGGCGCTACAAGCGGTTCATCTAGCAACGCAGGTGCTGCTGGCTACAAGTGGGGTGCAGGTGCCGATGTAGACGGTGCTCGCGCACTGTTCTGTGGCGCACAAGCTCTGGCAATGGCTGATATTGGCAACCCTGAGATTGTTGAAGATACCTTCGACTACTCAAACCAAGCTGGTATCTCCATCGGCAAGATCTTCGGTTTACGCAAGCCTAAGTACAACAGCGACGTAAGTGGCAACGTACAGGACTTCGGCGTAATCGCGCTCGATACAGCCGTATAAGCGGTTTGGCCCCCTCTTCGGAGGGGGTCTTTTTTGAGGAACAAACATGTTCGGATTTGGCCGTAAAAAGAAAGACCGAAAGGTAAGAACACAGACTACTGCCGAGCGTAAAAGAGGTGGTAATAGCCCCGCAGCGCGTAGAGCAGCATCGAAGTCTACAGTACGCAGCCGCCCATCAGCTTCGGCTTATGCATCCGTAGAGAAACCGCCTGCGACTAAACCAAAGTCACCTACGACTAAGGCCAAGGTAAAAACCCCGACTAAAAGCGAAACCCGCAAAGCGGTAGCGGCAAAGGAAAACATTGCGGCTACAGCGAGCAAGGTAACAGGTAGCAAAAAGACCAAAGGTGGTGACTACAAGACTTACGCGAAGGGAAGTACAGCCGCGCAGAGTTTCAGGGCCAAGTATGCCGCTGCAATGGCAGAAAATAAGAAGCTAAAAAAGGCAGGGAAGCCCACTAAAAAGACGTTCACTTGGAACGGTAAAAAATACGCAACTAAATAAAAGGTAAACCATGAAGGTAGTTTCTAATGAAGATTTACGTGTAGCCACTTTGTCAGGCAGCGTATTTATGTTTATTGCAGGTGAGCCAACAGAGTGCTCTGACGAGATCGGATTGGCGGCTATGCAAATGGGCGCAAAATCTGCCGATGCAGGCACGGTTGAAGAAACGCCTGCTGTAACTGCGGATGAACCAGAGCCAGAGAGGGCGAACTGGTACGGCGAAGCTGAGCCTGAAGAAGATACTCCACCCGCAGATTTGGTGGCGGCGATGGAAGCTCTTATCGCGGAAGGTGACCCTAACAATTTTAAAGCGGACGGTGGCCCTAAAGCAGCCGTCATTAATAAGGCCGTAGGCCGCACGGTTTCTACCAGCGAGCGCGAAGCAGCTTGGGAAGAAGCTCTTAATAATTAGAGGCTGATATGACTGTAACTGTTGATAGCGTTGTAAATAGGGTTCAAGTAATCCTTCAAGACACCACGGGTATTCGGTGGCCTGTTACATCTGAGTTGGTGCTGTTTATTAACGATGCTCAAAGAGAGATAGCACTATTAAAGCCTGATGCTAGCGCAACGACTTCAAACGAGCAGTTAGTTACTGGCACAAGGCAAACGCTACCTACTGGTGGTAATCGCCTTCTCCGTGTTGTACGAAACATGTCTGGTACTGCCAGCAGTTCAACGGGCAAACGCGCAGTTAGATTGGTTTCTCGCGAAATACTCGATGCTCAAACTCCAAACTGGCATGACGCTACTGTGTCCTCTGGTACTGATGCGGCACACACCACCGAGATAAAACACTACATATACGATGAGCAAAACCCTCGCGTTTACTATGTATACCCAGGCGTTGCAGGTAATGCGTTTGCCGAGGTCGTGTTCTCAGCTAACCCATCGACAGTAGCTGCGGGTGGCAATTTATCGATCCCTGACATCTACGGAAATGCAGTGACGGATTATGTGCTCTTTAGGGCCTACACCAAAGATGCAGAATATGCAGGTAACAATCAACGTGCCAGCACGCATTACAACTTGTTTATTAATTCTGTTACTGGAAAGGGTCAGATCGACATCATTACCTCTCCGAATACAGACCTAAACCAAGGCGTAACACTACCGTCTCAAGCGCAGGGGTAATGAATGGCTTCGTATGAGTCGTTACTGTCAGAGATCATTCCGATGGTGCCAAGTTGCACAGATACGCTCATAGAGCAAAACATCCGTGCAGCAGTTATTGAGCTTTGTGAAAAGTCCAAGGTATATCAGGTTGAGTTAGACCCACTCACTACGGTTGCGAACACTTACGCTTACGATCTAGAACCGCCGAGTGGGACAGTAGTACACGAGATCGTTTGGGTCTCCTATAACGGTGATGACCTTGAAGCTGCGACCACTGCGCTTATCGAGCAGCGCAAACCACGTTGGCGAGATCAGGGTAACGAAGGTACGCCTGAGTATTTTGTAAGGCAGTCAACGACATTGTTTAACTTGGTGCCAATACCAAGTGTGACTGCAGCCAACAGCGTATTGATGCGCGTCATCTTAAAGCCAACGCATACCTCCACTTCCTGCAGCGATGACGTAATGAATGACTATCGCGACACCATTATCAACGGCGCGATTTACAGACTTTTGCGTATTCCTGGGCGGGAGTGGACAGATTATCCAGGGGCACAAGTTTATGGATCTTTATTTTTAGAAGGTCTGGCAGAAGCTGAAGGCCGTGCATTACAGAAAGAAACAAGAGTAGCTAGGAAGGTTAGGTATGGCGGTGCAGGAGGTATTTACAGGGTTGGCGCACTCGCCTACTCAAAACGATGAACGCGAGATTGAACCAGTTGTTGGTGATATTCGTAAAGACTGGGATAGCGTGCGCCCTTGTATTGAGTGGATTTTACAGAATCAGCCGCAGTTATCGTTCCGACCTGAAGATGTCTACGCAGAGATTGTTTCCGGTCACGCCGTCTACTGGAAATCGGTGGACGGATTTGTTGTCACGACTGTTGAAGTGGATGGATTCACATCCAAGAAGACCCTCCATTGCTGGCTGGCTTGGTCGGAACAGCGGGGGCAGAAGACGGTTTTGAAACACTATCCGTTTTTTCAGAGGGTGGCGGCAGATGCAGGGATGGAGGCGTTAGAAGTCAGAACGCCTCACTCTGGAATGGAACAGGTGTTATTAGACGCTGGTTGGAAGCTAGACACTGTTGTTTATCGATTAGAGGTATAGAGATGGGCAGTAAGCCAAAGCAACAAGATTATCAAGCGACAGACGCTGAGAAGACTTCGGCGGGTGTCGCTAAAGCCGAGTACGACAAGTTCAAAAAGCTTTACGGCCCTTTGCTGCGAGATATGCGAGACCAGTCAAAAAGTACCGACCCCACTCGCCAGTTACGTGCAAGGGCTAACGCCGACACTATGCAAGCTTTGACCCAGAACCCTACTTATCAGGGTACGCAGGCTTTATCTCAATCAGGTGAAACAGCGCAGGCTTTACAAGGCCAGCTTGGTCAAGCCAGTGCAAAAGGTAAAGCAATAGAGAACACGCTACAGACTAACGTGCTTGGTACCGCACGCGGGCAGGCTGCTGACGCTCAGAGCGGCATGGCACAAGCTTCAAATATGGCTACGAGTAACGCCTTAAATAAAGCGGCGGCTACTCAAATGACCCGTAACGCACGTAACGCTGCCGCCGCGCAAGTAGGAACTACTTTGGTAGCCCAAGGCCTTAGCAATATGCAGACACGCGGTGCGAAGGCCCCGACAGATGCTCAAGGCAATCGATTAGCGGGGCCTCCTCAAGAAGCACGCGGAAGTTTCTTTGCACCAGTTAATTCGCAGGGGCAAAAGGCTTTGTCGATTGTAAACCGCGCTAATTATTCAGGCACGCTAAACGATCCTCAGAACCCCTTTAGTCCTTTTGCTTATAAAAGTGGAGGCGGGTAATGGCTTACGGATTTCAAAGTGAGTATGAAGATAACGCAGGGCTAGGCCTTGGGGGGACAAGCGCAATACCAAATGTTACGGATCCAGAAAAGACATATGCGGATATAACGCGAAACGAATACATGGATTTTCTGCGCGACTACGGTGATTTTGAGAAAGACCTTATTACTAAGGCTCAAAGTGACACTTCTTTGATTGATGCCGCAAAGGAAGATTCGGTTGCAGCAGAAGGGCTCGCTTCCGGTATGGCTAGTAGAAACGCACAGCGTTTTGGGGTGCAGCTAACTCCTGCACAGCGTCAACAACAGTCGGCAGGGTTGCAAAGAGCAAACACCTTGGGATCGATTCAAGCTGTGTCTGATGCGCGTATTGCACAACGCGAGTCGAATCAAAGATTGCTGTCGGATCTTATAAATATTGGACAGGGCGTTAATCGCGCTTCGCAGTCGCAGCTAGGGAGTGCAGCAGGTAATGCATCGCAGCGACAGCAGGCTTACCGAAACGCTAAGGCACAATCGCAAGCACAGACTTACAGCACGATTGGTGGTCTGGCTTCCGCAGCAATAATCGCGCTGGCGATCTAGGACAAAAACATGGCGACTATAGGCGATTCAATTTTAGGCGCTTTGCAAACGGTGCAGGCTGGTAACCAAAACCGTTTTGATAACGCTTATAAGAACAGAGTTTTAGATCTAGATAACCGCGAGCTTGCGGAGAAGAGAAGGCAGTTTGACCTTGCAAGCGCAGCAGACGCAAGGACTGCATCTTTAGGCGAGAGAGAAGCCACGTTAGCTGAAAGCACCCTTGCGGAAAACAAGCGGCAGTTCGATGCGAATACTAAATTAAACGAACGGAACGCATCCAATAACGAAGAGATTACGCGGCAAGCAGGCGTAAAGCTTGACAGCCTTGAAGCAACTGAATACGCAACAAACACTGCAAGACGTTTTTATTCTGGTGGCTTTTTAAACACAGATGCTACGAACCTTGGGGATGGTTTTTTTGATCGTGACCAAGACGGGCGTTTAAAGAACCGTAACGAAGTCATTGATCTTTTGAATCTGAACACAGAAGCGCTGATTTCAGATTTTGGCAACGGACAGTTCAAAGACATGGAAGTTGCTGGATTTGAATATGACAAAGACAAAGGTACTACTAAGGTGTTGTTGCGTGGACGCGGCACCGATGAAGAAGTAGTACCAGCAACTGCGGGGGCTTCAAACTCTCCTGAAGACCCTGTCATCGAGCTAACAGAAGATCAGTTTAGAAACTACACAAGACGCCAATGGTCTGTAGAAGTCGCACCTGAAATCGACTCAACACAGGTAGATCTAAGCGCGGTTCAGCGGGGGAATTTAGTACAAGCCTCTCGCCTAGCAAAAGTAGAGCAGGACATACAACGCGCTGTGACGGCCAAAGTTGCTCAAGCAGGACAGCCAGCTTTATTACGTCAAGTTACTCAAGACCTTGCAGATACCGAAGGTGATCCCCAAGCACGAGCCGCTTTGCTCGACTCGTTAGGTATAGACCCCGCGCAGTTTGACACCCCAACGGAAACAGTAGATCCAACGCAACAGTACTTAGGCCCAGATAGCCCGATACGCGACCCGCTATCAGATCAGCCGATGGTGGCATCGATGTCAGCAATGGCAGGTGGCCCCACTATGCTTTTTAAAAATAAAGGCGAGCAGCAGACCGAGTTTCCAAATTTGGTTGCTGAGCTACAGCAGAACTTTAAAGAAAGCGAGGATATGCAGTCTGGGGAGGGGTTAACGGGTCGTCGTATGACTGGCCAAGAACGCTCTAAACGACAGACTGAACTTGATGCGCGTCGAGCCGAGCTTGTAGAAAACATACCTAACGAGATAGCCAAACGAAAAGTAGCTCGCGAAGCGTATGCGCAGCAGTTAAATAAACAACGCATTTCGCAGCCGCAAGTCGATAAGGCACTAGCACAGTATGACGCTTACATAGCTCAGCTAGAGGGTTACATCCCTGTACAAGAAAAAGCTGCGGTCGATATTGCTGCTGAAATTGGAAAGCTGTCGGAGATGTCCCCTCAGCAACTAGAACAAGCGATTGCTTCTGGCAGTGTTCCAATTACTGAGGAACAAATTGGCAACATCAGAAAACACTTAACTGATAAACAAGTTCGGAGCGCGGTAGATTTAGCGCGAGAGCCAATAACGACTCAAATAGCCGCGTTCACTAGCATAGCGGTAACTGCGCAAGATGCTGGCACGCGTCTAAGTGCTATGAACAGTCTGACTAATATATTAGATACAGGCTCTGCGACGTTGACTCAGAACCAACAACTTGAAGCTATAGATCGTGCTGAAGGACGGGCGATAGAAAGACAAACGGCAGCGGATGATCGTACTGACGCGGCTGCGGATCGAGCACAGACTACTAGAGACGAGACCAATGCCGCTGTAAAACCTGTTCGGCAGGCGTTACAAACCGCGTTCATACCTACTAAACGCCCAGATATGACCGGCTTGACTGAAAAACAAATGGAAGCCGCTGAAACTTTATACGACGAACGTGCAACTCTGCGCGAGAAAGTCACAGCGTTGTGGAACGGTGGAGCGGGTCAAGATGCGTTGGCCGGTATGCAGAACACAGCGGCCAGCCAAATGGAACGGCAGGAATTTGGAAAAGTATTTAACGGGGCCGCAACCGCTTCGATAGCTGCTTTGATTGCCCGTAAACGCAATTCTGAGATCGATTGGGACTGGCAAAGGGTTGGTGAATTTGTTTTTGGCGAAGACGTTGTTGACACTTTTAGAGATGTTGGCCTTGCCGATGACGAATTATCTACTAGCGAGATACGCACTTCTGACACCAGCTTTCAAAATTTGGAAGTTGAGAAAGATAAGAACGGCGTGCCAATTATGTATCGAATCAAGAACCCTGATGGCGGGGTATATCGAGGTGGCGTCACCCCACGAGATCTTGTTCGCGAGTTAGGTAATGACGCTTACTCTGTGTTCCAAGATCAGTTAGCAGCCGCAAATAAAATAGACAGACGGGGATAGAGTGGCTGACCCAGTAGCGGACTTTTTAAACGCACAGTACGGAGAAGAAGCAAAGGCAAATCTGCAAAGAGCGCCTACGCCTTTTCAACGGGGCGATTCTGGAAAGTTTACAGACACCCTAAAGCGCGGTGTCCGTTCTGGCGTCGAGAGCATGTCTGCTGATGTTGATTACTTTCAGGCGCTTGCTGGTACGTTAGTTGGCGCTGATGAATTCGCTGCAGAAAATATCCGTCAAGCTAGGCGCAATGAAGAGTTGTCATCTAGTCACATGCAAGGGCTTGAGTCTTTCAGTGACTTTATAGATCAGCCTACGGTTGAAGGCTTTTTTAGCCAAGTAGCGAGCGGCGTCGGTCAACTTGTTCCATCGGCAATTAGCACAGTAGCTGGGGCAGGAGTTGGCGCAGCAACTGCTTTCGCTGGCAGCGCTGTTCTTTCAAGCTCTGGAAAACTCGCAGCTAAAAATCTTATCCGAGAGTCGTTAGATAAAACGGCGAGGGGATTAGCAGATGTTGATGATAGGGAGATCGCGCAAAGCGCTTTTCAACTCTATAGAGAGGAAGCCCGAAAGGCGGCTTTAAAGGGAGCCGGTGAAGCGGCGGGCAGAGGCGCTTTAGTTGGCGCGGGTGCGTCAGAGTACGTGCCATTAGCAGGGGGGAATCTCAGCGAATCTTTGGAGTCTGGCAGAGAGCTAGATCCACTTGAGGCTATCCGTGCGGGTCTAATTGCAGCGCCTCAAGCAGCAATTGGTGTAGGTGGCGAAGTAGCGTTGCTCAAACTGGTCGGGGATAAGGCAAAAAAATTATCGACTGGGAAATCGTCGGTTATGGGGCGGTTAGCCACTGACATAACTGAGGGCTTCCTCCGTGGCGGTGCAATTGAAGCCGGTACAGAAGTTGCTCAAGAAGGTATATCTGTAGCAAATCGTTCCTTGATGGACGAGAACTTCACCGCTCAAGACGCTCAGATGAGATTGGGGCAAGCAGCCTTTGCCGCCTTCTTTGGTGGTGGCGCGGCGGGTAGTGCAGCAGCAGGTATCGGGGGTGCAGCTAGGGAAGTTATTAATTCGCCTGAAACTTTAAACGGTGTGATGGATAAAGCCCGTGGATTTTTGGATCAAGGCAGAGAACAGCAGGTAGATGAACAAAGCACTTTAGAACAGATTGGTGAGCCTGCCGCCGAATTTACAGATCAAGAACCGCAAGCTGATGTAAACGCGCAACTTGAAGCAATGCTTGATCCAAAAAGAGCTAAGTTCGCAGTATGGATAGAAGGCTCAGAACCAGCTTTGAATGTTTCTGGCAGTGGCAAGATAAACGCAAACTTAGAGATCAACGGCCAGAAAGTTGCAGGGGCGTTTATTCCAGGTCGAGGTACCATAATTTCCCCGTATGCCGATGTAGTTGACGGTGTAATAAAAGGCGGGGCGTCAGATCTAGTGCTCGCTAGCGCATTAGGTTACGGCTCTCCAAAACCCGCAGAGGGTGCTGATCGTGTAGTGCAAGTCCTTACCTCTGATGGTCGCGTTATCTCTGAAGAAGCCGTAAACGAAGATACTTTGCCTGCGGCTGTTACTGCTGCTCAAGGAATTATCAATCCTGAGAAGGGCGACACATTCAAAATCCTAGATGTCAAAGATGCGCTTCGTGCTAGAAAACAGCGTCTCGCTGAGGAACAAGAACCAGTTGTCCGAAACTTGGATTTGCCTGACGAAGTGATAGATGCTTTTGAAGGTACAGATCTAAGTGATCCGTCATTTAATATTGATGAATTAGACACATATCGAACTAACGATTACAAACCAAGAACTCGAAATAAAGAAGGCGTGTTCCCTATTTTTCGGGGTACGAAAGCTTTGAGACGGCGTTTTGATGAATTATTTCCAGAAGGATTTGCCACAACCATAACAGATGTTTTTTCTGAAAGTTCAACGACGCTATCAAGATCTGCTAAGCAAAAAGCCCGTAATCAATTTCAGCAGGAAGTTGGAGACCCTAGTGACCCAGTGGTCAGGGCCGCAATGGCAGAAGCAATAAGTGATGCTGCTCAAGCAGATATATCTGACACCGCGAAAAAAATAAGAGCGTTTCTAGCAACTTTCTCTGCAGCTAACAGTCGTTGGGGTACAGATTTTTATGGGGGTATGTCCGACGCCGCTATTCAAAAAGCTATTGAGCTTGCAGAAGCGAACGTAGAAGTTGAAATTATCCCGCCGAATAAACAGGTCGCTGGCACACAATCAGCTAGCAATGGCGCTTACACTATAAATGCCCGAAATTTTGAAAACGAAGTTTTTACAACTCGCGCCCTAAAGGACGGTGAGCAAGTTATACAGCGGGTTCTGTTACCAGAGTTTCTGCGTAACGAGGTAACTCAGGCATCACAACTGCCAGAGCAGTATCGTAACGTAACTGTGGTTCGTCCAGATGGAAAAAGAACTTCTGTCAGCTTGGTATCGTTGGCGAATGCGGGTAGGCGTATTGATCAGGTTCGGAACCCTGAAGGCGTACAGACTGCTGGTACCGGACTTCTTGCGATGGTGGGTGAACTGATAGCAAACGGCTATGAGGTCACAATAGAAGATCAAAACCTAACGCAAGATTCGCCATTAGGTGTAACCAATATACCAGCGGATTTACAGGCTCTTCGCGATGAAGATGCGCAGAGCGGCTCTGCTACCACTGGTGCAACTGACGAGCGCACTTTACTTGATGCGGTTATGCGAGCGGCTGCAGAACCGACTGTAAGCAATATGCTTAGGATAGGTGACTTTGCTGGTACGACGGCTGGCTTTCAAGATGGATCACCAATTACGATCCGAGAGTTACTTCAACAAGTTACGCCTGAGATAACTACGACTGTTCCAAACGAACGAGAAACTAGAAGCCCTGTGTTTCCTGCGCCATCGACAGGTAAAAGAGCCAATTCTCGCATTATAGATTACCCCGACACTCAGGCTGAGTTCCCAGAATCAGGCGTTGTTCAGGTTAGAAACCGAGCGCAAAGAGTTGGCGGCGCACCGACCAACGAGACTATTACCGATGCAGGTGGTGCGAACCAAGGTTTTGACACCGCCGAGGGAGAGGGCGACAGAGCTTCAGGTGAGATACAGGCTTTTAGTCGCGAGACAGGCAGTGCCTTAATAGATGACGTAGCAGCGCCAACTCATCGCTATTCGACATTTTCATCACGGCGAAAAGCTACAGTTAACGCGCCGTTGTCAGATTCAAAGAATCGCCGTGACACTCCTGCTTTAGTAATTAATGTTTTAAACGCTGCTGTTGCAAAACTGGGTATGAAACGACCTACAGATCTGTTTCTTGCGTCGCAACTATCTGGCCTGTCCCGCCCTCAAATGTTAGAGAAGCTGAACCTGCAAATAGCTGATCCTTTAGTAGCACTAAGAATTTTTGATCATTTTGTCGCGTTGATGGAGTCTGAGTCCGGTCTAGGCCGCATGATTGGTTTTGCTGACGCTAATTTTATCTTAGTGAACGATCTAAAGACTTCTAATAATTTAGAAACCGCGTTAGTCGCAGCACATGAGTTAGGCCACGCGTTTTTTAGAGAAGAAATTGACAGTCTGTCTGACAAACCTATTTTTAAAAGGTTGTGGGCAGCTTACCAAACGTCACTAAAAGATCCTGCGGTTAACGAAGTTTACAGTGGGCCATTAGGTTTTGAAGAGTGGTACGCGGATCAAATAGGTGCGTGGTCTTTTGGGGAGTACCGTAACCAAAAAGCATCAAACTTGGTGGACAGTTACTTCAAAAAGCTCGTGACCAAGTTGCGCGAAATGTTCAAAGGCGTTCGCGCTTCGTTACAACGACGTATGGGTAAAGTGGATGTTACTTTTGAAAGCTATATGCAAGGCGCTGTTCGATCTAGTCTGACCAATAATAGTGCAAACCAACAAACGGCTTCCCGTGCGGCAAGCTCGGCAGGCGGCGTTATTACGCAAGCGCATGTTCGTAACTTGGATGCACTTGCTGAGATCGATGGCTTGAGGGGTACGACATTAGCGAATCAAATCAGAGAGATAGTTTCGGGGTTGCGTAATAACCCAGCAATGAATCCAATACGAAAGTTTTTCTATACTGCTGATTCTTATCTTCGATCTATCGCAAATGACGACATAGCTAATATGTTTTACCGCGAGGCTCAAAAAGAAGGTTCTGGCGGTAGCATCGGGATGTTGAAAAGACGCGAACGTGCTTTGAAACGACTACGGAAAAAGTTTCAAGATGAAGTAGGCGATTTGAATGATGCATCCGTCAGAAGCGCTGTTGAAAGGGCAGCGACCGATGACGTTGATTCTGCCCTTGATGCAGAGGCCTTAAACGTCAGGCAGTTTTTGCGTGGGGTGTACAGTTCTTACATTATTCCAGCGCAACGCAACTTTTCTGAAGGTAACGGTGATTTACGTATAGATTTTGCTGCGGACTATTTCCCTGTAGTTCACAACTTGTTGGCGGTTTCAGAGAACTCCGATGCTTATTTAGAGTTGCTTCAGGAGTACAACCCTGATGTTGACGAGAAGGTTTTGGTGAGCGCAGTCGAAAAGATGACGGCTTATCAAAACGCTGTTAACAATCAAGATTTAACAGCACCTACTTTAGACCCCGCTTCTAACATACAAGAATCTAGGGTGCTTACTGCGAACATACCTATTACGGTGCTTCAAGAAGAAGGTTTTCTGGTAGACCCTTCAGATGCTCTTCAGCTGTACTTGAGTCAGTTAACAAAACGAGTCGAGTGGAATAGAGCAACCCGCGACGAAAAAGGTAATGATATTTTAGGCCCACAGTTAGAGCAGCTAGGCCCTAAACAAAGGAAAGATGCACAAGACGTTATCAATGCTTATTTAGGCTATGGTAATCAATCAATGAGTCCGCATTGGCGAAAGATTCAAAGTTACGTTGCCGCCGCAAACTACACCCTGTTGTTGCCTTTAGCGGTCATTGGATCTTTGCCAGAATTAGCAGGGCCAATTATTAACTCAAAAGAATTTAGCGCATTAGAATATTCGTTTAGAACGATGAAAGAGTCTTTGACTCGATCTGAGATAAAAGAATTAGCTGAAGACATTGGTGTGGTATCCAATGACGCACTGGCTAACGGGTATATTACCGTAGCCGAGCAAGAACATTTAGATCCAGGCGCTCGTAGATGGACAGACACGTTCTTTAGAGTGACGTTTTTAGAGCAATATACAAACTTCACACGTACTTGGGCCACGGGTATGGGCGTGCAGTTTCTTATTCGGCACGCAGAGAACCGATCAAACAATCCCAATTCGGCACGGTATTTAGAAGATTTAGGTGTCTCTCCTGCAGATGTTCGTGCGTGGGTAGCTGACCGTGACATAACCACGGAATCTGGCAAGCGAGTAAGCGACGCGCTCTACAAGTTTGTCGAAAGCTCTATTCTTAGACCGAATGCAGCCGAGCGCCCTATATGGGCGTCAGATCCGCGCTTTATGTTGATATGGCAATTGAAATCATACTTCTATGCGTTTCACAAAGTAATTACTTCAGGGGTTTTAAACGAACTAGAAGCCCGTAATCGGACTGCTAGCGGTAGCGAGCAAAAAGTAAAAAATGGCATGGCATTGTTAGGACTGGCAGCAGTCGCAACTATGCCTCTTGCAATGATGGGGATGGAGTTACGCGAGTATATAAAAGATGCTACCGCTGAAACTTTGACTTTGGGATTTAACGAAAAGAATTTTTATCGCACCGACAATATGTCTTGGGGTAATTATCTATCTACCGCACTTGAGAAGACTGGCGTGTACGGGCCTTTAGGCATTGTCTTGATGGCTAAGCAGAGTTCTGAGTGGGGGCAAGGGGGTGTTGCTACTTTATTGGGGCCAACCGCAGAAACCGTTGAACAGTTTATGCAGGACGGTTTTCAGGTTATCCCAGATCGATTGCTGCCTGTTTATAGTTATTTGTATTAGGTGCCAGAGTGAACATATTAAGTAGCTTAGTCGCCCCAGTATCAGGGCTGTTAGACAAGGTAATCGAGGACAAAGATCAGCGTAATGCTTTGGCCCACGAGATCGCCACAATGTCCGAAAAACATTCCCAAGAAGCACTTAAGGGGCAGCTAGAGATCAACAAGGTCGAGGCGGCGCACCACAGTATATTTGTTAGCGGATGGAGACCCTCAATCGGTTGGTGCTGTAGTCTGGGTCTTCTTTATCATGTATTGATTGCACCCATCGCAGGCATATGGGTAGAAGTTCCAGAAATAGATCCGTCGCTTTTGATGACTACTATGACTGGGATGCTTGGGTTAGTAGCAAGCAGATCGTATGAAAAGACTAAAGGTGTAAGCAGAGAGAAATGAGCGAGTACAAGTACTTCAAAACTGACGACTTCGATTGCCAAGAAACGGGCGAAAATCAAATGGTGCCTGAATTTATCCACAGGCTGGATGAATTACGCGAAGCGTGCGGCTTTCCGTTCTATATAACTTCTGGTTACAGATCGCCTAGTCACAGCATCGAGTCGGCAAAAGAAAAGCCAGGGAAGCACGCACATGGCATAGCTGCTGACGTAAAAGTATCTGGCGGCGCTCAACGGCGGGACATTGTAAAGAAGGCCATGATTCTAGGTTTTGGCGGTGTCGGCGTGGCGAATGGTTTTGTCCATGTGGACATACGGGAAACAACCCCTGTTCTTTGGGTGTACTAATAGTACTAGCACTAATATAATTCAGAATCAAATAGGGTTACACAATGGCTTATTCTGACACTTTGAACTACGTCGTAGGGGATACGCTACCGGCGCTTGACCTTACACTTAGGGATAAAAATACAGCGGCATCAGGGCTTTCCCTAGACTCTGATAACCCAAATACTTGGGCACCCATCGACATCAGCGGTGCCACCGTTAAGCTACGCCTACGCGAGTTAGGTAGCACAACAATTGTTGATACGCGTACTTGCTCTATCGTAGGCAGTGGTTCTACAGGCCAATGCACAACTATTTTCGCTACGAACTCCTTTAGTACCGCAGGTACTTATGAGGGTGAGATTGAGATAACTCATTCCAGCGGCAACATACAGTCAGTCAACGATCTAATTAAATTCAAAGTCAGAGATTCGTTCGACTAATGGCTTCTAAGGTCATCATATCGACTACTGATCTGCGAGCGATAGGGTTCACAACCGACGTTCGCTCGTCGGTTACAAGCACGGATATGAAGGTCGAGATATTTGTTGACCCCGATCCAAAGAACCAATGGCTCTATGATCAGTTCACGTTTGCTGACAGCCCCGTTTCAGATTTCTCAAAGATTGCAGATACCGATTCGTTCTCTTTTGCTGACTCCAACCTGACGGATTTCTCAGCCCTCAAAACTGATTCCTTTGCGTTCAGCGATACACCTAGTGTCGTTATGCAATTTGATCGCAGTTTTACGGACGCGTTTGCTCTAGATGATTTCACAGCGGTTGATGCCATCGTTAAGGACATGGCTAACACCAAAACTAACGTATTCGGTTTCGGTGATGTCCAAGCGTTTGGTGTTGGCAAAGGATTAGCAGACGCATTTACTTTTGCTGACGCGGTTGATTCTTTTGGGATCGGGAAAGGGCTAACCGATACCCAATCCATGACAGAGTCGCTGGCTAGAACAGTTCAGTATTCGCGAGCGTTTACTGATGCTTTTGTCTTGGACGATGCGGCTACCGTAGACGCGTTGCAGAAAAACACTGGCGCGCTCAAGCAGAACATTTTCTCGATGGGCGACGTGTTTGGTAGGACGGTTGTATTCAATAGGCAGTTTACCGACAGCGTCACGCCTAGCGAAAACCATGCCGCGTCTTTCTCCAAGCCAGCTACTGACTCGTTTAGCGTCTCGGAGGTTCTAAGCCGAGCCGTCACATACAACAGAGCGTTCAGCGACTCTCAAGGTTTTGGTGACGCAGTGGACGATTACTTTATTGCTAAGGGCTTGTCTGACACCCAGACAATGACAGAAGCGCACGCTTCATCTACTTCATTAGGTAAGACCGACAGTTACTCGCTAGCAGATGCTCCTGCTCAATCGTTTGATAAAGCTGCGGCAGACTCACTCTCTCTGTCGGAGTCATTAGCAAGAACCGTTACTTTCAATAGAACATTTACCGATGCGTTTTCGCTGGACGATTCCGCAACTGTAAATGCTCTTATCAAAGATCATACAAACGTAAAGGCCAACGTATTTAGTTTCGCTGACAGCCAAGCGTTTGGTTTTAGCAAAGCTGCAACAGACACCTTTTCTTTTGCCGACGATGAAGACATCGAATTCGGCAAAGGACTCTCAGATTCAGTGTCGATGACTGAAAACTTCAGTTTCGCACTGTTTTCAAACGCGGCGATGAACGCCGCACAACTCAACTCAGCACCGTTCAATGAATAAATAGGAAGCAAGACTATGCAATTTGAAAGCAATATGGCGATGAAAGGTCGATTGACCATCGCTCTCAACGACGAGATCGTTCAAGAAGTAGACAACTTAGTTGTCACCTCAGGTAAAGGCTATGTAGCCAGCCGCATGAAAGATGCGACCGCTACTGCAATGTCACACATGGCTATTGGTCAGGGAACCGCATCCGCCGCCGCTGGGGATGCCGCTCTTGGTAATGAGCTTGATCGACGGGGGCTACAGTCCACGACCGTAAATAACGCAGACGTTGTTTATGTGGCTTCATTTACCGCCGGTCAGGGCACGGGAGCTGTCACTGAAGCAGCGATACTAAATGCCAGTAGCTCAGGAACCATGCTGTGTAGAACTGTGTTCGCAGTTGTGAACAAAGGTGCGAGCGACAGTATGACCATTACCTGGACTGTGACCGCATCATGAGCCTGCTGTTAGATCTGTTCAACGTCGCAACTGCAGCGGTGGCCCTAGCCTCCGCTGTCACCGCAATAACGCCAACCCCAAAGGACGATGCGCTGGTGAGCAAGGCTTACAAGCTGCTGGAATACTTTGCGTTAGTCGTTGGAAAAGCAAAGCAATAGGAATTTACAATGACTGTTAAGTTTACCAACAACGCCAGCACAACTGTCGGCACGGGCATCAATGCGTCAGCTACGTCTTTGACGGTAGCGTCTGCTTCCTCGTTTCCGTCTTTGTCAGGCGCTGATGACTACTGCTACTTAACTCTTCAAGGGGCGACAAGCACTGCCCGTGAAGTAGTTAAGGCAACGGCGTTGTCGGGTAGTACTTTCACGATTGTAAGAGCACAAGATAATACTTCCGCCGCCTCATGGTCGGCGGGGGATATTGTCGAGCTTAGGATGACGGCTGCATTACTCACGGATGTGATTGACGCAGCAACAGTAGAAGGGGTGAAGACTAATTTTCAGTACACCCCGACCGCTGGTCAGACAGTTTTTTCTGGGGCGGATAATGCCTCCAACACAATGATCATAAACCAAGCTGCTTTGGTCAGTGTGTACATGAACGGTGTGCGTCTCGTGCAAGGCACTGACTACAACGTATCTTCAGCCAACAACACGGTAACCCTGACTGCTGGCGCAACTACCGCAGACATCATAGATATAGAAGTCTTTGGTAACTTCACTGGGCAGAGTGGCGCTGCCGTTGCTATAACAGGTGGAGCGATAAGCGGAGCTTCTGTTGCGGCAACCACTCTCTCTGCAAGCAGCACAGCCACCCTCAACACATTTGTATCTAACAACATCACAGTAAGTGGTGGATCGATCAATAACGTCAATATAGGTGCCACCACTGCCGGTACTGGTCGGTTTAGTACTTTAACTACGACAGGAAAGGTAGGTCTTGGGTTATCAAATCCCTCAAGTTATTACTCTAAGAATCTAGTAGTTTCGGCAGACGGAGACAACACTGGCGGTATTACAATTGCCGCCCCCGCAACTGACGATACAACCTATCTAGCTTTTGCTGATGGTACGTCTGGAGCAGCGACTTACGCCGGTTATGTCGGTTATGCACACAACGGTGACGATCTATTTTTGGGCGCTGGCGGTGCGACCAGGGTAACGATTGACAGTTCGGGTGCCACCTTCAGCGGCAGCGTGACTGCTGCTGGTTTGACCAGCAGCACCAGCATTGAAACTACTGGATCAGCTTCAAAGTTTGTTTCTAACTCATCTAGCTCCGGCGACTACATACGCGTTTACGCTGGCAGCGGCACAGGTAAATGGGATATCTACGGTAACGGTGCAAACTTACGCATTAGCGATAATGAAAGTGCGGGGGCTGTTCATATAGATACGAGCGTGGGCATCGGAACAGCGCCCGCAACAAACTTTGATGTGATGGCAGCGGGTGCAAATCAGTGGTACATCCGAAACTCAGATGGCTCTGCGCAAAACAATGCAATTGTGTCACTTCGGACAGGCGGGTATTCAAACATAGCTTTAGATGGTGCGACGGTTGATTTGAAAATTGCTGGTTCGTCAAAGGTGCATTTAGACAGTAGTGGCAACGCCACATTCAGCGGCAACGTAAATGCTGGCGCAGGGCTTAAGCTGTATACAGATGGCAGTAATAATGCCGTTTTGTATGCGCTAGGTCAGAATAAATCAATGTTCTTTGCTGGTGATGATGCCGGTGTTGGAATTAATGCGCTGGTTTTAGACATGCAAAATGGCGGCAACGCCACATTCAGCGGCAGCGTGACTGCAAATGCTGGTAGGTTTGATAACCAAGCCAGTACCCCTGTCAGATTGCACATTAACAATAGCGGCACAAACGATTACGCCTCTATCTACGCTGATACAGCAAGCGCCTATAAGAATTTGGTT
>Ga0209336_10000100_pt1 | contig 40059 bp, 55 predicted proteins | sample LinPmetageLP32_FD_184042 | JGI IMG/M metagenome (GOLD analysis project Ga0209336, IMG submission 184042) | Marine viral communities from the Pacific Ocean - LP-32 (SPAdes) (version 2) | ecosystem: Environmental > Aquatic > Marine > Oceanic | place: Pacific Ocean | collected 2009-08-23
AAGAAAGGAGATCTAGTAAGATATCATAAGAAGGAAATGTACATATCAGAAGAAGGTATGCCTACATGGATAGAGAGAATAACAACAGGAGTAGTAGTAACAGACTATGACAAGTATGTAAAGGTTATAAGCGTATTCACAGAAGGAAGAATACAAAGAATACATATCTCAGACATCTCTCTTCTTAAGAAGAATAAACATCGTCTATAAGAGCTATAAAGCAAAGGAGGCTTATAGGGGAGGCTATGGTAAGAAGTGGGGTAAAGTGGTGCAAAGTGGAATGCTAAGGAGATTTAAGGTTAGCATTGGAAAAACTCGCAAATTAGGCAAGTTTAATAACTTTAGAAGGGAGGGAGAAAACGGGGTGAGCCTTATACACGCTGGTTTCCAACCTGTCAACCTACATAATAACTAGATCTCTTAACAACCTTTTGACAACTTTTATTACATTTCCTACCCGTTCTGTGCTATAATATTGGGGTAAGAAGGGAAAGCAGTGAACGTAGCCAACGTACCACTTGACAAAGACTTGACAACTTTGTTGTTGACATTGCCCTCATTTCTATGCTATATTATGTATGTAAGGAGCGAGTGATGTCAGAGGAAAAGAAACCAAAGTTTGATCTTAATAAACATACTGCCCGCTTGCTAATGAACGAGCCGTTCTTTGCAGCGCTCAGCCGTCGTATCGACAAGCAAAGCACCAACGTCATTCCAACTGCTGGCGTCATGGTTGACAAGAAGACTGCGCAGTTCAAGATGCTTTACAATCCCGAGTTCTTCGAAGGTCTGACCGACGTTCAGAAGCTTGGTGTGCTTAAGCACGAGTTCTATCATATTGTCTTTGAACATGTCACTGGTCGGAAGCCCGAAGGTGGGCTAACCAAACAAGACAACATGTGCATGGACCTGGCAATCAACTCGCATCTGCTTAATGAGTTGCCGGACAACTGCTGTCTTCCTGGCGTGGGTCCATTCGAGTGGGCTCCTCCTGGTAAAAGCTATGAGTGGTACAAAACCAACTGGCAAGAGCAAGAGCCAGAAGAAGGCGACGGTGAACAAGGAGAAGGCGGTGAAGGTCAGAGCGGTGAGATTGGCGATTCCTTTGATGATCACTCCCAATGGGGCGAGGTCGATAACACTGAAAATGAAATAGCTAAAGAACGTCTTAAGGAAGCAATTAAAAAAGCTGCTGAAGAAGCTAACCAAGCTGGGTCATGGGGCTCAGTGTCTGCGTCCTGCCGTAAAGAGATTATGGACAAACTTAACGTTCGGATCAACTGGGAAAAGGCTTTGCGTTACTTTGTTAAGACTTCTCAGAAAGCAGAGAAGAGATCTACTGTTCGTAGAATTAATAAACGATTCCCATATATCCATCCCGGCAAGAAGATTAAGCGTACTGCTAAGTTCGCAGTCAGCATTGACCAGTCCGGTTCGGTAGATGATCAGATGCTTGGTAAGTTCTTTGCTGCCTTGGATAAGTTGTCAAAGTTGGCAACCTTTACTGTCGTTCCTTTTGACACGGAAGTGTGCGAGGACCATGTATTTGAATGGAAGAAAGGTAAACGCTTTAAGGCAGAGCGTGTGCGGTATGGAGGGACTTGCTTTAATGCTCCCACCAAGTGGGTTAACGAGCGTCAGTTCGACGGGCACATTGTGCTGACTGACTTGTGTGCTCCTAAGCCTGTTAACTCTAAGTGCAAGCGGTTGTGGGTTACCACTGAAGAACATGCACAACGTCCTTACTTTGAAACAAAAGAAATCATTCTCGTTGTTGATTGAAAAGTTGGCGAGAACACTAAAATAAAAAAGGTAAAACAATGCTAACAAACAAATGGATAATAGGCGCTGCACTAATAGATGTATTAACATACTCAGCATTAGCTTATACAACCTATCACTGGGTAACGTGTAGCTCATGATGACAAACAAAGACATAGCAATCTGCTTAGCATTAGGCGTAACCCTACCTGTATTAGTATTTGTATCAGAGCTACTGCTATGGATAGAGCAGCACTAAGACTTTACAATCTCTTGACAGACAGCAGCAACAAAGTATGCTATAGTATAAGAGAAGCAGGTAGGGGTACCCCCTCCCCCCCGGTGTGACCCCAGGTATGTGCCATAGGGGTATATGGGGTATATAGGGCGATTAAGACCATGCACCACACCACAAAAAATCCCAGAATAAAAAAAGGACATTATTATGAGTATTAAACAAACAACCGGAGTAGGACTTGATGTCTTTCATTGTTCCGCAGGCACCAACCTTGTATTTGGAAAGGTGGTAGAAGAAGGCATGTATACCGGGCATCCAGAACAAGGCGGGCTACCCGTCGAAGAAGGATCACCTTACTTCACGCACAATTGGAAGTGGTATAAGATTAAGTGGGAAAAGTGCGACTATTTGGATCAGTGGGTGAAAGCTGCTAATGTTGGCGTAGTTCGACAAAGTTGATGTGCAAAAAAATGGTCACCAAAAAAAATGCAGATTTTGACGTTCCCAAACTTGCTTATGCAAAGGGAGACTACGTTAGGTGGTATTTGACGGATCCCCATGGGGACATTGTAATGAGAGGTGGGACAGGTATTGTGTTAAAAGCAGTGCCGACAACCCTTGTAATGAATAAAAGCTTTCTGCAATACAAAGTATGGTGTACAGACCTTAATGAGAAGCTTTGGTTTTCAGAAGAGGACTTAAACTTAATTTGCAAAGGTCCAGTAAAATTATGATAAGATATAAAGTTTTCTGTATTGATACAGGGAAAATAAGAGTTTTGGGCGTATGTGCGCTTGAATTAATTGCTAATAGCTAAATTAGGAGGCATTAATGGCAATATGTATTAACTGTGAAGAGGAGTATTCAGATAGGCGTGCTGAGATTGGATACAGCACCTGCTTGGACTGTGGGGAACACGATGCCCGTAAGATTTCGGCAGCGCGAACACACGCGAAGCTATGCGAAATGACGCCCTATGTATCGGGCTCTCTCACGCAGCCTGACGCGCTATTCGAACAGCGTCCGGGTCATGAGCGTAAACTCAAAGAACCAAAGTACCGATAGTAGGTTAAGCGGGGGTATTAGCCTTATTCTCCTCATTATTCTCAGAATTATTCGATAATTGCAAAATAATTTGAATTTTTATGGTTATCTGTTATAGTTATCTTAGTGAATACCTTTATTGAGTGATTAAATGTCTAACGATACCAAGTCCAAGAAGCAAAGTCAAGACTACTTCGACATTGAAGAATACCTTGAAGAGAGGCTGGCTGAGTTGGAAGCTTATGGCGATTATCACTATGAAGAGGAATTAGAGGATCGGCATAACGAGCCACCTATTGATTCATATACAAAAGAATATTTTTTTGAAGAATTGTTTAATGAGTATACTACTCCTTCTAAGGCAGCCCCTGCTACTTCTCCAATTTTAAACAAAGATAAAAATCTAAGCCGCTATAACAAATTAATGAAACAATATGTTAGCGAGCTAAGCCGCCTGACTTATAATTTGAAACCATCCACATATCAAATTATAAGCGGTGCCGGTCCCGCTTGGTTTTATGAGCCTTTAACAAAAAGGTATATTAAGACCGAGCGCGGATCGGAGGTGGTTATTATACCGGGAGAACCTGATGACCAAGGGCGTTTGCTGGTGCGTACCATGGGTACGTTCTTGTTAATTCCTTGTGAAGAGGTATTAGACCTCGGTTATAACTAAGTCGTGGCTTCCATATGGCGGCAAGCTAACGGAACGATTATAGAGTATTCCGATATCGTTGATATTCTCGACGAGCATGTTAAGGCTGATGGTAAGGTCTATATTGGTACGGACTCCTTTATTGACAAGAATAGGTGCGTATTTGCCACCGCGATATGTCTACATGGAGCAAAAGGACAACGTGGGGGAAAATATTTTTTTCGTAAAGTTTATGATAAAAAAGAAAATTTTCCGTCCATGGTTCAACGCATATTGAAAGAAGTGCAAGATTCCATTGAGCTTTGCTTAAATGTGTCGGATCTGCTGCCCGACGCGAAGATTGAGCTTCATATGGATATCTCGGCTGCAAATAAAAATAACGGCACATCTAAGATTGCCGACATGCTTACCGGCTATGCTGCCGCTAGCGGTTTCAAATTTAAAATTAAGCCTGATGCATGGGCTTCTCAATCTGTGGCAGATAAGCACTCAAAATGAAGAAGGAATAAAATAATTTTTTGGTAGAGTTTGATGAAGACTTTGGATCTCCACAATATACAACACGAGGCTGCCGCCGCCCTTGTTTACAACTTTGTAATGGCAAACATCGATCATATGCCGGTGCGTATAATTACCGGCAAGTCGGCATATATGCAAGATATTGTTATCCAGGTTGTTAATGAGGCTAAATTTGGCTATCACTATGATATGTTTGCAAATTGGGGATGTTTAGTTATTACAGAGCATAAGTGGTAAATTAAATTTTGATATATGTTGAGATATGCGGGATTATGTATCTCTAACATACTATTTATTCGTGAAACTATCTTAACAAAAGTTGAGAATTTAATTGGAGAGATTAAAATGAAGAAAAGATTCAACTTAAAATCACTTGAATATTTATTAGAAGCCAGCAACAGAAATCTTGATTTGGAAGGAAGTGATGTTACTGTTAACTCTCTTACTTCAGATATAGGCGCTACAATCACAACAGGCGGCATGGGTATTACAGCAGGCGGATTGACCGTTACGGCTGGCAACTTTGCTGTAACTGCTGGGACATCATACCTTAAGGGAACCGGAGGCGTTATTCGTTATCAAGGGGCAGAGGCAACCACCGCCGATACCACCGCTGCTGTTACCGCTGCTAATATCTTAACAGGTATTGTTAAATGTACTCCTACCGGCGCTCTTGAAAAAGACACAGACACTGCTGCAAATCTTATTTCAGGCTTAAGCTTGGGAGCAGACGGAGATTCTTTTGACTTCTCGCTGATCAATCTTTCAACAACTGGCGGTCAAGATATTACCCTTGATGAGGGTACTAATGTTACTCTTGTTGGTAACATGATCGTTTCTGCAAGAGATGACAACGACGATGCTGTTTCAGTTGGTTCAGGGATGTTTCGCGTTAGAAGAACTTCCGCTACGGAAGTTACAGTTTATCGCATATCGTGATAAAATAATTTTATATTTATAATAAAAAGGAAAAAATAAATTATGGGAAAAGTAGGATTGCGAAGATTAGAAACTTTGCTTGAAGATTTAGATAGAAATCTTGATTTAGAGGGAAGCGATATTACCGTTAATTCTCTTACCTCTGATACAGGTGTCACAGTCACAACGGGCGGTGTCACGGTTACAGCCGGAGGCGCTGAAGTTACAGCCGGAAACTTTGTTGTTACCGCTGGAACAACTTATTTAAAAGGAACAGGTGGTGTTATAAGATATCAGGGTGCTGAAGCGACGACCGATGATGGCACCGCAGTAGTTACCGCTGCAAATGTTTTAACTGGTATTGTGAAATGCACACCAGGCGCTGCACGCTCAAAAGCGACTGATACAGCCGCAAACTTTGTATCTGGACTTAGTTTAGGAGCAGATGGAGATTCGTTTGATTTTCATTTTCTTAACCTCGCGACCACAGATGGCTACATTGTTACTCTTACGGCGGGAACGGGTATTACGCTTGTTGGCAATCCAAAAATCGCTGCAAGAGATGATGCAAATAACGCTATCTCAGTTGGTGTTGGTCATTTCCGTGTTCGTAGAACTGGAGCCGCCGCAGTTACTATCTACCGAATTGGGTAAAAAAATAATACTAAAATTTTAGTTTTAGATCTATAAAAGCTGCTTTTGTTTCTTAAGTGAGATAAAAGCAGCTTTTATCTTATTTAAATTCTATTTATTGATGAGGAGAAATTCAAAATGCAGATTTCAAAACAACGGCTCATTCAAATTATTAAAGAAGAGCTTAATACACAAGAGCCCACAAACGAGGCAGAAGACGGAGAACTCGAAGTGAATGAAGAAAAGGAAATGTCCCGTCATGCATACGAGCTTTACAAGAATATAAAGAAAGGTTATTCTCCACAAGCTGCTGTCACCGCTATTCCTGATAACGAAGAGTCAGACAAGGCTTACTACGATAGCCTCAACAAGAAGCCAAAGCGAATGAAAAAAGAAGCCTTAAATACCGAGGAAAAGAAGGGGCAGATAACGTACATCATTAAAATGGAAGAAATTATAAGCCCATATTTGCATAAAGAAATTACCGATCAAGTAAATCAAGTATCAAGAGATGGTGATTGGAGTGCGGGCTTGAATTCAATGAGTGACGAACAAGTACACGACATTTATAGTGACGTTTCCGAAGACTTTTGGTCTAATCACGCACCTAAAGAGAAATATTACGAAGGTAAAATCGCCAAGTCCCAACTTGCTTCTCGTGAAAGCCTTGAAGAGATGATTAAGAAAGAACTTATGGAAATGATAAAGAAATGAAAATCACGCCCAAACAACTTGAGCAAATCATTAAAGAAGAATTATCCAGTGTAAGAGACTTAGATGTTAAAGATGTTCAAGCTGCTCTTTCTGGCGAAAATGATGAGGCGTTAGAACAAAACCTGCAAGCCTTAACTAAAAAGGTTGAAGATTTAGAAAAAGCTCTTGTTGATATGAAAAAAGCATATACGAATTCTATTTCTAGAAATACAGCAGTATTAGATCGTCAATAAATCCTACGCCTATATACTTTAGATGTTTAAGAAAGGCGATTTAGTCAAGCGAGTCAAAGTCTTATCAGTTACTGATCATGATTATGAGTGGGTTGCAGATGAGAATATAGAAGATGACTTTGGTATCGTCTTAGATGTAGAGATACCAAAATATGATGTTCAAGTATATCATATGGATTATCCCGAATGTTTTGTAAAAGTGCTTTGGCAAAAAAGCGATTGGGGTCCAATGTGGCACTGGGCTGAAGAATTAAAAGTTGTTCAAAATAAAAAAAATAATAGTTGACACGGCGAGTTCCCTATGCTATATTAATACTATAGGAGATATATTATGAACAACTTTGGCTATGCATGTATCAATATGGGGTTTTCAACTCGCCCTAAATCTAAACGTATTACAACCAATCGGACAATGATTAAGCGCACGTTCAAGGAGCGCGGAATTAAATATGCCTCTGAACTGGCTTTGCAAAATGTTCAAGACTTATATCGGATTCTACAATGGAACTTAGAACACGATATTTATTTTTATCGCTTATCCGGCGAGATTCTTCCATGGGCTTCTGAGTACAACTTAGAAGACATGCCTGATTACGACCGTATCCTTTTCACTTGTCAAGCTGTTGGTAACTTTGCAAAGCGCGAAGGTATGAGGCTTACTGCTCACCCAGGACACTTCAACAAATTAGCCTCTCCCAAAGAACGTGTATTCAATCTTACCAAAACAGACCTTACTGTCCACGCAGATTTATTTGACATGATTGGGTTACCACGCACGCCATACGCTAAGCTTAATATTCATGTCGGCGCAGCTTATGGTGACAAGCCATTTGCCTTAGATAATTTTTGTCGCAACTTCGACAGACTTCCAGAGTCTGTTCGTTCACGCCTTACTGTAGAGAATGACGATAAGGAATCTCTATACTCGACACAAGAATTATATGATGGCATTTACAAGCGTATTGGCATTCCGATTGTTTTTGATTACCATCACCACATGCTTCACCCTGGTGGTCAGACCGAGCAAGAAGCTTTAGAGTTGGCTTTGTCTACTTGGGGCGATATTAAGCCAGTTGTTCACTACGCAGAATCACGTTCTGCTGAGTACAACAATCCAAAAATCAAACCTCAAGCACATTCTGATTATGTGCTTACGCCCCTCAATGACTACGGTAATGACTTTGATATTATGATTGAAGCTAAGCATAAAGAATTAGCACTACTTAGATATCGTAGGATCATACTGGAGAATGCGGCATAGGGTATATTGTTGACATTTCTTTGACACAAACCTCCCGTATATATGGTATATTAACTATGTAAGGGAGTTGTTATGATTGATAAACAAGAGCTTTTCGCTGGTTATTGTGCTGTGTGGGAATACGCAGAAAGTCGTCTTGGTTATGAGGTCTATGAAGGACCGGACATGCAAGACGTTTGTATGTCAGATGTTAAAGAAATTAATATTTGTTCCAGAAAGGGTATTGAGAAGAGACTTTATGGACTTCTCCACGAATGTGGTCACGCCTTGATTCGTGAAAACTGGACTAAGTTCCAAAAAGAGTTCCCTGCTCACGCTGCTTGTGGTTATGATCGTCGCAAAAACAGGACAGATGGTTACCGCGTTTCTCTTGTTGAGGAAGAATACGAAGCCTGGAAGAGGGGTAAAAGACTCGCAAAACGACTTGGTATTGAGTTGGATGAGGAGCGATATGAGAAGCATAAGACCAAATGTATTATGAGTTATATGCATTGGGCTGTTGGACAATATGACATTTAAACAAAGAATAAAAAATAAGCTTAATAAAGCAGCCGAATATCATGATTATATTACTTCCGCATCCTATTGTATAGTTTTAGCATTAGTTATAATAGGAAAAGCACAGTTTTATAATCGTAAGAACAATAAGAAAACTAATTAATAAGCTTATGAGTTTTAAAAAGACACCATTGGATGAAGAGCCCTTCGGAATTAAGTTTTTAAAAAAACTAGATGTTGGTGATCTTGTAAGGTGGTCGGAGCTTGGAAAAACAGGATATAAACAAGAAGCAAAAGTTGGAATTATTTCGGAACTTTATTTAGAGCGTCGTGGAAATAGGAATGTTGCCCTCGCCAAGGTTCATGAAGTTACTAACAAAAAGAATTTATCCCCAATGGGGAGGCAAAGAGAGATTTTAGTTGTAAATCTTGAACTTTTGTCTAAAGTAGGAACAAAAAATGAGTTATTTCCCATATAAAATTTATTGTGATATGGATGGAGTGCTTTGCGACTTTGAAAAAGGTGCGGTTGAGACAATCAACAAGCAATTAGCAAGCGATTCTCCACGATATCCAGAGCTAGCTGCAAAAGTAATCCAAGAACTTGGCAGAGATTATATCAACGTTGAAGATATTCAGAAGTATTCACCAGGAAAATCACGCGCTGCAACCAAATATATGTATTTTATCATACAAGATGATGAAGAATTTTGGATTAATTTGTCATGGCAACCCGGTGGTAAGCGTTTGTGGGCTTATATTCGTCAATATGACCCAGATATCTTAACCTCTCCAATGGATAAGAGGGGGAAAAATGAATCTTTAAGTGGAAAGTTAACTTGGGTTAAGAATAATCTTGGACTCAGCCCAGAAAAAGTGAATTTTGCCCATGATAAGTGGAAATTTGCTGTTTCTGAAGACGGAAATCCAAATATTTTAATTGATGATTTCGAATCAAAAACAAAACCGTTTACAGAAGCAGGCGGAATTGGTATTTTACATATTAATGCCGATAATACAATAAGAATTCTTGAAGTTCTTGAACAATCTGACGAAGCCCCGTAAAAAACGGGGTTTTTTAGTATTTATATAAGAATTGGATACTATTTATAGTGTATTTTTGTACATCTGGGTCCAATCTAATGAAAATTATAGTTAAAAACCGATCAAATCAGTCGATGTCTCACATGGGACCGTATTTGAAGTCATTTTTGCCGTTCGCACAGAAAAGGTTAGGATTTAATCGTCCTCCAACCATATTTTTTGATTCTGATCCAGATAATTCCAAAAAAGTGCTTGGAAAAACAGCACATTATGATCCAGAAGCTTTAGAAGTCGTTGTTTATATCGATAAACGGCATCCAAAAGACATTTTACGTTCTTTATCTCATGAGTTGGTCCATCATTCGCAAAATTGTCGTGGTGACTTAGAGCCAGAAATAGCAGGTGAAACGGGACCAGGATATGCTCAAACTAATCCTCATATGAGACAAATGGAGAGTGAAGCCTTCGAAAAAGGCAATCTTTGCATGCGAGATTGGGAAGATAAGGTAAAAATTCAGCTTTCTATGCAAGTTGAACTACAAGAAACTAATTACTTACACATTACAGGAGACAGTCATAAAATGGCGACTTATGAACAATTAAAAGAGCAAATTACCCAAAAGGTAGTTGAAGCACTTACAGAAAAATTAAAAATGGTTAAAGGTCCAGACGGAAAAATGGTTCCAGATTACGCGGTAGATGGTAAAGGTGCCGGGGATCTAAAGAAAGAAGAGCAAGAAGAGTTGGAAGAAGGCGAAGCATTTGCCCCTAATCACTACTGTGTACACCACGGAGGTGTTCAACACGAAGGCAAGATTCACATGGCAGAAGCAGTTGGGCACAACTGGAGCGAAGAATCTCAGCGCGTTACCCATTATGACATGAAATTAGAAGACGGCTCTGTTCTTAAGAATATTGCTTTTGAGGATATTCAAGTAACGGAAGCTTCCCTTGCGAAAGAGCATCACCACACCATGAAGCGTGATGATGAAAAGGATAAAGACAAAGGTCCAGACAAAGAGTTGGAAGAGCGCAAAAAGCGTAATGACCCTCGTAACGACCGAGGCATACCACAAAGAATGAAAATGAATGAAGTAGAACTCGATGAAGAAGAAGAAGCCGTCAATGAAGAAGAAAATGAAACCGATGTCAACTTAAACGAATCGAATGACCATTGGTATCAGAAACAATTATTTGAAAAGCTTTCTAAACGATGGACAAAATAAATGATTTTGATAAATACATCGTTGTTTGGAACGATGACGAAGGATCAAGAGTTTACGATCCCTTTAGAAATCATGAGGATGCTTATCAACACATGGTAGAAAAGCTTTCTCAAGGTTGTTGGGCTTGTTTAAGTTCGAATCAGAAACTACCAAAAATACACTATTCCAATAAGGTAAGAAGATAAATTATGGCTTCACGAAGAAAGAAAAGATTTTTAAGATCATTAGGTTTGCCCGGAGTCCGTGGCTCACAACCTTTAGAATCACCCGTACAAGAGGAAAAGGCACCAGAACCTGTTGTCGTGCCCGCACCTAAACCTAAGCCTGTGGTAAAGCCTGCTCCCAAAGCTGTTGTTAAACCAGCGCCAAAGCCTGCTGTAAGGCGAGCGGCACCAAGAGCAACTAAAACCAAGAAGGACTAAAATGGACTTTGACAGATTAACAAGAAATTTTTTGCATAATATCAAAGAAGGCAAGGTTGAAGATATAGGTATTCGTGAATACCTTCAAGCACTTGGGGAAACATTAGGTTCTTTTAAAGCAAAGACTTTAACAGAGCAGAGACGAATTGCTGTCGCGAAACAACAATTAAAAGAAATTAAACGTCATACACGCAAATTACAAGAAAGAGTTTCACTACTTGAAGAACACGTTTCCATTTTAGAAGAAAATAAGGAAAGTTAATTATGGGTGGTGTAGCTGGACATATGGCTCACCTTTACAGTGATCCATCTTTAACCTTTAATGCTGTTAAAAAAATCCTCACTGCTGCTTCACGCGGTGACATTCAAGGCACCGAGAAAACAGATGGATATAACATCTACCTTGGTTATCAAAACGGTAAAGCCCGTGCTGCTCGTAACAAAGGTGATATGGCTAAAGGTGGCATGGATTTTGCCCTGCTGGCTGCCCGTGAATTTAAAGGTGGACCGAAAGTCCGTAAAGTTTACTTGGACGCCTTCAGAGCCTTCCAGTCGGCACTGAGCAGTCTCTCTAATGAGGAGTTAGCTGCTATATTCGGTGAAAACGGAGAAATATTCTATAATACCGAAATTCAGGGACCAAGTGCTTCCCAATTGGTCAATTATGATGCGAATGTGCTATCAATCCATCACTCTGGGCATAAAATATATAACTCTGAGACAAATCAGATCGAAACTATTGACGCCTCGGCAAACTCTGCGGTTCTTGATAAGATGATTGACCGCTTTGAAGAGGCAAATCAAGGACAGGAGTTTTCAGTTCGCAGGACGGCTGCTCTTAAATTAAATCAACTATCTGATGATTATGACCTTAATATTGCTCTAAATAAGATGAAAAAAGCTGGTTTTTCTGGAAATATGACCATTGAAGAGTTTTTAGAGTCAAATATAATGAAATATGTCAACGAAAAGCTCGCATATTTAGCAGATGACATAAAACAGAGCGTAGTAGATAGGATCCTGAAAAAAGAAGGAAATCTCGGCATATCTCAAATAACAAAAGGTATGCCTGCCGCAGAGAAAAAGAAAATTAGTGCGTTTATTAAGTATGGACCAGCATTATTAAAAAAATACACGTTTCCACTTGAGGATGCAATACACGATTTTTCAGTTGAGCTTCTCCGTGGTTTAGAGAGTGCCTACATTTTAGATAACAAGGCAGAAACAGAACGACTTCAAGCCGAGGTAGCCGAAGCAATCAAACAACTCCACGCATATTCGGGTGAGGGTGCAGAAGATGCCCATGAAATGCTTTTTCAACAACTTAAGAAACTTAAACACCATAGCAATATTAATACTGCTGTGGAAGGTTTTGTTTTTCAAGTTGGAGATCAGATTTATAAATTTACTGGTAACTTTGCTCCCGCTAATCAACTTCTTGGTCTTTTTAAATATGGAAAAGGAAAAGTGCCAGCAATTCGCAAGCAAGAATTGAATGAGGTAGAAACTTATTTTGATTATCCCTCTGCACAAGAAACACCGTTTACAAACGAACCAACTAATCCAGAAGACAAAAAATATCTTGTTTTAATCCCAGGCGGATTTAAACCCCCTCATTTAGGTCACTACAATCTTATAAAAGCTTATTTAAATCACCCGTCTGTTGAAAGAGTCGCAATTGTTATTGGAGATTCTGAGCGTAGCGATTCAGAAAACCAAATTAGTATTGGTTTTGACGAAGCTGTGAGGACTTGGAATGCCTATGGTATTAATGAAGGTCCAGATGTAACATTTATCCGTGCTCGCAAAAGACAGAATAAGAAAGGCGAGGATTATGAAAACCCAATGGCAGACGCTTATGATCTTGTACAAGAAATTAATCCAATGGATTTAAAGCAAGGTAATATGGTTGTGGCTATGGGGGCATCTACAAAAGGCGGTGATTATGAGAGGGCAGTTAAATTTGCTCAATCACATCAGCCCGGAAGTCGCTATTACAGAGAGGGCATAACAGTAACAGAACCCCCTATTAAAGTAAGGGCAGAAGATTATACTTATCCACAAGGCAGCAAACACGCAGGTCAACCAATTAGTGCAACACACATGCGTAACGCAATTGCACAAAACGATCTTGAAGAATTTGCTTATCATATTCCACAAAATATTGCCAAATCAAAATCAGAAAATGATTTACAAAATTTATTAAATGATTTAGCTGGGAGTAATTCTTATGAGAAGCAAGAGCGCTCTAATTATGATGATGGCACCGCAGCAACACCTCCCTTGAACCCTGCTGCTCTTGACAAAATTGGGGAAGGTTTGGACATCTTTAATTTATTAGAGAAGATTATAGGCGAAGATAAAGACATTGATGAGGCACTTGAGGAGCTATCCTCGATGTCTGGAGGAAATGTTGAGATATCTGCGGCTCCTGGTAAAAGAGACAAAAATAAAAAGCCCACTATCTTCCGTGAAGAAGAAGAAGAGTTAGAAGAAGACAGGGCAGCAGTTCAGCCCGGTGGAGTTTATCCAAGCACTAAAGATGCTGACGATAGAACCAACGAAGTTAATCCAGAAACTGGTAAGTCAGGAAATGTTGGTCCCAAGTATAAAATAGCCCGAGAACAAAGTGAAATTGATGAAATAGCAAACTATTTATTAGAAACCGGAGTATTTTTAGGATGATTGATAGACAACAGTTTTTAGAAGAACTTAAATTAAGAGAACACGTTCGTAAAGCGATAACTGTTATTCGAGAACGCAAACTTAAACAAGAAGAAGAGACATTAGCAGAAGAGATGCGCCTGAGAAAGGTTATCCGCATGCTTTTAAAAGAAGATGCGGGTGAGGGTGATGAATCCACTGGTATTGCTTTTTTGCGACAAGATATTGATAAGATTCTTCCTGAACTTGAAGCCGCTTATACATCATTAAAAACCACTGTGGATCAGAGAAAATCTTATAGAGCACATATATTAAATGCAATCCAACACTTAATTACTGTTTCTGATACAAACTTTAACGCCACACCAGATAAGGATCCTGATGAACAGGAGATTGGCGTTAGTGAGGCTTTAGATGTGAAAATAGGTGATGAAGCACCTGATCCTAGAAAGCGTATTGATGTTGGTCGTGTAAGACCAGGAGAGGAAGCTGAAAAAGAAACTGAAGAAGATAAAGAAAACAAAGAGCTTGAAGACTTTGCAATTGCTGATCAAGATAGAACTGGTGCTGTCAAAGCGCTGAGAAGTATGAAACAGATTGAAAATGTAATTGTTAAAACATACAGTGGTCTTTTTGATCAAAATGATCGCGATCAATATTCTGACTATCTTATTACAAATCTTCAATTATATTTTGATGAATTTGAGGAAGACATGCAGGCAGTCGTTCCTGAACCTGAAAACCCTGATTACGAAGAGAGAAAGGTGAATTCAGAAGAATTACCTCAAGATACAGGGTTAATGGACGAAGAAACAGACCCTTTATAGAAAAATTGACAAAAAAGATCTGATATATCCTTTAAAAGCCCCTTTTTGTATGCTACCCTTGGTAGGAAGGTGGCAAAATGAGTTGGTTAGTTGATTATGAGTTGGAAGAAACAACGTAGATTACAAGGTAAAAATAGATATTATAGTTTATCTAAAAAACTGAGAAGAGAAAATAGATCAAATGATGAATTTGAAGTTATGTTAAGTCAAATTAGTTTAGAAGAATTAATTGGTCTTAAGTTAGAATTAGCTTCAAAAATCTTAGACGGTAGGTTATTTGGTTTACCAGTTTGGCATTCTTTACATGCTATTGTTCAGGACGCAATGCTAAAATGGGTGTTCTCTGCTTCACGAACACAAGGTGAGGCAATGAGGTTTTTAGGATTACATAAAGCAAACTTTATAACATTAATAAAGAAATACAAAATTGATGATTATTTTTCAGAAATAAATATTGATGATTTAGAATAAATATGTTATATTATAAATAAGAGCTACAAACTTAATTAGGGTACGAGGGTTCAACGTCTTCAACGAACCCATAACATGTTGGCGTTAAATTGGTTGAAGGAAGACTGGCAGGGCGATGAGCAAGGCAGATTCGTCAGTTTGTAGCTAAATTTAAAAAAAGGGGATGAAACGGTATCGACAGGATAAGAAAGAAAAATAGTGCAAGTAGTCAAACGTACCAGCAGACTTTAAATGCAGATACAAAACACAATTGCTAATAATAACAATTTCGAATCTGTCCGCTTAGCGGCTTAATCGGGAGGTCGCTCAAAACCTTCTATCCAATTTGAGCAGATACTGGAACAGGGTAGTAATCGGTATCTTATAACTACCAAAACATATTGACTGTGATTGGGTGAGGGTTTAGCTTGGCAGTCGATTAATCACCTCGCTTTTGTTGATTTTCTCAGAGCGACAGGCATGGGTATAGCCCAGCAAAAATCAAATAAACTTGTGAATGACTACTATTGGACTTATTTTGGACGCGGGTTCGACTCCCGCCATCTCCACCACTTCATAAAAAAGGAAAAAAAATATGATTAATAAAATTATGACCTGCCTTTTCGGCTTAGGTATTATGAACACAGCAGTTGCTGCTGATGATTGGAATTCCCGTATGGGAATCAGATTTGGATATAACTATGCTAATGGTGCTGAAACATCTGATAGAGTAGATAGTCCACATATGTTCGCTATGGGGTTCGAAATGCAACAAACACGATCAGGTGGATCTTGGTTAGATGTGTTGTTTATTCAGAACGCCACAATTAGTGGACTGGACCAGAGTATTATTGCTCCATCTTTAAGTGTATTGGTTGGTTTTGAAATTCAAGAACAATTACAAATTGGCGTTGGACCAAATATCACTTTCTATGACCCATCAGGGGAAGATAATTATTTTCATCTTGTAACTGCTATTGGATATACAGCCGAAGCAGGCATCTTCAGCGTGCCACTTCATGTATTCTTTGTACCAGATGTTAATGATTTTTATCGCATAGGCGTAACAACTGGGGTTAACTGGTAATATAATGGAATATATTAATAAAATTAAAAGCTTTCTTGGGCTTACAAATAAACAAGAAACAGACTTTGAGCAATACAAAGTAAATGAGCTTAAAAGTCTTGCAAAAGAACGTGGACTCAAGGGATATTCTTCTCTTAAGAAAGCAGAACTAATCGATTTATTGAACCAATAAGGAAAACAAATGAATAAATTATTTACAATTGGACTGCTATTAGCCGCTTGCGGCGGCAGTCAAAACTATGACGATGTATATACTGGAGATTCCCATGGGAAGATTTCAGGTGTAGTCACTTCAACTGAGGGTCAACCTCTGGCAGGTGTTACCGTAACTGCTCAGGATATTTCAGCAGTTACTCTTGAAGATGGAACATATACACTACTTGATGTTAGTCCATCTGAGAATATTGTTGTTAAGTTCTCAAAGCAAGGATTTGCTAAGAATTATACAACTACGACTATTCAGTCTTGGGAAACGGTTTCCTCAAATGCTTCTTTGTTAGAAGCGAATGGATTTTCAGTCATTGATAGTCAACAGATTAACACTGTTAATATTGAGGGAACAAGAGTTAGCTTTTTGGAAAATTCTTTTGTTAATTCAGATGGAAGTCTTTACACTGGCGAAGTTAATGTACAGGTAACTCACGTTGATCCATCTACATCAGAGATCTTGGGTGCGCCAACTGATTTAACTGCAATTGCTAAACAAAGTGGTGATTCCACCGCAAAAGATACCACTTCGGTTTCACAGCTTGTTTCTTATGGAATGGTTGACATTGCTTTATTTGGCTCAGACGGACAAGAATTAAATATTTCTCCTGAGACACCTGCTTCTTTGGAAATTCCAATTACAAATGGTGATTTGCCAGAACTATATCGGTTAACCGATGGTGATAACCAAGCTACTTGGTCTTTTAGCCCTGAACAGGGCATGTGGGTTGAAGAGGGTATCGGAAATGTCGTTGAGGAAGATGGAAATACCTTCTTTCAATTCGAAGCCTCTCATTTCTCTTGGTGGAATTGCGATCAAGGGTTTGTCCCTTCATGTGCCTCCGGTCGTGTAGTTGATGTTACTGGGTTTCCAGTTCGTGGCGCTGAAGTCACTTGCTCTGGAGCACAATCAACCTCAACAGCGGTTACCGACGATAATGGATATTATGTCTGTAGCGTTCTTGTCGGTGATACTGTAACTTTCACTGGAACAACTTTTGTTGATAATCGTAACTGGTTTAAGAATACCAGCAAGTTTATGGACGGAGAGGGAACCAGTTCTGCTACATGCGAACCAATTGAAACTCTCCAGATTGATGTTTGTCGAATTGCGGGCGTTGTTAATGTTCAAAATATTAATGGCTCTACCGATTTAGATGACAGTGTTAATTCTGATAATGTAGGTGCTTTCTTTTGGGAACCTCCAGGTGATGTCTATTACTGCGATGATTTGTGGCAGTCATTGGACGTTGGTGAATGTTGGGTTGGAACTCACGATGAGGTTCAGCGTTCTTTCCCCGAAGGGGCTATCCCCGGAATTCCAGACGACTCTCGTTCGGTTGGAAGTTGGGTTGAAGTTCGGACAGAAGGTGAGCGTTATCGTATTCAACAAGAAAGTGTGAGTGGACAACCCAATTATACTTGGGATTCCCATACTGTTGATGGCATTGAAGTAACCGATGATCGTCCCGAATTTAATGATGGTGATATTTTGGATGTTCAGGCACCCGGAGATTATTCGTCTTACTTTGGAGCATGGGAAGTACCTGAGTTTACAACTATTCCACCTGCTGTTCAATTCAGTACAAGTGATAGTGTCCTGACATTGGGTAATACTCTGGCAGTGTCTTACGATAACTCCACCGATGGTGAAGTTTTTGCAACCGCTTTTGTTGGAGAGACTCAAATGGTATGTAAATTTGAAGACACGGGCAGATTTAATCTCAGTTCTATGGGATTGGATACTGGATTCGGTGGACTTTCAATTCAACATATCGAGACTAATCTCTTTGCCGGACCCGATGGACTGCCCATTAAAACACAAGTATTCTCTGGTGAGAGTATTACATTAAGTGTAGAGTAAAAAATATTCTAAACAATATTCTGGCGGAGGTAGCGAAAGTTGCCTCCGTCATTTTGTTTAGACTACTTATAATATGAAGGTAAAATCTATTGCTAAAATGTATGCCGCTAATTTTTTAACTTCAGGGAACGTCGAGGACGTTGCTAGCGAATTATATGCTATTATGGAAACAAGCATAGATAGAGACTCATATGAAGAACAAGAAACAACAAAAGAGTTTTTAGTTTTAATAATTCAGTTTATGAACGATTATGATAAAGTATTCACTGAAGAAGTAACAAAAACTTATTTAGAAAAAACAATCCAAATGTACAACAAAGGAACTACAAAAAAATGAAAGATATATTTTGGCAAAAAGAGATAGAAACCCGCGCTGGGCAAGATCCCACCGCAGGGTCTGATGATAATAATGTGGTTTCCACTCAAGATAATAGAATTTATTTTTATTCAGAAGTCAGCCGCCCAAAAATATTAACTCTCAATAAAAGCCTTATTCGGGTTGCCAATGGAGTAAGAAACCGTTCTGCCGTTCTGAACGCACCAGATGTGCCAATCAATCTACACATTTGTAGTTATGGTGGTTCTGTTTTTTCAGGCTTCGCCGCAGTTGATTATATTGTCAAATCAAAAGTTCCTGTTCATTCGATTATTGACGGCTGTGCTGCCTCTGCTGCAACAATCATGAGTGTGGTGGCTGAACGCCGTTACATGCACAAACATTCGTTTATGTTAATTCATCAGCTATCTTCTGGCATGTGGGGTAATTATGAGGCATTGAAAGACAGTATGGAAAATTGTGATACTCTGATGGAAACCATTCGCGACATTTATGTTAAGAACACAAAGATTCCAAAAAAACAACTTAATGATATTCTTAAGCGAGATCTTTGGTTCGATGCAGAAACTTGTTTAAAATATGGGCTTGTTGACGAGATTATCTAATGAAAGGTAAGATTTTAGACATTATTGAGATTATCTTGCTTGTTGGAACAGGATGTCTTTTTTGTCATATTCTCTCTTGTATATTAGTTTCTACTTGACATTCTCTTTACAACTTTTTAGTAGACAAACCTACCAATCCTGTGCTATATTATATATGTAATCAAGAGGGAAGAGTAATATGAAAGTTCGTAATGCGATCAAAAAAGTCAAGAGCCATTTCAAAAAACAAGGTATTGACATTCAAATCAGTTCTCCAGAAGAAGGTGGTGACTACAAGTGGAGATTTCAACATGAAAACTATGTTGGATCGTTTTCTGTTAATGGGATGCGTGGTCATGAGCCAGAAGCTTTAGATGGAGATGCTTGCTTGTTCCATGTCCGACGCTATGACGATCACTCAGATTCGATGACTGACTACTTTGCCGGATACTTCCGAGATAACGTCACTCAACTATGTGAGAGTCTTTTGCCCTCGCCATCAAAATACAAGGCTGGTGTTCTTGTTCGTGGTAAGTCTAATAAACGAGCCCAACGTTGGGGCTTCGCTGGTAAAATTGGTCTTGTTGTAAACTCGGGTAATGGTCAGGCAAAAGTTCTTTGGCACGGTACACAGAAAGAAAGCTCTTATCTCAGTGAGCGCGATCTTGAACTTGTGAGCGGCTAATGAAAGAAATGAAAGTTGCAGATTTAGTAGCTCTGTCAAGCTATGGCGAAAACTTAGACGCCTTATACAGATATACAGACGAATGTCGAAAAAGAAGATACAATGATAATATTCCTCTTCGTGGTATTATTGTAAAAGTGGGAGAGCGATGGGGTCGAAAACAATATATTGTTAAATGGATGAAATCATATGCCCCAAAAGGAAGAGACGGAATCTACGGCTGTGGGTTCTTTGAGCGCAAAGATCTCAAATATATAAGCAAGAGTAAATAAATTTATTTTATTCATTTGACATATTTTTAAAATAGTGTTATATTACAATATATGGGAGAGTGGTGGAACTGGTAGACACAAGAGACTTAAAATCTCTCGCTCAACCTGAGCATGCGGGTTCGAGTCCCGCTTCTCCTACCATTGAGGCAGCTTACAGAGCATAAATAGCAATAGTTAGACGCTATAAAATTAACCCCTAACGATATACGCCAGTAGCTCAGGGGTTAGAGCGTTGTTCTTATAAAGCAAATGTCGGTGGTTCAATTCCACCCTGGCGTACCAATTCACACAAGGAGCAAAAAATGAGTGATAATAAACCTACGACGCTTGATGAGTTAATTACTCTTCTTGAGTCTACGAGAACCGACTATAACAAGTTTTATCTTGATGGAAACTCGGCAGCAGGAACCCGTATACGGAAAACAATGCAGCAGGTAAAGACAACAGCACAAGGTGTTCGTCTTCATGTTCAAGAAACAAAGAACACTTAATAGTTCTTTGTTTCTTACAACCTGAGCAGAAGAGTTGTAAAACTGCTCAAAATACTCAAACATACGCGCCCGTAGCTCAGCAGGATAGAGCAACAGCCTTCTAAGCTGTGGGTCATAGGTTCGAATCCTATCGGGCGTGCCATATACAAACATTATGAAAAATTTAATATTATCAATTGCACTTATTGGTTGTGGACAAAAGCCCGACTCATCGTACATTGACACAAACTTAAAAACAGACACTACGAAAGAGCATAATATAAGAATACCGGAAACGGACATTGTTTTTAATTCTGATATGTTGCCCGAGCCTGAAGCTTGCACAACTTACATAATAAATAAAGATCATCACTTTCAGCCAATGCCAATTGAGGATAGGAAAAAGATTTGTAACCTCACAGGTATCGATCAGCGGGGCAATCCTTTTGAGCTTTATGATTTTCTCGGCGATATAACTGTGCTCGTCATTATGAACCCAGTTTGTGAAGAATGTCTTTATTGGCTTAACACCGACGATCTATATCACCTACTGGCTAGATACGAGGGCGTTAGATTAATAAAAGTTATAACAAGGAATGCAAATTATGAATGGGCAGAAGCCGATGATGTCAAACAATTACACACGAATTATAATCTTGGTAATTATCCTGTTATTGCTATAACTCCAGAACAAATTGGATATGCCGATGATCAATTTCAGCCTTACCGAACTGATCGTCAATTTCCAATGTTTTATTTTATAGACAGAAAAATGAATTTAGTATGGGCTACCGTGCCTTTCCAGCGCTGGCAAGAAGGTTTTGAAGTTAATCACGAATGGACCCATGTGATTGAGCAAATTTTACAAGAACCATAAAAAATGAAAACCAAAATTATCTTAATAACAATTGCTACGCTTGTTTGTAGTTTATGGGTTGCTTCATGTCTTTTAACGGTTATATTCTAAATTAAGGGGTAATCCCTAACGATATTATTAAAGCCCCGCCCAGCGGGCTACTATCGCCACCTACAACACTATTAATTGCCACCTTAGCTCAACGGTAGAGCACCACTCTTGTAAAGTGGGGGTTAAGAGTTCAAATCTCTTAGGTGGCTCCATTTTATGAACGAAGAAAAATTAAATAAAATCAAAAAAGTAATATATTGGAGAGCAATATCTTTTACTGTAGCCACCATTATTAGCTACCTTTATCTTGGTGAAATAAGAAAATCTTTAGAGCTAACAATTATCCTCACAGTGCTAATGACAATATTACATTATTTTTATGAGGGATTCTGGGAGAATAAAACTAATTAAGATGTTATGAAAAAATACCACGGCTCCAGAAATCAATATTCCTACGAAGACAAAGAAGACTACATTTCTCCAAGAGAAATGCTTGACCGCGTTAGTGACGATGACTTTATCGATATTATTAACGAAATTGTCTCTAATCGTTGGCTAGAAACTTATAAAACCAATTGGCTCACCTCTTTACGCAAAGAAGTTAATAATCAACGAACAGGCTTTATTCCAGAACGCAAAAAGAAAGGCTTTGTCCGTACCCTACTTCAATGGTGTGAAGGTCGCGATATCGCTTTTGGCGTCGGGCTTCAAGAAGGCAAATACTTCCGAGATGTTGCTTCTGACATAGCAGGAAGCTTACTTGAATTTCCATTTGGAAAACTCAATAACTATGATGAAATTTTAAATGAACACGCCCCTAAGTTTCAAAAAAAAGCAGATATGGGCGGATTTAACAAAAACACTACTCCCTTTTTAACAGAAAATAAACAATTGTTACTTTTAGCATATAAGCAAATCCTTCCAAAAGTTGAAGAGGCAATTGTGTTTACTGAATACGACTCTAAAAGAGTCATAAGAGCGGAAAGAATAGGTTTCAGTAATACGGCTGCTCATGCCCAATTAACAAGAATTTTTCAAGATTCCGTTGTAGCCTTTAGTAACCAGCGCACACTCGACGAAATAATAGAGAGAGCATCAGACGGAAAATTAAGAATTGCCAAAATGATGAAACGTGATCTTGGTTTTCAAAGCGAAAGTCTCGCTGCTGAAATTAAATCTGAATACAAAAAAATAAAACAAACAAAAAATATAATGTTATTTAACCGTTGTATGGATGATATGTTATAATGGATATGTTGGGGCGAAGTTGTCCAGGTATCAACACCTGACTGTTAATCAGGAGAGTGCTGGTTCGAGTCCAGCCGCCCCAGCCACTTTTGAAATTAAACACTAGTTATTAGACTAAGGAAATTGAATGGCGAAACGCATATATGTTATTGATACAAGTACTTACTTTACTGATCACCGCGCAATCAACAAATTTGGTATTCATGATATAGTTATCCCTCTGAAAGTATTAGAAGAGGTAGATAATCATAAGAAACGTCAAGACACAGTTGGCGTTAATGCTCGTGGTATTATTCGTACACTTGATACTTTAAGAGAAAAGGGCAATCTTCATACGGGCATCCGTCTTGCCAAAGGTTGCGGCATTGTAAGTGTTAAGAGTCACGATATAGCACTTTTGCCGAAAGATTTAGATCCAAGCATACCAGACCATATTATTATAGCGACCGCATTAACAGAGCAAGCTGCCAATCCAAAGAGGAAAGTTATAGTTGTAACTCGCGATATTAATATGCGGGTTATTTGTGACTCTCTTGGGCTTCTTTGCGAAGATTATAATTTAACACAGCTTGTTGACAGTCCAGATAGTCTTTATTCTGGATATAGCGAGATTCTAGTAGATGATCATGTGGTTGATAAATTTTATAACAAAGAAGATGTCTTTCTTGATGAAGAAAAATATAAAAATGTAAATCCAAACGAATTTGTTATGCTTATTTCAGAGGCAAACGAAAAGAAAACTGCCCTCGCTCAATATAAAAACACAGGTGAAAGACTTTGCGAGATTAATCCCTATAAAAAGCAAGGTGTATGGGGAGTTCGTTCGAGAAACAAAGAACAGCTTTTTGCTTTAAATCTACTTTTAGATCCAAATATTCCTATTGTTTCTTTGGTTGGAAAAGCTGGTAGCGGAAAAACTTTGCTGGCTACTGCTGCTGGTTTACATCAAATCATGAATACAGAAGAAAGGATTTACAAAAGACTAATAGTTTCACGCCCCGTCCAGCCCCTCGGAAAAGATATCGGTTTTCTTCCTGGCACAATGGAAGAAAAGATGGCTCCTTGGCTGATGCCTATTCAAGATAACCTCCAGTTTCTTATGGGAGATGATAAGGCAACTCTTGAGATGTATATGGAGAAAGGTATTATTGAGGTCGAGGCATTAACTTATATTAGAGGGCGATCAATCTCTAATGCCTTCATGATTATTGATGAAGCACAAAACCTTACAACTCACGAGATTAAAACAATCATAACAAGAGTTGGAGAGGGAACAAAAATAGTTTTTACTGGAGACATTGATCAAATTGACAATGTTTATGTTGACTCCACCACAAATGGTTTGACATATGCTACTGAAAAGTTTAAATATTATGATATATCTGGTCATATGACGCTTCAAAAGGGTGAACGATCAAAAGTTGCCTCACTTGGCGCAAAAATACTTTAAAAGGAAAAAATAAGATGGAAGATGTAACACCAACCTTACAAGAGGTTGTAACTACGGATACAGAATTAAAAGAATGGCTTGTCAACTTTGTTGGAGAGTCTCATAACCCCGATAACGGTGAAGTTACGGTTGCAATGATTGTTGATACTGTAGCACAACAATTTCCAGAATTTCTTATGGCTGTTGCTGAAGAAAACTGGGTTCGCGGATATCATCAGGCATTAGATGATGTAGACGCCGGTAGAACTGCGATTGAACAGGAAAATGTCTGATAATCTTATTCTCTACATTCGTGAAAGTATAAAAAAATCTGGTATATATTATCTAAATGGAGAGATTCCAGTTTGGGCAGATGATCCTTTACCAGATCATATAAACTTAAATGAGGTAATTTCTAAGATTGAGCGGCTATTGCCAGTTGCTTATTTTAGGTATGTTCATGCGGTCAAGATTGGAACATATCCAGAAATGATTGAAAGACAATTTAATGCTCTTTATAAAGATGGTGTCTTATATATCTCAAATATACAAGCTGATGCAGACGATATGCTTGACGATATTATACATGAAATTTCACATGCAGTTGAAGAAAATAACTACGATTTAATTTATGCGGACGAGAGAATATTATTAGAATTTCTTGGAAAAAGAAAAAAATTATATAATTTATTGAAAAGCCAGAATTTTAATGTTAACATAGAACAGTTCATGCAGGTTAAGTATGACGAAGATTTTGACATGCTTTTGTTTGAAGAAATCGGCTATCCTATTTTAAACAATTTAGTTATTGGTTTATTTCCTGGTGCCTACTCTGTAACCTCAATTAACGAATACTTTGCTACTGGGTTTCAAAAATATTATATGAATGAATCTAATTACATAACGAAAATTTGTCCAAACTTAGCAAGAAAACTTAACTATTTAGATGAATTAGCAAATGAATATTAACGAATACATTAAAAAGTATAGTAAAATTGATGAAGGGGTTGATTCCACCCTCACTATAACGATGTGCGTTCCTCCAAGAAAGCTTGTTGATTATGCCTGGGAAGAAAACGATGATACAAAACATATCAAAGTTAATACAAATGATGTTTATAATTATTTAAAAGGTAAAGGCTACCAAAACCTAAAGACAGAATCCTCCCATATAATTGATAATAAGCACTCAACTGAATTGTTTAAATCTTGGGAATTTACTTATATAAAAAACAAACCTCAGAAAAGCAAACGAAAAGCTTCTAAGGTAAACGAGAAATAAATTGCCACACATTTCGTATTCCGAGTTAAAAAACTGGGAACAATGTCCGTTTAAGCATAAACTTGTACACATTGATAAAATTAAAGGTTTCACTGGCAATGAATATACTGCTTTTGGAACAGCCCTCCACACAGTTTGTGAAGATCTATTGACAGAACATGTTAACAAAGATGTTGATGAAAGTGAGTTGTTTATAGTTGAGTTCCGTAAAGAAATTAGAAAACTTGACGTTGAACTCCGCAAAGAAATGATCATTAATATGTTTGAGCAAGGCAAGAAGATTGCCCCGATTACTATTCCATATCTTCAAGAACACTTTGGAAAGTTTGAAGTGTTCGCCACTGAAGAAAAACTTTATGAAGAGATGGAAGGTCTTGGAGATTATCTTTTTAAGGGGTTTATTGACCTTGTTATAAAAACTGAAGATAACAAGATTCACATTATAGATTATAAAACTTGCTCTTGGGGCTGGGGAAAACAACAAAGAAGTGACAAAATGATTGCTTATCAGCTTGTACTTTATAAACATTTTTTCTGTAAAAAATATAACATAAAACCAGAAGATGTTGAAACTCATTTTTGCCTACTAAAAAGAACAGCAAAAACAAATATCGTCGAAGTGTTCAGCACTACGAGTGGTCCTAAAAGGACAAAAAATGCCATAGAGCTATTAGCGACGGCAGTGAAAACAATTAAAAATAAAATTCATATTAAAAACCGACTTGCTTGTACATCAGGATTTGGGTGTGAATTTTATAGAACCAAACATTGTAAATAAGGAAAAACAATCGTGAGTGATAAAAAAAAGAAGATCTTTGTGTTAGCAGATCACCCGTTTACGCCATCTGGTGTCGGTACGCAAACTAAATATTTTATTGAGTCGCTAATAAATACAGGCAGATACTCATTTGTATGTTTTGGCGGAGCAATTAAGCATCAAGACTATGCTCCTTCAAAAGTTTCACCATACGGCGATGACTGGATTATTTATCCTGTCGATGGCTATGGTAATCCAGATATGATCCGCTCAGTTTTGAGAAACCACAAACCAGACCTACTTTGGTTTATGACTGATCCTCGCTTTTGGACTTGGCTGTGGGCAATGGATAACGAAGTGAGAACTCATATCCCAATGGTATATCATCATGTGTGGGATAATAAGCCATATCCGGTATTTAACAAGGGCTACTATTCATCAAATGATAAAATAGTGTGCATATCTAAAGTAACTCACGATATTGTTCAAACAGTGGCACCAGATGTGGACTCTGTTTATTTACCGCATGCGGTCCAAGGTGATATTTTTAAACCTCTGGACAAGAAAGAGGTATCAAAGTTTAAAACAGGCTCACTGCCAATTCCTGAAGATAAGTTCGTATTTTTTTGGAATAACCGTAATGCCCGCAGAAAGCAGACTGGATCTTTAATTTTTTGGTTCAAAGAATTCTTAGATAGAGTTGGGCATGACAAAGCGAGTTTATTGTTGCACACAGATCCCCACGATCCACATGGTCAAAATCTAACCACAATTATAAACCACTTAGGTCTAGACCAAGGGCAAGTGTTTTTATCAACACAAAAAATGCCACCCCAAAACTTAGCAGAGATTTATAATATGGCGGACTGCACAATTAATATTTCTGACGCCGAAGGCTTTGGTTTGGCAACCTTGGAGTCTTTGTCTTGTGGCACCCCTATTATTGTAAATATGACTGGCGGTCTTCAAGAACAGGTCACTGATGGTGAAAATTGGTTCGGTATTGGCGTTGAGCCCGCTTCCAAGGCAGTTATTGGGTCGCAGGATGTGCCATATATCTACGAAGACCGAATAAACAAAGAAGACTTTATTAATGCTCTAACAAAAATGGTTGAGATGCCCAAAGAAGAACGAGAGGCGCTTGGGCAAGCAGGTCGCGAGCATATACAAAAGAATTATAATTTTGAAGATTTCTGTAATAATTGGATTAAAACTATTGACGAAACAGTCGAAAAGAATGGTTCATGGGAAACCAGAAAGTCTTATGAACCTTATAAATTTATGGAGATTAAATAATGAAGACAATATTAGTAAAAGGTCCAGCACTTTCTCGGTCTGGATATGGCGAACAGACGAGATTTGCCCTTCGTTCTTTACGAGCACATGAAGAAAGATTTAATATTCTTCTTCAAAACATACCTTGGGGTCAAACTGGGTGGACTACTGAACTTGATGAGGAGCGTGATTGGCTTGACCATTTAATTGGCAAAACTCAACATCATATGCAACAAAATATGCCAATTGATATTGCCCTTCAGGTTACAATCCCAAATGAGTGGCAAAAATTCAATGTGGGATTGAACATTGGATATACTGCGGGTATTGAAACAACAAAAATTGCCCCACACTGGATTGAGAAAGGGCATTTGATGGATAAAATCATTGTTGTCTCAAACCACTCTAAAGATGTGTATAACAATACCGTTTACCAAGGGGAAGTACAAGAAACCAACGAAGAAATTAATATTCATAATCAAACACCAATTGAAGTTGTAAACTATCCAGTTCGCAGCTTGGAGCAGGAACCACTTGAAATTAGTTTAGATTATGATTTTAACTTTTTATCTGTGGCTCAAATGGGTCCAAGAAAAAATATGTTAAATACATTAATCTGGTTTTTGGAGGAATTCAAAAATGATGAAGTTGGACTTGTTCTCAAGACAAATGTTGCTAATTGCTCAACGCAGGATCGAATGACAACCGAGGCAAAGCTTAAAACCATTACAGATAAACACCCTGATAGAAAGTGCAAGGTGTATCTTATTCATGGAGACTTGACCTTGGGACAAATGAACTCGCTTTATGCCAATCCTAAAGTAAAGGCATATGTCACGCATACTCACGGTGAAGGGTTTGGTATGCCTATCTTTGAAGCAGCTTACCATGGTATTCCTGTACTCGCTCCCGCTTGGAGTGGTCAAAATGATTTTCTTTTCGCACCAGTTAAATCAGGTAAACAAAAGAAAGAAAAGATCCGCCCTTTGTTTTGCAAAGTAGACTATGAAATGGTGCAAGTGCCTCCTGACGCTGTGTGGGACGGGGTTATCCAAGCTGATTCATCGTGGTGTAATGTTACAGAGAAAAGCGCAAAATCAACCATGAGGGATATATACAAAAGTTATCCTAAATATCTCAGTATGGCAAAGAAGCTTAAGAAGCATCTGATACAAAACTTTACTGAACAGCAAAAGTATAAAGAATTTGCCGACCATGTTTATAAAGAAGAAGTGTTTGAGGTTGAGGAGTGGCTTCAGCAACTTGAGGCTCAAGAACACGAATGAAATTTTGCTTTGTGGCAGATTTTTTTGCTGATGAAGTCCCCGGCGGCGGCGAACTAAATAACGAAGAGTTAATCGGGCTACTTTCTAAAGATCATCAAGTCACTAAAATAAAAAGCCAAACCTTAACCCCAGACCAGATTGATGATAGTGCTAATTACATAATCGCTAATTTCGTCGGTCTTCGTGAGGATTGCAAATCCGCGTTTAAAAATTATATTATTTACGAGCATGACCATAAATACCTTGACAACAGAAACCCAGCGTTGTATAATAACTTTAAAGCACCTAAAGAAAGAATTGTAAATTATGATTTTTATAAAAACGCTAAAGCAGTATTATGTCAATCTTCATTTCACGTTGATATTGTTAAGTCAAACTTAGAATTAGATAACATAAAAAGCGTCGGTGGCAACTTATGGTCTGAGGAAATTTTAACTTTGTTAGAAGAATATAGCCTGAGAGAAAAGAAAGAAAAATATTCTATTATGAATTCCAATATTGGTCATAAAAATACAATAGAGGCAGTAAGATATTGTAAATACAAAAATTATGATTATGATCTAATTAATCCTTGTTCATACAAAGATTTTCTTTCACAACTTGGTCAAAATCAAGGGTTTGTGTTCTTTCCAAAAACACCAGAGACGTTATCAAGAATTATAGTGGAATCTAGAATGATGGGAATGAAGGTTATAACAAATCAGTTGCCCGGTGCTGTTAAGGAAGAATGGTTTAAACTAAAAGGAAAAGCTCTTGTTGATATAATGAGAGCCAAACGACAAGAAATACCAAACATCGTATTACAAAGCTTTGAGGAATAAAATGAAAATATGCTTGATAATCCCGCCTTCTCCGTTTCTTTTAGACGAGAGGGTTTTTGTTCAACTTGGAATATTAAAAATCGCTGCTTCATTGGAACAACAGAATTACTCAGTTGATATGATAGATCTTAGCGGTGTTGAAAACTATATTGATGTGTTAAATGATTATATAAACACCTCAACAAGAGCTTCGGTATTTGGAATTACCGCCACAACACCACAGGTGCCATACGCTGTTAAGATTGGTCAATTTTTAAAAAACAAGATGCCCGGTGATGTAAGCAAAGTTATTTTAGGTGGACCTCACGTTACCCTAATGCATACCGCAGCAAAAAGAGAAGCAGCAAAAAACTTTGTAGGCAGTAATCGGGCACATAAAGATGTCGAATGTCTTAAACAATATTTTGATGTTCTTGTGTGTGGGGATGGAGAACTGGCTATTTTTGATGCGATCACTACTAATGAAAAAGTGATTGATGCGGATAACACAAAGTCAGAATATTTCCTTTCTCATGAACAGTTCTCAGTCTTGCCTCCACCAGCAAGACACTTAGTTGATATGTCCTCGTATAAATACTCCATTGAAGGAGTGCCCGCTTTAAGCGTAATCGCTCAATTGGGTTGTCCTTTTCACTGTACCTTTTGTAGTGGTAGAAATTCTCCCTTCTTGAGAAAGATTAGAACACGTTCTACCGAATCCGTCATAGAAGAAGTTGAAAATCTTTACTTGACTTATGGTACTAAAGGGTTTATGTTCTATGATGACGAGCTAAACGTTAATAAGAATATGGTCCCTATGATGAACGAATTGTGTAATCTACAAGAAAAACACGGCGTTGATTTTAGACTTAGGGGTTTTGTTAAAGCCGAACTTTTTACTGATAAACAAGCAGAAGCCATGTATCGTGCTGGATTTAGATGGCTGCTAACTGGATTTGAATCTGGTGATCCAAGAATTCTTTCTAATATTAAAAAGATTGCAAAAAGAGAAGATAATACAAGATGTGTGAATATTGCTAAAAGCCACGGACTTAAAGTTAAAGCTTTAATGTCTATAGGTCACGCAGGTGAAAGTTTAGAAAGTGTTGAAAACACTAAAAATTGGATTTTAGAGACAGAACCAGAAGATTTTGATTGTACAATTATTACAACTTATCCTGGCTCTCCTTATTTTGATGACGCTGTTAAAGAAAACGAATATTATGTATACACCGACAAGAAGTCTGGCGATAAACTTTATCAAGCATCTTTAAACTATCTTGTAGACCAAGATTATTATAAGGGAGATCCTGACGGTGGATATACTTCTTATGTTTGGACTGATCACTTAAGTGCCGCAGAACTTGTTACTGCTCGCGAGAACTTAGAAAAAGAAGTTAGAGAAAAGTTAGGAATTGCGTTTAATCCCGCCCGCCCTGGAATCAAATACGAACACTCAATGGGTATGGGTGGAGGAGCAGCCTCTGGCATTGAAATCCCAGAATTTATTTTAAGGATGAGTGAGGGTAAAAGTGAGTCACATTAAAATTATTGTTCCTTTCTACAATGTTGAGAAGTGGATCCTTCACAATATTAGAAGCGTCAAAGCACAAAAACATAAAGACTTTGAATGTATACTTGTTAGCGACCAGGGAACGGATAACACAACTTCAGTTATTGAGAAAGAGATCGAAGGCGACGAAAGGTTTAAACTTTTTATTAACGAACAAAGAACTGGCGCCCTCGGTAGTACAAATTATGGAATAGCCAAGGCAGACCCAAGTGACGAAGACATTTTAGTCGTTTTGGACGGAGATGACTGGTTCTCAGATCCAGATGTGTTAAAATATCTAAATGATACTTATGAAAAAGAAAAGTGTTGGATGACATACGGAAGTTATGTAGAATACCCAGCAAAAGTCAGGGGTAAATTTAATAGAAAACTGCCAGAACATGTTATTGAAAATCAGTTGTATCGGCAATCTGAGTGGATGACCTCACATCTGCGAACATGCAAATATAAGCTGTGGAAACGCATTAATCAAAACGATATGAAGAATAGCGACGGTAAGTTCTACCCAATGTGTGGTGACTTACCAGTTATATTCCCCATGTTAGAAATGTCTGGTGAGCGAGCACATTATATTGAAAGAATTATGCACATTTATAATAGAACCAATCCGGCAAACGAAGATAAATTAAACCATCAATTACAATTATCAATTGAGGCTGAGATTCGACAAAAGCCAAAATATGATTTAATCGAAGGTGAAATATGATATCATGCGAGATGGTAGGTAGACTGGGTAATCAAATGTTTATAGCGGCAACGACACATTCGTTAGCCCTTGATAACGACGATCAAGTTCTGTATCCATATTTTATAGGCGGAATTACGCCGACAGATAAAGAAACACAACTACATAGAAAAACAATCTTCAGGAATTTAAATTATACTAATGATTTATCTTTCTTGGAGTATTCTTATCTTGAACCCCCAGATCAATCGTATGAAAAAATCGAATACAGACCCAATACTTATTTAAAGGGATATTTCCAATCTGAGAAACACTTTAAACATAACAGAAAACACATATTAGACTTATTTAAGCCACAAGAGCAGGTTTTAAGCTTCTTGGATAAGAAATACTCTGACGTAATCTATAATAAAAATTATGTTTCAGTACACATCCGTCGTGGTGATTATTTAAAATATTCAGACTTTCACGCTATAATGGGAAAAGACTATTACGATGAAGCAATGTCACGATTTTCCGATAAGCATAAATTTGTATTTTTTAGCGATGATATAGAGTGGTGTAAACAAACCTTTGGTGAAGACAATATCTATATTGAAGATCAGGACGATGTGCTTGATATGTATTTGATGTCTAAAATACCAAATAATATTATTGCTAATTCATCGTTTTCTTGGTGGGGTGCTTGGTTGAGCGAACTTGAAGATAAAAGGGTTATAACACCGCCTGTTTGGTTTGGACCAAAAAACCAACACCTGACAATGACAGACTTAATACCGGAAGAGTGGGAGATGCTAAAGTAGATGAACAATAATGTTGAAAATTTTTTAAGTAATTTAAAAAGAGATGAAGAGGGTCATGTTGTTTTGAACATGATCGATAACTCTATTTTACACGATAGTTTTTTAGAATCGGCATTAAGGTGTAGCGCTCCCATTTATGAGAGAAAGCCAGAGCTTGTTAGATATGTCAAGAATTTAAAAGAATGGGATGGAATATCGGTCTTTACAGACAAGATGCTGCCCCATGCTGCGACCGTCAATAGCCCTGTAAAAATTGCTTGGCTAATTGAGCCATATGATTTACTACCTTGGATGTATGAGCAAATTACGGAACTTGAACAGCACTATGATTTTATCTTCACATATGAAGAGTCGCTATTGAAACGAGATCCAGACAAATATAAATTTCATCCTTGTGATTGTTCGGGTATTGAGTTTCAAAGTCATAAACTCCATGAAAAGACCAAGTTAGTATCAATGATTTATTCTGAAAAGACTTGGCTATTTGGTCATAGATTACGCCACATTATTGCAAAGACGTTGATTCCTCAAATGGGGTACGATAAGGTTGATTTTTTTGGCAGAGGAACTAATAATCCTTTGGAGTTAAAATCTGAGGGTACAAATCCATATATGTTTCAAATCGCGATTGAAAATGCCCAAAGGCGCTTTTACTTTGCTGATAAAATATATGATTGTTTTGTAACTGGCACTGTGCCAATTTACTGGGGAGCACCCAACATTGGTGACTTTTTTGATATGAGAGGTATCCTCTCTTTTAACCATCCAGGTGAATTAAAAGAAATACTATCAAGTCTAAGTGTAGAAAAGTATAATTCTATGCTTGATGGTGTAAAAGAAAACTTCGAGAGAGTTAAAAAATATATTAGACCTGATGATTTACTATATGAGAACATTGTTGAACAAATGAACAAACGAGAAGAAAATGGGTCATGTAGTTAAAGAATACGATTTTAAAATTTACCCTTTTCAAAATATCGTAGCTAAATTATTTGATGTTGACGATCTATCAAAAGTACATATTTTAGACCTTGAGCTAACTAAGCAAGAACCCCTTGTTCAAGAGAACGAAGCAGAGACTTTTTTCCATAAAACCTTTTATAAAAAGTTGAATGAAGGATGGGAAGAATTGACCGACACTTACGAAAGCTTCATTAGAAACGAGTTATCCAAACACATTAAAGGCTCATTTGTTTATCAAAAGACCCCGACCTTTAGAGCACACGTTCCAAACCAGACTGCTGTTTCTAAGTGGCACTATGATAGTGATCCAAATCATGGACATCCAGATTGGGAAATTAATATTCAGATACCATTAACCATAATGAGAGGAACTGCTGCCACATGGGTTGAAACAGTACCAGGCTTGGGTAATTATGAGTCTATGGATATGAAATATGGCGAATATGTCATTTTTGATGGCAACAGGTGTACTCATGGCAACTATCCCAATAGGACAGACAATACTAGAGTAAGTTTTGATTTTAGAATTATACCTTGTCGCAAATATGACGGATATGGCAACAACACCTATACCACATTTAAGACAAACAATGTTGAAGACGAATCAATACATGGCGATGTTACCAAGCTAAACACACCATCTAGCTTTTACGGCAGAAAGTGGGACACCAGCCCTGAAGGTTATTATAGCTTTTGTGAGAATAAAAATGAACTATGATCCATTTAAAGAATATGCAATTGACCAATTGATATCAGAGGGTCTTATTAAAGATGCTTGGGACGCTGTTGATTTGTTCGAGCGAGCGATGGCAGAATATACCGGCAGTAAATACGCTGTCGCGATTGACAACTGTACAGATGCTTTATTTTTATGTTTAAAATATTTGAAATGTGACCAAAAAGAAGATATTATAGAAATACCTAAAAAAACTTATGTATCAATCCCTATGGTCATTCACAACGCTGGCTGTAGATACAAGTTTAAAGATATTAGTTGGTCTGGGCTTTACCAGTTAAAACCACATCCCATATATGACTCCGCATTAAGATTGACAAAAAACATGTATATACAAGATTCTTTTCAATGTGTATCTTTTCACAGAAAGAAAATTTTAAAACTCACTAAGGGTGGCATTATATTAACTAATGATAAAGATGCTGTAGACTGGCTTAAAGCTATGCGTTGCAAAGGTCGCCATCCTCATAAGAAATACTTTTATACTGAAGAGAATTTTGACCTTATGGGATGGAACATGTATCTACACCCAGAGGATGCTGCCAAGGCTTATTTAATACTGAGACAATTACCAGAGCACAATGAAGATGCCGGTGGCGATCAGTCTTACACCGATTTAACAGAACACAAAGTTCTTAAAACAAACGAGGGATAAAAGTGAAAAACGTATATTTGTTTGAAATTAATGATATTATTGCGAATCAAATTAAACTACCATACAGCACAGGTTTAATTTGGTCGCACTGTCTTCTTAACGAGGAGATAAAAAATAATTATGATTTAGCTGATTGGTTCTATTATCGTGAAGACCAAGAAGATATCCTTGCTAAAGTTAAAGATCCGTATATTATCGGGTTTAATTGTTTTGTGTGGAACTATAAATACAATAAGCAAGTTGCTGAAGAGATTAAAAGGCGGTTTCCAGATTGTATAATTGTTTTTGGTGGCTGGCAACAACCAATTGCTGATAGAAGCCAAGGGTTCTTTGAAGAACATCCATATGTAGATGTTATCGTCCACGGAGAAGGAGAGATCGCATTTGAAGAGATTTTAGTTGAGGCACTAAAAGATAAGCCCGACTGGAAATCAATCACGGGTTGTTCTATCCCGAACGAAGACTTAAGCACATTTGTGACACCACCCAGACCTAGAATTGCCAATATTGATGAAATGCCAAGCCCCTATCTTGATGGACTGTTTGACCGATTGCTTGAGAAAGCCGACCATACTTATGCGTTAGAATCTACGATTGAGACAACAAGAGGCTGTCCCTATTCTTGTACATTTTGTGAAATCGGAACAAAATACTATAGCAAGGTGCGTAGACAATCGTTTGAAAAGGTCAAGAAAGAGATTGATTGGATATCAGATCATAAGGTTGAGTTTATTTATAATGCTGATTCTAACTTTGGAATGTTTCCAGAACATTTAGATGTTACAAGATATATGGTTGATAAAAAGAAAGAAACTGGATATCCCGGCAAACATAGATGTGACTGGGCGAAGAATAAGGGTGACAAAGTTATTCCCTTGGCTAAAATCTTTACCGAAGCAGATATGGATAAGGGTATTACAATCGCCCTACAATCTATGAACCCGAAAGTTTTGAAAGCAATCAAAAGGCAGAATATTGATAGTGGAAAGCTTGAAAGATTTCTTGAAATGTATAATGAAGAAGAGCTTACAAGTTATGTAGAACTAATCTTGGGATTACCAGAAGAGACAACTGATAGCTTCATGGAAGGAGTTTGTAAAACAATAGAACTTGGACAGCACAACTATATTGGTATTTATTCATTAACCGCATTACCAAATACACCATTTGGAGATCCCGAATATATTAAAGAATATGGACTTAAAGTATTAAACACCTATACTGCGTTTAACCACTATGATATTACCGACGAGAATGAGTTTGAGCGAGAAGATATGATCGTAGCAAGTAATGCAATGTCGTTTGAAGAATATAAACAAGCCCACTTGTTTAGATGGACAGTGATGTATGGGCACTATTTGGGAACAATTCAATATATTTCTAGATATTTACGCAGCACTAGAGACATAACTTATAGAGAATTTTATGAGAGCTTTTTAAAATTCATGTCAGACAACCCAGATACCTTTGTGGGGCAAGAACTTCAAAAAACAATTTCTAATTTAGATGCTGTCTTAGATGTTAAGCAACCTTGGGGTAGAATTGTCGAGGACGTAAGAAAGAACTTCGCTTGGGACTTTGAAGAAGCGACTGCAATTGAATGTTCTAAAAACAAAGAACAATTCTATTCTGAAATACAACAATTTTTACTTGAGCAATTTAATATTGAATATACAGAAGAGATATCAGAGTTGTTTAAATATCAGATCCTTGGCTTAGTCGATCCACAAAAATCATATCCATTTGAACACACATTTAAGTATAATATACACAATGTGATTCATAAGAAATCAAAACCTCAAAAAAATAACACTAAAGTCTCATTTGATGCAGAGAATTATAATGGAGATTATTATAAATGGGGTGTTGAAAAACTTTGGTGGGGAAGACGAGTGGGAGCATGCAAAGCAAAAACTACATATGTCAAATAAATGGACTTGGAAAACGGCGCACCTTTCCCCTGGTGCCGGTGTCGTCGTTGTAAAGAAAGTCGAGGGACAATGGATGGTTTTTGGAATGTGGGCAAGAGAAGGCTACGATGTTCCAAAAGGTCATGTAGAGGATGGCGAAACACATTTTGAAACCGCTGTTCGTGAATGTGAAGAAGAATGTGCTATTACTGATTTAAATTTTCAATGGGGCGAACACAGCCTTAAAATAGACAATTTAATTTTGTATGTAGCTTCTACCTCTCAAGAAGGTGAGATAATACCAAATATACATACAGGCATATATGAGCATGAAAATTGCAAATGGTTAACCTTTGAAGAAATGAAATACAAAGCCTATGATTATTTGAAACCTGGCATTTGGTGGGCAGAAGCAGTAACAAGAAAATGAAAATTGAAATAAACGACATTATAGATAAACACACAGATGTTCCTTGTGTTATTGCCGCTCATGGTCCAAGCCTTAATAAGTCTAAAGATAAAATTATTGAGCTTCAAGATGCGGGAGATATTCTTAGATTTTCAGTTAACAATTGGTGGGACTATTTTACCACACCCCCTGATTATTGGATTTTATCAAGTTCCGAACAAGGTTTCCCTATGAGGATACTTTTTGATATAATTGAGAAAGCTGGTTGTCCGATATTTTATTCTGACGATGGCGACTTTACTTCAAAAAGTGAAATTGAAAAGAATATAGTAGGAGAATGGCTTGTATACGATCAGCGTCACTGGGAGGGCAAGCATTGTATCGAGATACTACAAGCATTTAAACAATATTATGAACAAAATAAGAATTTTCACTTTACTGGATTTGGGAATAATGGAGTTATGTGGCACCCACCACGATGTTATACAAATTCGGGACACGCTTTGGACGGCAAGTGCTGTGCTCAAAATAGCCCACCCAGAAGAACTTTACAAGAGGAATTGAGAGATTTAACTGACACTTACCAACATTATAGCACTGGTGATACTGTATCAATGCACGCAATTGCTTTCGCTATTATAATGGGTTGTAATCCGATATATGTGTCTGGATTCGATCTGGATTATAATAAAGGTTACGCCAATTCTGATAAAGATGATTGGAAGCATAAAGCACAAGGTCCGAATGCTTGGACACCCGTGAGAGAAAACTTACAGAATGATATCCTTGTATTAAGTGAAAGCGCTAAAAATAGAGGTATCGACATTATCAACTTAAATAAAGATCCTTGGTACGAAGGGTTTAAAATAGGGCAGCTATAAATGAAAATTATTATACCTGCTCGCAAAGGTTCTAAAGGTCTTCCTGGTAAAAACAGGTTATTGTTTGAACATACGATTTCAAAAATACCCAAAATATACAAAAAAGATGTTATAGTAACAACCGATGATGAAGTGATCATAGAACAGTTAAGTTCATCTGAGTGCAAAACTCTAAAACGACAAAAGGTGTTATCAGAGGATACCACAAGCACAAGAGATGTTTTACAAGATGCCATTGACAAATATAATATTTCTGAAGATGAACAAATAATAATGTTGTATCTTACTTATCCTGAGCGAACCTGGAAAGATATTGAACAAGCTCTGGAGTTTTATTCTAAAACAAAAGCCCGCTCTTTGTTGTGCTGCTCCGATGTAAAGGTTAATCCTTTCTTGTGTATGTTAAAAAAAGACAATTATAAAGGTGCTCAAATTATCGAGCATAACCTGTATAGAAGGCAGGATTATCCAGAATGTTTTGAAATAAGTCATTTTATTTCTATATTTCAGTCAGATGAATTAAAAAAACTAAACAAAAACCTGTATAATAAAGATACAGTATTTTATAAAATAAAAAGCCCAGTAGATGTGGACACCCCAAAGGATATAGAGAAGTTTTATGGTAAAGATAATAGCTGAGATAGGAATTAACCACAACGGTTCAATCAAACTGACCAAGGACTTAATTGATTTATCAAAGGTCGCTGGTTGTGATTATGTAAAATTCCAGAAAAGAACTCCAGATATATGCGTCCCAGAGGCTCAGAAGTATAAGCTACGCTCAACTCCTTGGGGAGAGATGACCTATATTGATTACAAGAAGAAGATTGAATTCGAGAAAGACGAATATGATGAGATTTTTTCATATTGTAAAAAAATTGGAATTGGATGCTTTGCCTCTGTTTGGGACAAACCTTCCGTAGATTTTATGAAAGAATATACTAATTTGTCTAAAATACCATCTGCCCTAATAACTAACGAAGGATTGGTCACTTATGCTAGACAGAATAGTGATACTCTAATTGTATCAACGGGTATGAGTGATGAAAGCGAAATAGAAAATTGTATTCATTTTTGCAATCCTGATGTGGTCATGCACACAAACTCTTCTTACCCCTCGAAGGTGGAGGAGCTTAACTTAAACTACATTAGTTGGTTAAAGAGCAAATATAAAGACAAAGAAATCGGCTATAGTGGTCACGAATATGGTCTTGTTACTACTTTCGCAGCAGTAGCAATGGGTACTACATGGATCGAGAGACATATTACACTTGATAGGAATATGTGGGGCAGCGATCACAAGTCGTCTGTTGAGCCATCTGGACTTATAAAATTAGTAAAAGGTATTAGAGATATTGAAAGTGCTCTCGGTGAAGGTGGTCCAAGAAAGGTCTTGGGTAGCGAATTAGAAAAAAGAAACTCGTTGAGAGGTTAGCGGTGAAAATCTATGTGGATATTGATGAAACAATATGCTTTTACTCAGAAGAAAGGCTTTATCCAAAAGCAGAGCCCGATTATGAGAATATACAAAAGATTAATCACCTATATGAGCAGGGACATCAAATAATATACTGGACAGCAAGAGGTTCTGTAACTGGAGTTGACTGGTATGATTTAACAGAAACACAATTAAAAAAGTGGGGATGTAAGTGGCACTCTTTAAGTGTCGGGAACAAACCAGCCTATGACTTGTTAATTTGCGACAAAACAAAAAGAATAGAAGAAATATGATTAAGTTAGCAGAAAAAATAATTGATGATAAAGATATCAGCAGTCTTGTTGATTGGCTTAATTCTGGTGACCGATATACAAAAGGTGAACAAACCGTCGCATTTGAACAGGAGTGG
>Ga0209336_10000102_pt1 | contig 39829 bp, 42 predicted proteins | sample LinPmetageLP32_FD_184042 | JGI IMG/M metagenome (GOLD analysis project Ga0209336, IMG submission 184042) | Marine viral communities from the Pacific Ocean - LP-32 (SPAdes) (version 2) | ecosystem: Environmental > Aquatic > Marine > Oceanic | place: Pacific Ocean | collected 2009-08-23
CATAAAGTAAGTCTGTAGACTTGGATCTGGGATATACTTCAATGGATTATATCTCACATCCATCACTCTTCTCCAGCCATTTACAAGACCCATTACAGTTCTTCTAAATAGACTTGGTTTTTTCATCATTGGTTCAATTTTACTCATTTTATTCTCCTATTCTATATGGTTTCTAACATACTCTTTTATTACATGCATACCATATGATGCCCATGTAATAACTATTAAACTCCAGATTAACAACTCTAACATTACACTAGATCTGCTATCTGAACGTCTTTAACTTTATTTGCCTCTTTTACAAAATACGCACATTTTGGATTAGGCCCATCTTCTAATGGAACTGCCAACAAGTGACCATTTTTTAATTTAGGAAAATACCATTTTACATCTTGGTAAACATTGGTAATCCCTACTTCCAGGCTCTGTGGTATCCTTGTAGTCAATGGATTCATTACAAGAGATCTAAAGCCTCTATTGTTAAGGCTTGCTAATGGCAAAACTTCCATGCCATCAAGATCCTCATCACACAATAATATACTCCAGTCCATAGGCATTTGTACATTGTACTGGCCTATTTGTAAGCAAATTGCCGGAGCATGAAAACTCTCTAAAAATATTAGAGGTAAGAAGTAAAAATCCACAAATTCAGGATCGCCTCCATCAATAATACAATATCTTATATCGTCTATTTCGTCTGGTACACAATCTATATCATATGTGTCATTTTCTACTGTTAGTATTTTCATATTTTTTCCTTATTTTTTATACTCAACTTTGGTTACTTGGAACCTAAATCCCTGCTCTTTGTAAAAGACTTTACGTTTTGTTAAATGCCTTTTACTATATTTTAAATTACTAGTAATGTCTAATACATTTACATAGTCTTTATCAGATGCTTTTCTAATGCCTCTGCCTATACTTTGTATTACTCTTACAAAACTTTTTCCAGGTTCTAACATAACTAAATTAAATATTCTTGGTATATTAATACCCACAGCCGCAACACCATATGTTGCAACTATTACTTTATTATCCATTTGAGAAACATCATCATAATTTTCTTGTCTGTCTGCCTGTTTCATTGAACCTGATACAAATACCCAGTCAGGATTCATCTCTTCTAAACGTTCTCCTGTTGCTATTCTATCTATCAAAACTAACGTATTACCATTTACTGCAACACCTTTAATTATTTCAGATATTTCCTTTAACCTTTTTTCATCAGTTACTAGCCATTTCAACTCTTGAGCATAGTTTCCAAATTGTATCATTCCATCTTGTAGTTGCAAAATACTAATATCTAAGTCTGCAAGTACACCCATGTCCTGTAATTCTTTACTGCTCATTTTTCCTACTACAGGCCCTAAACTACAAGTACAACCAACTGCATCATACTCCTCTTTAGGAATAGTTCCTGTAAGTCCCCATCTAATGGGAACACTTGCAAAAACACCACTAAGTAAATTTCTTAATACATCTGCTTTTGCTTTATGGACTTCATCTACCATTACACAGGCAACATTTTCTAAAAATTGATCTATTGGAAAATCTGCCTCGTAATTTTTACTTTTCTTTTCTAATATACTTAAACTTTGCCATGTACAAATAGTATGTGTTTTATCATATTCCTTTCTGTCTCCATATAAAACACCCACGTCTAATCCTAAGTTTTTGTAATCCTTTTCTGTCTGCACAACTAAATCTTTATTAGGCACTATAACTATAGTCCTTCCATACTCCTCACACTTGTGACTAAGCACGGCTGTAATAAGAGTCTTACCTGCTCCTGTGGCAATCTCTTGTAAGCATTGTGTATTCTCTAAAAACTTATTAATTATCTCAACCTGATAATCTCTTAATATAATAGGCTGTCCTTCTGCAGGATGCCTTTTAGGCCATGCTACATTATCATAACTAGTTTGCTCTACTTTATTAAACTCAAAACTCCAAGGTTGCCTGTGATCTACTATTTCTATTTCATAACCTTCGTCAGTAATAATAGGCACTAGTTTATCTAATAACTGAAAATATGTCCTGCCTCCAATATCACAATACCTCACACAACCATCCCATCTGCCTAATTTATAAGCAGGCATATGATATGCATGAGGTAAAAAATATTTACAAGCATCAGAAATCTTACGTCTTGCTTTTACATCAAGCCCTTTAAAACGAACGTTTACTTCGTCTCTTATTTCTAAAACACATTTAGCCATAGTTTATTATACTACCAGTTATACTGTAATGTCAAGTTTACTTGTTTGCCTTGGTTATCATAATAAGGCAATACTTCTGCTTTTTCATCTGTGATGTTTTCATATGAGAAGTTTAAATTTAACCCATTAGAGAAACTTTTAGTGATAAACAAACTTAGTTTTTTAAGATCATCTAAAAATTCTTGTCCTTCAGGTAAATAATCATATGGTCCAGGTGCTCTATCAAACTGTCCTGCATACTGTACCTTGTAGTTTACATCTTTAAATGTTTGTTCCCATGTAATAACAGTTACATACTCGGGTATTCTAGTTTGGTCTGTGTCATTAAATTTAAGCATTAAATTAATAGGACCCCATGTATTTGCAAATCTAATACCCTGTGTAGTATAGGAACCTGAATTATTATATCTTGCATTGTTCCAAACAGATTCTGTAACAGCATCAAGTATTAAAGTTCCAGCATCATCATATATTGCGTCTTCTAAAATAGTTGTGGTCATAAATCCACTAGTATACTCAATAGACTCTTCAAAGTCATATCTAAATAAACTTAATGCACCAAACCCAATTTCATAGCCTACGCCTTCTTCAGGAAGTAAATTATCGTTTCCATCAACATAAGCATCACCAAATACTTCATATAAGTTTGGTCGTCTGTAACTTGTTCCAAAGTTTATAAAAAATTGATCTTTTGATATACCTAATCTCATAGCATTCTGATCTTCGTTACCTGCTCTTAAGCCAAAGTTATACTCTAAGGCAAACTCGGCATTAACACTTAAAAAGACTCCATAGTCATCTTTTTCATGTACGCCATATTGATCTCTACTTCCGTCAGCACCATATGTAACTTCTAATAAGTTAGATAGTTGTACTGTATCGCCTACTCTAAAGAAGTCTCTGCTACTTTCGTTTTCATATGTACTAACACCTTCTGTAAAGTACTCTGCTTTGTCTTCTGTTCTACCAATAGTAAAGAATTCGTTTCTAACACTAACAGTAAACCTTTCACCATCCTGTAAACAGTCATTACTTTGACTAAAACTTGCAGTATAACAATTATCATAGTCATATGCATAGTCTGTTGCTGTAACATAAAGTTTAAAGTCTCCTGCATCTGCTATAATTTTTGCACTAGTATTTTCATACTTGTCATATTCATCATTATCATTTCTTGCCTGTTGCTTTACAGAAAAATCTGTAACTTGCATCCAGTTTGTAGGTGCTACTGAAATATATTGATGATCTTGATTACCTAATCTTCCTGTAACCCCTCTTGTAATTGTATCTTGTATTAAAACTGTACCGCCAATACTTCCTGATCCGTACATAACACTATTTGCACCACTTATAACTTTAACACTTTCGCCTGACACAATGTCGTGTCCAAAGTCGTACCAACCTGAACCAGGTGTGTTTTGTGGTATGCCGTTTCTATATACTGTAGAGTGAACTGATTGTGTTCCACGTTCTCTATAAAGAACATTTCCTCCATAGCCTCCTGCTATCCAGGTTACATCAGGCATTATGCTACTAATTAATTTAGTATCTGTAAGTGCATCTGTTTCTGTTTGCTTTACTACTTGAGCAACAACTACTACCTCTTCTATATCTTCAGCAAGTGCAAAGGCTGTCCATAAAGGTAGAGTAATAACTATTGCAATTTTTACGATATTATCGTATAGGAATCTTTCCATGATCTATTTCTCCTGTAATGACTGATCAAAGTCGTAATTAATAGTTTTAATTATACATTACTTGTTTGTTTTGTCAAGAGGTTTATATAAGAAACCCCCAAATTAATTTGGGGGTTAATCGTGTTCAAAGTGGGAGGGTTCTGAACACTAGGGGGAACCCTTAAAAATATTTATTAAGGGCTCTTAACCGTATGAGGTATTATTGAAAACTCCTCATACAAGTTGATCTTGATAATCCCTTCCAATTATCATAATTCATTTTGGCCAAGTCTGCAATTTTAAGGACCATCCTTAAGGATATTTCTCTTAACCTGCCTGCGTTCTCATGCATAAAGTCTACAATCTCCTTTTCAAACTCTTTGCTGAACCCATACTCTTTAAGCATACCATCTCTAATGATTTGATCGATTCTTAAAAACTTATCGTCTACTGAATCCATTTCTAAATCAATGTAGTGACATCTGCTCATTAGTGCCGCTAAGTGGTCTTTAATCTTTTTGCTTCTAACATTCTCAAAATTCACGTTAGTAATAAAAATTACACCACCTTTAAAGTCAAACCTATCAGGTATTCCTTCTCTTCTTAGTGCGGAAGATTCTGCTTTCCAACTAATTGTTCTTTTCTTGCCTGAGTCTAAAACTGCTTTAAGCATATTAAGACAAACTTCATCAAATAGTACACTATCACAATCATCAAATACAAGTATGTCACCTGCCGCACTATTATTAAATAGTGTTTGATATAAACCAATTGGTGTCATTGAGCCTTTAACAATTTCTGTTTTTACTGCTCCACCAATTTTTGCCATTGCGTCATATTCTTCAAGAATAGTTTCAACACCAAAACTTTTACCAACTCCTGGAGGGCCACTTACTATAAGTCCTCTAACAACACCATTAGCAACTGCATCAGTCATTTCGTCAAGGATACTAAATCTTTCAGCAATTCTATCCATTGCTTGTTTTTTAGATTCCTTTTTCTCTTTAGGCTTCATGTTTTCAGGAATAAAGTTATTGTACTCTTGCTCAGTTGCTGGTATAACTTCACTTGGAGAGTCAACTAGTACTCTAATTTTTGTAAACTCGGCTCCCATTAAAGCAGTTGCATCAACTGTTACAAATGCTCCACGTTTACCAAATGTTACCCCTTTGAGTAAAGGGAAAACTGCGTCTGTGACTGGCTTACTTCTGTGTACGCCATTTTTTATTTTAACAAAGTCTTTCATATTTGCCTCCCACGGCTTTATTTTTAAACTATAAGTATAGTATAACAGATTTTTTGTTTATGTCAATACCCAAATAACAAAATAAACAAATAAAATTGTTCCAATAATATTACAAATAAACTCTTCCAAGTTAGTTGCTGAAAATATCATTTGGATAGCACCAAAGATATACCAAATTACTGCTATTGTTATAATTCCTAATGGTAATAATAAACTCATATTTCTTAACTCCTTACTATACTAGTATAGCAAAAAACCTATATAAGTCAAGTGTTTTAGATGTTTCTTATTATAATAATGCCGTATGTATCCATAACAACATTGTTGCAACCTATTGAATTTATTACACCATTTACTAGGTCTATCATGCGTTGTGAATTACCGCATACTATGGTGAGAGGTATTTTGTCCTGATTAAGTAATATAAAATTTTCCACCATAAGTTCTACCTCATAATGTCTTACGCCATGTAAGTCTAATCTCATATTACAGAACGAAGTAATACTTCCTGATTATGTTTAAGTATTGGCATCATATCCCAATACATATCGTGTAAGTCTTCTTGTGATCTGGAACCTAAGTCTATTAGTATATCCATTATTGCATCTAATTTACGTTCTCCGTTTAAATGATCGTAATGTTCGTCCCAATAATCACTAAATGTTTTAAAGCCAATACTGTGTAAATGTTCTAATGTTCCTGATGTTCCGTATATAATTTGTGGATGTAAGTTTAGCATGGGTCTTGTAATCTTTTCTGTTAAGAACATTTCTTTATGAAAACTTCTAAAATAGTCATTTACTTTATCGTCCCAATGATAATCACATAAATCCTGTGACTCTGAACTTTCTGTAGTCACCGTAAAGTAACAATCCTCATAAAGGTATCTGAAGTCACCCACCTTGTTCCAATCTAATCCATCTACTTCAGGATAACTCTCAAATATTTTATCGTAAATCTGATCCCAATCCCCAGATAAATCAAACTGTATTGGTAATTGAGATTTAAATTCTGGTGTAAGTATGCTGGCCCATTTGTCATGTTTAAGGATAGGATCTTCAGGACTAGGATTTAATAGTTCTGGATAGGCATGGAAACTTGTATAAGTATTTTCCGTATCTATCAAACCATTTTTTTCCATTGCCAACATAAACATTAATCTGTGTGGTAACATATTTGCATTTAGGCAATTATATTTTTTACTTCTTAGGTGTGTAGGTGCTTCTTTTGTGTATATAAGTTTGTCATGATAACCGCTATTTCTTCTATATAAGTACAATCCAAAGCATTCGCTCACTACATTAATTTTGTCTGAAGTGTCTGAATACAATCTGTGCCAATTGTCGTAACTGTCTTGTATTTTTTCGTTTGAGCCTTTATATGTTATATCGCTTAACTTTACATTATACTTTTTACCGAAATCATGTATTGCTTTATAAAAATGACTACCATCAATAAGCCACATTGTGCCTTCACATGTATAACTAAAAATTATTGATACCGGCTCATCAGGATTTGATTGCCTATAGGACTGAAAGTCCTGTGTTAATGTTTCTGTGAAATTTTCCCAACTATGCCAAGTTCTTTCTTCGCATTGGATTAAGTCGTATGTAAATGTTCTGGCCATTAATCAATTACTATGTCTTCCATACCTGCTGTTCTGAGTCTTGTTATGTGGCCAATTTGCCATTGTTTCGTATCAAGACCTTTCATTATGCCTAAGTATTTGTTTCTTAAAAGACTGAATTGATTAACTAAGTGAGATAAGTCTATAACTGATTGTTCACCATCTACAAACTTATCAGCATCTCTACTGCTTAAAGTTCTATTGTATGATTCTAAATACTTTCTAAATACTTTAGAACGTTCTCTACGAAGTTCTATATTTAGATGTTCGAGAATCGCTTCAATCTCTTGTAGTTGATTAAAGCGAAACTCTGTCAAACCAGGAAGGGAGGAGGAGGCTTTCTCCAAACTCCCTTTAATCTTAACTTCCCATCGTGCTTCATTAAGTTCTTTTTCGTAATATTCGATCGCTGGAACAATATTACCTAAGTCCTTAACTATATTATTATAATGGGTAGCCATTAATTAATCCCAATCCTCATCTTCTTCTTCGTCAAGCCCAATGTCAAAATGGCTTACTAATGCGGCTTTCATTACAGTATCAAATTCATTAAGATTATCCTCTGCGTCTGATATGCTTACATTATCTTCAAAAGTTCTAACAAGTTCTTCTGCTACATGAAGTCTTTCTTTTGCTGGAATAAAAGATTTAACCGTATCCCAGGCGTCTAATAGTAGTGCTGTTTCAGGACTCATCTGTGTAATCCTCCATATTTGGCTCTAATAATTCAGGATCAATATCTTCTGCAGTATCTTCTAATGCTAAAGGATTTTGCCCCCACTCATCTAAAATTACTTGAAGTTTATCATTTGTCCAGCCTTTCCTAAACTCTTTAATTTCTTCTCCTGTTACAGGAGAAACATAAGAAAGTTTGTTGCCGACTTTAGTGACAATTTCTTTTGCTTCTAGCATTTCTAACATACCACTATAAGGATCCATTCCTGTTTCGTATGGAATCTTGATCTGCACACCTTCAAAAGGTTTACTGTATCTAGACTTCATTACTTTACAGGCGGCTCTTATACCTTGTACTGTAGAAACTTTGTTTCCTGCTTCGTCCTCTTTTAGTTTAAGTTTTTTAATTGCTACAACAATACTTGATGCATATATAAAGCCTTGTCCGCCTGATATCTTATCGTCAGGGTCAAACATATCTTGTGATGCATAAGTATGGTTTGTTGCTACTATTCCAATTGGATATGGTGCAATCTGGTTAACGGTGTTTCTAACTAAAGACGCTAACGCCTTAGGTTTTCTACCCATATCACCTTTCATATCACCTTTCTCAAATTGTGCTACGTCAGTTGGTGTTAATAACATTCCCAAACTATCTACTACAAACAACAACTTGGGCATGTCATCATACTCCATGTCGCCATAGTTTGCTTTGTAGTCTTTCATAAATTCACTCAGTGCTTTCGCAACATCGTCAACCATTGAAACACTAATCTTTAATAGTTTTTCTGGGCTTGTGTCTACATCTAATGCCTGTAGCCATTGCTCGTCCAATGCATTTTCAGAGTCAAATAAAACTACCTGACATCCTTTTTCTTGTGCATTTTTTACAATGTTTCCAGAACATATAAATGATTTACCAGAACCTGATTCACCTGCAAACACACTTACTTTACCTAATGGAATACCTCCATTGAAGTCTCCACTAATTAAGTAATCAAGTGTTTTGTTACCAGTGCTGACCCAATCTCTTGGGTCATGAAAGCCGGCACTAATACCTGTTATGCTTTTGGTCAGTCCAGTTCTGAACTTTGTTAAGTCAAAAGGTTTTTGCATGTTATCTCCTTAACTAGATTGTCTGTTTCTGATCATGTTAAGAATATCATCTGCTGACTTCTTTCCGCCTTCTGCTGGTGCAGTTGCTACTGGTTCAGCCGCTGGTGCTGGTGCAGTCTCTACTACTGGTGCAGTTGTTTCTGCTACTGCTGGTGCTGGAGCACTTACAGGAGCCACACTCGCTGTTGGAGTTGCTGGTACAGTTTGAGCTGGAGCCACAGTTGCCTGTGTTTGTGTTCCAACATCAAGTCCATAGGGTTTGTAAAACTGACCCCATTTTGCAGGATCATATAACTCACCATTTACACTTGCTTCAAACATTTCTGCAATCGCCTGTACACCTTCTGGTGTTGGCTTTGAAGGAAGAAAGTCATTTAAGTTATGTAAACCATGTGTGTCAATAGCCGCCAAGTTTTCTTCTGTTAGAGCAGTTTCTTTTCTTGCCCATTTAGAAGTACTATAGTCAGCATATTGTCCTTTTGTTGTTTTAGCCAATCTAAAGTCAGTACCTGCTACATAGTCTGTTGGAAGGTTTTCCATATCAGGATCCATGAGTGCTGATTTTATAATGTTAAATATTTGTGGTCCAATCACAAAACGTCTTACTGGATTTTCAGGACTCTCTTCATTTAGTGGATTTTCATTAACAAATCCTTGGAAGATGTAACTTCTTTTTTTCCAATATTTACGTCCCATATCCTCTAGTGAAGGATCTTTAAACCAAGGTCTTACCTCAGTTAGTACTGGACATGTTTCACCAGAGAACATTTCCATACAAGGAACTTGTACTGTTGTTGGCTTTTGATCGCCTCCAACAATTCCTGGGAATGTTAATCTGATCATTTGTCGTTCTACCCAAAAGAACGTGTTGTTTGGATCTGAGTCAGGTAAGAACCTTAAAACGGTACTTGTTCCTTCATCGATGTTCCAAAAGGGGTATATTGCTTTATCGCCTTGAGCTGGGGAACTACTGCCTGGTTTGGATTCCATTGATTGTAGTTTAGCTCTTATTTCTTGTAATGATGCCATGTTTGTCTCCTGTTATGCCATGTTTCGTCGTACCTTCTGTGTTTGGGGTACAACTGTTTTATTATTATAATGCCTTGATGCAAAAAAGTCAAGTACTTTTTGCAACTATTGGAAAATTAAATTACTTTATCTTTCCAACAAATTTATTTATCTATAAACTATTAATCTAGTCTACAAAACGGTCCATAAATGCTTCATATGACTCTGATGCTGTCATAGGAGCACTTTGTACATTGTGCTGACCTGCACTTAGTAAACAACTTTTAACTGCACCATACTCGAATTGGTTAAGTTGTCCACCAGCATTTAGTTTACTACTAATGCCATGTAAATAATTGCTTAGGGTTTCGTCTTTTGCTGAATTACCTAAACTGCTAACTTTGTGACCTAATTGTTGATGGATTGTTTCAAACTCCATTAAGTCATCTTCTGCTAACATATCTTTAACACCAGCAAATGATTCTAACTCAATTGCTTTTGTAATTTTACTTTCAAAACTGTTTCTTCTGCTAGTCATTGCTTTAAGGCTGTCCATTACATTGGCAACCTTGTCATCAAAATGCGTTTCTGTAAATTTACTTTCTAAATCTAAATCATCTTGTAGTAGTTCTACATTATTATAATCAGTAACTGATTCTACTGCGTTTGCATATGACTTAACACCACTTAATCTCTTAAATGTTGTTTTGATGTTGTTAATATTTTCCATTGCTAATGTTACAAACTCTTGATTTGCTTCATTAACTAGGTTTGCTTTTCTTACATAACTAACAAACTCTTTTAATTTTCCAAACTCTTTAGACATATCAGTGATTGCTTCACCTATTGTATCAAAAGTTTCTCCGCCATTATGCAAATGTCTTGCCATTGCTCTTGCGGCTGACAGATTGTTTTCTGCCATTTTAAATTTCTCTTCTCCACGTTGTATTAATATACTGTGGATGTTTCTGCTTCTAGCACCACGAACTTCTTCGTTTACATCTTTATTGTGTCTCACAATAATTTTTACACTATCAGTTAGAGGTTGATAACTGGATTTTCTGCTACCAGTCATTTTACCTAAACTTGCTTCTGTAACACTTTCCATATTTGATCTAGGTGCTGGTACTTCAAATGCATCTTGCATCTTTAGTAATCCATTTAAAATTGTCCATCCATGCATTTCTAATCCTTTCCCCCAAGTTGCTTCTAACTCTTGGTGATGAATTCCTTTTATAGGGTTACCCTCAGTATCAACATCCATTTTTGCTATATTGTCTGCTGTATATCCACCTGTACCTTGGTTTCCTCTGTGGGCTATTATTGCCTTTACAAAAGCATTGAATCCATCTTGTGCATCCATATTAGGTTTTAAATTTTTTGACCAGGACCATCCAGGGAAATCTTTTAGATACGGATGAGCAACTCCTACACTTTCTTTTTGTGCCATAATAGATGGTTTACTTTTAGCAACTCTGTCTAAATAAATTTTATAGTGTTTTGGAGTTTCCTCTGGTGAGTAAATTTCTGCACCTGGTTCCTGCATTCTGTTATGATTCCATTCTGCTTGGCTCAGTGGTGAACCATCTGTATGTACTAACATTCCATTAATTGTTTCAAGTCTTTCTGATAATGATATTGCTAATTCTATTGCTTCGTCTAAATCATGTTCTAGGCTTTCTCTACTTACACCAGGTCGTCCATCTTCGTAATCACTAGGAACATCTGTAGTAAATGCAGGGTCAATAGTATCTTGTTTCATTTGTAACAGTCTTGCATTATTAAAAGCCTGGGTCATTTGGATAGCCGCCGCCGTTACACTAGGACCTTCTGCAGGTACTGTTGGTTTGGCTTGTTCTGCTCTCCATGCTTTTAAAAACTGAGCTTTAAAGTCAGGCATAAAATGACCAACTTTAACTTTTAATACTTTTAGTATAGCCTCTGTTCCGTCTAAATCTAACTCTTGCTGTTCTGGATTTTCTGAAACTTGATCTACTTCTAGACCTGCAAGTTTTTTTAAAATATTCATATCTTCTGACATTTGAATTTCCTCTTTACTCTTTTTAGCAACATCTACTTTTTCACCTTTTGGTTTAATCTGCTTATCAAATACAGAATAGTCAAAATCTAACAAATAATCTTGTGCTAGTTCTTTCAACATAGGCCTAATTTTTTCTATAGCCTCTCCTGGTGTACCTGTTTTTAAACTTAGATGTTTATCATTAGGGTCTATTCTGACCAAAATGTTAGGAGATTCACAAGCAAAACGAGTTGCTTCCATAGGATCAATAACTAAATCGCCTTCTTTATTATAACTGCTTACTTCAAAACCGAATCCTTTAAGCAAGTTAAAAGTTTTTTCTGCCACTAATTTAATGTTCATACGTCTATTTATCTGATCTTATACTCTTACTGAAAGATTGTTTAAAACTTTTTGTACATTTTCCACACTTGTTTCAACATTTATTACTATCCAGTAACTCTGCAAGTCTCCAGCATTAAACAAATAATGTGATTTAGTTGTATCTGTAAAGTAAACAAAGCCAGTATTCCAGTGTGTAATCTCTCCGTCCATAACAAAATTAAAATAAGGCGGATCTACATATTGTAAAGGAACAATTAATCTAAAACTATCTACAAACGGTATATTATGATCTCTATGTGGAGGAAAATAACCTCCTGGATCTAGTCTTAGTATATGTGTTCTAAAAATACTATCTCCAAAAACGTCTAGTATTTCTTTTAATGGTGGATAATCAGCAACCGGAGTCCTTGTTTTAAAATCTTTTTCGTTATAATCTGTATTATTTTCCTGATTGTATTCCCTTAAACTATCTAAATCTGGTATGCCACTAAGTCCACCGTCTAAACTGGTGATACTTAATCCTGCTCTGTTTACTGCCTTTCTGGGATTGTATTGTACAAATTTAAATTTACTATATACCCAATCTAAAAAATCGTCTGGATCTAAATAGTAATTCGTTTGGCATTGTTTTCCATATAATGCTAAACTATTAAGTGCTGTAGTTTCCAACAGCAATTCGTTTACAGTTTTTTTCTTTTCCATTATATGATACCTATAGGCATAGGATAATCTGTGTCGTCCTCAAATCCATTAGGGTCATTAGGGTCAACACTTAAACTACTATTTACAGCATTATAAACATCGTCTTCAAATTGACTTATGTATTCTGTCATTCTGATTGCTATAACCAGTGCCATAACTAAGTCATCTGTTGCTCCAGGTTTTGCTTTAAAACTATTACCAGAGCTAACAAAGTTTTTTAATTCACTCACAAGTGCTTTACTTTTTAAGTGTAATTTATTACTCTCTACTAATCTTTTTAATTGTAAACAGGCTTCCATTTTATTTTTATGAGTAGTATGATATCCTTTTCTGCCTTTTTTACCTTGTATGCGTTTAGGCTCGTGTAAAAAATCTCCTGGGAAAGTCTCTTCGCCAGTATCTCTAATAACAACTAAGGCGGCTTCACCAATTGTATTATTCTCTACAGTCCAATATATCTGTGATAAACCATTTGTTTGATCTTTTACATAATGCATTATTTCCAACATTACTTTAATTTGTTTTTCTACAGGAGATTTATTATGATACCATTCTGCAACTTGTTCCATACTAGGAACTTCTAATACTTGTATTGCTGAGTTATCACCACCTGTACCACTACTTGGATCTAATGTAACTAGGTATGTACTATCATGTGTAGGTTGCTTATACCAACGTACATTACCCATTTTAATTTTAGGCTCAACACCTTCCATATCTACAAGTTTAAGTGGATCAATAAGTGTTTCATCATATATAATGAATTCACATTCATGCTCACGTCTAAAACGTTCTTCTCCTATCCTGCCTCGTTCTTCTGTAGCCCAAACAGGGTCTCTATCTGGGTGCTGATTCCAAGTTGCTAACATAGGCTTAAATCCGTTTACACCCAACTCCTGCTGGTTTCCATGGGCGTCAAATAATTTATTTGCTTGACCCCAAATCATAGCAAAAGTATCTTCGTCACTGTTAGGCGTACTTGTAATTATACATTTACCACCTGTTGCTAGTGTAGGAGATAATGCTGTCCAAAATTCACTAGCAATTCTGGGAGGCACAAAAGCAAACTCGTCCAAGTAAACTAAAGTAAGTGACATACCCCTACCAGTGTTTTCTGTTGTTGTACTTGCTACTATTCTGCTACCGTTATCAAAACTTATGCTACCTTTATTGTACTCTGTAACACCTGCTCTGATATGATCTGGTACACTTTCGTATGCATAACGAATACGTTGCATAATTTCCTGGGCACCTGCTTGTTTATGAGCCGCAACTAATATAGTACTATCTGGCCTAAACATAGCATACCATAATAAGTATCCTGCCGCCACAGTAGTTTTACCCATCTGTCTGCCCAGCATATTGATACTGTATCTGAAATTGTTATAATTGTGGATTAATTCTAACTGATATTCAAAAGGGTCAAAGTCTATTCCGCCTTTTGTAGGATGTTGTATTTTTACATGATTTACCATAAAATACAGAGGACCTGTTTCTGCGTTAGCACAGTTCTTAAAGTCTTCTATAGTATCTGGTGTATATGCTACTTTACTGTAGCCTTGTTTAACCAGACTGGTGTCTGCTGTTCCTCTTGCCATACTACTATTTATATAGTATAGGGTTTAGGATATGCTTTTTTTAAGTTTGTCTTTGAGGTAATTTACTAAAACTTCTTTGTCTGTAGAGTAACTTGCATCTTTTGGAGACACAACCATTACTTTATCATCTTTAGGTTCTTCTGAATCACATGGCATTTCTGCTTCTGGTTCATCATGTGCTTCTGGTTCGTCATGTGCTTCTGGTTCGTCTTTATGCATGTCTTGTGGTAAAGTAAGTCCTGCAAGTTTAAGTACATCTGCTAAGTCTTGCATTGTTTCGCCACTTGCTTCAACACTAACAGAACCTTTATCAGTATTTTTATGTTGTTTAAACTCTACTGAGCCTTCAACTTGTTCTGGACTGTCTGGTTTAAGTTCTACAGGAGCAACCATTTGGTCTTCGCCGTAAGCATCGCTCATTGCTTCACTCATTTCTACTTGATCTTTTTGCTTTAAATCTTCTTTACAGTCTTTGCACATTGCTTTTAACTTGTCTTGATCACAATCTGGATACTTTTTACAAATTTCTGAAACACTCATTCCATCTTTACAGCATTTCATTACTTGTGATTTTGATGGCATGTCATCGCTCATTGCTTCCACAATTTCTGACAAACGTCTAAGTTGGTCTACTTCTTCTGAATATTTACTTTGCGTCATTTTAACTTTCTCCTTTGCCTTACTAGGATCTTTTTTGTCTTGACCCTCTGGATCTTGTGCTAATTCTCCAGCCTGTGCCTTTTTAAGCAAATCAGCAACCGTTTGTTTTTGTTGATCAGTTACTGTAGGCATTTTTACTTCATTACCATACTGTAGTATTTCTTCTTCAGAAGGTTCTGGCATATTTTCTGGTTCCATGCCAGGTAGTTCTGCTTGTACAGGATCTCCAGTTTGTTGTGCTAGTGCTTTTTGTAGGGCCATAATCTGATTATACCCTGTAAAGCCTGAGCTTAAAATTGTTAGATATGGTGATAAAAATTGTTTTAGAGCAGGCATAAATCTTTTGTTTATACCTCTTTCGTTGTTAATCTGTCTTAATGCTTGTCTCATTAAATTAACGTCTGTGTCATCGCCCATTACATTAGATAAAACGTTTATAGGAACTTCATTATTTAATGGAGGTGCTAATTCATTTAAATCTACAGTTTCTGCTACTTCATTTTCTTGAGATAATTTTTCTATCTCTGAGGAAATTAAATTAGCAGTTTTAGGATTGTTTAATAGTTTATCAAGCGTATCTGCTTTTTTAACTATATCTCTTACTCCAGGATTTGTACTGCCTCTCAGCCTATCAGTTGTTATTTCTGTTGCCTGAGCACTTCTTCCTGTAATAGTTTTATTTGTTCTTGTATGCTGAGCACTTGGGACTTGAGGAACAATCGCAGGTTTAGTTGCAATATTCGGATCATCATAATTAGGTGCTTCCAAAATGTTATCTAACATGTCCCTTAAATTCATTATACTATACCTTTGAGAGATTGGCTATGATTAGCAACCTGTTTTTGACTCTCTGTGCCTCTACCCATGTTAGGCATACCGTGTATTTGAGCACCAAGTTCTTCTAAGTCTTTACCCATTAACTGATCTTTGTCTGGATAACTACGGAAGTAATCTGCGCCTTTGTCTTTTTTAATTTGTTCAAGAGCTTTCAAGAATTCTTTATTATATTCTTCACCAAAGTGTGATTTAGCAAAATCTATTTCTTCATTTTGCTTTTCGTAATGTGCTTGGTCTTCATCATTAAGTACTGCATCTTCTTCGCTTACCTGTCTTTCAACATCTGCTTTTGCTTTTTCTTCTGCCATTTCAGACTCTATTCTTCTAGGGTCTTTAACATTATATGCTAATACTCTTTCATGATCTAAACCTAAATTTACAGCACACCATACTTCTAGTATTCTTTCGTTGACTGGATATTTAAGTATAACATCTGTACTACATACTTCTGAAGTACATGTTGTACCTTTAGCTCTGTAAAACTCCATTGGATTCTCTTCAATAGGTGTTCTCTTGAATGGTGTAGCACTAACTAAATTGTATTTGGCTAAACATTTTTCTAGCATATCCATATGGTCTGCACCGCAATCTGCGGCAAACTTGATTCTGTAACCATGTTCTTTGTCTAATGATTCTGCTATGTAATTTTTAAGTTCCATATTAATAACTCCGTTATAACACTTATTTATCACTTTCTGATTTTTTCTGCTAAATAAAAACATGACAAACAATACAAACATACTAGTAAGAGAACCACAAAATCCTGTAGAGGGCGAATATACTTTAGATAATTATGGTAATCTTGTGGTTTTTAAGGAAGGCAGATGGGTAGATATGACAAAATTAACTGTCTCCACCTCCGCCTTTTATGATTTTGAGTAAATCATTTCTATCAAAAACTGTAGCCTGAACCGACTCTGCTTCAGTACCTTTATTATCAAATTTATCGATTCTTGCTTTCTTGAGCATTAAATCTATTTGCTGTAACTTGGCTTTTGTCTTGGCGTCACTGGCGTCTAAGGCTATCTTTAACATGTTACTTGCCTCTGCAAATACTTTACCAGCCGCCATGTCACTTACATTCATACCTAAACTCATTAGTTGTTCATAACTGTTTATAGCCTTTTTGGCTATATCGTTCATTTCAACTTCGTGATCCTCTAAACCTCTGATTTCTTTGAATGCTAAGTTAATTTTTTCACTAACACTTAAGGCACCTTGTGTTTCCTCAATAATTTCCTGAGTTTCTGCTACTGTAGGAACATTTTCCGTATCTGTAACTTCCTCCATAGGAGGCAAGTTGAACTCTTCTTCAAGTTTTCTTGTCATATTAGTATTTATTACTTGCGTTTTTTAGCAACTCGTTTCTTCGCCTTACGAGGTTTATTATTTCTAAATATTTGGTCTTCGTTTATTACTTTAAAACGAATACCTTTACGTTTACACCACTCTTGAGCCGCTGTCCATTTAGCGGCGTTTAGATGTGTTTGTATTTGCTGGCCCTGAGTCCTAGCATTTTCTAATGTGGTTTGATTAGCAGGCTTAATTTCGATAAGCTCAACATGTTGAGCACCATCTTTATCTGTGTATTGCACCATAAAGTCTGGAACATAGTTGTGATACTTTCCATCTACTGGACTTCTGTAAGGTATCTTTACATTTTCACTTGCCCATTTTGTAATATTGGGATGATTATCACACATTCTCATGAATGCTAACTCCCAACTACTTCTATAGGTAGGTAATTTTCCACCTACAAATTTAGATCCGTTTACAATTTCGTATTTGCCTTTTGCGAATTTAGTTGCCATAGTACTATTTATGGCTTAATGAGTGCTGATATTTTGCTACGTGAGTTTAATGTTGGGGATTTTAAATCTATTTTATTACCTGCGGGTCTAAAAGAATTTATGGCCGCATAAGCATCTACAGTCAATTTTAACGAATCCTGATTCATTTCAAAATATGTTGTAGGATGTAATCCTTGTACTTCTGCAACTTTAATTAAAACTCTTGCCATTGCTTTGGCATTAGATTTTTTAAAACCTATTGCTTGTAATTTTGTTTCTACAACTGAAAGTGTACTTGGATCTATTGGTGTATCTTTAGGTGCGGCAATTTCTGCCAGTATTTCTGAACTTGCTTCTGGTAATGGAAATTTTACACTTGCATTATCAATATACGCAACTAAAGTATCTTTAACAACTTTATACGAAACTTCATTACCAAAAGTATTATATATAGATGTTGACACTATTCACCTCCCTTTTTAGGGGCAGTTACTATGTTTGCCTCTTTTTTAGTAAGTTCTCTTTCTGCTACACTGAGTACATAGTTTTGTACTGCATCTCCAACATGATTTCCAGTAAGTTTGGCTAAAATAGCCGTACTTAATAATGATTTACCTGGATTCTTATCTGGGTCTGTTGACAATGGTAAATCAATTGCATCATATGTACTAGGCGTTGGCTTGGTTCCGCCAGCCTTTTTCTTAGTTTCGTCGCCTTCACTACTCGCATCATCTGATTTTGGTGGTTTTGCTTCTTCTTTCTTTTCCGGAGTTTGTGGTTGTAATGTTCTTCCTCTAGTACCAAACTTACCGTCTGAATTTCCTAGGAACTGCATATCTGTTCCGTCGTCTATAATACCCAATGGTTTAACAAGTATTTCGTCACTAGCAAAATTAAGTCCTACTACATTCTCAAATCTATCTAAATCTACTCCAGAAAGATCAAAGTTTGCAATATCAAATGTAGTAAAGTTTTCATAATCACATTGTATTGTAAACTCTACAAATTCATTACTACTATAATCTATATCACCAAAATCAAAACTATTAATAAGTGGATTTGTCATACTATATTGTACACCTTTTCCACCGTGATACATAATTATATCTATACGCTCAAAAAATTGTTTTGTTCGTTGTAAATTTAGTCCTGCTTCTCCACTTTTAAAACTTGTTCCACCAAATGATGAACTTGGATTTTCTAATGCAGAGTCTGTATTAACTTTGATATCTCTATCGCCTGTAGCATTTTTGTTTCGTGGATTCATATATAGATAAGAAAAATATCTCATCAATACTTGTAACCATTCATTGTTTAGTGTATCAAATACAGCAATTTCTACAGGTGCATACTCAACTCCTGTTGTTACAATTTTCTTTTTGTTGTATTGATTTTTTACTATGTTTTTAAATGTTACAGAAGGCAATTTTGCTCTTCTTACTAAACTAGAAATGTTTGTTTTAAATGTATGATTTTCCATATCTAGAAAAGACGCCAAATCTCTGTTGAAAACAAAGTTCACATATCCTTCAAATTTGATACGTGGTGGATTGACGTCAGGTCTAAATCTGTAATTATTACGGAAGTCTCTGGCGTAGAATTTATCTTTAGTGTTTTTACCTAAAAATTTAAGAAAATTCATACCAGAGCCACCTCAAGTTAAGCCGTTAAACTCCGATTGTTGAACCGGTGCTTACTGTTTCTGGGAATGGGTTTCCTGCTACTGTTCTGCCATTAATATCGTTATCACCTTCATAGTGAGTTGCGTTATCGTAACGTACCTGCATAGTAACTGTTACTTGCTCGCCTGTAGCATAGTCGCCATCACTGTAGTCTACGTTTGTTAAAAAACATCCTTCAAGGAACCAAACCTCTGTAGCACCTGCATTAACACCATCCAATACTTCAATTTGCATGTCAAATTTGTAATCTGAACCTGATGCTGGAGTAGTTTGTTGGAAGTGGTTAACCTGTCTTTGGACTTGTGATCCAACTGACTTGGCTACTTGGTTAGTTATATCGTCCCTTACTGTTACAGTAATTTGTTCCCAAGCATGTTTACCTTGTAGGTAACTTCTTGAGTTATAACTATCAATAATTATTTCTTCATAAGTAATTTTTGGTCTAGTAACGTTTTGTACGTTTTGTGTCAATATTTTAGCCTCTGGTGCTCCACCAAAGTTATTTAAAAAACTAACCCTAAATCTGTACTTCAGTTTCGGCATTAAAATACCGGAACCAGTTGCACCCGTTACCGGAACTCCAAACTTACTTTTGGTTTCGTTTGTTGCACTTGATACTGCCATATTGTTCTCCTAGAACTAAATTATATGCAAATATTTATCATTTCTAGCAGAAAATAATTAACAAGTGTTTTAATAAAGTCATAAAAAAAGGGCAATTAAATGCCCTTTTAATGCTCTTTCTCCCCTACGCCGACTCTTTAATCCTGTTTATAGCAACGTCTCCGCTCTCTATAATAGCAGTAATGTCTGTAAAACCATAACTTTCAACTAAAAAGTATCTAGTTTGTGGAACTATATCAGCAACTTCCATTACTTCATAACCTACTTGTGGAACTTCAGCAATAATGTCACCAACTGATAGTGAATGCATATTTCTGTATTCAATAGTTTTACCTTCTCTTACAAATGACTTCATTGTGAATCCACTAACATGACTATCAAACACGACATCTTCCATTGTGTCTTCATCTAAGTATTGTTGGTTAAGTATAGCAAATACTTCATTTTTACTTTTAACAGTATAATCCATATCACCATTTGATACACCATTGTATCTGCCATCTACCTCACATACTTTTGTATAGTGTGAGAAAAACTCTGCTTTAAAGTTAATTTTTCTGTCATCGCCTCTGCCATGTAAAGTTTCCATTTTAGCATTATATAGCGGATATTTTTCAGCGGCACCTGTGTGTCCTCTGTCATTAGAATTAACAAAATCGGAAATTTCGTTACTAACTTGGATTTGATAAATGTTGTATTGCATAAATGACTCCCATCTTTTTATTTAATATACAACTAGTATAGCAGATTTTGTGATATTGTCAAGCCTTTTAGTCATAAAAAAAGGGCAGTAAAACTGCCCTTTTTAAAAGTTTTAAAAACTTATGATGCTGTTGAACCCAATGTGTTCTGGATTCTGATCGGTATGTAAATAAACTCTACTGCTTTCACTGGTTGTACAGCGATATCAATGTATAGTTCGTTTCTATCGATTCTAGCCGCAGTATTATTTGTTGTGTCACAAACTGTAACAAAGTCAAATAATCCACGTTGTTGTACTAATTGAGCTAACAATCTGTCTACAACTACTTTAGCATTTGCTCTTGTAACCTCATCATTTGGTTCAAACAAGAATGGTTTTACTGCATCATCAAGTTGTTCTCTGATGTAAATAACCAATCTTGAAACATTAACTCTGTCCAATGCACTTGATACTGAGTTGAGTGTTTTCTGTCCAAATACTGCAATTCCTCTTCCTGGGAAGTTACCAATTGGGTTAATTTTGTTAAGGTAAAGACTGTCTCTTTGTCCTTCACTTAAACTAACTGCTTGGAATTCTCCAGTAGTTGCATCAAGGTAACCTGTAGACGTTGCATTATTGACAACACCTCTTTGGAAACCTGCTGGTGCAAACCAAGGGAAAGCAACTGAGTCATTAAATGCAATAGTTCTTAATGCCATATGTGAAGCAGGAACCATAACTGTTGTACCGTCTAGGTTTGTTGATAAACCATGTGGGTAGTAAACAGCCGCTTGTGAAGATGCACTAATAAGTCCGTCTTCTCCGTTCTCTGTCGCATTGCCGACATTAGTAGCCCAGTTTTGTGTGCTTGTAGCATCTGCTGATAATCTCATTGGAGCATCTGCAACACAAAATACTGTATCTTTTCTATTAACACTTAAAGCCAACATTTCGTCTAAACATTCTGCATATCCTGGAGTAGAACAAATATTAAATCTGTTTGTCTCATTTAGGATTTCCTGGTTAGCCACTAGTTGTGATTGCATTGCTCTTACAACTACTTTACGTTGTGCTTTTCTCAGCATATATGGTGAACCATCAGTTTTATTACCTGAATAATCTTTCCATAAACCGCTTGTTGCGTCGTATTGCTTAACATTACCTACTGAAGCCATTTTATTCCATGCTAACATATTAACAGGATATAATGCCGCATTAGGAAGTCCATTAGTAGTACTTAACAAAGCACCACTTGAACTTGCTCTAAAGTCGCCAAATAAGATACCATCGCTGGTAACTTGGTCTGCATTATCTACTAATACCCAAACAGAACTTGCTCTCTTATAGATTTTAGGGAAGTTTTCTAAATCGCTACTATCGATCCAAATATCACCGTCTACTAAACTACTTGCGCCATCACTTTGTAATGTTGGTGCTGAAGCACTAAACTGAGCGTCATTTGAATAAGTTGCCCATGTACCTGCATTTTGATATAGTAAATCAATATTTGTATTAGCAACATTATTATCATACCATAATGTTCCTTGTACTGCTGGTCCTGTAATTGCGTTGTCAGATGCTTCATAACTTAATGATTTAAAGTTACTGTATGTTCCTACTGCAATATTAATGTCTGCTGGTGTATAACCTGAAACATTACCTGCCGCAAGACCAATATCTTTACCGTCTGACGTTGTAATTGTAACTTTACCTGATACATTACTTGCAACTGCTGTTGTGGCACTAAATCCTGTTGCCCCATTAATACTTGCAACTATATCATCTACTGATACTGAAGACACATCTGCACCTGCAAATGTAACTGGAATATCTGCCGCACCATTAATGCTGACGTTAATAGATACTTTACCAGCATGTGCTGTAAAGTTTTGTCCGTCTGCTACAGCACTTGAACTTGCAACTGAAAGTGTAGCACTTCCGTTATGTCTTTTCAATGTAAATGATGCTTCTGAACCGCCGTCTGCCCATAAATCACCAACTGCTGGAGATGGATATGTATTTGCATATACAACGTTTGAATCTTCTTCTGCTACAATACTCTCTACTGCAAAAGCACTAGTAGTAGTTGAATATTCTTTAACAACAATGTTTGAACCATTGTTAGGTGTTGTTTCTTGTAAGAAAATATCACCTGTTGATAAAGCACCACCACCTGATTTTGTTGTAGGTATTGCTAAATGGCTTGCAAACTGAAAATCACCTGCTGAGCCACTTACAGCACTTGACCAATTACTTGAACCGATCTTGTACCATGCATTTGCTATTTTTTCGTAAAAGTCAATAGTAGACTTTGTTGCACCTGTGCTAGTGTAGTAAGATACACAAAAGTCACCCGTTACGCCGAAAGCCGCTTTTGGGTCACCATTGCCGTCAACTTCTGACGCACCAGGTTTTTTAACTGTTTTTAACACCCATGCTGAGCTCTCATACCTTTTAAGACCCCATGAAGTTAAACTAGTGTCTAACCAATAGGCTCCGTTGGCTGGTGCTTTTGTAGGTGCTGTTGAACTTGCTGAAAGTTCGTCGAGGTCAATGTCTGCTCTAAGTACATAGGCTCTGTTTGCGATACCTAAGAAACTGTAAGCGGCCATTAGACCATATTCATTCTGTTCATTACCATGTAAAGGTGTAGAACCACTTGTTTTAAAGACTGGATTACCAAAGTTCTGTAGTAATTCTCTTTGTGAAGTGATTTGATACAACTTACCGGCTGTTGCTGATGTGGTATATGCGGCTGTAGATGTTCCGTCTGGGGCCTTTTTGTCTTGTGCAGTTGCAATCACAATTAATGGGACTGATCCTGCACCAGCGGCCGCGTAAAACGATTCGTCTGATACACTTATACTAACACCAGGGCTAATTAATGTTGCCATGTTGTTCTCCTTAATTTATATTAGTACTAATAATATAGTAATAGTATTTATCAGATTTGCGTATTTTAGTGTATTTAAGGATATTAGGTTGTATTAGGCTGTATTATATTAATTTAAGTGTCTGCTTAAACTCACCTGTTTTCCAGTCTCTAATGTCTTCTACTTGCATGGCTAGATCTTCAAGGGTTCCATTATTTTTAATAATGTAATCAACTGGGTAGCCTGCCCAATTCCATTCACTTTCATGAACATCTCTGTATTTGGTTGTCATTATCTTTCTACTAACAACGTTATCGTGTGCCTGACTTGCTGTTCCAAACCATTCAGGAAGTTCTCCACGTTGTACCCAGATAACAACTCCACCCATGTTTTTAATTAAATCCAGTTCATTTCTGAATCTGGCGTCACTTATAACAGTACATGGTGTATCTTCTATTTGTTTTCTTATTCTGTATTCTAAACTGTTTAACCAAATATCTTGGTCAAAATGATTCCTAAGTACTTCTGTACCTAATAGTTGTAATGCTAGTCTGGGAGTAAAATTTGGCACACCTAATTTTTTAGTCCAAAATACATCAGGTGTTTCTCTGAAATCTCTGCTTTCTGTTGTATCACCTTCCAGCATATATCGATCCCAACCAAAAATGCTGGAACATAAATCTTTAAGGGGAGCGGCAAAACTGTCATGAACACAACCACGTTCTACAAACATATTGGCTACTGTATCTTTGCCACTGCCTATAAAACCGGTTATTCCTATTAGCATTAGCCTATCACAAATCCTAGAGGGGTATTGCCTTCTTCATAGTTATGTAGTCGTTCTCTTAACGACTCAACTTCGCCTTGTCCTTCTGCCTTTAGAGCGTCACCATTAAGTGTAATGGCTCCACCGGCCCCAGGTAATCCTGATGTGTATTTACTTCTTGCTTCTCCTAACATAAGTTTAGATTGTGCAAGTGAGTATGCGGCTAACCAAGGATTGGCTCCTACATCTTTAAGCAAGATACTTTCAGGTATAAAGTTGTAAACACCTACAGCAATATCTTCTTCGTGTCTGATGTTACGCATAATTTTTAAATTTTTAGTATTTCTATTCCAAATAAAATTATACTCACTACCAAAGACACGGCCAATAGTTTCTTTGTATTGTGCAAATGCATCAAATACTGCTAGTCCACCTATTTGTCCTGCTTGTAACATATACATATTGTTAAATGCTACATCAAACGGATCAAAGTTGGTACCGCCACCACTATTAGTTCCTATACCTCTACGATATATACGCCTAACTTCCATTACTTCATCTGGTAAAGTGTAGTCAGTTTGCCCGTCAACAGTTTCGATAAAGATAATACTCTCTTCAACACTACCAGCACTTAACTGTCTATATGTACTTAGAGCTTTGTTAATTGCTATGTCGTAGTGTTCTCTGTCCAACTCAACGTCTACTATGCCATCAGCCAAACGAAGTTGTAACTCACGTATGAGATCTTCTCTACTACTATATCCTATTGTATCTATTGCCATAGTACTATTTATCGTTTTCCGAATTAAAATGCCTTAAGAATGATAGTATTTTCGTTTATTCTACCATTCATTTTGATACCGGTTGTAGTGAGCTCGTCAAAGGATTTTGTAAACTTAGTTTTTGCTTTTCCAGTCCAATTACTAATTTGCTCTTTGGGTTTCCTTAAAGTTTTTTGTATACTAGTTTCTTTATCATAATCTAGTATAGTTGTACCCTTAACCATTAAGCCAGAGCCTGGTCTATTCATTGATCTGGGATCTTTAGTATGAGCATGATATACTCCTAACTTTCTTGTTTTAGTATTGTATATCCAAATTTCATTTGCATTTACAATTTCTGTAGGATGGATACTTGCTATGCCTAATTCACTATCATTAATCTGATATTTTAGTTTTTTAATAATTGAATCTTTACTTCTGGCTCTAGGCTTACGAGCTTTTCTTGTAGTTGCTTTTGTTTGTATGATAGTTTCACATGCAGTATTAATTTTTTCAAAAAACTCTAAATACTCTTTACGCATTTTAGGTGTAAAATGACCGTAGCCTTCTTTAATATCTGGATCGTTCCACTCTTTAACTTCTAATGCTTCATTATATGCATATTCAAAATCGTCTTTTATAAGTTTTGCATGAGCGGCCTTTATTTCAGGTCTATAAGAAACTAAATCCTTATATGGCTCAAACTCTGTTAAAGTTTTACTACCATCGGTAAGACAGTCTAATTGATACTCCCATTCTGCACAAAGGTGTTCAACTTGCATTTTCATTCTTTCCTGAATACTAATAACTTTTTTATCTTTAATTGCTTCCTTTTTTTCTAATAAAACTTCTTTACCACGTGTAATCCATTCTTCTTTTCTTTTCCAAAGATGTTTTGAAATGCTTTCAGGCATATATCCTAATTTATATTCAACGTATGTAGAAATTCCTGTTGCGGCGAAGGCCCAGTCTGGATTTGCTAGAACAATTTTTTGCTCTTCCTTAGTCCAGCCCGATGTTTCCTTAACCCAATTTCTAACAGAAGCACAAAGTTTCTTTTTAGGTATCTCAGTCCTAACAAAGTACTCACAACTATGAAATGCTTTTGCTTGTTCTTCTGTATCAGTAAGAGCTCTAAATTTATTCCATTCAGGCTCTTTTGTAACGTATATACTTCTTTCTTTCTTTTTTCTTGGCATGTGTGTTGTCTCAGTCTTCAAATATTTCCGGGTCTGGATTAGCATATAACATCTGTATTGCTAAAGGCCAACTTTTAAACCCTTGTATATCATTTTTATCTTTAAGAACGTTTTTTTGCTTAAAGAACTGAACAATACTTATCATTCCGGTGAATTTTCCTGCTTTTTCGCCTGCTTTGAACATGAAATACGAATTTGCGGCTATAAAACCTAAAGATAGTAGATAAATTTCCATAATAATCCTTAATAAAAAAACTAGTGTAACAAAAAGTTATTTATTTGTCAAGGATAATATTTTATTTAAATACCAGGATTTTCTTCTACCAAAGACAACTAACTCAATATGCTCTTCTTTTGTAGTTGGAAATTGATCATACCTATCAGTGAATTGATAAGTAGATTCAGGCAACAAATCTGTATTAGATTCTACTATTTTAGGCTCTGTAAGATACTCGCCATATTGTTTTATAAAGTTACTAGTGAATATTTCATACTCATCTAGCACATCTTGTGATATATCGTAATTATCTTCAACATATTTCCTAACATCGGAGATAGTCTTGTTTACAATATTACGTGAATGCAAAATAGGTGTAAAGCATGATATAAAATTCCATCCTATAAAACTAAAACCGCCTAATTTTTTAGTAACGTATCCTTGTTCTACCCACTCGTCTAAACATTCGTCCATTTGGTCTAATACTTCTTTAAATGGAAATTGAGGTTGCATAAAGTATTCATACATGTCTGTATGTAATTTCATATACTCTACACCATTATTTTTATGCAGATAGTCAGCAATAAGCCTGCTTACACCACCTGAATACATACCAATTAAGAACCATGTAAACTTAAGAACATATCTCATGTCAGTTAGTGTCATAGTATTGTTGCTTAATACTAATTGTATATTTTCACCAATGCCTTGATCTATTTCACTTAAAATGTTTTGCTCATTTGTGTCATAAAAGTAATCATACGAACTAAATGTTTTATATTCGTATTCATCTGCCTGTGTTTCCATCATTGGAGCATTTACTAGTAATGCTAATTTAAAAACTTCTAACTGCGTAATACCTGACTGTAATATTTTTTCCAAACCTGCTAGCCAAGTGTCTTTTGTTTCACCAGGCAAGCCTACAATTAGTTCTGTTAAAAGAGGAATGTTATTTTCTTTTGCAAGATCAACGATATCACTTAAAATATTAATTTTTAAATTTTTACGTTTAATAATTTCAAGTACATCGTCATCACCAGTTTGTAAACTAAGTACAAATCCAGTTTGAATTTTAACACTATCAAATATTTTAAGTATATCTACAATAGTTTTATTACTATTTTTAGCATAACTTACACTAATACCACTTGGGTATCCTGTTGTCTTTTTATTCTCAGCAATAATTTCTGCAATTTGCATATCTCTATCTTTAAAGATTCCAAAGTTACTGTTTGTCATTGCCATAAAAGGTAATTTTCTGTCAGCAAACCATTTAAGTTCACTTTCTATCCGTTCAAAATAAACTTTAAACATTTTAGAAGCAGTTAAACTACCCCAATCACAAAATGTACATGCATAAGGACAACCTCGGTCTGTCTCTAAAGTTGGTATCCATTCTATATCTGTATGTTTAGCCATTAAATTATCAAATATTCCTTCTATATAAGGACTAGGAATATCCAAATCTTTCATTCTAGGCTCTGCCCAAAGTTTTTTAATCTCTTCTTTATTTGCTATTGACTGTAATATTTTTGTACAAGCAATCTCTCCTTCACTTACAACTAAATAATCTATATAAGGATGTTTATCAAAAAACTCCTTGTCTTTCCAGTCTAAGTCAGGTCCACCTGCAAGTATTTTAACATCTGGGTTTGCTTGTTTTAATAGATCACAAAATCTGTAACAGTACTGACTACTCCATATATAAAAACTTATAATTATTACATCGCACTTTTTGTAATGTTCTACTGCTTCATGAACATTATCTCTTCTAAAAAGCATGTCGTATAGTTTATAATTTTCATTTACAAAAGGATCTTGCTTAACATAGGACCACAATAGTCCTACAGTATAAGGGAGATAAAAACTATTTAAATGTTTTGGTCCAGTCTGAAAGTTAGGCTGGATAAGGCCCAGTTGCAACATTATTTTCCTCTGCTAAAATTTTTCCTTTGGTTGTGAGGCAAATCGTTTGCTATAATATTTTTCCAAACAGCAATAGTTCTATCTAACCCTTCACTTATACCTACCTTAGGAACCCATCCTAATCTTGTAGTGATCTTGTGGTTAGTGCTATTCAACAAATATATTTCTCCTGGTCTTTTAGGTTTGGTATTCCAATTTACATGTCCTTCCCAACCTAGTTTATCTGCAATTATTTTTACATAATCTTTAATTTTAATTGCATTATCAGGTCCTATACAAAATATTTCTCCTGCACACTTGTCAGGATTATTTATAACTAATTCCCAAACATCTAGTAGATCATCTATATAAATGAAGTTTCTGTATGGTTCACCGTAACCTAAATTAATTTCCTTTGGATCTTTAAGCATTTGTGTAATAATTTGCTCAGTTACAAAAAAGTCATTATCCTTTCTGCCATAAGCATTAGTTTGTCTAATTGCAGTAAATGGTAATCCATAACTACGATGTGCATACTCTAGATATTTTTCACAGCCATATTTTGCAACGGCGTAGGGGGCATTAGGATTAGGAGGCGTTGTTTCATTAAATGCAATAATACCTTCTTCTTTTCCATCTCTAATAATATCACTAATAGGTTGCCATCCGTACACTTCCATTGTACTTGCAAACACAAAGTTTTTTAAATTAGGTAGTTCTTTTGCAACTTCTATAAGATTAACTGTGCCAGTATAGTTAATGTCACTAAATACTATCTGCTCGTAGAAGCTCTGTTCCACTTCTGTTCTTGCCGCCAAATGCACAATTATCTCTGGATCAAATGTTGATATTTGCATAGCAACTTTGGCATGATCCCTTAAATCTTCTGTTAAAAATCCCAACTCATGTTTGTCCTTTAATCTTTGGACCATGTTTTGGCCTATAAATCCATCTGCGCCTGTAATAAAAATTCTCATTGTATATCCTTTTCTGTTGCATATCCTGTAAGTTGCATTGTAAATCTAGGTTCATATCCTAAGTTTGCTACTAAATGAACTGTATCAGGTCTAATAATTGTAAAGTCCCCTTTTTTATAATCTAACCAAGTTTTATCTTCAATCTCTATGTAATGTCCCATTAACCTATCTTGTAAAAATAAATTTACTCTAACAGGAACCATTCCTTTTGTATTCATATCTTCACGTTCTGCTTTTTTACGCATTTTATATAACGTATCAACATGTGGTGCAATAAATCTACCTGGCATCAATTTATTCACTGTAACTATTCCATAGTGTAGCCAATCACTAAAGTTCTCATACACACTATGAACCCATGGCGGGCAATCATCTTCAAACACTTGCCATACCCAGGGTGCTTCATAAGGATAGTCAGGTACTGCTACGCCTTTGCTATTCCAAAAACCACCACTGTAAACAGTATTAGTATGCTCTGTAAATTTAAGTCTGTATAACATTTCTTCTGTTATATGACTTATATCAACATGTCCTTTATGCATTTTTAATAACCGTTATCTGTGTTGAATAAAAAGGTTCATCTCCCATATTTCCTGCCAAATGCCAGTCGTCAACTCCAAACTTTACCCAATCACCTCTTTTCCATTTTGTAAAAGGCTGATCGTGTACTTCATAATAGTGTCCACGTTTCCAATCTTCTAAAAATATTAAATAACGATAACTTTCGCCTTCGCCATATTCCTGTTTTAGTTTAAAATGTTTATCAACATGATGTGGAATTGTTTGACCTGGTGGAACATTAATAACACTTACAACATGATGATCAAAATCTTGTGGTACTTTTTTAGCCAAATCATGTACCCATTGAGGTGATGTTTCAAACATCTGCCAGATGCTACTATTATGCTCTGTATAGTATTGTTCTATTTTATCGTACTGTTGGTAACATTGAAAATAGTCGTCAAAGTTTAACAAACTCATTTGCTCGTTGGTTATACCACAGTTATCAATATGCCCGTATTTAATCACAGTAACTTTCCAATGTGCCCTTGCGCCTAAGGTCTAAAGTAGCACAATGAATGCCGCCAGACAGCGTCATAGAGTGTCTGAACTGTACTGGTACACTATCTATACCATACTTGTCTAGTTCTCTCATCAGAGGCTCTTGTGCTGAGTCTAATACAACTGTATTTTCGTCTACACTTAATAAGTTCATACCAATATAAGGTGAGCATGGAGGCATATAGCCTTGCTCTGCTAGTTTACTTCCTTGTACAACACAATCGTCGAACCAAATTTTATCCCATTTTTTAAACATTTCAGGACAATTTTCAGGTGTTACCCTACTACTATTCATTAGTACTAGTCCTGGTCTAAGTGGAACAATAGTACTATCAAAATGTGCAAAACTATATAGTTCACTGTAATGCATTTTGTAACCCATAGGTTCTACTAATCTTTTTAACCACTGATACCCTTTCATATTTCCTGAATTAGATACTTGGTATAATAAATCTTTACCCACTCTCACAATATTTGGTGCATCAAAACAAATCTCATGGTTAAGTAATGTAGGTTTGTCTTCAATATCTTCAAATGTATACATGTTATCATGTAAATTAGGTTTAGGTGCTTGTAACCATAATGCACCATCTTCAAATGCTTCATACATTATGTCTTCGTATAACTTTGTTTCAAAATATCTTGCTCTTACAGGAGTAGGAGTTTCAATAAGCATATCGCCTAAAGGTAATATTAAATCTCTTGGACACCAACTGTACCAGCCTTTTGTGTTCCAACCTTGGCCAATGTCGTAATTTACATTGTCCCAATCTATAATTTTAGGTCTGCGTACTGTTACACCTAAATTTTCTAATGCTTTTGCGAGTCCGTCTGCATCTTCATTTGCTTCGTCAATTACCCATTGCGGGTAAGTGCCTTCTAATTTTTCTACGTCTTCTTTTTTAAAATTTGCGTAACTGAAACTTCTTGCGGATATGTCAGTTGCAATTCTGCTGTGGTGAGCATGTCCAACGATGATCTCCTCAAGGGGGTCCCAATCGTTGTGGGAATTTACTATCATTTTGTCTCCTGTGTGTATAGTTATATAACCTACTATTTATAAGTTTTAATACTAATCTGCTAACCATTCAGAAACACAAACTCTATAATTGCCGTGTACTCCTCTATTAAACTCTGAGTGCCTTATATCATCTCCTAATCCAAAAATAATTGTATCAGTATATACTAAATCTTGCTCTGCACAAATATCTTCATATTTACTACCAAATTTAGTCCAATTATAATCAGGAGAAAAATTTTTCATATATTCAACACCTAATGCCATACTGTAATTATTCTGCATTTTAACTTCGTTTAACATACTAACACCATCATCTACATAATCTCTAGTAAATCTAATTCCAACTCTGTGATTCTCTAGTGTATGAAAAGGCTTACTTAAACTGCATGTAATTTCTTTTATGGCAGGAAACTCATCTAAATCTATATGTACGTTCTTTGATATGCCCCAATATGCTAAATCTAAACATACAGGAATATTATGAACTTCACAAGCCTTCATTATATGTTCAAAATCTGGGTGCATAGTACCATAATCGCTAAAAGGTGCACTTATTATTAATGCATGTAAATCAGGCCCTCTTAAAGTTCCTTCTAAATGATGAGGATAAGGTATTGTAGTAAATTCAACATGTTTTCCTAAACAGGCATGATACTGAAAGTCACCTGCTAAAACAAGTATTTCTCTATCTTTACTGTGCCTTAATATAAAATTATCAAATGTTTGACTAGTACCTTGGGTATAATCAGCAAAACTAAAACTTTGCAATCCTAATAAACTTTTTGAGTTGCTATAATTAATCCATTCTCTCCATACATTAGCATATTCATCTAACGTTGGGATATGTATATCGTTTTTTTCTATATGAAAATGAAAATCTGATATTTCTTTATTTTTAATAGGTCTCGCTCCTCTAACTGCAGGCATTTACTACCTCCTCAAAAAAGTTATTATTACTCATATATCTAAAATTTCCTGTGGTAATTCTTTTATAATTGTGTTCTACATCATTTTTTAAAGTATACATTAAATTATTAAACTCTGTATTGGATAATTTTCTTATGTTACTTATAGTATTAAAAAATCCTTGTACCCTTAATTTAAGTGTATCATGATTATTAAAATCTATGTCCCAATATTTACCAAATGTTTTAAACTCTAATTTGTGTAATTCCTCATATAACCCTTTACACCCTACAGTTATAAAAGGTTTTTTAAAGTACATAGGAAACATTTGCTTTTCATCTACATACCCATATCCATAAGGTTCACCGCCAGGTATTAATGCAATACTGCCTGTATCATATAACCAAGGTCCAGGAACACCTCTGTCGTTTAAATCTTTAAGATCTATAACATGTGGTCTGCTGTATATAGTATTTGTTATTCCACTTATTTCCTTTTCTGTTAGTTTTTCCTTTAATAATAAATCATGCATGGCGGTAGCCATTAAATGCATATGATAAGGAAATTCTTCTTTAGTTTCTGGATTGCCAGTTATTTTTGATAAAAAGTCTGGCGACATAGAATAATTACGTGAATAAGTTACATCATTTAATCGATTGCCTTTTTGTTCAATGTAATAGGATATTAAAAGCCTGTGACTTCTACAATTACGCATTGTGAGTAAAAATTTGTTCTTTAATCCTGCATATTCTGGATTAACACCTTGAGGAGGCTCACTCTGATGTAAATTTACATGGGTACCTTTTCCTAATATGCTTGTGATGTAATGCACTCTATCCAAATACCATAATTTATGTATTTTATTGACATTTTTACAATGTACTAGATGTTTTTTATAATTACCATAATAGTCTTCTGTTTCACCTGAGCCGCTCATAATAAATTTTATTTCTGGATATTGACTTGATAGTTTAACAAAATACATATTTGCATCAAAGAAATAAGGTTCAGTACTGGTATAAATTAAAAATACTGTGTTAGGTAAATTATAACTTACACATTCTGCTATTTTTTCATCTATTAATTTACCAAAATCTGATAGTGAAAATTTTTCTCCTGCAGACTCATATGATATAGGAAAACTTTGAAAGTCTATAGGAAAAATATTTAATGCATCACTAGGAACTTCTCCATTTAGGTTGTGTATAATATTAAAATTGAAATTATTTTTATCAAAACTTGTTTCGTCTGCAAGTTGGCACAGAACTTCAAGGGGCAAGGGCTCTCTGCCCAGCCAACCAATTTTATTGTGCTGTTCTACTACTTCATCAGTAAACTGAAATCCGTTATGTAAATAAACTAAATTAATATTATTCATATATATCCTGGCGGAGAGTGAGAGATTCGAACTCTCGGTACAGTTACCCGTACTCTTCCTTAGCAGGGAAGTGCTTTAAGCCGCTCAGCCAACTCTCCTTTCCACTATTTATTATTATTATATATAGTTATAATTTATTACTGATAAATATTGGTATGCATAACATGTGCAACACATTGTAAATTTTAATCAAAGTTTTTAAAAACCGATAAATAGTAACATGCCAAGATTAAGTTTATGGAATCCAACAAAAACAAATGACTATAGTTTCATTGATAGAGTTGTGGGCGAGCATATTTTCGCAGGCGGAACTGGAGTACATATACACAAATATATGGGTATCCAAGATACACCAAACGAGAGCGATCCTACTAGACCAAGCAGTGGATCAAGTGCTAATAGTGAAGTTTTTATACAAGATCTATTATTTTTAGAAAACAGAGATAGAAAATATAGCGAAGACATTTATGAATTAAGGGGTCAATATAACTTAGGCGATAATGATGCATTTGATTTAACACAATTTGGAATGTTTTTAGCAAACGACACATTGTTTATAAACTTCCATACTGAAAGCATGGTAGATGCAGTAGGCAGACGTTTAATGCCAGGAGATGTTTTAGAACTTCCTCATTTACGTGATGATCTACTTTTAGGTAGTGATGAAGCAATAAACAGATTTTATGTAGTTACAGATGCTAGTAGGCCTGCAGAAGGCTACGACCCACGTTGGTGGTCACATTTATGGAGAGTCAAACTAGGTCCTATAACAGATTCGCAAGAGTACAGAGATATTCTTGGTACTGGCGAGGAAGAGGGCGATTTAAGAAACTTAATTAGTACATACGCAAATGAAATTAAAATTAGCGATGCTATATTAGAACAAGCAGAGCGTGATGTACCGTTTGATCCGCAATATAGAAGAACAGGTCATCTTTATATGGATGATTCCGTACCAGATAAACCAGCACCAGGACTAGATTTTGGTGGTGCAGACGGTAACCCAGTTAATGGTTCAAGCATAGTGGGGAGTGGTTCAACGTTCCCAACAAGTGGCACTAGTGACGGTGACTTTTACTTGAGAACAGACTTTAGTCCTAACAGACTATTTAAAAAATCAGGTACACGTTGGGTAAATGTAGGCTCTGATATGACAGGTTCTTGGAGTGCGGCTAACAGAATACTTAAAGGATTTATTAACAACGATGCTACATTTGTAGGTGATAATGGCGAAACAATGAACGAAAAGGTTGGTTTGAGTAAACTTGTAAAACCTAAAACGGATAATTAAAAATGAAATTTAGTGAAATAAAAAAATTAACAGAAAGTCAAGAACAAATTGATAAATTAGAAGATAAAAAATTCGACTTAAAACGTGCATTGGAAGATGCTAGAGATATCACTAAAGGTATTAAATATGCAGATACTCATATGCAGATAATTATAAAACTAGGCAATCTTGCTGAAGAACACGGATTAAAGATAGACGAATATCAAGAAGGCAAAGTATTTGAAGCAAAAAATAAATTAGAATCAGAGATATATGAACTAGAAGAAGTTTTTACAGAAGCAATTAGATCAATATCAAATAAAATAGACGAACTAGGATACGAAGACTAAAATGGCAGGCAAAAATTTAGATTACTGGTATGATGAACAAATAAAAAGATATTTGATTCAAATTATTAGACTCTTTTCAAATTTTCAAACACGTGAGTACACAAAAAACGGTGTAAAATATAATCGTGTACCTGCAAGATACGGTGATGCAAACAGAATGGTTGCTAGTATATTGCGTAACGGATCAGAGAATGTAATTAATAGTGCACCTTTTATAAGTGTAACTATCCAAAGTTTGCAACCCGCAAGAGATAGAACGCATGAACCGTTCCTTGTAGACACAACTCAGGTTGCTGAAAGAGAATATGATAACGAATCACAGTCATATCAAAATAATCAGGGTAACTTATTTACAACACAAAGATATATGCCAGTACCATATAACATGACAATACAAATGGATTTATGGTCTAACAATACTGATACTAAAATGCAAGTACTAGAACAAATATTTGTCTTGTTTAACCCAAGTATTCAATTACAGTCAAACAGCAATCCTTTAGATTGGACTAGTGTATTTGAGGTTGAGCTCACAGACATTGCATGGAGTAATAGAAGTGTTCCTGTAGGTACTGAAGACACTATAGATATTGCAACACTTACATTTGCTGTACCTATTTGGATAAGTCCACCAGCAAAAATTAAAAAGCAATCTATTATACAAAGAATTATAGCAAATATACATAGTGTAAGTAGTATATCAGATTTAGGTTATGACGAAGATTACGCAGACTTTTTTGGCGATATAGAAGATACTGCTGAAGTAATAGTTACACCAGGACAGTATAGTGTAAGGGTTAGTGGAGCATCAGCAACATTACTAAATGAGCAAGGTATTGAAGTACCCTGGACAGACATTACTGAAATGCAAGGTGACGTTAGAGTTACTAGTTTATTAAAATTAAATACCAGTAACGACTCTAATAATTTTTTAGGAGAAGTTTGTGGTACTGTAAGTTTGGACACCACAACACCATCTAATTTAATATTTAATTTAGATACAGATACATTACCGACAGATACAATTAATGACGTTGATAAGATTATAGACCCTAGAGCCAACTATCCAGGAGACGGCACAGTAGCCGCGGCAAGTAATGGGCAAAGATATCTTATAACAGAAACAATTACTGCATCAGGCTATACCAATTGGGATATAGATGCATCAGAAAACGACATTATTGAATATAATGGCAGTAAGTGGGTAGTATCTTTTGATGCTTCATCACAAGTGGGCAATACACATTATATGCACAATACATTTACATCCAAACAATATCAATGGACTGGAACTCAGTGGATAAGTAGTTATGAGGGAGAATACAAACCAGGATATTGGAGACTTGTTTTATAAATGAATACCACGGCGGCTGGAGTAGTTTTCCTAGCCAAAGACACAGGCAGATGCATGTTGCAACTCAGAGAAGGCAACAAAAGATTTAATCATACTTGGGGTTTTTGGGGAGGCATGATGGAGAAAGGTGAAACTCCTTACAACTGTATTAAACGTGAGTTAGATGAAGAGATTGGATTTGTTCCAGAACTGCAAAAATTAAATCCTATAGACGTATATCAAAGCAAAGATCAAAATTTTTATTACTACAGTTTTGTATATGTGGTAGATAAAGAATTCCAACCACCCAAATTAAATGGAGAAAGTGCCGGATACGCCTGGGTAGACATAGGACAATGGCCTAAACCATTACACAATGGTGCCAAAATTACATTAAGTAGGAATGGTGGCACACAAAAACTACACACTATACTTAAAATAAATTCCTGATAAATATTTCATATGAGCAAAGGCGAAATTATCGATTTTGTTATTTTGCGGATAACTACCGAATTAGACAAGTTTCAAAGACAAAAAACAATTCCACATACATTACTAGAAGGCGCAATAGAAATAGACGAAATAAAAGATGTCTATTATGAAAAGTTATCTCCAAAGTATCAGAAAATATTCAATAGACTTGTAAAAGAGTATCACCAGAATATTGGCAAAAATATCGAGTCCCTAAAAACAGCAATGAAAAAAGACTATGCCAGAGTTGTTAATAATATGTCTACTGAGCATGAAAGTTTTAGATTTAAAGAAGTAATGAATTCCTATCGTCCAGGTATAAATCCTGTAAGAGCTTTATACTATCAATCACGTGATGTAACTAGACGTTACAATCCTGAGAATCCATTCCATTATTGGTTAATTGATTTAGTTGAAGATACTGAATTTAATAATATAATTTTAGATGCTTTAGCAAAAGATGTTAGAAAACTTGAACGTATAATTAAAAGATATTATTTTCCATTAGTAAATCACGGTGATGGAATACCGTTAGAACTTTTTCATGCTAAACAGCAATTAAAAGACTTTAAACACTATTACTTATTTTTTAGAGGAGTCAAAGAGTTTCGTCCAGACGAATAATTACTTTGACGTTTTACGTTCTATACCGTCCCAATCACCTATAGGCATAGGTTGTTTTATTCTTTCAGCATATAATTCTGCTAAGGTATCATTCCATTGATGATCTTTAATTATTTCTATTTGATTTGAGCATGTTGCCCACTCTCTGTTTTGATATGCATCTACCATTCTGTTTACTACTCTTGCATACTTGTGATCTTTTAGTATAGTATAAATTGTTACTGATGATGTTTGTCCTTTAACTGCAATTTTATCTAGCATTACTAAATTTTCAGGCGATGTAATTTGTTTTAATGTATGTTGGGTAAACATAAAAAATACACCATACTCTTTTGTTTGTGCTTCTAGTCGTGCCGCTAAGTTCACACTATCACCTAATACTGTATAATCAAAACGTTGGTTACTTCCCATGTTACCCACAACTGCATCACCTGTATTAATACCTATACCTACAGCAAGGGGCATTAATCCGTCTTTAAACAATTCCTTATTTAGTTTTTCTAGTTCTGTTTCCATTTCCTGTGCTGTTTCGATGGCCAATTGAGCATGATTGTCAACATCAAGTGGAGCATTCCATATCGCCATTAAGGCGTCACCTATATACTTGTCTACTGTACCTTCCTTACGCATAACCAGATCAGTCATTGGGGTCATATACCTGTTAATAAGATGGCCGAGTCCCTCTGGATCTGTTTTAAATTGTTCTGATATCGGAGTAAATCCACGAATGTCTGAAAACAAGTATGTCATTGTTCTAGTATCACCACCTAACTTTAGTAAGCCAGGGTCTTTTTGTAATTTTTTAACCATTGCTGGTGCAAGGTAATGTTCAAATTGTTTGTTAATAAGTTCACGCAACTTGTATTGCTTGTAAAAGTTATTAAAAGCGGCCTGTGTAAACACTAAAAATCCTGCTAATACAGGGAAAGTAGCATCTAAAAGTACTAATTGCGTTTGATAGGAGTACACACTATAATACCCTATTCCGCCCAAGATAAGCAATGACACAGGCGCTGTTAGTAATAAAGGCAGTCTATATACTGCTATTGCAACTAGAACCATTATCAGAAGTGCTGTCAGAAGCTCATAGAACGCGGCTGTTTGGCTTCGTGTTATGTTACTGCCACTTATAAAGTTCTGTAGCATATGAGCTTGTATCTGTTGCGGATACAAATTACCACGTGGCGTTGGTACAGGGTTTGCAATACCCTCTGCTGTTACGCCAACTATAACCATTTTACCTGCTAAGTCTGGAATACTTTCTGCACCAGTATACTCTATAGTTTCAAAACTGTTATTGAAACGTATGTATGCAGTACCATCTGGTTGTGTAACTATTGGAGTTACTCCTTTTACAGCAACCTCTTGTATGCCTATTTCACTTGTTTTAACAATATAACTTTTTTGCCCTCTACTTACTCTGAGCATTTCAACAGCAAAACTAGGATAAATTCTGTCCTCTACTGTAATTGCTAATGGATATGTTCTTGTTTGATTATCTGGCTGTGGAGCAGATGCATTTACGCCTTTACCATTTACTACAGACTCCAGTATAGATACATTAGTAACTAAGTTAGGCCATTTTAGTAAATAATCTTTCGCAGGTACTGGTCCTATTGTGCCTGTTCCTATATGAGGGCCTGATGTTTTAATTCCTTTAACACTAGGTGTTTGGCTTAGTACATTAAAATTTATAGGGTTACGTCTTGCACCTGGTACATTTACTTTATTTTGTTCTAGGTATTGTGCAAATACTTCATCTCCACCAAAGCGATCTGCTTCTGGAAACATAACTGTCCAACCTAAAACTCCACTATTCTTACTAGCAACATCTACAACTAATTGAGCATAGTATTGTCTGGGAAAAGGATATTGACCAAAAGTTGCTAAAGTGTTTTCGCCAAAGTTTAGTAACACTATATCATTACTAGGAATAATTTCGTCTAATTGCTGATAACTATCAAATACCTGTCCACGTAAACTTTGTACTGGAGTAGGGTCTGCAACTCTGAGTACAAGTAAAAGTGCAATAGATAGAGCTATCGCATAGCCACTGTATAACCATTTCATACCGATATTTATCGTATTTTTAAGTAAGATCTAATGATATTGCATTCAAAGAAAAAAGCGATAATAAAAATATTACTACCGCTTTGATCATTGTTTACTCGCACTCTTTAGGATTTTCAGAACAATATTTTTCAATTTT
>Ga0209336_10000104_pt1 | contig 39474 bp, 59 predicted proteins | sample LinPmetageLP32_FD_184042 | JGI IMG/M metagenome (GOLD analysis project Ga0209336, IMG submission 184042) | Marine viral communities from the Pacific Ocean - LP-32 (SPAdes) (version 2) | ecosystem: Environmental > Aquatic > Marine > Oceanic | place: Pacific Ocean | collected 2009-08-23
TATAATCATTGGTCGAAGTGCCAATTGACACTGTGTTTCGAAAATTTTGCCCAGGTAGCATTTGAATATCAAAGAGATAATATCTTACAAAAGTACCAGTATCTGCAGACACAGCTCTTATTCTACAAGTACCAATTGTAGATCCAGTGTGGCCACCGGCGTTTCTTAGGTTAAACTTTTCGAATGTATTGATTCCCGGCAAACCTTTTGTATTAGTTGACCCCATTGTCGCATCAACTAAAACATAATTGCCATACCCGGCAGCTGTCGCTTCGTTTTGTATTTCATTTGTTGTTGACGGCTTAGCTATTCGAATTACAGTAGGTGCATATTTAGCAGCTCGATATCCTTCAATAACTGCAATACCATCACTTACATTTACGAGAAGATTATCTTTATCTGAATCTGCAGCAATATCAACTTTAAATCTTTTAACTAAATAGTTACCAGAGTTTTCTTTAATCCTTGTAGCAACTACATCTCCTATAATATTATATGTGTTATTTTCATCTGTGCTTCTATAAACAACACCATCTTGAATATTTAAGATTGGCATAAAGTTAAGACTAGCATCAGCAGTAGATTCAGTTGTTAGTGTAAGTTTAATCTGATAACGGTCAGCACCCGGTGCAGAAACGTTTGGAGTGGCACCTTGATTATCATATAATCCATCGTCATCATCTACATCGATAACTTTTTCATTAATAGTAAAACCAATAGTGTCTGTAGGAGTATCAGTATATTTTGAAATAATAGCAGATTGAGGCTCGACAAATACAAAGAAACCTTGGACATAATAAATACCTTGACCAAGTGAAAGCCGAGTTCCGCGGCCGACTGCAGGATTTACAGTCGTATTTGTAATTTGCACTGTGAGAACAGCAGAGCCGTTTGTAATTACTTCGCCCGGAGTAAATCTTACTGTAGTAGTACCAGATTGTGCTAGTGGTGCATTCGTGTATGCAAAATAAACAGTGGCTGGATCTGTGCCAGAGGCTTGAACGCCTTCAATTGCTCGAGCTGTAACACCTGATGTCTGGCCAGTAAATGTTGTTCCATTAATATCTGCAGGGTTTGTTGACAGAGCATTTGATGTAGGATCTAATTTTACAAATTCATAAGCATTATTAAGAATCTGTTCTGCCGGTTTTACTACTGAACCTTCTTTAAAAGTATGTGAACCTAGTCTTTCAATCTGCTTTTGCAAAATTGTTTGCATCTGTGTAAGTTCACGTGCTTGTAGTGTTCTACCACTGTTAAATAGCAAGCGATAATAGCCATCACTATCGGCAAAGTCATCTTTATACTTAGATGGGAATATAGTACTACTGAGGGTGATTGCCATTTTTTATACCTTTAGAATTGAATAATAACTTTAACGTCTTCGTTCTGAGCAGCTGCTCTTACTACTGGTGATCTATTATCGATAAACAGAATTGCTCCACTTTCAGGATCAACTTCAGGTAAAGTTGCTGCGGAATCGATTACACCTTCACCAGCACCATCAACTTCTTCTACTGTTTCACCGTGTATAAATGTGCCAAATCCAGTTGCAGCTGTTTGGTGATAAAATAATCGGTTTGAATCAATATTATCTATATAAGCTTTTGCTGTAGAAGTAGCACCTTCAATTGTTTTATCTTTAGTGAAAGATGTGACAGTGGATGAAAGAGACATATTATAAAGTGCATTTCCGGTTGTATCATTAAATATTAAACCGGTTACTGTAAGAGGATCTCTTATCAATCCTACTTGTCTAAAATCTTGATCGGTAATAAAATCACTGTCAGTTCCTAAGAGTGGTGCGTGGAACATGATAGAAGTCGACTTAAGATCTTCTCTTGAATCTCTACCAATACCAGAGTCCGGACCAAGCACTGCTCGAGCAGTTGCATTTAGTGTAGGTGATCCACCACCAGTAATTACTACATTAGCACTTGTATAACCAGATCCTTGAACTTGTGCAGAAGCACCTGAGTCTCGCATGCGCAGTCTTACAAGTTGGCCAGTTGACGAATCAATAGCCGCATCGACAAGAGCACCAGTTCCAGTACCAGTGATAGTTACTGTAGGATTCGTTGTATAACCTGCTCCACCGCCAGTAATAATACATGATAGAACTTCTCCAGCAACAGCTGCGTTTTGAATTTCTAGTTGTTTTAATTGAATGCCAGTAGAGTTGGAATCAGTATTACCTTGTTTTTGAACCGGCATAAAATTAGAAGACATAAAGTCATTACCGCGTTCTGCAGATACAGTAAAGATAAACTTCCAAACATAGCCATCGGCTGTTCTAAATGAATCATTGTTTGATCCAGTTGGTTCAACTGATGACGGTTGTGCAACACCAAGAATATTACGTCCAGTTTCAAGACAAACATAAACCTGATTATTTTCTGTCATGACATAATACGGATTAGTTGGATAGCCACCTTGTTGATCATCATACTGAGAGAAAATTGAACCAGAAGACCAGTTATTACGAGGAACAACCAGTGAAGTACCTGTTACTTTCTTTACCGACTGTAGTCCATCTCGGAAACCACTTATCTCTGTAGGTGTATTTACCGGTGTCGGTACAAGATCATTTGAATCCCAAATTTCTGATCTACCTACACCAATATAATACTTTTTCGAATCACTCGTAAATTGCTCAAAAAAGTCTGAGGCAATTTGTCGTTTAAGGGCATCTGTTACAACTGCTGGCATTTTCTAATCCTTATGTACTAATCTCTGCACCAAGTGCAATACGTCTAAAATATCCTGGGCCGGCGGCACTATCACCATTACTATCATAAACAGCTAAGCATTGTGCACCGGAGTTTCCGTTGGTGCAGAATATCAAAGTACCATGAGGTGGAGTATTAGGAGCCGAAGCTACTGTATAGTTTCTTAGATTAACTACATCCACTCTTGTTTGAGCATAAGATGAGTCAATCATTTGTATAATATCAGATGAATCAAGCTGCGATGAATCTGCAATTGATAACACCATTGCTGAGTCTAAAATATTAACTACTGAATTCACGTAATTTGAATCAATAAAGCCTTTGACATATGCACTATCAGTAAATGCTTTTACATAACTACTATCTATGATATCAGTTACTTCATTAGAATCAAATGTAGATGTCACTTGTCTAAATTGAATATATGCACTGTCAATAAGTGTAAGCGCAACTGCAGAGTCAATTGAATTATTATTGATTAGTGTGATAGTTGATGCTGAGTCAAATGCTGTACCTGTAATAAATGATACATATGCACTATCGATAATCTGTGTAATCCTAGACACAGTTGCTAATGTACCTGAGCTATCTGGTAAAAGGATAGTTCTATCTGCTGTAGGATTAGAAGCTAAAAGTAATGTTTCATTAGAATCTGCAGTAGATCCTTCAAATCGAATACCGCCACTATCAAACGACAATCCACTTCCACCAATACCGGCAGAAGCTTTTAGAACACTAATATCTCCGTATACTTCGGAGAAGTTATTATTAATCTTGTTGCCAGCGGTTCGAAGGTCATCTCCGGTTCCATCGTTACCGGTTGCTCCTACATTAACATTTTGTTGTGCCATTTTATATCCTACAATCTAATTAGTGTTATTTATAATGATTTCTAGACAGTACTGGTTGAACCATATGAATAAGTTTGGAATTGTTGTTGATCAAATGTTTTGAGTGTATGATCAAATCTAATTGCAGCTCCACCTGAATCTGCATCATCCATAGTTAGTTCGTAGCCCATCCATTCACCCATATTGCTATAGAACGATGCAATACTATCCATTGTAAATGCTGAGTACTGAGACATTTTAACATAAGGATTAATTCTTTCTGATGCGCTATCTGCATCTCCATCGTCAGGTATTAGTATTGAAGCACTAGCAAATGGTATACCGTATTCAACTGATGCATTTCCATACACTTTTGTGGTATTAGCAAAGGGATCGAATATAGATTCAGCTGTAGTGATTTTTACACTACCGATACCTTCCAGCACCGTTTCAGCTGCAAGGTGAAAACCTGCTGGATGGACAAAGCTACGATACATAGTTTCCCATGTAACTAGAGAAATAGGTGATCGAATTAATACTGAAAAGATTTGATGGATCTTACCATCTTGTAAAAGATTATCAGCTTCAGCACCAATATGTCCTTGTTGAGATGTATCTCCAACTCGCATCAATCTATCTTTAGGATATGTAATTTCTACGTTTTCGTTAAAGAACGCTCGAAAAAATCCTTCGGCTGAATATAAAGAACCTTTGACTCGAAAGAAATTACCGAAGTTGATTAATGCTTCTCTTGGATATAAGAATTGACCTGAAGAAATACCAAGTGCAATTTCATCAAACACAAAATCTAAATTTTTAAGAGTAGCATCCTGTACATCTCGTATTGTAAGGAGTTCATTGATGGCACCTCCAAAGTTATCGTCTGAATCTAAAAACTCATAGTATCCTTCTAAGAAAGATACAAGAGAAGGATAGCTTTCTGCAAAATGTTCTGGTAATAATTGCTTTACTAAACTTGTTTTAAAGTTCGGTGCAAGTCTAAAATAATCTTTTTGTGTTTCGAATGACATGTTACGCAGTTACTTCTAACGATGTGGTTTGACGATCAACAGTTGCAGTCGCCGAAGACTTAGCTGTATCCAATCTCAGTATATAATTTCTTAGTGGCTTAATAAAAGAATCTTGCTCAGGCACTACAGAGAATATAAGATAAGAATGACCGGTTGTGATCTGCGAAGGTTCAAATGCGTTTACTGCAACTGTACCTGCAGCTGCATTGTATTCACCAACATTATCAAGTAATACATTTCCATTTAAGTCTTGAATCTGTAATACTGTTGAATTCAATCGATTTTTAATAGTTGCTACTACACCTTTAAACTCGAATGAAGACGTAGTAACTCGATGTAATACATCATCAGGCAAAGCGATCTTAATTGGATAATTCAGTGTGAATGTATTAAGAGCATTAATAGTAATTTCTTGTCGTAATGAAGGTCTAACTGCAATCGATGAACTCAAAATAGAAGTATCAAGTGCATCGATCTCTGTAGCTAAATTAGATTTACGGAAGACTGCATCAAAGTTTTCAATGTTATTTGCGAAATATGTCTGCACGAATTGATAAATGTTTGTTTCCATTGCACCAAGAGTTTTACCAGTAAGTGCCGGATCGAATTGAAATGCTACGTTAACTTCCATAAAGACATCAACAGGATCTGTAAATTTAGTTGTCATTGACATAACAGAAAGATTGTTAGTAAAGTTTCCAACAATGCCATCTTTTACAGTTTGCTTTACTATATCTGATGTTCCTGTTTCGAAGTTAAGTGAGATATAGATTGCACCATAATCAAGAGGAACGTTCTGATCTCCAGACCAGACAGCAGTATTTTTTACTTGCGGAAAGTTTGCTTCGATCATACCTTTATAATCAAGAGCTGTAACGAGTCTTTTTTGTGCGGCAAAGGCAATAGGAGCTAATTGACGAACAGATTCAATAGTTTGCTTAGCTGCACCACCAGTTGATTCAGTTACTGTTACGGTGCTAAGCGGATATGCAATACTATTAATTGTTATTGTAGAAGATGGTGTAAACACTGTGCCATTATTAGCGGCAACAGCTTTATTAGACAAATATGTCACCACAACTTTTTCACCGGGTTCTGGCGATTTACCGAATGATATGCCGTCACCAAAGTTTAACTCATAGAATCCATTAGGAGATTCATATATTGAGAAGTGTGTGGTATTTGCATTTACATTAATTGCTTGTGATAGAGGTGTATATGTTACAAATGTACTGGAGGATGCTGTTTCAAATACTTCGACCACAGCGGTTGTTGTGTCCATTGTAGTATCGGGTATTACGTAAACTTGTCTTTCATCTTTTTCACCAACAAGAAATGTCTTTATTTTTTCCACACCTTCGAAAATAGATATGTTAGATGTACCATCGGATGCTTTAAATTCATATGTACCAGTTCCGTTATCTTGTGCATAGAAAGTTTCTCTTGTTCTGAATGTAAAAGTTACTCCGTCAATTGAGGAAGTAAACGTTGTACCTTTTGCCAGTGCAATCTGTGCTGGTCGACCAGATACACCAGTTAGATTCAAAGATAAGTTAACGATTGCCTTTGCTGCAGTCGATGAAGATACCTCATACCCTAGTGTTTGAGCGTGAGATACAACAGAGCTTCTTAATTGTGCAGTTGTAAGGAATGCTTCATTCAAAGAGTAGTTAGCGGTAAGACCATTCACATGTGTATTGTACGCTAGCACATCAAGGATATTAGATAAACCTGAGGCTTCAAAGTCATAATCATTAAACTCGGTTTTCTTTTGAAAATGAGATTTAAGCTTTTGCTTAATGTTAGTAAAATCTAAGTCAGTTGATTTAATAGTACTTGCCATGTTATCTTAACCTTGCTAATGGAAACTCGAGTTGTACAACCTCGTTTGTTGCAACTACTTGGAATTGAACGGTAACTCTTACTTCATTGGTAGAAGACTTAAGCGTTAAATTAACATCTATTATTTCAGCCCTAGGTTCATGTGCTTTCACTGTTTCAATTATGCGATATGATACTTCGTTAACATCAATTTCTGTATCATTTTCAAATATAAAGTCTGATAGATTACCACCGAATGTAGTGTCAAATGGTTTTTCCATTTGATTTGTCATGAGTAAATTCTTTACTGCCTGTTTAACAGCCGCCGCATTTGTTTTCTTAAATACATCACCAGCCGGCTTATTCGCAAATGTCAAGTCGATATCTGTATATGAAGCTTTACGTGCTCCAATCAGACTCTTGATATTGGCGTTACCGTCTTCAATTGAAAAGGCTTTTGCTGGCATATTAAATCTCCGTAACCCTATTTATATCAAAACTCATCGGCATTCAATCAGTTCGTTTGTGCTTTGTACCACATTATTAAACCGTGTTTCAATCTCATTTTTATATGTTGCATTATAACTAGATCCTTCAAACTCAGGCATTACTAGAATAATCTGTGAATTCAAAAAACCATTCGGATCATAAGTATCATAGTCGAGTATCATTTTTTCAAACTTTAAACTATCTTTCCACCACGTAGCTAGATCAAACAGCTTCTCGTGTGCACTCGTACCGTTCAGGTTGTATAGTTCATAAACAACAGCATGACCTTTTGACTTAAGATCGTTGATACCTCCGGCTGTAACAGTTTCTCCACTTGATGGAACATATATTCCTTCTGCAATAATCAAACGAAAATCTTCAAATAAATCATTATCATCCATAAATTCTCTTAATAATATCGCATGAGGTACAAGTTGTTGTGCAATTAATTGTCTTTGTACACTAGTAGTTGCATGATCAAAGTTAGTTCTGTCTCCATAGCTACCAAGAAACTTAGAAACTCTGACACCTTTTTGTAGCTCAAACCTTGCATCAATATCAAATAGCCGTGGATCATATTGAGGATCCACATACAATGTCTCTGTTATATTCGGCACTTTACCTTTGAATCTTTTAGCTTCTGCACCTACACTCTTACCAATAACCTGTTTGCCTCTCACATACCGAGGAGTGGCGTCGTTTTTTACGATACGTTTTACTTCTGCCGGTGTTCCATTACCATACTCTGTTGATAGTGAACCTTCTGAGATAACTGTACCAATAAAGGTTTCATTGATTTGATTTGCTACATCTCTTAACTTCGATCTAATCTCAGATAAGTCAAGTGTTCTTTCCGACACGCCTGCATAGTCTGCAACTCGATTAATCATATTAAACAGTGTATTCCCAGGATCAAGGTTAATCTTCTTGGCCGCCATCTCACCTTCATGAATCAATGAATTCATAATCGTATTAGTAGGTAATACAGTGGCCTTTGTATCAACTGCTCTTGCGGTACCAGTTACTTTCGTACCGGCCGAACCGCCCGGGCCTAGTGGCGCAGAACCGGCTTTACCTGCTTCGGTAGCGTTATCGGCGTTACCAGTCAATGAACCAACAAACTCTTTACAGGTTGTTACTTCAGTAATGATTGCTGTATTGGTTGAGATAGTGTCTGTTGCAACAATCGAATGGCCAGTATACATGTTATAGTTATACATGATAATGTTCTCACCACCCATCGTGCCTGAGTCCCCTGCAACAAGAAGACTTTTTGCATCAATATTAATACTCGGAGAAGTAAGGATTGCTTCAGTCTGCGATGTAGTCCTTAATATACCCTTTGTATTGTAATCAACCGCTCCACCTACAATATGTGTTTCGTTTGACTTAATCATAGTATCAAGGCTACCGTGGATAAACTCTGTCTTATTACCGGTAATCTGTTGTGATACATTCTTATTAACAAAGGATTGGAAGTTTTTATTAATGTCTTGGCGGTATGCGCCTTTAATGTCTTCGACATGATCAGCACCGACTTCGACGTTGAAGTCACCACCAACTTTTAGATCAAAGTCACCATCGACGTTTAACTTCAGGTTACCGTGATATGATATTTCACCATCACCTTCAATAATAACCTTCTCGTCGCCGGCACTAATACGTATCATATTCCTTGTTGTATTAATAATGATACTACCGTCTGGCATCATGTCAATACCAGTACCGGATGAATGCTTAATAAGAATACGATTACGACCCGGTGTGTCGTCAAATTCTGTTACATGGCCGGATGTATATTCTCTTACTTGGTTCTTAGTATATTCGGATGCAGCAAAATCCTCTATCTCGAGATCTATATTTCGATCACCACCACCAATTAATAGTTTGTTTTCATCGATACCACGTGCTGCACGGTTTGTTGTCTGTACACCAGAATATTGCCTACGAGGATACGGACCAGTAGGATCAAAGAATCCATCTTGTTGAATGCCTTGAGTCTCAGCGAGAGCTCCAACTTTAGCTTTTAGTTGTTCGTCAGTAGGTGTTGGCATTAATCGCCTCCTCCAAATCCATCTTCTACTGCAGCGATATTTGCTTCGGCTGATGCAGCAAGGTTTACTTGATATTGCCGAGTTGCTTCATCATACAAATTTGCATTCCTAGGCAGTACTATATTGTTTTCAATTGCACCTTTTATTATGCCGAGTTCTTGTAGCTTTACAAAAGCAACATTTGGTTCACTATACTTTGTTGCAAAATCATGCCTTGATTCCGGAAAGTATGCAAATGATATTGCTTCTGTTATTGATTCAAACTGTTGAGATACATTAAACTCTGTCCTTGTTGCAGTATATTTATTTCGTTCGTAATCATAGGATAAACGAGATATACGGAATGATAAATCAATACGATCAGCTGCTGCTCCGACTGTTGTTTCTTTTTCTGTATTTCTTTTTGGTATGTATGTCTTACCAATTTTAGCACCAAGAGATCTCATATAGTCAGGAACGTTGAATCCCGGACCAGAATGAGGACCAAAGATCTCATCCCAACCAAGAGCTCTACCACCCGGCTTTACATGTAAGAACGCAGAGGCAATCATCTTAAACGACTTATACTGCTCTTCATTAATTGACTGAGGGCTATAAGTAGTACCTGACTTCTCACTAGCTGGAAGAGAATGTCCTGCATCAAAGATAACATTTACACCAAATTTTAACAAGTTGTTTGCTACCTTCTGAAGCTCTGCTGTCTGATCGCCTAATGGATATACACCAAACTCTTCAAGTGGCAACATTCGAGTTACAGTACCGTCCTTTTCAATAAAGAAGTGGCCGGGACTTGCTTTCTTTTGTTCTGATAATGTCTTCGCTTCTGGTATAGCGTCATAAAATGCTTTCATAATATCATTAAATTGTTTAGGCAGTACTGATCGATCGGCAGCGGAACCTGTCCACTCAACCGTGAGAGTATGGAATAGTCGTCTAACAGATTTCATATCGAGTACTAATTCTTCTAGACTATGCACTTTATTATAGAGAAACTTAGGAGATGCAACTCCTGATGTAACTGCACCAACTTCTTGAACTGGTGTAGTAGGCTTTGTGTTCATGAGTGGGCCATCTTCTAGTACTTCTGATAGTTGAGTGAATCCACCTTTATTAACAATATCAGGTATATCAATACCAGTTGTCTGATCAACACCGCCAGCAGCACCGGGAATATTAACTCCGAGTTCTTTGAATGTAGGTATACCTTGAGCCGAAGCTGCAACGTTACCCATCATATTGGCCTTATCAACTCCAATTGCTCCAAATTTGTTTTCTTCGATAACATCTGTAATTGCTCCGAAGCCTGCTCCACCAGCGGTACCAGTGTTTGCCTTGAATCTTGCTAGCAAGTTATCAACTGTACCACTACTTTGTGCCATAGGATCTCCGACTTTAATACCAAGGCCGGGATCATCGATTTTACTCTTAAACGAACCGAATGGATTATCTAATGAGAGCATTTGTTTCTTAGCTACAGCTTTTACTTCAGTGACAGCTTCTGTACTATGATTAGGTTCTACTACTGCAGTCAAAGCATCAGCATCAATTTTACTTACTAAAGCAGACACGGCCATAGGATCTAAACCTATTTCTCTAAATTTCTCTTGTGCAACTGGATCATTTGCTGCGCTATTAGCCTGATTCACCGCATCTTTAATCAGCGCCGGTGATAAAGCTTTAGCTTCAGTTAATGCTTTCTCAATACCTTTTGGACTACCATCAGCTATGATTTGATCTACTACTACATCAGATCGAGTGGATCGAGCTGTAAGAGTATCAATTGCACTCTTTTGAGTCGGCACCGATACAGTTGTAATCTTTGGTACTGATGCACCCATCTGAGATGGTGTTGGATCTTTCTTCTTACCTCGAGGTTTTGCTGATTCTGCTAGTGACATAAAGCCAGAAACAGTCTGACCAAAAGTAGCTGAACCTGCAGCCAATTCACCAAAAAGTTTAAGAGCCTGTCTTTCACGAGCTTTTGCTGCAGCTTTTTCTGCAGCAGATAGTTCTCTGATTTCTTTTTGTTTATTCTTAAGAGGAACACGTTTTACTGGCTTTAGCTGGTTATCTCTAACCGGATTTCCATTTTTATCTAGTACAATAGACATTATGTACAAAGCCTCCTAAATATTTCTTCTGCAGCTTCCACTCTTTCTTTTTGTTTTTTAATATGCGGATTCTCAAATCGTGATTCAAATATAAAGGTAGCCTCCTCGATTGTTTTAGCTTTCTTTAACTCGGCGTACTTATAATATGTTTTGTGATCATTTAATTCTTTAATTGTAAAAAGCAATTGCGCATATAAACTAGTCCATGATAAATTACGTTGACCTGAAAATTGAACTAAATTTTGGTATCGATACTTTGCCTCAGATGATGAGTTCCATTGTGCTATACCAAAAGATCTTTCAGGCGGTGCAGACTGAGCAATAGTATTAAGATCTCCGTTGTTCATCGCTGCTCCTGATTCGATAAAGAAATTTCCTATAATACCGCATGCAACGTGTGGTTCGAATCCTCCACCTTCTTTTGTAAGAAAGAAGTTAAATGCTTTTTCGATATTGTCAGCGCCGACAAGATATCTATTATCAACATCTGTGTTATCCACGATAGGACCAATCCCTGGTGGATAGTGTACTCTTTCATCATGCTGTGTTTGATCTGGTACTGTTGCTTCAGTGTCTAAATTTTGTGTGCTTATACCTCTTTCATATTTTGGTACAGATCCAAGTACTAGTGGTAACTGAGAATCCATACCATCCATAAAGACACCATAGACTTGAGCTTGTACTTTAATACCAATATTAGTACCAATACCAGATGATCCACCTTCTGTTACCGGTATTACAACTTGAGCCCACGGCAAATCGCCTTCTTCGATATCAGCTGTATTATGAGTATGCATACCAAAGATTCTTACTTTAAGTCTACCGAGTTCTAGAGGGTCATTGATATTAACAACTGTTCCCATAAACCATCGAGTATTGTCACCGTAATACTTCATGAAAGCATCCCCATTATTCCGTCTTCATTATAAGAAGATATTTTAACGCACTGCAGTGATAGCATATATTTTTCTGCGGCAAGGGTATGCTTAGCGGCATATATTATATAGTCACCGGATTTCTTTGTATCTACTTTTACTTCTTCATTACTCGGTCTATTCGCTAAGAATAAAACACGTATTGTATTACCGATCGTTCTATGGTATTCTCCAGAAATAAATCCTCGGCCATCAACTACAATTGTGATCGGTGTTTTTGTAGTAAAGCTTTTAAGTGCTCTTCCTATAATTCTTTTATTATAATCTGAGGCATCGTTTTCTTGATCAATAGATTTAAATCGATTACTTCCATCTTCATAGGCACCGGATGTACTAAATTGTGATATGTGTTCTGATTCATAAGTCTGCAATGGCCGACCATCTATTTGAAAGTCACTTGCAAATGTAGGTCTCTCATAATCTTTTACTTGCAATTGTGCAATTGCATCAGTGTGCACATTAAATGAATGTGTTTTATATCTACCTGTTAAGCTATCATAGAAAGAATATTTGGCTCCGACTACGCCTTCTCGTATTCTACTATACATATCGTCATTATTTTCTAGTGCATATGATTTTATCGGAATCATCTTACTTCCATTTGAGATCTCTGTAAAATCTTGAGCAGCACCGTGTAGAAACGGCATTTTTGGATTGATAGGTGGCTGTGAAAGCATAGCATTTAAATCAGTATAAAATAACTTATCTGACTGAAATGTAGAAAACATATATGTAGGTAGTCCATCAATAGTTGTAAGACGTGATTTGATCCAGTTGAGCGCTCTCAAAGGTGAGAGGTTAGGAATAATCATTTTCATTTTATCTTGAAAAGTACCAGCTGACGTGAATTCACTAATACTTCTGCCAAGATACTCTTCAGCAATTGCTGACATGATACTAATAGGACTACCCTTATATGCACGATTTACGTTTATTAAATTAGATTGATATTCAGACATTTCAACTAAGTTTAAAAAGATAACATCTGATGTTTCATTAATTTTCTTTGCAGAAATAATTTTTTGTACTATAAAATCTTTTGTAATTGACTTAGGTAGATTAGGATTTTCAGATTGTCCTAATAATATAGTAACTGTTTCTGCACCTTGAAAATCAAGTCTATCAAACATACGAAAAGAATCAGTAATAGCTATTTTGCCAGTAAGATAGTTATTCTCTAGGTTCTCAAAGATTTCAATATCAGTAACACTCCCCATAATTTCTAAACCACCACGGTCTAAAAATCTAGAAGAATTGATAATTACACTTTCAAGGGCAAACCCTTTTACTGCTTCGGTATTACTTGACATTATGAATTAATAGCCTGTTTAAAGAGTGAAACAACCTGATTGATAAGATCTGGCTTTACTACTTTAATTTGTTTAAGATTATCGTTATCTTTTATGTATCTATCTAAATGTGTAACCTCTGTTAATAGAGCTCCGGGTCCAACAGCAGGATCAATATCTACTATTTCACCACTAGCATTTTCATAGTGATGTGCAGATAAATGCTCTAGTGATGCACCTGTTGTAACAATAGTTTTTGTGGTAACCGCACTCGACACGTTACTTATCGCTTCGCCTATCGAGAATGCTGATTGTGCTGCTACAGTAACTTGGCCAATATCTAAATTTCTACGAAGTACTGTTCCTCTTGAGCTAGTGTTTGCTCCAATAACAGTTTCTCCAACCTTATGTGTATTTGTAAGTGAGTCTCTAGTTGTATAAGTAAAGTGAGGAAAGTCTGTTTTTGCTCTTTTGTTTATTTCTTCATTTGTGACTGGCCAACCTTGTTTTCTTAAGTGCTCATTCAAGAGAAAGAATGTCCAGTGATATATAGGTGAGCCATAAAGATCGTATGAACATTGATCTGGTCTATTGCCTTCCTGTACATCATAAAATGTATGGAACGCAATATTATCAGATATTCTATCTAAGATATCTGAATATGCTGATATATCTTGAACTAACTCAGTAGATATTTTACCAGTGCCTTGTGCTTCTTGATCGCCAAAGACGTAGAAAACACGAGGAAATTTATTAAAATATTGCATTAGTAACCACCTTGAATATCTTGTTTGCTCAGTGCTCTGTATTCTTGGAATACTAAAGTAAGATCAATTTCTGTAGGATGTCCATCATCATGGAATGTCATTGAAGTTGCGTTGTATCCAGCCTGTGCACTTCTTAAATAACAGTACTGCAATGCCGGCACTTTCATATTCGCTCCGACCATAGAAAATTCAATCTTAAATAAGTTAGGAAACTTATAACCAGCTGGAACTCCGGCACCAATGTTAATTGTTTCAGGATACATTTCAGATCTAAACACTCTAATAATAGATTCAATCTGATTTGCCTCTTGAGCTGACGTGGCAATTAACTTAAATGTAAATGAGAATTGGCGAATGTTTGGTTTGTCAAAAAGTAATCGAGTACCGGGATTGATTCCAGTTTGAGTTGCTGTAGTGATTGCTGCACGTATACCTTCCTTTGGAATAAATTGTGTTGCACGTGCACCAGCAACTTGTGCTGCCTCACTTGACAGTGTACCTTTTGCTAAATTAAATATAGACTCAACACCTTCACTAATACCCTTACCAACGGCGCTTAATAGAGACTTACCATTATTTAATGCAGCCATACCAGCAAGACCAGCCGGTCCAAGATCTACTTGGTTGTAGTTTACATCATCATTGAATGTTAAAGACTGTGGAAAATATAACTCAATAGTTGGTATACCAGCGGCTGGCTTTGCTTGTATATTTGTAGTGTCTGGTATGTTTGCGCCTTTTATGGCATCATTTTTTGCTTCTTGCTCTTTTTCCATTTGCTGACGAGCTTTATCACCTGCAGCATCTTTTGTAAAATTTCTGTTTGGAGGACCACCGACAGTTGCAGTTCGCCCTACACTGCCACTCATTTGAACACCACTTAATTCATCTGGCAAATTCATTCTTTCTTCTTGCTCTTTTTCTTGTTGTTCTTCTCTTCCTTCTTTAAGAGTCATAGCTTTATCACTACCCCAACCGAGTAGTGGTACATCCCAAACTTCTGCAATCGCTTTAGGATCGATCGTATATGCATTTGCTGTATACGCAGTAAACCTTATTTTTGCTGGATGATTTGCTTCGTTATGAAGTGGGTATTTTAATTTAAGATTTCCTTTACGGTTTAAGAATCCACCTTGAGCAAATAATGCTTTAATAGCTTTTTTGCCTACTCCACCTAAGTCAATATTTTCACTAACTTTTCTAGCTTCGGTAGTAGTTCCACTAGTTGAAGTATCTCTTGGTGTACCTTGTCGTGTACCTGGGCCGTCTTGTCTGCCCATGCCGCGCTTCGGTGGCTTAGTAATGTAACTTGGATCTTCCATATGAATGTCCTATAAATAAAAATATCTTGATCTATTTATAACGAAAAATGGCGTATTCTGGTAAGTATAAACCCAACATAAAAAAGTATAGTGGTGATCCTGATAAAGTAACTTATCGTTCTCATTGGGAAAAGCTGTGCTTTATGTGGTGCGATAGCAATCCTTCTGTAAAATCATGGAGCTCAGAAGAAACTGTTGTACCCTATTTCTGGGATATAGACAAGAAGATGCACCGATACTTTGTAGATTTAAAGATAACATTCACAGATGGCAAAACAATCTTAGTTGAAATTAAACCAGACAAAGAAACAAAGGTTCCTAAGAATCCTAATAAGAGTAAAAGATATATAGGTGAAGCAATGACCTATGTAAAGAATATGAATAAGTGGGAAGCTGCTAATAGCTTTGCAAAGGATAGAGGATGGACATTTCAGATCTGGACAGAGAATACTTTAAAGTCTATGGGGATAATGAAAGACCAACCAGGGAAACTTAAACCACTAAAACCACTTAAACCATATCGTAAAAAGTCTAAGAAAAAGATATAAATACAGGTATGAGTAATCTATTTGCAAAACTTGGCTACGAAGCTTTTAGAGCCGGTATCAATCCTAGAACTAAAGAGGCGCAGGATTGGTTCAGGCGTAAAGCACAACAAATGCGTAGAGTGAATCGGAAAGAGTTAATGAACTCCGAGGAAGTAAAGCTAGTAAATAGACAACAACCTTTGATTGGATCTATGAATATGTTTTTCTATGATCCAAAAACAAAGGACACTTTGCCCTTCTACGATCGATTTCCTTTGGCTATCATCGTAGGACCCGCAGAGAAAGGTTTCTATGGTTTAAACCTACATTACTTACCTCCTTTATTGAGAGCTAAATTCCTTGACGCATTACTAGATATAACTAACAATAATAAGTATGATGAAACTACACGGTTTCAATTAACATATAAAACGTTAATGGCTTCATCTAGAATGAAATTCTTTAAACCATGTTTTAAGCACTACTTAACTCAGCACGTTAAATCTAGACTTGCGCGTGTACCCGCACCTGAGTGGGAGATCGCAACATTCTTACCAACTGCAAGCTGGGAAAAGTCTGGTGCTGCTAATGTGTATAAGCAATCAAGGAAAGCAATATGAGTAATATAGACCAACTTAAATCTCTTGCTTCGTCCAAGCTTGGATTCGCTCGAGCAAACCAATTCTTAGTTGAATTACCTTCGTCATTTAGTTCAGGTGGTTTTCTTGGAGCACTCACTACTCTCTTTACAAGTGGTAACATGGGTGGTGGTAATCTAAATCTATTGTGCGCATCTGCTACCTTACCCGGAAAACAACTATTAACTCTTGATCGTAGAACAGGCATGCAATTTGAAAAGGTTGCTTATGGTTATGCTGTTGACGATGTATCACTATCATTTGTAGCTCTTAATGATTATGGTACTCGTAAATATTTCGATGCATGGCGAGAAAGAGTATTAGACGAAACAGGTCAAACCGTAGGATATAAAAGAGACTATGCTAAGCCTGTTAAAATACATCAATTAAGAAAACCAATTAAAAGTCTTGGAACAAGCATTGGACCTATAAACATTAATGTAGGTCTTGGTGGTGGTGCAGTATATTCAGTAGAACTTATTGATGCATTTCCTACTACAATTGGCCAAGTAGAATTAACAAATGAACTAGATGGATTGGTACAAATTAATGTACAGTTGTCATACACTAACTGGCAAAGAGCGAGTGGTGGACAACAGTGGATTCAGGCTTCTGCCGGGCTTGGATCTCTTTCGCAATTTTTTGGTTAGGAGTAAATTATAAATGGCATTACCACGATTGAATGAAAATTCACAGTATGAATTAACTATACCGTCTAAAAAAGAAGTAGTACAATATAGACCATTTCTTGTAAAAGAACAAAAAGTATTATTGATTGCATATGAATCACAAGACCGTAAACAAATATTAACTGCAATGCTCAATACAATTGAGTCATGTTTGAAAGAACCACTTAACGTAAAAGCGTTATCAACATTTGATGTTGACTATATGTTTACACAGATTAGAGCAAAGTCAGTAGGTGAAACATCCGACATATTGATTGGTTGTACAGAATGTGAAACACAAAATGAAGTAAAAGTTAATTTAGAAGAAATTAAGATTAATGTAGGAGAAACTAATAATCTTATAAAGCTTACAGATAAAATAAGTGTAAGAATGAGATTTCCTAACTATGATTATTTTATATCAAATGATGTGCTTATGGGTGAGTCTACACAGTCAGAGCAATTGATGGCTCTTGTTGTATCATGCTTGGATGCAGTTGAAACTGAAGACGAACGTATCAGTATGCAAGATGAAACTGACGAAGAAATTATGGGTTTCCTTGATTCTCTTACGTCAGATCAGTTTGATCAAATTGCACAGTTTACTTTAGACTTACCAAAGTTAGAACATGAAGTAACATTTAAATGTAAAGACTGTGGTGCAGAAAATAAACGAACATTGCGAGGTATCGACGATTTTTTTTAATTAACCTTTCTCATGATAACTTAGAGAATTTCTATACGACTAATTACCAATTGCTGCAAAACTTTAATTATTCTTTAAGTGACCTAGATAGTATGGTTCCATGGGAAAGGGAGATTTATTTAGCAATGTTAATTAACGAGTTAAAAGAAAAAGAACAGCAGCGCGCTGAACGAGGATAAAATGGCTGAAGCAACACTAGCGGATCTATCACTAGGTATCAAGAAAACAAATGATACTTTAAAAGAAACTCTGTCTGCACAGAAAAAACTCAATGCGCTGATTGTAAAACAAAATAAAACTACATTCGCTGGTGATGATTTAGAAGGCCAAAGAGAAAAAGATAAATCTCAGGCCGAAGCTTCAGCAGTAAGAGAAAGTAAATCTGGAGGTGGCGTATCAGATGAAGGCGGCGGTCTTGGTTTATTAGGTAAATTAGGTGGTGGATTAGCAGCAGCCGGCGGCGCCATGGGTTTGGCTAAGTTGATTGGTGGTAGAGGCATTCGTTCTGCATTACTAGTAGCATTAGCTGATGAAGCTGGTGATGCGGTTGAAGCATACACAGGCTCAGCGGATGCTGGTGATGCAGTTGAAAGAGGCATGGTAGCCGGAGGAATTGCATCTATCTTTGGTGCTAGGTTCGGTATTATTGGTGGTCTTATTGGTGCTTCATTAACTGATGAAAACCAGAAAAAACTAAAAGAACTTGGAGCAGCTTTAACACCTATAAAAGATGACGTAGTTGCAGCACTTGAAGACTTTGGTTTTAAGTTACCTACAGTTGAAGGAGTGATGAGGGGTATTGAAAGTACTGTTGGTGGTGCTATAACTGGACTTACTAATTTAGCTACAGGTGATTATGAAGGATTCAAATCAAGTTTAGTTGATATAGGTTTAACTGCCGGCGGATTAGCTTTAGCGTTAAAACCTAAGGGTACTGTAATGCTTGCATTAAAAGCAATAAAGGCTCCATTTATTGCTGCTTCTGCAGCTTTAAGCAAATTAGCGGGCGGATCAGCAGCTGCAGCTGCCGCGGCCGGAACTGGCCTTAAGCCGGGATCTGTGAATCCAAAAACCAATAGAATTGTAGGTGTAGATGGTAAAGATACAGTTGTAGATAAGAAAGATCCTAGCGCAAAGAAACTGCAAAAGGAAATTACAAAAAAAGCTAAAGCAATGCCTAAGGCTGGTGGAGCAGTAAGTACTCCTAAACCTACCGGTGGCGGAAAAGCAATTGCAGGTAGTCTAGGTAAGTTTGGCAAGTTAGCCTTGCGCGGCGCTAAATTTATTCCTGGCGTTGGATTAATAGCTGCTGGAGCAATGGGATTATATGATGGAGCAAAAGGCTTCAGCGCAGATCCTAATGCAGGTATTGGCGAATCTTTGGGCAACGCAGGATCCAGTATTATAAATGGATTATCTTTTGGGTTACTTGGTTCAAGTCCAGAAGAAATTGCTGCTAATGCGGCAGAAAATTCTGCTGCATCTCCAACACCTACTGCTCTACCTTCTACTAATACTCCAACTGGAGTTGATGGCGGATTGGCCGCAGCTTCTTCTAGTCAGGCTACTATGAGTCGACCGGCTAGGTCTACACCTATTCAAAGTGGTGGAGCAATGGGAGAGTTTGGCGGAGGTAGTACAGTGATCGCACCGACTATTACTAATAACACCGGTCAAAGCACTACAGTAATAACCCCACCGACTCCTTCTGCTAATAATAGCGAGGATCCGGTGAGGGAGTTGTCAGGTATGGGTTTTGTTCTTTAGTCTTCTTGAGCTAACTTAGCAAAGTAAGACATCGTATCATCATCACTAGTAACATTCATTTCTTCTGCCGTGATTGGCTCTGATACTTTATACTCAGGTGCTGGAGCAGGAACATTCATTTGAGATTCCTGTTGCATGGTAGGTGCACCCATGGCTTGAGGTGATTCACCAAGAACACGAGCAAGTTTAGCCTTAAGTTCATCATAAGTCTTATAATGAGAAGGATCAGTGAACTCGTTAATGTTATGTTGTTTACCATAAATCTCTTCAAGCTTTTGATCATCACCACCAAACAATGGTGTGGCAGAAGCAAATTCAGATTTATCATAGTTGCGATAACCTTCAACCTGACGAATTTTTAGTTTAAAGTCTGCACCATCCCAGAAGTCGAATGGGTTAACAGCTTTCTCATCAGCAAATGATGGTTGCATAACATCCATAATCTTATCAAAGATTTTCTTACCAAACTTATAGAGTACTACACGACCTACGTTATGTGGGGATGAAGGATCTTCTACAACCAATGCATTAACTACATAGTGTAGTCTTCGCTTTTGTTTACGTGCAGTTTCTTTATCTTCTTCATGACCTGAATTCCAGAGCCGTGAGTTAAGTTCGCCAACAGGATCGGGTTGACCAATAGATGTAAGGCTGTTTTCGATATACCACTGACCTGTAGGACCTTTGAATCCATGATCCCAGTATCGAACCCATGGTAAGTCTGAACCTTCGGCTGCTGGTAGGAATCTGAGTACAGCATACCCATTCCCTGCTTTATCAACTGTTGGTTTCCATTCACGCTCATCAGCATACGACTTTTTCTCACCGCCGCCGACGGCTTCTGCTGCTTGAACTAATTTGGAGATTTCAACGCGGTTGCGTTTTAGATTTTCGAATGACATTGTATTTCCTTTTTATATTGCAATGTATGATTTATTATAACACAGTATGACTGTAATGTACAACTATTTATATTCAACTTATTCGAATAATGCTGAATCAATTGAATTAATCTTTGGCAAGAAGTTAAGACTCGCGGCCTCAGCTTCAAGCTTTCCTTTTATTATAGGGGATACAAATTTCTTTACATCCTCTGGCTCAATATCGTTCTTTTCGCAGATGTATAGAATAGCATCCATGTAAGTAATCTTTAAATCACCTACTGCTTTTTCTACCATCTTTGAAAATTTAGCTTTATTGAGAAACTGATCTTCTACTGTCATTTATCTAATGCCCTTAGCAAAATTGTATCTGAATTCAATCTACCGTTTGGTATCTTGACCTTTGTAGTTAATTCTTTAAAAGCCTTATCAATTTGAGTTGGACTTTTACTTTGAACTATAGGGATAAACATATCAGGCTTTCTAAGTTTAGTAGATCTACTATTAAGTTTATCAAAGTTCTTTATAGACGTACCTGAGATTTCAAAACCGGCTGCGGCTTGAGTTACATACTCAGTAAGAACCCCATACTTAGTATTGAAAGTGTATAGTCGTACCTGTCCAACTATCTTAATTGGTGGGATAGATACCAACTTAAAGTCATTGTCTTCTTTCTTATATTGAACTCGGGACACTTGCTTGTCGGCAGCCTTAGGACCTTTCACCTTCGTGACCCGAGTTGCTTTAGCTGCAGCTTTTAGTTTATCAAGATCAGATAACATATACTGACAGCATTTTATGCGGCGATTGAGCTCAGGTCTTTTCAAGTGTGCATAGCCTTCCACAGCATCATCACAACGTTTATGGTATGCATCTTCATAATCTAGCAACCATCCCTCAATCACCGGCCTTACAGCGTTAGTAGCACTGTTTGGCAAACCATGTCTTTTAAATTCTTGGTAGACATCCAACTCGGCTTTCTCACCAGCCATCCACTGATCTTCTAGATCAAGGAGATCTTGCATGATGGTATTGCCTATCTTATTTTGTAATCTTTTCATTGGAGAAAGAGTTACAATCTTATCTGAGTCTTTTAGCTTAGCCTGTCTTTCAAAGTAAAGCACTTTCCCCATTTCAGTACATTCAATTAAATGCTTATATAGACCTTCACTATATAATTTAACTTGATCATCTGACGGTAGACCAGCATCAATCCAGAATGCTGTACAGCACTTATGTGTAAAGGCATAGAACTTATATTCAGGACAAGATAGAACATATCGTGCTTGTTCTTTATCCATGTTCTTTTTTACATAAGACTTCATAATATTAATAAGATCTTTACGATCAACATTCATATGAAAGTAATCTAAAGCAACAGCAAATCCCTTATCAATAGGGACTCCGGATAAACCAGTCTTAGCTTTAGCACGAACAGTTTTTTGTTTACGTTTGGTCATCGCCATTATTCTTTACCTCTTTCTTCATGTTCAGCAATAAGATCTTGAACTGCATTTGCTTGAGCAAATACGAGTTTATGTGCAAAAGCATATGGCCCATTCGCATCCAGTCGAATATCTTCTTTAACTGTATGAGCTAGTGTTTGTGCAAGTATTAGTAACTCACCGTACTTATATGCATATGTTTTTTCCATAATAAGATTCTCCTCTTTCTTTATTATAGATCTATTCTACCATACTTTTGAGTAAAAGTAAACAAAATAATGAGCTGACTGCTCACTTTTATTTTATCCTCTACGCATTCTAGCGATTTCATGTGCATCATTACTGTCTTTACGTATAGGAACCATATTGGATTTATGAAGTGTACCAATGCCGGCAAGCTCATCGCCAGTGTAGCGATTTTCATGCCGCTTGCCGGACATTGGCATTATGACGTCGCTCGTTGGTACAGTACTACGCACCGTATAGTCAGGCATAGGTGCCTTGTACTTACGGCCAGCGTTGCGATCATAGCCTAAAGACTTGAGGAGCTTTGCTGTTTTACGTTCTTCTTCAAGGACTGCAGCAGTCTTTTGCCGAGCCTTACGCTTACGTGTACTAATGGTGGTCATACCACGAACCAAGTGCATTGTCATAATTATCTATACTCCACATCTATTGATTTATAATGGCCTTTTCTAGTCATGTCATTGATGCGTTCTTGCAAATACTGACGGATTATCTTCTGAGTTGTATCATACTCGCCGCCAGTAATTGCTTTCATCCTATTGAGCTCGCCTTCAAATACTCGAATAGCCATCATTCTATCACTAGACATATTTTCCATTATTCTATTCTACCACACTTTCATCCGATTGTACACCATTAATTGCATCTACGAGCACTTTTGTTTCAGCAAGCTCATCAGCCTTTTGAGCTTTCACATTAGTATCGAGTTCTTTAAATGCTCGTGTTTCACGAAGCTTTTCAATTAGAACTGCGTTCTGACTAATACGGGTTTTAATGACAGCATTAGCTGAAGCATTCTTATATTCAAGTAGAACATATGCACGATACTGCGTACCATTCTGAACAATTTCTTGTTCTTTTACAGAGTAACCGGCAACATCTGCATCCGCAATCAAGTTACGAGTTACTTGTTCAAAGTTGTTTTGAACGGTAGCATCGAAGTCAGTGGCACCAACTTTAGTCTTGAACAGTTTCATTTGAGAACGAATACGGCTATCAACTCGATCAGCTAAAGTTGTCTTAGCCGACAATACAGCAATATCAACTGCCAATTGCAAATCAGGAGTTACTGCAGTACCGACTGCATAGACTGCATCTTCTTCGGATGGAATAGCAGTATACCACTTTGGCATCTCATCAATCTGATTTTCAACTTGAGCTTTCTTGTACTCAAACAATTCTTTAGACATAGACACATCTGGCGGTGTCTTATCGCATGCTGCAGCCATTGCAACAATAGGTAGTAACATAATCTTTTTCATCTTATAGCTCCTTCAACTTTTCGATGATTGCATCACGGCTGCCACTATCGACAAACCAATTTAGAATATCTGGATATAATATAATGAGTGTCACTCCAGCAACAACACCTAACATAAATCTAATCATAGAACTCCTCCACCGACTAGAACACTTAATACATGACTCAAGGAATCATTCTCTTCGAGTCGAAACAACCAATCACCTAAAGTTTTTGGCTCTGCTTCTTTCTCAACCACGATAATTTTTGGTGGTGGAGAATTGGTACAGTCGTACCGTTGAAATGCGGTGATGGTTTCACCGTTCTTATATTGAACCTGTTGCTCATAAAAGCAATCTTGTGCTTGCGCACTAGTTCCAATCGTTATCCATAGCAACAGTGTCGCGCATCTTATCGCCATAATATTTCTCCGCATATTGAGGTGCATCTTGATAATGGTTGTGGTTGTCATCCATTTTAGCCATAGTTGCATCGAACACATCAGCCTCGTCTTTACGACGTGGAGTTTCAACCTCATCAACATATTTACGAACACGAGCAGCACTAGCAGCTAGTCTTGCACGTCGTGCTTTGATCTTAGCAAATCTTTCTGCAGATTCACGGATAGCAGACATACGCTCATCATAAGTTGAGTCTTTGGTAATAACAATATTAGACATTATAATCGCTCCAAAATTCATTCCAGATTTCATCTACTAATTCACATTTTGCTCCGTCTGAGAAATGTGCAATTAGACTCATATGGCCTGCTTCTTCCATAGACTGAAGCAAATCATGTACATCATCACATTCGCCGATAACAGCATTGGCTTTATCGATGAATGTATCTTCGCAATCCATTACATAACTTGACATACCCATTATGCGTACACCTCAAATCCAAGATTGCTAAGAACCCAATCGTTACCTTTATCAGCAGCGATTGCCAACACGATACCTTCACGAATTGAAGTATCTAAGTTGCTGATAAACATGGCTGCAGTTGGAATATTAGCGCCATTGCTCTCAACAATAAAGTTGTAAGCAACAGTTGCATCGTTAGCATCCTGAGCATACATATCAGCGAGATCCATTTCAATAACTTCTGGATCGATAACATTAGCTTCGAGCTTCTTGATAAGTGCTTTAAGATTTTTCATGATATTTTCCTCTCATCATCATTTTATAGATATATTATACAACATTTTCACGCGTTTGTACATAAAAAAGTGAGCAGAACTTTCCAACGAAAACAATAGGTTATCATTTTTTTTATGATTTGTAGATTTTAAGGAGGTGAGATTCGAAAGACTCGACCTTTTCAATCCTTTGAGGCCACAGAATATATTCTTTTTCTGGGTTCTTTTTGAGATTATTGAGGAGAGGAATGATAGCATTATATAGTTTATCCAATTTTTCTTGAGTAACATTAGCAGTAACGGCTTCGTCGCCGGCAGCTTTCTGTGCATCTTGTACAGCCTGCAATTCTGTTTCATCAACTGCAGTAAAACCAAAATCGAAAAAATCTTCAGACATTACCAAGTCTCCTTTGATTCAAATACACGTTAAAAGTAACCCATGCAACTATAGCCCAAGCTAAGCTGTATAGTATACCTTGACTTAGAATGTATGCAAACACTCCAATCAATAAAAAATCATACCACTTCATTATATCTCCTCTTACTATTTATACTAATAGAAAGGAACCTTCTGCGGTGTTCCTTTCCAAATTTTGCAGAGCTAACAAATAAACGCTAGTTGCTGGACCGCAGTCCTTCTCCTTTGTTAGTGTCACGGTGTTGTGACGGTGAGTCTTTCTAATGAGGGCACTCTATAATTTCCCACCAGCGTCTTAATTTTAAAGTCGTTTACTGGCTTAACCGCGTTATACCGCTCGACTATTGGATTAGTAAGTATGCATCAACTGAGAGAGGAGCGAGACAGGAGCATACTTACTAAACTTTTTACCATACCCACTCAACTTCAATACCGAACTCTCGTTCTTTATCTTGTTTTTGAGTAACATGGTTGAATCCACTATTATTATATGTTTTTAGATTGATAAGTTTTTTGCCAGACTTTTCATATTCCTCTCTAAGTTCTGCAAACTTATCTGTAAGACTTACACCATCACCATTGTACTCATCGAATGGATGTGTTGTAAAATAAGAAAAGACACCTTCAGTATCATAGATTTTAGTAGTGTCTAACATTATGCTGCCTCTGAAGGCTGAGCAAATTCTATGTAGACCATGTTCAGGTCATCCATAGTCTTGCAATCTTGCAAGAGATACCGAGCATACGACTTAGTCGTAACACAACCGATATAGTCGTACAGACTATAGTATTCCATTTGGAACTCGAATTGCTCAGCAGTGAAGATGCCCTGGTCATTCCAGTGCTGGCGGTCTTCAGCCAATAGGCCAATGAATGTACCAGGGTTCTCAGCCATTTCACGGCGAGACTTTTCATTGATACCTTTGATGTGTGTAATGAGATTATTCATAATTTGGACTCCTCTTTTTTTCCATTTTACTAGTATATTATAACATACTTTTACTCATTTGTAAACAATAAAGTGAGCTAGCTGCTCATTTTTTTATCCAGCTCTTCTCGCAATTCTTTAATGCGTTTATAAGATTCTTGCAATTGCCTTTGCAATTCTTTTACATTATTTCTTAGGATGTCTTCTTGTGTTTGTTCCATTTTTCAAGTAATACCTCTTGTAGTTTATATGCTTCTATTTCCCATGGAAGTTTAAGATACTCTTCTCTGTTTGAATAAAAATTAACTTCAGAAAATAATTCTTTACGCACATACTGTTTGACATGAACCATTTCATGAAATATAGTAGTTATAAAGTCATCGCCATTTAATCTTTTATCAACTTCTATTTCATAAACTCTGGTGTCAGTATCAAGACATGTACCTTCATATGCTACAACTTTTTTAATTTTAACATTGACTTCACATTTACGAATTCTTGGCATTAAAGACATCCAAGCAAATTGTACTAAGTCATATGTTAGTTGGCGTTGCTTTCTAGTACCACCTTCTACAAAAACCATAGCTTATTCCTCTTTAATTATAGTTATATTATACCATAGTTAAGAGCAAATGTACATAGTTAATCCCTTAAATCTACAGTTTTTATTTGGCCACTACCTTTGCCAGCATCTACAATCTCTCCACGTTTTTTATAGCTATGAACCTCTACATTAGATGGTACGTCAAACTTCAGTAGACTATGGAAGTGATGCAAGTTTATTTTTGTATCTTTAAAATCTTTAAACATACTATTGAATAGTGGCCGCCAGTTATTGGTCAACCGATTATTATTCATGTTGCCTCTATCAGAAGTAATATAAAAATCTGTACTTGATCTTAAATTAAAATCAAAGATAGAATCAAATCCATACATATGGATCACTTCAGCTTTAAGATGCTCGAGTGAAAAGTATGTTGCCATATGGCCACAATTAAAGTCTGTATAGTTTGCAGCATACTTTGGAAGTTTAGTATAAAATTGTTTAATTTGTGGAGCACGTTTAGTGTAATAGATTGGATGTTTTTCCATATATAACTTAGGACGAGCACCGAGGATCCATTCACCGGGAACATCGATAACGCCGGTGTTAATAGTGTGCATCATCTTAAAGTCAACCATACACGTGGCGTATGCATCCTCCACAGCAAATGGTGGTAGGTTACATGTAAGCTTTAAACCTTTACGCGGCTCTTCATGGTATAATACAGCCGAATCACCATTACCAATAATGTGTACTGTTCTAGGCACGAACAACCTCCTTGATCTTCATCAACCCTTTAATCCTATCATTACCTTTAGCACCAGTCCAATGCATAATTTTCTTATCATTTGAATCTTCGTTATCATGTTCAATTTGTAGCCTTAGCCAATTCCATTTGTTTGGTAACTCATGAATATATATCTGTCTATTAAGAGGATCAAGCATCGAGTGTAATACTTCTTGATCTCCAACATTAGGCGTATCTTCAACTTGCTTAGCCCATTTATGTAATATTTCTGGCTTACCAATAAATCCTACAACACCTGAATTAAACCACTCTTCTTTCCTACGCTTAAGCCAAGGTCTATCCATTACCATATTGAGTTTATTTGGTACAAGGATTCGAAAGATATGATCTAGATTTGACATTACTTGACAATCCGTGTCAAGCCACACTACTTTTTTACCCGGTGCTTTTAACATTGCAGCCGGTTTCAAGAACCAAGCTTTTTCAAACTGACCAACTTGATCATGATGCATTAAGCAAAAAGCATGGCTTTTAGTTTCACACCAACGCACCATCTCATCAGACATACCAAAATTGCCAATAGCAATAGGAGTATTGTTATATTTAAAATAGTTTTCTAAAAACCATGGCAGCTGCCATTCAGTTTTTTCATCACATCCCGTTAGGAATAAATTATCTGGCATTTTAGGCATCGATTATCTTATATCCTATTTTATAATTATGTTTAGCTAAACAACCGGTTTCATTTTGTATTGTGGAAAATGAATCAGCGGCCATGCAGACCCACGGATAGTATTCTTGCAACCAAGGGAAATTTTGCGTATTGAGGTATATATCCGTAGGTCCTGCGTGTGACACCGCTTTGCTAACTAATTCTTTAGCGCCTTCTGGTTTAACGATGTAACCATGAGCACCACCAAAATACGTTTTTTGAATTAGTCCATCTACACCTAGTTTAAGTGGAGTATTGTATTTTCCATAAGAAGGTTTAGAAAATGTCATAACTTTATCAAACTCAACATCAACTGGAACTTGTCCAGTTATAAGAGCATCATGTTCAAATATAACTACTTTTTCATTCATGTCTCTTGATATTTCCCAACATGAATAGTGAGAAATAAAAGCAGACATACAATTTTCTGGCCTTGAATACTTTTCTTTAAATCTATTTGGGTTAATTCCACGAGACTCTAAAAATTTTTCCGGGCCATCTTTAGGAGTAAACGCATTAAATTGTTTTATTTCAAGCCCGTGTTTTTTACCTGATTCAATACACCGTTGAGCATATTTCATCGATCTTTCATTATCTAGAATCGCTATTACAAATGCTCTCATTTAACTCACCGTTGTTGATGGTAGACCTTGAACTCGAGTATAATAAGTCTTAGTCACACCTAGGTTTGGAATAATTTGTTTACACATTAATGCATCATTAGGCCAAAGTCCATGTTCTCGAGCAGCATCTAGTATAGACTTTGCTCCAGCTGGTTTAATTATATATGCACTATTTCCAGCCAATCCTTGTGGCACATTAAACTCATCAACTGTAGGAACCGGTTGGATCAATGATCTACCGGCATGCACCATATCATGAAATTCATGAGCTTTACGTGTTGCAGCCGCTGGACTATTAATTCCTATAATATCAAATTTGCTTTTTAATATTACACTATGTTCTAGCTTTTCAATAAACAGCGCGTCGTGTTCTAATATAAGAAGAGGTGTATCTTCTGTAAAACATTTATGCCATAATAGCCAGTGACTTAATGCACATGCAATCCTTGTATTCTTATTAGCAGTTTGATATGCCGATTTAATCAAACCGGTTTTCAAATCTGTTTCTTTTCCTTCCCAAGGATACTTCCATTTAAGACCATTACCAGACATAACAGTTCTTGCCATTTTAGGTAAAATAGCATCGAACCTTCTAATCTTAAAAGAATTTTTAAATTTTTCAGAAGAAACTTTTAGATTGTTATAACCAGTCTCAGATACTTCATGATCTTTGATTACGATTGCATACGCTTGCATTTTACTTACCTGTTAGAAATACCCACTGTACACCAGTTTCAGGTGAATCACCAACTTTAAAGTTACCAACTTTGCTCCAATCAATCTGGGCTAAGCTTAATTCATGATTGATATCTGCTTTAAAAGTTGAAATATTTTTTGTAGTCTGTGAACTGTGAATTGCGTTATTAGGCACATCATCATCTTGAAGATAATGTGCTCCGGCCGCCAGTGCTGCGATAATAAGTAGTGCTTCCATTATTTAACTCCTTTTCAATACGGTGTATCCAACGTTTTCAACACCGCGTTCTTTGACTTTCCAAGATGGATTGTCTATACAAAAATTAACTAAACATTCGTAAAGCTCAATTAAATTACTTGATTGTGCTTTACTAGTATCGTGGGCTACGATATATTTAGTAACCATTTGCCCGTGAATTTGTAATTCTTTTTCCATATGCTGTCGCTTATGAATTGAATCAATCATAAGCATGTCAACAGCTTTATTTGACATAGAACCAAGACCACCAGAATCTGCTTCACGTACTACTAATTCAATGCCGTGTTCTTTACAATATGGTTCTGCTAATCCTTTAAGAGTATTACGATATTTAACATGATCAATATCAATCAATTCCATATACTTTGGCTTATGATCACCTAACATCACGGCTGCAGCACTGGCACCTTGGTGTGTACCAAGTTCTTTATATGACTTACAATCTTTCATGTATTTTTGAATTGCATCATGCATTGCGCAATAATGGTCACCATGAAACAATTCTTGCTGAGTACGAATTTCTTTATAAAATTCTTCAACTGATTCTACATGATCTATTTCAGCTGTTAACATTGGAAATATCCTTTAGTTGACCTAGTAAACTATTATCTGTTTTTGCTGGCTCGTTTGGCCATTCCTCGTGAAGATGCAAATTCCATTCGGATACTGGTTTATTGGTAATTCTCCAAAGAATATCAGTTGACCAGTCATCAGCGGTGCGAAACATAATATGAACTAATTTAGCATTACCATCGCCGCGGCCGCCGCCTCCACAATCGGGCCTGTTGTCTCCAATCCTTGCATTTGGGTGTGAACCTACTTTATGCATATAGCAATTCCATTGGTTCGGTAATCGCTTCAGATTGAAATTAGGTAAGTGTATAAATGCAGAGAAATAATCTTGAAATAACCTATAGAAATTAGGGAATTCACGCATTTGATTTACATATTCTTGGAATGTTGGCCATTCAGTTTTCATCTTCTTCAAGCCAGCTTTAGAGATAACTACAACACCGGTGTTAAATACTTCAGGCCTATCCAGTTTGTCAACAGGATAAACTACACCCCAGTTATCTTTACACACTTTTGCCCAACGTTTATCAATGTCACTAGTGATACCACCAGATGCATATATGGTTCTAAAGTAAGGCTGCTTTGGTTCAGTACAAATGCCAGCATCTTCTCCATCTAATAAATCAAAAATGTTATCAGATAATCCTTCAGTTGGAAATACATCAACATCACATAGCATAACATTGTCATACTCATCAAAGTCATCAGATACTAACGGATTGGCTGGTTCATAATAGATTGGAACATTAACCACCTTGCCGGCAATCGTTTTATTGTGATCAAATCTATATTCTACACCAATACGTTTAGCATATTCTTTCATAAGCTTACAGCTATATTTAACACCGGGCTTTAAATCGCCTTTCCAGTATTGGTAAATTATATTTTTCATTATGTGTTTTCCTTAATAAATTTTTCAGTTGTAGCAAGAGAAGAACTTATAGCTTGGTGCATATCAACATATACGTACATACCGCATCTTCCTATGAATGTCATGTTTTCTTTTATTATGTTCTTATAGTTATTATATATTTCTCTATTACTACCATCTATATCTTTGACTGGATAGTACCGCTCGTGGTTATTATCTTTATAGTCACATGGCTCTTCATACGTTACAGAAGTCATTACATCGTTGATACCATGTGATGGCATATTCTTCCACTCTGTCATTCGAGTGTATGGCCCATCGTGTGTAAAGTTAACTACAGCGGTTGGTAATAGTTTTGGTAATGGTAGATCTACATTGTGGAATTTGATAGAGCGATATGGTAGATCACCAAACTCATAATCATAATACTCGTCAATTGCCATTGAATTAAACACATGATCATACCAGCCTTCCATGTATGGTTTGAAAGGTTTATTCAATTCGACTGTTATGTTTTCATGATCTAAAATCTGCTTGAAGACTTCTTCGTAACCATCTTTCGGCAAAACCTGAAATTCGTCATTTGGAAAGTACTCTTCGTTGTCATCATCTCTTACTGCAACTCTTTTAATAATAGATGGATCGAGTTCTTCTATAGTTTTTCCCCACATCTTATATGTGTATGGGGCATAGAACGTGCTAATAATATTTTCTTCGCCAACGATCTCTTTGGTTTCTCTATTGACTGGTAGAGTAACATACTGGCCAGTGCTTAGCATCGCCTTAGCTTTATGTCTATACTCAACCCACTCACCGAACTGTGTAACCCAGTCATAAACTTTTTTATTGTTTGTATGGAATAAATGTGGTCCATACTTGTGAATGCGTATGCCGTGCTCATTAGTGTAGTCATATGCGTTACCAGCAATGTGGTTGCGTTTCTCAATGACTTGAATCTTATGGCCGGCGTTGGCTAATTCATGTGCAACTACAGCACCAGCAAAACCTGCACCTACAACTAATATGTTCATAAGATACCTTTTATAGTGTAGAACTTCATAACTTCATTTGTTAAACTTTTTGCTACGTTTTCAATATCTTTAGGTGGACAATCCACTTCATATATTTCTCCTATTTTTACATTTTGAACTTCACTGAATCCCAACGTTTGTAAACTGTGTGTCACTGCTTTACCAGCATTGTCTAGTATGCCGGGATTGTAGTGTGTTGTAATTCTATATTTCATAGGATACCTTTTACTTTAAGGTCATAATAGTTTTCAATCTTTTCTTTCTTAGGTCCTTGTGGTGTAATCTTTGTTCTCACATGAATAAATCCAGCTTTTTCGGGATTAGGTAAGAAAGAACACTGACACCACCTTTGATGCATATACGCATCTTCAGGTTGGAAGTTAGCTTTCTTAGCAAGGACATGCATAATACCTTCATCCTCGAACTTATATGCTTCATTAAATTTATCCATCCAAGACTCATCACCACCTAACTGTTCTCTTAAAATCATTCGAGTTTTAAGATCCATTTTGTATATTGCCCCGCCCCAGTAAGGATAGAGCATACTACCGCCAGCTGTGTTTGCTATTTTACGGTGTAACATTTGTTGAGTGCTAGCATATAGACCAATACCAGAAACTCCGAATACATTCGTAAACATACCTTTCGGTGCAAACATATCAATGTCAACCATAAGCACTTGATCATATTGATCATAATGATCTGATAACATATGCACCTTCTGGCATGCACCCGTCAGATGTTCCCTAAATGGTTTACCCCTAACTAGCTGGTATTCAGCGCCGTGTGTTTGAGCATACTGCTTCATGTTTTCAATTGATAAATGATCCAGTTCTCGCAATTCACCATCAAAATGTTGTAGAATTATATTAGACACTATACATACTTCCTTCCTCAATTATTTCTGGATTAAATTTATCTATATAGGAGTTCATGCTAAAAATTTCATCCATCGATAAGCACTTATCTTTTTCATAGCTAACAGGCGAGATTGAGTTAGTACTTATACCAATATGATTTTGTGGAGCTAACATAGTATTTTCTCGCAATGTTTCTAGTTTCACCATTGTTTCATATGTCGGTATTAAATTTGGTGAAGTAACAAATACATGTTTATTGGACGCTTTTCTCATTGCATGTAAAATAGAATGCTCATTAAAAATAAATTCCATTTTTGCATGTTTAAGTTGCAGCGGTTTCCAATATTCAGGAAACTTATAGTGTGACTTAGTACAATCGATAATTATGGTTACCATTTGGTTGCTTCTACCACTCCTGAATGTAAAGCTCTAATTACGCCGGGTGTATCGATATTTTGAAAATCAGATATTCCGCTTTGCATATATGTATGCTCTTTGACATTACTAAATCCTAATGACTTAAGTGTATCTATCATTTCTGTTTTACTCCATATATGGAGATGCTGGCCTTTTTGATGTAATAGACCTAAAGCGCATTGTTCTCTTTTACTTCTATGGCTATTACCGGCCGGTGAAAACTTTTCTCTTACAACATAAAAATTATAATAATGATCTACAAAGTTAGTTTCTTGTTCATTCAGTTTATCACCACTTACTAATTTTTCTACAAACTCATACGGAGGCCAAACAGTTCTTATAACACCACCCATCTTCAATATTCTTTTTACTTCCTTAAAGAAATTTATGCCTTGATATTTGTACATATGCTCAATAAAGTGTTCTGAATATACACCATCAAACTCGTTGTCTGAATACGGCAATGGAAGATTAGTAGCATCACCTTTCGTTACTCCATTGTGTGTAGCTAAATTCATAACTGTCCAGTTCAAACCACGTGGTTTTTCTGCAGCTATTTCTAGGTACCTTGCCATATACTTAACTCCGTATGTTCTAGTCTCGGCATTTCAAATTTAGTACGAGCCAAGAAGTGATTTAGTTTACCGTCAGGTTTGCCGTGCCACTGATACGGCATACGATTCCAAGTTGTACTAAACTCGGTTACATTAAAAACTGGTTGTGATAGTTGGAGGTTGACATACATTTGTTCAGTATATCGTGTGTGAAGAACATAGTCATCTACAGAAGTGAAGTGCTCTTTAGCTTTTGCTCGACCTTCTTTACTCCACAACTGAAAGCCACCATTAAGATAACGGAACCTTTCGTCTGGATAACGAGTTGATTTAGGGAACATCCAGTCTTGACCGAAGAGGTGTTTACCATATGCAATAACACCTCTTTCATGAAGAGGTTTATCCATGACATTACGTAGCCAACCGGCAGGTCCACCGGTATGCACACCATATTCATGCACCATCGCAACATCTTGTATGTCACGTTGAAATACATTATCTTTACTGGATATGAGCATGTCTAAATCTAAACAAAATATATTATCATATTGCTCAAATTGAGAATCATAAAATAATCGAAGAGAATCTAAGCGAGGATCAAGGTGTTGAAAGAACCGATCATGGCTAAGCATGTATTCGGCACCACAAACATCAGCATATGCCATAGCAGATCTTTGGCCAGCCTTTGCCCATTCAGGCATACTTACTCCACCCATGTCTTTATCAAAAGACTCATAAGGAATATAATATTGGAAGACTAAGTTACGCATAATATACTTTCAATTATCTAGTAAGCTGGCCCTTTGCTAAACCACGGCATGACCACCTTGTTGGTTTGTATCCCTTCATATGTATATGAACTGCACGAGACATTTCATAAGCACGGGATTCACATCTTTCATAAGTCTTGTATGGGCCTCTTTGATCTTCTAAAGTTATGCAATCAGCTGGATTCGACATTAAACATACCCACACTAGGGCTTGGTACATTACTTACCCTTCGTAGCAGTATCCGATTTTGCTTTTGTATATGCACTAGCGCCAAAGAACGCTGCAACTAAACCAGCAATTGCCACAAAATATGTTGGTGCAATATCTGCAATAAGTGATGCTGCTTTCTCGTAGCCAAGCATAGCTGTTATTAATATGCCGCTTGGATAGAGTAGCATTCCTGCTAGAGCAAACCAAGCCATTTTACGAATCTGATCTTCCTTTGCATCTTCGTTTGCTTGCATTGCTACTTTATGATCAAGTTCTGCTATTTCTTTTGCTCTTGCCATTTCACTATCTGTAATAATACCATCACCATCTGCATCTAAATGCTCGAATAATGATCCAGTTTCGAGAGTTTTTGCCATTGATTAGCCTCCGCTAGGATTTTGTTTGCTATTTCCATTGCATCATCAAATCCATTACGAAGTGAGTTGGACTTATGCCCATTCTCAACAAACCAATTTAGACTATTTATACTACTACCAGCATGCCCGTTCATATTATAATTTTCAGTTATATCTTCAAATTCTGTACGCATATTGAGTATTGTGCTTATTGGCATGCTTTCTCCAGTTCAACAAAAAGGTATTCTTCTAGATCATCTTCATTTGCTTGGAAGCGAATACCAATACCTCCAGCTTCTATCCAACGCTTGATGTTTTCAGGTTTATCATCAACTAAAATGTTTGGCTTGCGAGTTAGTGCATTCCAAGCATACTTATGTTTGTTACCAGTAAAGATCATGTTCTCAACTAAAGGTGGCATATAATCTTTATCTTCTAACCATCTACGTTTCCAATAAGATGAATTCATTGTATCACCACGTAATGGTGAAGAACAAATTCCCCAATCGCCATTGGATATTTCTTTTACAAATCTTATGATTTCGCAAGAGATACTAGGACCTGCTCGCCGAGGTCCACGATCTTCTCTAAAGATTGGAAGTGTGTAAAAGAAGTTTGTGTTAGCAAGTTCTTTGAATTTGATTTCACGATCTTGAATAGACTTCCAATGATCTACACCGTATTTTAATTCGATGCCACTAAAGAAGTCTGCAATGACTCCGTCCATATCGAGATATACTGTCATTATTTGCTCCTCATGTTAATAAGGATTTCACCCATATCGACTAGATCGAGTGTTTGTTCAAGGTAACCAATTCTGTCTAGAATATCTGCACCGGGTTTTACAACATCTGTTAATGCTGTATATTCATTCCGGAATGCTTCTAATTGAGACATTTTAAGAACTTGTGTAGTAATGTATTCCATAATAAGATTCTCCTCTTTCTTTATTATAGATATATTATACCATAGTTTTACTCATTTGTAAACAAAATAATGAGCTCAATGTGAAAATAATTTGCGGCTATCATATTCTTTTTTAGTATCAATGAGGAGTTCAATATGGTTGTCACGATGCTCTTTAAAGACTAATGGCTCATTATCATCCACATCCATAATAATTACAGTATTAGTTATTGGCATGCCTGTACGTTCTTCCCACATCACAGCATAACCAGCCATTTGTGCAAAGTAACTAGAGATCCATTCTTTCTTCTTTGGTTTACGTGACGTTTTAAAATCTACTATGGATGGAACACCGTCAAACTCAGCGACACAATCGCATCGGCCAGCAACACCGAGGTAAGAACTATAAAGAGGTACCTCGAGGCCGTAGATCGTTCCGACCCTGCTATCCAGAATTGGACGTAAGTTTTCGAGGCTTTGTCTAATGTGTGGCAGATATTCTGTAGTGTTTTCATTGAGTAAATACTTTTCTACTATAGAGTGTACAAGAGTCCCGCGCGCGGATGCCCGCCCGCCCACACGGTTTGCTTCTTCTTCTCCTACACGTTTACGCCAAGCTGCAATACCAGCTTCAGATAGTATTCCTAAAACAGTAGTAATAGAAGGAAAAGTCCTACCATCAGGAGTGTGATAGGTTCTACCTGACTTGCGTGTGTCAGCAACCAAGTCTTCATATCCAAGATCAATCGTTTCATGTGTAAACTCCATCATGTCTTAATAGTGTTATTCCTTCCAGAACCTTTTTTAATTCTACCTAAAAGATCCTTCCAGCCATTACTGGTTTTTGAATTAGCATGTGTTTTAGTCGATGATACAAATCCTGGTGTTGATAATACTTTGATCAAATTAGGATCAGAATCTAATATCATTTGTAATTCATCGTAAGAACAATTTACATCGTGTTCTTGCTGAGTCTTAATATCTTTTAATGTGTAGAGTGGCATCTTCTCTAATTTCTTCCTTTATAGCAGTAACGCGTTTTGACATCCAACTAATAGCTGTATTGATATGTCCAGTATCCTGCGGTAGTAGGCACGATTTAGCATAAGCTAGTTCGTTCTCAATAATATCTATCTGATCTAATTTATCCATTACATTTCTCCTTGCCGGCACATTCTTTTGGATAACACTGAGTCTTCATCATGTAGTATTCGTTTTCGTATGTGGCAGCCCATTTGTCATCTTGAATTATGTATTGACACTGCTTTTCAGTCATTGGTTCTTGAAGTACGATTTGATTTCCGATGTACTCCCATTCAGTACCGGTATTACCCCACATCGAGATTACAAGTAAGAAAACTTTATCCATTACATTTCTCCATAAACCATTCAGGCATTTCACGCTTAGTCCATACCATTTTAAAACGCGCTTGTTTTGTTTTATAGAATGCTCGATAAGATCTTACCGGCTCATTGTAAAAGAAGCATTCTGGATTGGAACCCATTGCTAGTCTAAAAGGTGTAAGTGGACCGGTTGGTATATTCCTTGGCATAGTCCATAAAGGTGAACCTAGATCTCGAGCAGTCTTATGTGTTTTATCATACCTGTATGTATATTCTTCGCACAAGGCGATAAAATGCTCGTAGTGCCAACGATAGTTTGTATCGCTTTCCATAGTCCATTGAGTACAAGGATGACCGACATGCACCGCTTTGTAGTATAGCAATTCGGCTTCAAGGTCATCGGCACCTTCGTATAGATCCCAATACTTTACCATAGTCTTGCCAGATTTTGAGGGACGTTTAGTAAGCTGGCCATCAAGGACACGATGGGCAGTTGACAACATTTGAGCAGATTCCACAACCATTTTAGGAATATGCTTGTCACATTGCATTTGTGCGGCAATGGCCGGATCTTCGTCGAGAATAAAAATATTCATTATATAATTATACACCTTCTATCATAATAAGTACACTGTTATTTTTTCATTTGACTTTAAAAAGTTGGCAGAGGCAATCTACCTGTTTTTAGTAAATCCAATTGGCTTATTCTCCATAATCTCATTAGCACTTTTCGTCTTCTTCTGTCCTTTTGTTTTCTTATCTTTAACCAGTTCTCATTCATGAGATACAACTTCACTCTTTTATCATGCCGAACCAGTTGTTTTTTCATTTGATGGTACAGTTTTTTTTGCCTTAACGGTTTAAGTTGTAGGTGCATAGAGTTCCTATTTGTTAAAGTTAGTCCGTGAGCAGACCGGGGAATGCCTCCTCTACGATTGGGCGAGAAATGCCCGGTGGGGTTTCTTTATTAACCATATCAATAAGTACCAGCGCATCCTGAGGATGAACGCCTTCGAGCATTCCCAAGAATAGTTTTTCTCTTTTATATGCTGGTAGTGATTCACATTTCTTTTGACCTTGAACAAAATAAATAAATTGCTTATGTTCTCGATGTAAGCTGGCTGGATAGTTGTGTTCTTCGCATGGTGTGTACGGAGGAGTTCCTCCGGGCAACTTCCATTTAACGTTAGAATCCATTGACCCTCTTATAATATCTTTCAATGCCCAAGTCTCATTTTCTTTTAAGACCTTTACCTTATCGGCTTTATGCCTTTGCTTATCTACTTTTCTTAGTATTTCGAATATATCCATTACTTAATAAATTCCTCTACGGATTCAATCAACATCTTACATTGTTTATTTATAAGATAAGGAAGTACACGAGCTGTGTTTTCAGCCGGTACTGTTAACCAAAATTCGTTAATGATTTCATTTTTTAGTCGCTGTGGGGTTTGTGTAAGATCAATTAGCTTTTGATTACGTTGATAGTTACGATACCATTCAGCAGATAAACCAGCAACTTCAGAAATATCTTGTATCATAGCTTCTTTCTTTTTCTTTGATAGCGGTGTTTGTCTATCACCATTAACAAAGGTATCATCATGTGATAACACATTAGGGACACCATCGCCAGCATCACCTCTTAATATTTTATCCATGAGGTTAAGCCGTGGATTGTCATCCTTTACTTCTTTCTTAGTAAGCGGTGAAAACTGCGTAACGTTGTCGTACTTCTGTAATTGTTTAAAGTCGCCATCGGCAGAAACAATCATAACATCTTCGTGCTGGCCAAACTCTTGAGTTTGTTCGACTAGCGTGCCGATGATATCATCAGCCTCACAACAATCTACATGGATAACTTTATAAGGAAAATTTTCTTTGATTTCTTCGCGGACTTGGCTTATAACATTCCACGCTTTATTCCAATCAAAGTCTGATGAATCGCGTATTTTCTTGCGATTAGCTTTGTATTGTGGATAGTATTCTCTACGCCAGTTATTGCCGGCATCGCATGCCAA
>Ga0209336_10000105_pt1 | contig 39324 bp, 46 predicted proteins | sample LinPmetageLP32_FD_184042 | JGI IMG/M metagenome (GOLD analysis project Ga0209336, IMG submission 184042) | Marine viral communities from the Pacific Ocean - LP-32 (SPAdes) (version 2) | ecosystem: Environmental > Aquatic > Marine > Oceanic | place: Pacific Ocean | collected 2009-08-23
AATAAATGAATTCTTTGTGTCATCATCAAATCTGTTAGTACAGACTTCAACCGCTTTCATCTTTTTACCAAAGATAGCATACGCTTGAATGATGTGGACCAATCTTCTAGTTGATATAATCTCATCAACACCACCATCAAAGTAGGTTTTTCTGATTACATCAGCCCATGTTACTAACTTCTTACAGAAATCTTTATCAGATTTACCAGAAGCTTTAAGTGTAGAATTTAAAATCTTTTCTTCTACAGCAGGTTTAGGGTAACTTTGTTCAAAGGTAATTGGAAATCTTTCCAAGAACGCTTCGTTAAGTACATTAGTACCGATAAACTTACCGTCATCACTACCTTGACCTTTTGTATTGGCAGTAGCAATCACATTGAAACCATGAGCAGGTTTTATAAACTTGTTAATCTTTTTAACAAAGACACCTGAACCTTCAAGTATTGGTTGAAGACACATGATTTTGTTAGAAGCAAGGTCAATCTCATCTAACAATAAGACAGCACCTCTCTCCATGGCTTCGATTACAGGACCATTCTGCCAAACAGTTTGGCCATCTCTAAGTCTATAACCACCAAGTAAATCATCTTCATCAGTTTCGATTGTGATGTTTACTCTGATTAATTCTCTTTTGTTTTCAGCACACGCTTGGGTTACACCCATAGTCTTACCGTTACCAGAAAGACCTGTGATAAAAACAGGATAAAACATTTTAGACCTGATAATTGATTTAACATCAGGATAGTTACCGAACGAAACAAAGACCGGGTCTTTTTTTGGTACGATATCACCTGTTAGTGAAGACACTACATAAGCAGCTTCTGATACAGTTTCAGTTTCAGGTGCTTTAGTAGTCAAAACTTTTTCAGCTTCGCCTTTAGATTCAACTTTAACATCTGTAGCGAAATCTCCTTCACTAGGTAATTTGAATAATGATTTACCGATTTTGAAATCGGCATTTTTGATTAGCCATTGTGGTGCATATTTGCAACCAAAACTGGCATTTGCTTCTTTTAATTGAGAAGTAGTTAATTCGTTTGAACCAAACTTTTTGATTGCATAGTCAACGAACTCTTGTTGTTTAGTGTTTAGCATAGTGTTTATGTCCTTCTTCATTGTTAATATAGGTATATTATACAGGCCTTTTTTGTAAAAGGCAAGCGTTATATACGATTTTTTTCACTTTTTTTTCGTTACCAGGTAACGGTTTTGGAACTATTATCAAATTAATTGCCATTTTTATGCAACCTCCTTGATAAATTTGTTTAAAACTACTCTGGAAACCAATCGATTCGCCATTGATTTACCAAAGATTCTTTTTAACTCTGACGGTGTTCCTTTCTTAACTTCAACATTACCCATATCAAAGCTTTCTACAGCAAGTTTTTTACCGTCAAGGATAAAGAATTTATTATAACCATCAGCATTGACAGCTATCGCTTTATCTCTAGTTAATTCTTTTCTTAATTTGTTGTACTGGTTAATCTTATCAGTATAGTCTTTATAGTTATTGATATACTTTTCAATATCCCATCTTTTAACTCTTTTGATTACATAGAAACCAATCACATTACATTTGTGTTCTTTTTGTAAATGACTTAATAAGTTATTTGTAAAATTACTATAACTACCTACAAACTTTGATTTACCAATCTGATAAACTTTTTGTCTGTAATATTCTTCATCATCATATTCAGACTTAGCTGAACCAAAAATCTTACCTCTTGGAGAGTTACCAGAACCATCTGTAAGTGTAATAAATGTCATCTTCTCAATACCATATTTTTTTCTAAACATTGGTATCAATTTGTCCATGTAAATAAGTGACTCATTCAATGGTGTATTACCAAGATAATATTTGCCTGGTATACCATAACTATTAGAAGCTGCTAATGCGTCAGCGTCTTGGTCAAAAGCATTTCTTCTATTCCAAGTGTATCTATCATCAAAGTACATACCCATATGAAATAAAGTTTTTAATGCAAGGTCAGCTTGCTTCTTATTCATTCTGTGAGATAAACAATTTACAAGGTGGAAATCTTCAAAGAACCAATCGCCATTTTTGTGACTAAAACCTGTTGAAGGTTTTTCTTCACTCCATCTACTTCTTTCACTAGTAAAGAAATAAACTTCAAATGGAATGTTAACCTTTCTACAAAATTCTACAAGGTTGATTAATTGTTTTACAGTATTAAATAATACATCTGACATTGAACCAGACCAATCAAGTAACATCATCATACCGTGGTTTTTGCCATCAGGAATGATTGTTAATTTCTTAAAAATGTCCTCATTGTATTGATATTGTGGCAGTTTTAAAGGGTCAATAATACCAGTTTTATCTGTACTTGCTCTCTTATAAGCAGTTGCAGCTTTTTTCATTTCAAACTCTTTAACAAGATACATAACTGTTTTCTTGTTTTCTTTAGTAAACTTTTTGAATTGAGTATCTAAGTATTCAACATATGATTTAGTACCTGAATAACTTTTTAAAGATTCAACTTTATATTTTTCCATATCAGAAAGGAAAGTTTTCCAAGATGTTAAGTTACCATCTTTACCAAGATTTGGAGTAGGTATCTTACCATATCTAAAACCTCTGGATTTCTTATCTTGTAATTCTTCTTGCTTCTGAGTAAATGAATCATCTGTAATAGATTTAAGTTTTTTCATACTACCGTCACCGCCAGCACCTTTAGCAAATCTATCTGATTCTTCAGCTTCGTTAGATTTAATATCTTCTTTTGATTGACCGTTATCACCAGATTGATTACTGTCTGTTTCATCATCTGCTTTTTGGTCACCAAAATTATTGTAGTCATTTAATTCATCAGCTTCATCATCTGATTCTTTAGTATCTGAACCATTGCCTTCGCCGTCACCGTCACCATCTTGTTGGTCATCTTCATCATCAAAATCATCTTCATCATCACCAAGGTCATAACTTTTAATAAGTGGATGACTATCAAAGTCTGGTAATTTTTGCATTTGTTCAACTTGTTCTTTTTGCCAATCAAGTAACTCTTTGGCTAAAACTAAAACATCATCAAAAGTTTTTAATGCGTCAACTTTAGCCAACCATAAATTGTCTTCAGGAGTAAAAATGAAAGGCATTCTTTGTAATGATTTTGACCTTAGATTAATCTTGTCAATAATCATAAATTCTTTATTGATATCTTTACCTGTGATACCAAAGAAATTCTGTTTTTCTAATATATCAAAACCATTCTGATAGTTTCTAACAACACCAGGATATTTTGCTTGAATTAATAAGTCAATTCTGCAATCTTCTAATACATTAACATATGACCTTAACTCAGAATTATCAATGCCTTGCCATTTTTCATATGGAGTCCACAATGCGTGAGCACATTCATGTGCTATCAACATATCGTAAACATCACCAGATTTTTCTTTAAATATAGGGAGAGTTAGGACACGGTTCTTAACATCAAAAGAAGCTGTCTTAACATTGTTGTGTTGAATTGTAATATTTTCGTTAGCAAGTAATTTTGCTAGATTAGATTTTACTTCTAAATTCATAGTGTTTGTGTCCTTTTTCATCATATGTGTCCATCCTACAGGTCTTTTTCACAAAAGGCAACCTTTATTTCGCTTTTTTTTAAAGTTTTTTTTGTTACCTGGTAAGGGTTTCCGAATACACACAAAATAAAAGCGTGTTTGTCGCAGCTAAAATCTGATTATTTTCTTAAAATATCGTCTTCCGAGCACTCGGAACCATATTGAATCTCCACGATTCGCAACGATTCGTCTGATTCGTTTGATAACATATGCCAATCACCTCTCTTAATATGTAAGTTATCAAACATTTTGTAATGTCCATGTAATTCGTAATCTGTACTTGAATTTTTAATAGTGTAAACTGTAGCTAATCCAGAGGCAATGAACCAATGTTCAGCTCTATACTTGTGTTTTTGCATAGATAAAGATTTGCCTGGTGCAACCACCAGTTCTTTTACCTTTACGACATCTTTGTCATTATGTAATACTCGATAGTAACCCCATGGTCTCTCCGTTCGATTATCAGCCCATTTTTCAAGTATGTTAGATGATGAATTACTTTTAGAACCACCAACATTAAATTCAAAATCAATCCACTCCTCATCCATAAAGTGTTCTATTTCAGGTATATTATCGTCTGTTCTATCACCACCATTTGCAAAGATTAACTTAGCGTTTGAATAAAATCTCTTAACTTTTAGTATGGCTTCTATGGCTGAATTATCATGGTCTGCAAAGTTAATCACATTATCGACACTTTTCAGATTAAGTAATACTTGTTCTCTTTCGTAATATGGTAAAAATGACTTACCTTTTTTACGACTTAACCAATCATCTGAATTTAGGCCAACTATTAATACTTCACCTAATGCCTTGGCACATTTTAGGTATTCTAAATGTCCTGAATGTAAGGGGTCAAAACCACCAGTTACAATGACAACTCTCACCTGTCATCACCAGAACCGTGAATAGTCCCTTTTGTCTTTCTATTTGCTAACTTTTCTATATTAGCGCTTGCAATGTCGGATAACTTAATGTCAAAATCATTAGCCAGTACAGCGATATACCACAGGCAATCGCCAATTTCAGCTTTGATTTCAGACACCAGTTTTTCATCTTTACTATCTGAGCCATCTCTTATTATCTTCTTTACTTTATTAGCTACTTCACCTGCTTCACCGGTCAAACCCAAAGTTGGGTAAATAATGGCCTGTTCTCTCGGATATATTGCCGTTGTTAAAGCGACCTTTTGGTACATATCCAGGTCGCTAATTTTCTTGTATTTATGATTTTCGTTTGTTACAGTACCTAATTCTAATTCTAATTGTCCTTCAACCATGGTTTTATCTCCCTACCTGTGGTAAATATTTTTGTTTTGTTTCTTCCCATGATAGATAGATTATATCATCATAGAAATGTGTTTCCTTTGAAACACGGTCTTGTTTCTTTAGACTAGCTATTCTTTTTCTAGCATATTTGGTCTTCCATAATTCTGTAAGAGATTCAACTGAATTGTCAAATGCTCTTGTTAGACCTGTAGTATTTGTTTCTTCTCTTAAAAATTCTTTAGTATTTGTAAATAACTCGCCAAAATAGATACCTCTAGCGTGTTCAGACTTTTGTAGTTTCTTATCAATACCTAGTTTGCTGTATGTAAATGCTCTACTTCTATTTCTATGGTCTCTCTTATGAGGTTGGCCACTAGGTTTTTTTGCAACATACCATTCAAAGAATTTATATGTATGGTTCTTCATCAACCATTGTTGTATCATGGTATTGGTTGTTTTCTCTGGTTCATATGATACTGAACCAGCAGTCCAACCCATTTTCTTCCAATGTTTTAATCTATCATATTGTGATAATGGTATTACTTTTGTTTTACCATATAGACTTGTAGTTGTAACACCTACTAGTTTATCTTTGTATTGATGTTCCCATGTTTGCTCAACCGTATCTGATAAACATAACAAAGCAAGTAGTTTACCACCAACCAAGTTATAACCAAGAGGTTGTATTGGTACGATTGTACTACCAATGCAAGTATGATTAATCATTTTTTGTGTCTTAGCTTCTCTTTCCCAACCAATATATTCATCTCTAGGTGTAAGGTCTAAGAAGTCTGAGGACATACAGATAACACCAAGGTATTTCTGTGTTACTTTATCTCTTACTAAAAAGTTTAGATTTCTACCAATATTACTATTGTTCTTCATGGTAGATAAAAATGTTCTTAATGCGTTCCAGATTTCAGAACCTTTGGCATTTGTATGTGATTGTATTTCAGCACCATCTGTCCAAATTAATTCTGGTTGTAGATTTAAATATTCTTCGGGGTCTTCTGGTAACCAAAAGTTATTCTTTACTTCTTGTATGACTGTTGCCTGTTCAGGTCTTAACATAGCAGGCTTATCATCAAAGAAACTATTTGTTTCAACTGTAGGATATCTAAACTTTACTTCCTGAAATTTCTGATAAAGCGTATACTCTTGTACCGTCATAGCTGATACAAAGGTCAGGTCTTTAATAATTGTTTGTTTTAAAGTTTCTGTATCAATATCAGGAACCTTAGACAAATCGGTATTGTCTTGCCAACTTTGCCATTGGTCATCTATTGTCATTTCTTTATTCCACGAATAACTCATAATATATACATCCTACACTAGTATTTAAAAAATGTCAAGCCTTATTCATTTTTGCTTCTGCTTCTTGGTACTTTTTTAATCTTTTTAACATCTTATCACGCTTTTTCATAGCTGTGTCAATCTTTAACTTGCTGGCTTTCTCTGTAAAGTTTCTACCTAACATATGGTCATATTCGTGTTGAACAATACGACTCATCATACCATCAAGTTTGGCCTCTTTCATATCACCGTCTTCATCTGTATATTTTAAAGTAACCTTTCTAGGTCTTTTAATATTTAAAAATAAGAACGGATAAGTTAAACAACCTTCTTTCATCATTATAGTTTCTTCACTTGCTTCAATAATCATAGGATTAAAACAAGATAATCTCATACCCTTTTCTATTTGTGGATGACCACCTACTACAAACATATTAAAAGGTAAACCAACTTGGTTTGCTGATAAGCCAATACCTTGATATTTTTCCATTGCAAAGTTCATGGCTTCTGCAAGTTCTTTTCTATCTTTAAATCCGTTTTCTTCTAGCATTTCGTCAACAAACGGTGCAATTGCATGGTTGACTCTAGGGTCGCTTGGTGGTATTAGTTTTAGTTCTTTCATATTACCTCTCATAATTAATATTAATGTTTACTCTTAATCTTTCATCTGTTTGAGTAACACTTCTATGTTTTATTTTGCCATTGAATATAATAGCAGAATTTTCTATTGATTGAAATTTTTTACCATCTTCAAACTCTGTATATCCATTATTTGTATTCATGCCTAATAAACAAACCTCATGTTGTTTTTCAAAATCGGTATGTATTTCATGTTTAATTGGCGTATCGTTTCTAGTATAACCATTTACTTTTGCTCTAATAAGTTTATCTTCTTTTACTTTTAGTTTATCTAATATTGGTAATACAATTAATTTATAATAATCACTACTAAGTTTATTATAATATAATATATGTGCAAATACAAAATCTTTTTCGCCTTCATAAGCTACACTATTATGAAAATACCATGGAAAATCATTAGAGAACAAGTGTGTTTGCATTTCTTTAAAATAATTTTCTTCTAAAAAAGATGTCTGTATCATGTTTGTTGTAATCTAGTAAAGTTCTTATATTTTTCATACTTAATAATGTTCGTAAACTTGTCAAATAGTATATCGCCTTTGTGAGATATAATAAAGATGTTTTCTTTCTCAAACTGTTTGATAATTTTAAAGAAGTCGTCCATACCTTGGCCGTCTAAACTACTATCAAATATTTCATCTAACATTAATAAGTTTGTATTTGTACTATTTTTCATCTTAGCGATTTGTCGCCAAGTAAAAAGTAAAGCCAAGTCAATTCTCATTTTCTCGCCCTCACTAAAACTGTTATAATTAAAAGTATCTCTAAATCTACTTTTTATTGTTTCGTTAAATTCTTCATCTAAATTAAAGTTAACATAAAAATCCATAGATTGTAAGTGTTGATTAATTAACTGATTCATTATAGGAAGATACTTCTTAATAATCTGTGCCTTAGCACCTTTGTCATTTAATATCTCTCTTAATATATCTACATATTTCTTTTGTTCAGATACCTTATTTAAATCTTCTTCAGCAAACTTTAGCTGTTCAGACATATCAACTAGTTCCTGTTTGATACTATCAATATCATCATTTTGTGCCATAGATATATCTCTATGTATCTGGTCACTACTTTTCTTTATGTTTTCCAGACTTGTCTGTATCTTGGCTATATCTACATTCATCTCTTGTATCTTGTTTGTTATCCGGCCAAACTGCGTTACTTTCTCCTCTTGTTTGGAAAGTTCTTCTACGAGCTCTTGCAAGCCGCCTGATAGCTTCGAAATGGTTTGGTGTTCTTGGTCGCATTTTTGTTCCTTGAAAGATTTGTCTATAGATTGTGTGCATACAGGACAGTTATCGTTTTGTTCAAAAAACTCTAATGTCTTTTTGTGTGATGATAGATTTGTTTCTATCTTTGCTTCTATTTTTTGAAGTTGACTATACTTCATATCAACTTTTAGTTTGTCTTTTACCTTTTCTTTTGATACGGCTATCGATTCATTCAATTCTTGTATCTTTGTTTCATAATTAACTGAATCTTGTGTGTTTTTATCTAGTAGATTCTGCTTATGCGCCTGGACATCACTACCTTGCGTTTCCAAAGACTTTAGATGTTTTGCTTCAGTTTCGTATTTGGTCTTAATTAACTCCGCCTGGTGCCTCACCTCCGTCAGTTTTTTTTGTAAATCACTCTGTTGGGAACGCAAAAGTAAGTCCATTAAGCCAAAAACTCTTATGTCCAAGATTTCTTCAACAACTTCTCGTCTGTATCTTGGTTTCATCTTCATAAACGGTTCGTAAGATGAAGAACCTAATATAACCACTTGAATGAATGACCTGTAATTCAGTTTCATTATATTTTGTTCTAAATATTTTTGATAATCTATATTACTTGCGTCTTGGTTTATAAGTTTATCATTCTGATATATCTCAAATAGATTTGGTTTAATACCTCGTCTTATCATATATTGATTCGTGCCAACCTCAAACTCTACCTCAACAAGTGTATCACCATTATTAATAGTATTGACCATTTGGTCTTTCTTAATAATTCTAAATGGTTTATTAAATAAAGCATAACATAATGCGTCAAGTAAGGTAGATTTACCACTACCATTACTGCCAACAATAAGTGTTGTAGCTGATTTATTTAATTCTACTTCTATTGGTATATTACCAGTAGATAGAAAGTTCTTATATCTTATTCGTTTAAAAGAAATCATTTGATAATTTATCTCTGTTCATTATTTCAATGTTGCCTGATACACTAACTCTTGTACACTTTGATTTAAAAGGAAGTACCCAATGTTGTAATAGTGCTGGAAATATAATCATATCACCTGTTCTAGGGTTAAATGCTTGTCCTGTCATTGCCCATCTTGGTTTTGCTTGTTGTGTAAACTCAAACATTAATGAGCCTGGTTTAGATGATGTTCCTTCAAATGCGTATTGTTCTTCTATGAGTTTTTTGGGTACATCTAAAAATATAACAAATGAATAATCACCACCATGCGTGTGTATAGGATTGAAGTCACCAGGTTTCATAAAGTTTACCCATAAGTCGTGAGCATTTAGTTCTACACCCTCATTTGGAAGTCCTGTAAAATTTGACCAGCCTTCTCTATACGCCTGCCAGATAAAGTTTGATTCCTGGTAAAACCAACCTGTAGTTTCATCATTGTATTTTAGTTGTGAGTCTAAATGGCCAGCTAATCTTTTATGATAACTTTTTAATTGTTTTTTTCCGTCTGTTAATAATCTTTTTCTCATATCTTCAGGTATTTTTGTTCTCATAACATAGGGACCGAAAGGTATATTACCATATTCTACTGTTCTATTCATTTGCCTCACCATACAGTTCTCTTGCAAACTGTTTTAGTTTTGTTTTATCTAGTTCACCAGTATCAGCCTGGTCAATATAGTTATTTAAAAATGTTTGCGTATCTTCGCCTTGTTCTAATATATCACTTCTTACTGTAGAGGCCACATCAATAGGGTCTTCTATAATTTGTAATTCGTGTACATTGATTGTGTTGTAAATTCTTTCAACCAGATTATTATACATATCTTCATCTGTCTTGTTTGTTATAAACAGTTTGACATAGGTATTATCAAAATCTGATAAGTCGTAATTAGAATAGTCTTGTTCTTTATCATTATAGTATATCTTTTTATACATACGATAAGGATTAATAACTCTTTCTAGTTCTCTTGTTTCAGTATCAAAAATATGAAATCCTTTAGGACATTGATAGTCTGACCATGTTATTTCATATTGTGTACCTAGATAGAAGATACGACCATCATCTGATTTCTTGTGAAAATGACCAGATATTACTTTTTCGAATTTTGTGAATTGTGATTTTTCTTGGCCATGGTCATTGTAAACGCCTTTGTGCATTTCAAAGCCTTTAATTTCAAGGTGACCCATAGCAATGGTTGAAGTAGTATTGTCGATAGCGTGAATGCTATCATCCAAATTATCATCACAAATCCAAGGCAAGAAAAGTATATCAAGCCCACCAATATTAACGGTGTCCGCTCTAGTATAGATTTTAGCGTTTTTGCTAATGTTGAGGTTTTGTAAAGCATTTACTTCATTTGTATTTTTATAATAAGTATCATGGTTACCAATGATTATATGTGTATCTATAATCATCTCATCTAACTTATCCCAAAAAACTTTTTTAAAGTTATGAGCTGTGTTATGGTTTATAAACTTTCGTCTGTCAACAACATCACCTAGATGTACCAATGTTCCAATGTTATGTTCTTTTAAATAAGGAAAGAATATATCATTGTAAAACTTGTTTTGGTATTCTATAAAGGCAGGTGAATCATTACGACATCCGAAATGTGTGTCATTCAGTAGCGCTATCTTCATTAATAAAATATTCCAAGGTTGATTTAGATTTCTTTTTAGTAGTCTTTTCTTTTTTCTTTTTATCTGGTTCATCAATTACTGTGTTCTTTTGTAGAAATTCAGTAAATTGATTCTTAAAATCTCTATCTTCACCTGGTTGCAAGGTCAAGTCATCATAATTAGCTTCCATAATCAGTTTTTGTTTAATGATTACTTGTTTCTTTTCTTTTTGTATTCTTCTTATAAATGCGTAATAAATGATTTGAGTAAAGTAAGCAAAAGGATTGTTCGATTTCTCTGGATTAAAGTTGTCCAAGTATTGTAAACAATTCTCAATACCATCACTAATCATATCATCTCTGAATGTATAGTTAATAAAATTAGGTCTATACGATAAGTGATTCGCTATCTTTAGAAAACAACTACCTATGTAATCAGTAACAGGAGGTCTATCTAACTTGTTTTTTTCAGCATACTGGACTGATTCTTTGAAACCAATCATAGCAGCTAAAAACTCCTTGTTATTTACATAATGTTCTTTTTGTGTTTTTGTTTTTTTAGTCATAGTAGTCATTATACATTATCCTCAGGAATAGTCAAGCCTAGGTTGACAAATATATTTTTTATAAAATGGCCGAACCACGCTTGACATGGTAAAAATTTAGTATATAATAAGCGGTGTTCCGTTTCAAAGAGAACAGCTCCTAAGCCACTACTTAAAGATACTCTGTTTTTATTTTTATTAATGGACGGTTGGGTCGTCTTCGAAATCATCAAATATTTCATTAAGTCTTTTATCATCTTCATCACTCACTCTTTCTTGTTCATAGTTGGGGGTCTTCATTCTATTTGGAACTTTATCAACTACATTATATTCACCAATTATATTTACATATGATGATTGCATTTCACCAGTTGCATTAGTGATTGTCATTATCTTTTCTTTTGGAATAGTAATAATCTGGTCACTAGTATAAGCTGTCCACTTAACTAGGGCCACATAATCTTTAAACCCCTGAGGTGTTAACTGAGGGATATATTTAACCTGAAACGGTTTTGATATTCTTAATAATTTAGAGTCCTCAGGTAATTGCTCTGAGGGAAAAGCACAAACAATATCATCTCCGTTAACTAATTTAACTATTTTTATGTTTGTCATTTGTTTAACTCCACATTATGGATTTCATAATCAAATTCTTCTTCATTGTATATATTTATCCTTTCTCTGAAATGGGCTAGTGTGTAATTATCTTTTTCCTTATATGATAAATCATCAGCAATATCGTATAATGTGGCCGTTGAATTATCATCTTTTAATCTTAAACCTCTACCAATACTTTGTAAATTTCTTATCCTTGATTTACTAGGAGAACAAAACACAATGTTGTGTAGATTACGAATATTGATACCGGTACTAAAGGTTCCGTAGCTTGCCACGATAATAGAGTTGTCACTCTTTTCCGTAATTTCTCTGATATTTTCTCTTTCATCTGCTTCTACACCTCCGTGAACATAAAAAACTTTCTTGTCTTCCGCTTTCTTTTGTATATCTTCGTACAATCCTTTACCATGTTTTTCTACATATTGAAATAAACATAATGTATTGCCTTGTAATTTAGAAGCCAGATTAACTATAAACTTATTTCTTTTTTCATGTTTTACTAAGAAATCCATTTCTTCTTGGTAGTTTAGACTACTTAACATTTGTCTACTACCACTATCATAACTTAATATTAAACCGTAAATTTTCAAGGCCGCCAATTGTTTTTTATCTTGTAATTCTGCCGTTGAGATTACTTTATTTACAGTACCAAACAAACCCTCTAACACCAACTTGTGTGTTTTTGTACCATCTAATGTACCTGTTAGACCATATCTATACTTACAATCTGTTAGTTTTGACATAATCTTTGTAAGTGATACTGCTTTAAATAAGTGTGCCTCGTCACCTACTATAGTACCAAACTGTTTAAACCAGGCCTTTGGTAGATTATAAATTGATTGCCATGTAGATATAACAACTCTTTTAGTTGTATCTTTGTCATGTCCTTGATATATCTTATGTACATTTGCTTCACTATTCCAACCATAATCTCTAAAATCTTTTGTTAACTGTTCTACTAATGATGTTGTAGGTACAATAATTAATACTTTATTATTCTTCTTACTCTTTAATCTAATTAAATTAAATCTAGTTATCATATAAACAATAAGTGACTTACCACTTGCTGTGGGTGATAACAATAAACATCTACTCTTTTTAATTGCGTGAATAAATGCACTTCTTTGATAATCTCTTACTTCAAATGGTATTTTTAAAGCTTTAATAAAACCATCAACAGCCTGTTCATCTACTGTAACATCTTTGATTTTTGTACCATCAACAACTTCTATTTGATTATCTTTACACCACTTTACAATATAAGGATATAAACCGGCGTATATTAAACCTGTCTGATATGAATATAATCTAATCTTTCCGTCCCATACTCTATTTCTGTATTGAGGCATAAACTTAAAACCAGGCACTTCAAATGTAAAGTATTCTGATAAATCTCTACGAATACCAGCCTCTGCTTCAATAGACAGATTAACTTCATCTTTTTTTTCTAATACAATATACTTAACTACTGCCATTGTTTTCCTACAACCCAACCTACTAAAGATTTTCTAGTACCTTTTGTAACTTCACCTACTTTATGCCATATGTGACTAGGAAATACAATCATAGTTCCTGTTTTAGGTTTAAAAGATTCAACAACCACTTTGTCTGAATTAGGATGTGGTTGACTTATTCTAAAATCACCACCCTCATAATCATCATTTAAACATAAAGTAAAACTTAACTTTCTAATCATACCATTATCATATGGTTTTCTATGACTATCAATATGCCAATCATAATGGTCACCTTTATTATATTCTGAATACTGTAGAGGTTCAAATTCTTTTAAAGAAAAGTTCCAATTACTTTCGTCATTAGCCAATTGAATAAGATTACTTAGAGATGTTTGTAATTTTTTATTATCTAACCAACCTACACTAGAGCTTCTATTATCTTTATTACCATCTTGTATTTTTGATTTTGTCATATTAGATGACATTCCCTCTGCAATAATACTATTACAAAAATCTAAAGGTACAATACCGGTTTTTATATGATAAATATTTTCTAAAAACATTACACAGCACCACTAGTAAATCTTCGCCAGTCAATAGCGTTCTTTATAGTAAATGTTCTATTTGATATTTGTCTGATTGTTCTATCTAAGTAATCAACACAAGCTGACAGGTATTCAATTTTTTGTTTACCTCTAATTAAATCATCATCCGATTCAATGTATTTGTCAACATCTGTTCTTAGTATTTTTAAATCAAATGGTTTTTCGGCATAGACCTGTGCGTCTGATTTGCCTGTATAATATTCCCATTTGTGTCTTTTTAACTGTTTATAATCCGTTTCCGCTTTAGTCAACATCAACTTAAACTTAGTATAGTGTTTCATATACTTGTTGTGTAGTTGTGGTGTTTTAAGGGATTCTAAATCTAATTCAGTTTCATTAATGGCCAAGTCTTTGTCGGCCATTTCTTGTAGTTTTTCTAAATCCATAATTTATCCTTATATTCACTTCATTATAACATAAAAACAGTAAAAAGTAAAGTGTGGTTAAGAAGTTGTAACTGTAGTGCTTGAGGCACCTACAGGAGCAAAATCATATTTACTGTAATTGAAACTTACTGTTGTTGTTAGATATTGTACATCTGTCGCCTGTTGGTCATATTGTAACTCACCTATAGATGTAGGGTATAAATCTCTAAATCTGCACTCCACAATAGGGTTATTTTTACTTGTTAATACAATCAATGTTGCGTCAGAAAATACAGCACCTTGTTTTGTAGTTCCATATTTAACTTTACCTGGTTCACTTGATACTGCGTTTTGACCACCAGGAAATCGGTCTGCGCCAGCTTTTGCAAGATTACCATATTCTAAGTAATCTTCAGGAAAGCCTAGTCCTCTAATCCATCCATGTATCTCTTGGAAGTTTTCTAAATTCTCATCAACCAAAAAACTCATTGATAAAGTACCATATGTTAGTTTAGTACCAGGCATAGGTAAGTCAACAAAAGGTGTTGGTTGTGTTGTTTCACTAATTGTAAGTGAAGGCAAGTTAACACTTGTACAAAAGTATTCTACTTTAGGTAGTTTACTGATTTGAAACTTAAACTGCGTTGGTGACGCATAATCTAAACTTGTTGGTTGTCTTGCTAAACTATTTGTTATTGTCATTGTCGACCTCTGCCCAATCTTTTTCGGTTGCTAGTTTCTCTAGTTGTTTTTCTTTTTCAGTCAAAACAACTCTTTGTCTTTGTATATCCTCAATCTTTTTTTCAATAAACTCTAGTCTGTTTAGTTTATCAGGTGCCGTGATAATGGCAATGGTGGTTATAAGAGTAAGTAAACCTACTAACCACGCAATACTAATAATGTCTTTCTTATCCATATTTATATTTATCCATCTAGGAGGAGACCAAAAAAAAAGGGGACCGAAGCCCCCTTTTTCTATGTTTCTGTAAAAACAGATATTACATTAAGTTCGCAACTTGCGTTCTTTGGTAGTATCTGTTAGCGTTAGCAGAACCAGCACCGTTAATAACAGCTGCGTCACCAGTTCCAGCTTCAGCAAAAGGATTTGCTTGTAAGCCGTATCTAGTTTTGAAACCGATTTTCGGTTGGAAAGTATCTTGACCAACTGCTCTAACCATTTGTAGTGGTACATATGGACAGTAGAACATACCTGCGTCATAAGGTGAAGTACCTTTGTAGCCAACTACATAGTAGTGAGCAGACGCTGAGTTTGCACTATAAGGGTCAATGTACACTTTAAATCTACCGTTAAGAACACCAGCAAAAGTATTACCAGTATCGTCAACTGTTAGATTGTTGTTAAGAGCTGGAGTATAGTCTAATACACCTGCCATTTGAAGAGCACTTGCAACATCAGCTGAAGTAATGATAATGTTACCTTTACCTCTTCTTGTTCTTTGTGCTATTCTGTTTGCATCTCTTTCAAGGTTAAACATAAGACCTTTGAATCTTTCAACAGACCATCTGCCGTTTGAGTCAGTATCTAAGTCAAATACACCTGCTGTAGTAACACTACCTGCTGGTGAACCTTTTTCTGCGTTGATGTAGATAGTTCTAACTACTTCTCTGTTGATTTCCGCAAGGATTTCAGCAGATAGGATATTCGCAAGTTCTGTTTCAGCGTCTAAACCATGGATTGCTTTTAAGTCTTGAGCAAGTTCCATAGTGTATTCTGCTTTAAGAGCTCTTGATTTAGCAGTTACAGTTGACTTCTCGATTGAGAATGCCATTTCTGCAAAACTATTTCCAGAAGCGTCACCTAATGCTTCAGCAGCTGCTGTAGTCATTGCAGTACCTTTTGTGTAAGTACCGGCAGGTGAGTCGTTAAGAACCTCAGGGTTTGTGCCTGCATGAGCAGTAGTTGAGAAACCTTCTATAGCTGAACCGGCTTTGTTTCTGCCAGAAAAGTCTGTATCAGCTTCATCAAATAAAGCTTCAGTTCCGTTTTGTGCGTCATATCTACTTCTCATTGCAAAGATAAGTCCAGTTGGACCAGTCATTGGTTGTACACCAGCGATATCGTATGCGATAAGATTAGGCATTGCTCTTCTTACTAATGAAATCAAAATTGGATCCCAGTTAGAAATTGAAGCACCTGTTGAGTTAGTTGGAGCAGCTTCGCTTAAGAATGCTGAGTCCTCTTTCATTGCACGCTCTTGGTTTTCCAAGATTGTAGCAGTTACAGCTCGTTTGTAAGAATCACCGATTTTTGGTAAATCTGCGTGTTCTAAAACTGGCTGCCATTTTTTTTCGTGTGTTTCAGATAAATACATTTTTTATCTCTCCTCTATTATTTTATATTATTTTGACAATTTAATGTCTTTGGTTTTAGTAATAGCGGCGGTATAAGCAGCCATGCTTTTAGATAAATCAATTGTTTCACCAACTGAATCACCTACCGCTACATCATCAATGTCAGATGACACTTCTTTCTTAGCGCCGAAGTACGACTCTTTAATAGTCGAAATCTTTGCTCTGAAATCTGTTTCATTTGAATATTCAACCTCTTCAGCAAGTTTGTTGAATTTCTCCTTGGCAGTATCAGCTAAGTCGTCACTCATTTCACTTACGATTTGAGTAGCAGTCTTTTCTGAATTGCTTTTGTTAAGTTCAACATTCTTTTCGATTTCTTCATTAAGTTTCTTTTCTAATGAATCAATCTTAGAAGCTTGGTCTTCAAGTACATCATACTTTTCGTCTGGGACTGAAATATAATGTTCTTCAAATAGTTTCTTCATACCAGAAATGAAATCTTCAGCAATCTCGCCTTTGATTCCTCTTTCTAAAGCCAATTCGTTTTCTTTCATCCACTCTTCCACTACATATGCAAGGTAAGAGTCAACTTTTTCTACGAGTTCGCCTTTAGCTTTTTCTGATTCTGTTTTAAGTTTTTCTTCGTATCCAGCTTGCATTTTCTTTTTAGCTTCTTTAACTTTTGAGTTAAGAGCCGCTTCAAATATAGTTGCAGCCTTCGTTTTAAATTCTTCGGATAAATCTTCGTCCTTAACTAAAGCGTCAACATCAGCTGTGATATCAATTTTTTCGTCTTCTTCAACTACTTCAACTGCTTCTTCAGCTACTGCTTCATCTTCGTTAGTTTCTAATATTTCCTCAGAACCTTCACTTGCTTCTGTTTCTTGCTCTTCTTTAATCTTCGGCATTGCGTCAGCAGCGCCAGCTGATTTTTGTTGAGCGTCTCCAGAAACTTGCTTAGTCTTTTTTGTTGCGTCAGGATTAGAATCCGTAGGCTTAGTTACCGCTGGACCTAAATCCTCGCCCTCATTACTAAGGTGAGTAGGTTCAGCCGCCACAGCATTCTTTTTGGGAGCGTCTGCTGATGGATTAGCTTGCGCCTCTACCACTGCTTCTGCTTCTAACGCCTCAATCTTTTGTTCTGTTTCGGCCATTGAGAAATCTCCTCTATTTTTTAATTAATTAAAAAACTTTCGTTTCTAGTATTATTTATAAAACTAAAGTTTTTTAAGGAACGAATCAAAGATTTTTAGTTTAGCCTCATCTAAAGCTCTTCGTTTCGCTGTTCTTATTTCTTGTTTCCAGGCTTCTATATCCCTTTCAACAAGTACACCATTGTCCCATACCCACTCTTTTTGTTCCATAATGCCTTCTACGAAAGCGTCTGGAGCGCTTGGGTCTGCAACAATATCAGCCGCCGTTGCAAGGTAAAAGTCATCTTTTACATAGTTTGCACCGTTACGCTGTATTATTGACCCCATACCTCGACTAGACACTCCTAATTGAGCACCCTCATCTATAAGACCTTTTACAATCTTACCGTATGGTGTATCCATAATTTTTGCTTCTCCAATAAAGTTGTTACCATCTGGTGTTAAAGAGTTTATCATATGTGATACTCTCTCTAAGTTTACTGTAGGACCGTCTGGATGTCCTAGTTCGCCAAATGCTCTCTTTTTTTGGATGAATTCTTTATTGTATCTGTTCACTTCCTGTTCCAAAATTTCTTTTGGATACACTCTACCATTTCTATTCTTCATGTTTGATTGAAGAAAGATACCTCTGATTTTATATGACTTTTTGCCGTTAGTTTCTTCTACGAGATACTCGGCATTTTGTACTTCTTCGGAAATTAGTTTCATATGTTCTCTCTTTGTACCAACTATTTATACAAATTATTACCTAAACTCTACAATTATTGTGTAATTATCGCCACTTGCAAAGTCTTTTGTAGATAGTAGTACATCTCCTGTTGGTGTGGTTGCGTTATTTGGTATTTCATTTCCCGCTGGTCTTAAATCCCAATAACCTTGACCAGATAATATAACCATACTAGCGTCTGTAACTCCGTCCCATAGAAGCTCTATGGCAGATTTGTTATTAGCAGTATTGATTGAATACCATATCTTACTTAATTTTCTATTTGCGTCTTCGGTCATAAAAGTCAACTCTGAAGCGTCTATCTTTTTTACCAAAGTTTCGCCTGTACCATCAGATTGGTTTGTCATCTTTACAACAAATTTAACACCTGAAGTATCTGCTATTGTTTGTGTTGTTACTATGTCAGCCATTACTTGTATCCCGCTTCTTTGTGTGTTTCAATTACAAGATTATATTTTGTAACTGTATCATCACTATTTAAACTTATATCTCCGATAGGGTCTTGTAGTTTTACCTCATCTGGTTTTAAACCCCAATTACCTCTACCTGATAATTCTACTTTTTTGGTATTGTCATTCTTAAAGAAGACAGTAACCTTACCTGTGCCTAATATCTCAAATGCCATATTTGCAATCGAAACTTTAGGTTCACTACTTGCATTATTACTACCAACTACATCAACTAATAATTGCTGAAATTCTGCACCAACACCGTTTGAGTTTACAATAATCTTAAAATTATCATCTACTAATTTGGTGGTTGATATAGTCATCTAATTAACTTCTTGGTGAGCCGACAGCACTAGCGTGACCATCTGCCAATGTAATAGTATCAGTTGTACCTTTTTCAATTATAATAGAATCGCCAGCTGCGTGTAGGTAAATATTACCTAAAGTTGTACCGCCAGCTTCTTTTACTATAACAGATTGGGCAGCACCTGTAGCTACACAATGAACAAAATGAGCTAAACCAATGTTGTTAGCACTAGGGTTGTTAATAAATTCGCCCTTAACTATAACTGTTGCCATTTTTATTCTCCTAATTGTTCTTCTAATTCTTTATCGAAATAGTCGTAAAGAATATTTGTATTAATATTATGAAACTCGGCAGCCTTATCTACGGCGTCCTCAAACACTTTAATTATATCGCCAGTTTCTTTTTGTATTCTTTCGTAAATATCTTTTACGGCAGCCCTCTTTTTAGGACTTAAAGATTTAAAAGAATTCGAGTCGATATATAATTCTCTTTCGACAATATTACTGAGCTTGAGTTTCGCCATCGCCTGCAATCTCTAACTCTGCTTTACCGTCTAACTCTGGTTGACCAGGTGTTGCTACTGAACCATCTTGAGCAAATGTTCCAGGTGTTGCAATTTCTGGTTTAGGGTCACTATGAGGCATTGCCTCTGGTGTTTCTTTGTTAAACAAACTAGACGCATATTCTTTTCTTTTGATATCTAAAGCGTCACCCATTTTATCTCTTAATGCACTTTTAAATGCTTCACCAGCGTCTGCATTGTTGCCGGCTTCTAAGTTATCTATAAATGCTTTCGTATTTTCTGACATTATCTATCTCCTATAAAGTTGTATCTGTAACATCAGAAGTTGGAGCAGAAATAATACCGGTATCAATTTCTTTTTTGATTTGATTGTCGATATCTTCCATCTCTCTTTCGTTTTGTTTCAGAATATTTTTTCTCACATATTCAACTGAGTAAAACTTACCAATGTAATCACGCATTTCATTTGCTAAAGCTAGTCGCTCTCTCATCATTTCAGTATGTTTTAATTCAGCGAAATGACCATCTTGTAAAAAATCGTATGTAATACTATCTCTTACTGATTGCCAATCTTCTTCATTAATAATACCTTTAAGAATTAATTGTGTTCTTAAAATATCATTAAATAATTCTGTGAATTTCTTTCTTAATCTTTGTACAAATTTAGTAAATTTAAGTTCATCTCTAGTTATTTCTGAGGCTCTGCCCATATTAAAACCTGAGTTAGACTCTAATCTACTAACGGGTACATTTAATGAACGATAAAGTTTACTTCTAAAGTATTCTATATCGTTAATTTCTCCTAGATTTTGACCGCCAGGCAAAGTAGTAATATCAGTACCCCTTCCACCCTCTCTACTCGGTAACCAAAAATCTTCCAACATTGACATATAATTTCTGTCATCTCTGATTTCTCCTGTTGAAGCGTCATAGACAAGTTTATTTCTATATCTTGCCATAACATCTCTTAGATATTGTTCAGCTTTAACTTTAGGTAAATTACCTACATCAATCTTAAATATTCTTCTTTCAGGAGCTCTAGCAATTCTGTAAATAACAGTTGCGTCTTCAATCATTCTTAACTGATTGACAGGCTTAATAGCCTTTTGCATATAAGATAAGACCATATTTTTGTTTTGGTCAATTAATCCAGACGGACAATAAGCAATTGTGTCTGGTGCAATCTTAATGCCACCTGAAGTAGAGTTGACTACACCTTTTTCATTGAATAGATAATATTCAACAAACTCGTCAACTACAGTAAGCATATTAGGACCTGTAACTCCTTCGGGTCTTTTCTTTCTTACTTCTCTAATTCTTTTAATTTTTCGTGGGTCAAGGTACTTTAATTCTGTAATACCTTTTATGGTTGAATTTCTATCAATAACTTTTTGGTAGAAAATTTTACCATCAACATACCATCTTCTAAAGATGTCATGCCCTTTAGTGTTAAACTGCATAAGTCGTAACACTTCTTTAAACTCATCTTCAATTTTTCTTCTTACATCTTTGCCATAAGGTAAATGATGTACATTCACTCTTACCGCTTCTTTGTTCTCATTCGCCACAATAGCTTCATTGACAATATCTTCGATTGCCAAGTCGCACTCGGGGTGTAATGAGATTTCTCTATATCTTCGTATAAGGTCAGCTTCAGTTTTGGCATTTCCCTCCATGTCGAGGTATTGTCCAAAATAGCCGCCAGCGGCGATGGTTTGTGTACCATCATCCGCTGGAGCTGTAGTAAAGCTTTGCTTTGGATCCGACTGTTTTTTAAGTCTTGATATAGAAAATCCAAATAATTCAGCCATAATATTTTTTCCTTTATTCCTTGTTAGTAATATTTATACTAGTTTTTAAGTAGTAGTATTACTCTCAAAGTATTGATAATTAAAGGTTGCTGTAAATTCTTCAACAGCAGCCGCCTCATCATAGTTCAAATCAATTGCACTTATAGCAGTTGGGAACAATCCTCTTAATGTATAAGATTTGATTGTGTTTCCGTTTCTGTCTAAGTGGTCAACAAAACAGTCAACTTGATAGTCAACAGGATTAGTTAAACCCTCATTGTCAGTCATGTTGTTGATACCATTCTGCCATCTTTCAAAAGCGTTTCTTAACTTAAAGTTCGTATCGTTAAGAACCGTGATAGACCATTCATCAAAAGTCCTGTCTCCAGCAATTTTGATTTGTCTTCCTCTGAAAGGAACATTGACTACGCCAACATTCATAGCAGGTATTGTTGTACTTCTACATAAAAAAGCTAAGTCTTCTATTTCGCCACCAACTTGAGCGTAACCTGGAAAAGGCATAGTCACCTTAAACTGATTACTTCTAGCGCCACCGCCAGCAAGTTTAGCTTTGAAGTCATTAATGTTTGCCATTTTTTATTTCTCCTCTACTAACCTGCTACTTCGTCAAACGAAACGCCGGTTCTTGTTGCTACGAAAGACAATGTAATAAAGTTAATGCTTCTTGCTGGTTTAATGAAAATTTCAGCAATGAATTCATTTCTGTCTATTACTTGTCCTGTATTGTTAGTTTCATCACACACTACTAAAAAGTCTGTGATACCTCGTCTACCTTGTACTTCTCTCAAAAAAGGTTCTACAATGTTTCTAAAGTTAGCTCTTGTAAACTCATCATTGAATTCAAAGAGTTGGAATTTAGAAGCAGTAGAGATTGCCTTCTCTAAAGTGATGAACAGTCTTCTAACATTTATTCTATCAAAAGCACTTGGACTTGCAAGACCAGTTTTATCTCCAAATAATACAGTACCTTGACCTGGGAAGGTAGCTACTGGATTAATTCTTTTCGGATATAACTCATCTCTTTGTGTTTTTGTAGGATTAAATGCAAGTTTAACAGCGCCTCTAACTACACCTCTATTGAAACCTGCTGGTGAAAACCAACTGTCTGCAATAAGGTCAGTTCTAGCTGTTAGTCCTGCCATGTCACCGTTTAATGGTACATATCTGTAAACATCATTGTATCTGTCGTACATATATTTGTAACCACTATCGAATACAACATATGAAGAAGATGAAATTGTACTATAAAAGTCAATTACATTATCTTTTTGCGTATTTGTATTAGTTACATTAACTACATCACTTCTTTCAGGAGAAGCAAAGACAACACAGTCTTTTCTCGCTTCTGCGATTGTGATTAAGTTTTCTACATGAGTTGCGTCACATTTACCAGCAATGATAAGACCAACATCAACTGTTTCACTATCAGCAAACTTATCGTAAGCTGTTTTTAGTTGACCAGTTGTAACGGCAGAACCGTCAGAACCACCTGAAAGTGATTCACTTGTTGGTACATTTACCGCTGTAAATGTTGTTCCAGAAGCTGCATTACCCCAGTTTGAACCTGAAGCATGATGTTTTGTCCACCAAAGATATCTTGATTTGGTGTAGATAACATTTGCGTAATAGTTATCATCTCCTTGCGGAGTTTTTGCGTCTGAAGCTTTAGATACTTTGTTGTAAGTTTCTAAGATTTGACCTGGAACGCCTGCTATTGAACCGTCTTCATCAACGACTACGACATGAATTTCGTCATTCGCACCGCTTCTGTCTGAGGTCCAAGTAGATGTTCCTGGAGCACCGTCAACAGCGTCATAATAACGCCATCTTCTTTTGATTCTTGCATTGTCGACTACAACTCTTTTTAATCCGCCAGTACCTCTAGGGTGCTGAACGAGTGTTATTGAAGTTGAAGCAACAGCAGTCAATCTATATTTTTCTCCATCATCAAAGTCTGTTCCTGCAGCTGTAGTTGAAAACTGAATTACATCACCTACATTTAAGTAAGCTGTTGCATTTGAGTCCATTGCTACAGTTGTGTCGCCGACTGCTAAGTCAGCTTGGTTAACTTGTTGAGCTGTTGTTGTTGTTGATTCGTAAGCGGCTGCGTTCGGACAAGTTGCAACAAGCAATGTGTTACCATATGCTCCTGCTTCTCTAGCAACAAATGTTGCGTTACCGGCTGCGCCACCTGAAGCATAGTTATTTGTCCAATCGTCCGTATTCTTTACTAAAACACCTGTTCCAGATGTTGAAGCATTCACTTGTGATGATTGGTTTGCTCGTACTACTCTAAGAGTGTTAGAATATTGTAAAAAGTTGGCTGCGCTGAAAAAATACTCGAAATTATTTACATCAGGTTTACCAAAAGTTTCTACTAAATCTTGCTCACTAGAGATACTTACTATTTCGTCTAACGGTCCTTTTGTGAATTGACCAGCAACTGCACCGATAGAAGTTGAAACAGCAGGAATGATACTAGTTAGGTCTCTTTCCTGTACGAGAACACCTGGTGATACTTGAAATGCCATAGGTTTATTCTCCTTTAATTAGCTAATTACCTTGTTTTGCATACTAAAATATTCAAATTTCGTATTATTCATACGCCCATACTCAAACTTTGTCATTACAGATATTTATAAGACCTGCAATTTACAGTCCCTTTCTTACGACAGGATGCCACACCGTACCATATTCATCAACCTCAGATTTTAACTCATCTGGTGTTCCGTCATCTACAAAACCAAATGGCGCCATATCTTGTTCAATTAAAGCTTGTTGTTCAATATAGAGTTGATTTCGTATATTTGAGTTTGATAATTCTTTAAAATACTGCTGATTTGTTAACCACCCAAATATGACTAGACACATCATTAAATCGTCATTACAACCATCCTCCGCCATCCAGGAGTTACCACGCCTACTAAATGTTGACATCTCCTCTATTAACTGAAAGTCATTTACGATAATTTTATCACTTTCTACTAATGTTTTAATACTTGATGTTCCTAAGGCTTTAATCTGTTTAGTCATACGAACACCCATAGATGTACCTCTACCACTAAACATTGCACCTAATATTTGACCAGCACGGCCTCTTTGTGTAGTCATTAAGACATTATCATATTCTAATTCCATTTGTAGTATATCTGCCACTTGTTGACCAATGTCATTAACCTCTGTAAGAATATGTGCTTTGTTATATCCTTTACATACTTGTTCTATTATACTTGGAAAGATATGTGGTTTTACTTCATTGTTTTTATAAGTTGCAACCACTTCATATGGTATATTTGTAGCGTCTATAACTGCAAAGGCAGAATAATCTCTGCCTGTACCACGAGCAACATCAACTGTTGTAACATACAAATGGTCTTTTTCGGGTCGCTTAAACATTTGTAGTCCGTTTTTACTTTCGATAGCTGGAATGTACGGGGTCGCCTTAATTTTTGCTGGCGAGATTAAAGTATCTACACTTCCTAAAAATTCACATTCAAACTCTTGTTGAAACTGCTCGGGTGAGGTATTTCTTATAGTGGTTTCTTTCCACTTTTCATCTCTGCCGGGTACCTCTGACCAATGTACCTCAATTGGCACATAATCATTTTGTTTATTGATTGCGTCTATCCACAATTTGTAGTACATATTCATACCACGAGGTGTAGATACAATAATCATCTTTGTTTTTTTACCAGATGATATGGTAGGATAAACTGAGCTGAAAAACATCTCGGCAATATTAGCCGGTACGAAAGCAAACTCATCTAAGAATATTATATTATAAGAACCACCTCGAATGGCACTTGAAGATGTTGCAGCCGCCACAATGACTGACTTGTTTTCTAATTCTATGTTACCTTTGTTCCAATTGATAACTCCTTGTTGCATCCATTTTGGTAAATTTTCATAAGCCAATTGTACTCTACCCAATATATCTCTAGCAGTAGATGATTTGTTTGCAAGTAAAGCTATATTAGAATTTGGATTAAACAAAGCATAATGCAACAGATAAGAAACTGTTGTAGTTGATTTACCTGATTGTCTTGGCAGTTTACATATTGTAAATCTATTATCATGTATAGTTTTTACAATGTGTTTTTGAAAATCATACATTTTAAAAGGTACTAGACCTTCATCTAAGGAAACTATTTGAACATAGTTTTCCATAAAATAGATTGGGTCTTTTTCACACTTCTTGTATTCTTTGATGTTCTCTTTAGTGAACTCAACAGGTGTGTTTACCTTTTTAAGATTTGGATTTCCTAAGTATGCGTCTGTCATTTTTTTATATTAGGTTTATATGATTAAACCATCCTGTAGCTATATATTTCTCTTTTGTTTTACTAACTTGACCTTTATGTGTATGTGTAAAGAAAGCAGGCCAAATTAATGTTAATCCTTTTTTTGCTGGTATTGTTAAGTTTTGATATAAAAATTCTGTACCACCATCTTCAACATCATTTAAATATGTCATAAAAACTAAACCTCTATGCCAATTTAAATTACTACTAAAATCATTTTCAAAATGCCATATTTTAAAACCACCACCCACAGGATATTTTTGTAAATTATATTTTTCTCTCAAAGCAAATGGTGTATTAGATTCAATATGAGAATACTTTTTAATATACTTTTGTAATACATTACCTAAGTGTACTTTATATGTATGAAAAGGCTCATTTTCATTAAAAAAATCAACAGCAATCTCTTTTGATTCTTTTAAATCTTTTACGACTTCTTGGCTGCCTCTGGTAGAATACATCATACCATCTACTAACGGTTGTTTATCCATAAACTTTTTTAAGTCGTCACAAACTTTTTTTGGTATAAACCAACCACCCATTAGAGTAATATTATCTAATTCGTATTCTTTCATATTATAAAACCCTCAATGTGTGTGTAACCCATTTTAACAGCCGCCTCAATACGACTACTACCTTTATAAACAAAATACTCTTTATCGTAATTAGGATTTGTGTCGTGTTCTATTTCAACACAATCTAACATTTCATTACCATCAAGTATGTCTTGTAACATTATGCCGTTTTTGACATAACCAAGTTTACTTATCTGAAATATCTGTTTCTTCGGGTGTGATTGTTTTGCTTTCAATAATTTCATCATCTTTTCTTAACATTTTTTGCAACTCTGCTGTTGACCCTACAAACAATGCGTTTTTAATATTTGCATTGGCAGTTTTTGGTAATTCTTTTAAGTCTTTTAATTTTTTATTTAAGTCTTGTAACTTATCTACCGTATCTGCAACATTCTTAATACCAGCTAATGCAACTTCATATGCTCTAGGGTGTTGACCCTCTTTTGCAACATTTAAAATACCCTCAATAGCTTCTTGACCTTTTTCTATAAGATTGTAATAGTGTTCTCTACTATTCTTATGGTCATTATCGACATCTGTTTCTTTTTCTTCCGTTCTAACAACCGGAGCTTTAAACTCCTCTTCCTTATGTAATTGTTCCATAGGAGATTTAGCAGGTTCTAGTCCTAAAATTTCGTTTACTTTGTCTTCGATAGCCATATTAATATTTAGAAATCCGTATTACTGTGGTCAACTTTACCTTGCCACCAAGACGGTAAACCTATATGTGGTCTGCCATCAAACATATTCTTTTTAGAACCTTTTGTAGCTGCATTGTTATAATGTAAAAATACTTGAGCACAATCTGTACCTGTAAATTTATCTCTCCAATGTTCACAAATGTTTCCTTTATAAACTAACATATCTCCAGGTTTTAAATCTACTTTAACCCCATCCGTATATTCTGATTCATATCCGTTATCTGTATCTTTACCTTTTTTAGGATTAGGTTCAATATAGATTGGCCATTTATCGCCACCTAAATTCATTGTAGTAGAAATCTCACAACTAAATCTATCTTTATGTCTTTTTAGTATATCACCATTTTTATAGATACGAGTATAAGAATAAGTAGGAATTAATTTTAATCCTGTTTCTTTTTCCATTATAGGCAATACTTTTAATAACATAGTTTCCATTACTGTATCGGCATAATGAGAATATGTTTCTGGCGCTTGTTTATCATTCCAAACTCCCCACTCTGTCGTAAATGGCGAAATAAATCTTTCGTCAAACATTGTTCTTGCGATTTGTCTTTTCATTAATAAATAATTCATAGCAAATTCAGCAATCTTTGGGTCGATTGCTTTCTTAATTACCATGTAGTTGTTTTTCTTAAATGCAGGTGTCATTTTTTTTCTCCTTCTAATATAACTTTACTCACAGCCTGTAAGTTAAAATGTATAAATCTAAAATCTTCTTTACCGTCATCTAGTCCATATTCGTGAGCTAAATAAGCAGGTATAAAAATTAATGTGCCAGGTTTAGGTATATAATTTACCTTGTCATTTGCCATAGAAATTTGTTTACTGTCTTTTTCTGGAAGCTTCATCATTTGAGCGCCTGTTCTAGGGTCGTGAAAAGTTGGCCTTGATGTATTTTCTGTACATTTCAAATAATAAAATGCCGATACATGATTATTACCGTGAACATGAGAATTATGATGACCTCCACCTCTTTTTGAAAATTCTTGTACCCATGATTCAGTATAGAACATTGAATGATTTTCCATATTATATCCCATACTATCTAAAAAGTTTATAGCTGTTGCGCCAACCCAATCATGCAATTCTTTTAGTTTAGGGTCGCTGTGTAAAGGTCTTGAATGATAAGAATGACCAAAATCATTTTTACCTTTCTTATCTCTTTTATAAGCTTCTTTAATATATTTGTCACATACTTTATTTACTTCATTTACCCACTCTGATTTTTCGAACAACCATACTGGTGTTTGAAAATGATGATTTACTATTGCTTCATTACTCATAATATACTTTCTCTATTTAAATGGACGACCTAAACTCCAAACTACTAATGAGTGTCTAGTACCTTTTGTTACTGGTGTGACTCTATGCCATACAAAACTTGGAAATATAATAATTGAACCACGAGGTCTAATTTCTGTTACTAATCTTTTACTATTTTTTCTTTGATGTGCATTATCATAGTCTGTACTGTTTCTTAAATCCACTTCAAAGTTACCACCCTCGTATTCTTCAGGATGTGAAAGTGAAATAGTCATTGATAATTTTCTAATTTTACCGTGGTCTCTTGGTCGTGTACCATCTTCTAATGGAGGCCTCATGTATGGTTTGTTCCAACTATCAGTATGCCAACCATAATAATCACCAACACCGTATTTGGTAAATTGACAAGACTCAGAAAAGTCCCACTCAAAATTCCAACCGGCCTTTTGATTTGCTTCTTGTAAGTATGGGTGTATTTCTTTGTAAATCCATGTATCATCCATCCACACAACATCTGATTTACGCTTCTTTTGAATGTCTTTGACAACAGACTTTTTTAATTTACCTTTACCGTCAAGATTTTTTTTATCATCTGAACCACCTGTTACAGCCATTCCCATTTCATGTTGTTTGCCATAAGCTAATATATCATCAACAAGTTTAGGTGGTAATACTGATTGAAAGTAATAGTAATAATTTTCTAAATTCATTCTTTGTTCCTCATCATCATTTATATATACTCATATAATTATTTAGGCAACCTTCCAGAGCATACTTTTTGTAGATACTTTTTATGACTTACGGTTTCTACATTATTATTCCATGATTTTTGTCTGTCAACTTGCTCATAAACACAATCTTTATATGATTGCGATAAACTATTAAATTCTTTTTTTATAGACTTTTTATCAAATAAGTTTAACTCTTTTAATACTACAGAAAAGTTTTCAGGTTTAAATAAAATGTACTCACCATCAAAGTCTTCTTTCATAGGCAATCTTTTATGCCATGTTTTTAAATTCTCTTTAAGAGATAAAGGTAGATTTGGTTTGTATTGTTTCCAAAATTTGCTATCTTTTTTACCTGTCATATAATGTAATAAAACAAAATCTCTAATATTTTCTACAATTGATTTAAACCTCTTATTGTAAAGTTGTATATCTTTTTCAGAGTAATTAATTAATATGTGCATTAATATATAAGCTTGTTGTATAGAAGTGCCTATTGAAGAAGCTTCTAATGGTTCAATAAAACTGGAACTTAATCCTGTTGCAACACAATTACCTATCCAAGGTCTGTCAATAGCACCTGCCTCAAATTTTATATTCTTGCCTATTTCTATTTTATGACCTAGATACTTTTCACATTCTATCTTAGCTTGTTCAGCATTTATAAATTTATTATTATAAACATAACCATTACCCCAACGGCCATTTGTTGGTATTCGCCACATCCAACCTGCTGACATTGCTTTAGCTGTTGTATATGGTGTATATTCGTCTGTATCTTTTGTAGGAAAAGCAATAGCCTCATTCATTGGCAAATATTCTTTATATGATTGCCACTTTGCACCTAATTTTGATATAAGTAATCTTTTAAAACCTGTACTATCAATATAAAAATCATACTTGTATTTTTTCTTTTTACTTTCTATACTTTCTATATTGCCCTTTTTAATATTAACTTTTGTTATATCATCATTGTAAATATTAATATCAAAACTTTTACATTTTTTTAACAAAAATTCATTTAATTTAAAAGTGTTAAAATGATATTGTTTTGTCGGGTCTGAAGGTGTTACTAAATTGTTCCATGCGTGTGGGTCGGTGTATTCTTTTGATTTTAAATTATTAGATACAGCATAAGCATATCCACCTAGATAATGAGCAAATTTTGTGTATGCGTAAGAGCCGTAAGTATTGTGATAATAGTCATGTTTTGTCCAATCTTTAAACATAATACCACCTTTCATAGTAGCACCAGTTTCTCTGATTAGCTCTTCTTCGGTAATACCGATATGAAGCATAAAGTCTGCCCAATGTTCAGTAGTGCCTTCGCCGACACCAATGATACCGATTTTATCCGACTTTACAATGTCTATTTTAAGTGAGGAAAATCTTCTCTTTAGTATTAAAGCAGTTATGAGACCTGCTGTTCCACCACCAACTATACATAATTTATTCATAATATAACCTATTTATTGTCAAACAGGAACTATGTTCCTGAAGAATTAATTACTGTCTTTTGTATCTTAGTATTACGACACCTGAACTTCCGTTGGCACCATTGTTCCAACCTCCGCCACCGCCGCCGCCTAAATTAGAACCTGGAGCTGCTGTACCGTTTGTTGTTGAACCATTACCTCCGCCGCCATCTCCTCCTGGAGCAGTACCTAGTGGAGCACCACCGGTACTATAACCACCGCCACCGCCGCCAGCTCTAGTGACTGCTGAACCTGAAATTGAAGAAGCTGCACCGTCACCACCGTGTGATGAACCGTCAGTACATCCGGCTTCGAGAGCACCACCGCCACCGCCGTGTCTGCCTGGATTACTATTGTTACCTTGTACGCCGCCAGGTTGTCCTTGAGGTGGAGAAACTGGTGGATGATTACCACTTTGGCAACTGACAGGAACTCCTGGTTCTCTACCGCCACCTGAACCACCTAAAACTCTAGGGTTTGGAGCAGGACCTCCGCCACCACCACCTGTTGATGTGATAGTAGAAAATATTGAATTGGCACCTTTTAATCCGCCACTAGCGTGTGCTTGACCACCTCCGCCAGCACCTACTGTAATAGGATATGTTTGAGCTTGTATTGTAATACCAGTTGGATTTGCTAAAGGACTGTTCCCTGCCACAGTTAGGCCATTTGATTCTCTATAACCTCCGGCACCGCCGCCGCCTTCACCGCCTCCGCCACCGCCGGCAACAACTAAGTAATCAACTATTGCGCTTTGATTTCCTATACTTGCAACAACAAAGTTTCCAGATGAATTGAATGTATGAATTTTGTAATCGCCTGAATTAGCTGTTGTTCCGCCTGTTGCTTCTACAAATGCAGCTGGTTCGATAGATGTGGATTGAACTGTCCACCCCAAAGTTGCGTCTGAATATACATAAACCTCAGCTGCTCTTGTCTGTGTTGTTACTCTATCAGCGGCCGCTCCATTAAAGTTTGAACCGTTACGAGCAATTGTAATATTGTTTGTACCGGCACTTCCATAGTCAACTACACCTACAAAATCACCTCTACTAGGTGAAGCTGGTAATGTAACTGTTATAGCACCGCCAGCAGTATTTACGAAATATCCTTCTCCTGAAACTGCTGTAAAATTTGCTGTTTTAACTGCTTGCCAATCTAAACCTGCAACGATATCACCACTAGCGCCTAAGGCAATAGCTGTACCGTTTACAGTAATTGATGAGTTTGATAATTTAGCATTTGTAATTGAACCTGCTAATTTAGAGGTTGCAATAGAACCTGCTAATTGAGTATTTGTTATACCACCTGCAAGCCTATCAGCTGCAATTGTGCCTGCTGCTATTTTTGCACTTGTAATTGTACCTGGCGCTATATCAGCTGCCGACAATTCGGCGTCTTTAATTCCTTTTGAACCTACTTTACTTATTGGCATAGTTTTCCTCTATTTCTCTCTTATATTTATACATCCTCATCTCTTGTTTTATCATAATTCTTACCATCTGCAAAACTTGTTATGGTTGTTGTAAATCCGAAATCATCATCTGCGTCAGCACTTGTTGGATTAGGTACAACCACGATTCTTTCTTCTCTACTAGCAGCCGGTAAATCAGTATGTAAATCAGACTGAGTTTCCTTAATTACTTTTTGCGTTGAAGCAGGACCATACAGATATGTCTTTGCTGTAAAGTTTAATGTATAGATAACTGCTCTTCTTGTTGTAAAATCTCCTGAATAACTATCTTCGTAATTAATATTATTTAGTACAATAGGAATATCTCTTTTGATACCCATTTCTGGAATAACATTAACAGTAACAGTATAATCAGGTTGAAAATACGGTAATATTTGTTCTATAATTTGTAAACCACCTTCGGCAGTTGCTGTCAAACAAAATAAATTATATGATATATTATAAGGCACAGGCATATAGTTATAATTCATAACCTTGCCGTCTGCACCAGTTTTAACTGATTTAAATTTTTGCACTTTAGTTAGTTTTCTACTACCATCATATGCAATTTCAGCAATCTCAAACCCCATTCTAGGTAGTGTGATTGCCATTTCTCTATCATCTAAACTAGCCTGTTGGTCTAGTCTTACTAAAAACTTTTCTTTAGGAGCATATGCTAATGGCACACGAATAGATTGCACTATTGCACCTGCACTATCTCTCCTTTTTATTTGTATGTTATTAAAAATCTGACCAAAAGCTACGGTCATTTTTCTCATACTTTCGTTGTAAAAATATCCAAACATTAATTGTCTACCTCACCAAATGGGTTTCTTTCTGTAAAGTCAAGTATATCATCTGAAGTATCTGCTGTATTGAAACCTGCTTGTGCGTCTAAATCTAAATTATCAGCATAAGTTGATTGTGTCTGTAAAGCGTAATCTTCATTGATAAAGTAATTTGCGTCACCACTTACACTATCGTTTTCTAATTGTAAAGAACCTGTACCATCTTCAAGTTGAAATTGGTGAGCCAACATATCAATAGAGTATTGGTCTTCAGCACTATCAATATCTGTAACGCCAGTATCTAATCTTTCTGAACTGTACTCCCATGTTCTTGCTCTTAGTTTGTAAACCGGTAAATTGCCTAATTGAAAGAATGGCTCTTGGTCTTCTACAAAACTAATTTCAAAAAACTTATTCATCAATGGGTAATAAATTATATCACCCTCATTTGGTCTACCCTCTTTAATCATAGTATGGTAACTATCTACTGCGTCATTCCATCTACGCTTAGATAACATAAAAGTTGTTTCTTCTCTTATCTCTAAACCAAACTTACTGATTAATTCTTGTTCGCCAGCTAAACCCTCTGTAGTTTCAACATACATTTCTATCAGATAAGAGTCATCAAATTTAGATAAACTATCTTCACCTAATATTAGGTCTTGGTTAACTAGTGTTCTCGGTAGGTAATAAACATCATGGCCAAATATTTTTAGGCCTTCTATGATTAAGTCTTCGTGTAGTTTTGCTTCGTTTTTATTCCCAATACCGTTTCCGTTTTGAAAAAAGTGATTAACGGCCATGGCATTATCCTATCATCATTGCTGGATTTAATTCGAATGTACTTCTAATATCATTTTCTAACTTTTCTATCTCTTGTAGAGCTTCTGAAAATATTTGTTGACCATTTAATGTAACACCACCAACCATAGCGACACCATTAAATTTTGATAAATTAGCGCCCCATTGTTTTTTAAATAATGCTGTAACATATCTTTTTAAGTAAATATCATTATAAACATCTGTATATGTTTCGGGGTCTAATTTTCTATAACACTCTATTACAATCCATTCATCTGTTGCTAAATCGTTTGTCCAGTCCATATCAATATATAGTCTGTTATCGTGTTGATTAAATCTTATCGGTTTTTCACCTACCAATACATGGTCTAAGAAGTCTAAATGTCTTAGTACAACATCATAATTAATAATTGATGTTGAAGAAAAATCATAAAGGTCGTTTAATCTCATTTGGTATCTTACATCAAATAAGTTTAGATTACCTTTATTAGAAAATGGTAAAATATTGATAACTGAAATAACTGATTCTGGTACTACCAAAAAGTTATTATCTTCGTACCATGTTGTTGATACTGAATTCTTTGTTGCTGTTTCATTACTAGGATTAATAGCTGCTAAACGAGATTTTTCTGAAGAAGTTAATTTATATTTTAAGTATGTTCTTCTTATAGAATCATAATGAAACTGAGCAAAGTATTGTAAAGCTTCATCAATTCTATCGTCTAGTTGGTCATCACTAGCATTAATTTCAATAACAGGCTTACCTAAACTTCTTAAAGCATACTGTTTTAATGTTTCTCTTGTATTTGGATTTGCCATACTATTATTTATCCTTATCCTAAAGCGACTGCTTGTGCGATAGCGAATGAACTTGTTGCTTTTGTATCTAATTGAGTTTGTATATTACTAGTTACACCGTCTGAATAATTAATTTCTGTAGCTGTAGCCGTAACTGCAACATTTTCGTTAATTTTAGGACTAGTTAAAGTTTTATTTGTTAATGTTTTAGTTGTACCTGAAAATAGAGTATCTATTTGACCTAGTGTAATTCTACCCTCTGAACCACCATCTGAAGCTAAAAGTAAGTCACCTGTTGCTAATGTAGCACTTGTTAAATCTGTTGCATTATCAATATTTACAATTGCTTCAACTGTACCATACTCTAAAGCATTTCCGGCACCATTAACTTTTAGTATTTGTCCTGCTGAGCCTAAAGCCCCTAAACCTGTACCACCATCTGTAACGGCAATAAAATCTGCCGTTTGAAATTCTGCAAGTCCTGTTACATTACTTCCTGAAAAAGTTGCTTTTACTGGAGTTTTAACTGCCATCTTATGCTACCACCAATGTTGTCACACTCGAACCATCTGCTTTTGTAAATGGTATGTGTAAGTTATTTAATATATCACTAATTGTTCCAGATGTTTGAAAATCAATATCTGCTGAACTGCCGTCTGCTTTTAAAAATGGTAATTGTGCATTTGCAGCCGTACCAATTGTAACTGTATCTGAACTTGAATTACCTGAAATAGTAACTAAACCTGATTGTGCTAAAGTTAATGTGTCAGTTGCACTATCAGCTGCTACAACTGTTGAACCATCTGGCATTGTAATATTTTTAAATATATCACCGCCGCCACCTGGTATTGTAATTGTTTTTGTCGCACCTGTACCTGAAGCAGTAACACCAGAACCTACAAAATTTAGAGTGGTTGCTGATGTTGATAATGCTGAACCTTCTTCTTGTACTGCTAATGAAGCCGCACCTGCGATTGTTAAAGTATCGCCTGATAAACTTGTTGTAACACCTCCACTACCTGTAAATTTTAAAGATTCGCCGGCGTCTAAAGTTGTTGTTGTAGATGAATCATCAGCAATAGTTAATAATGCACTACCTGTTCCTTCAGCTAATTCTTTAACTGTAATAACATCACCGTTTGCCGGTGCCGTACCAAAGGTTAAAGTTGTTCCTGCATAAGTAAAATCTGCTGTGGGTCTTTGAAAGACACCATTCAAAAATACTAAAAATTGTGATACTGTTTTTCCTGATGATACTGTAAAGGTAGTATCTGAACCGTCACCAGTAAATGCCCTTACAACACTTGAAGACATGAATGTATTTTTGCCTTCAACTAATTCTTTTATTGTAATTACATCATTATTTACAGGAGCTGTGCCAAAGGTAAGAGTTGTTCCTGATACAGCATAATCGGTAGTTGGTCTCTGGAAAACACCATTTACAAAAACTAAAACATTTGATACTGTCGCACCACTTGATACTGTAAAAGTTGTGTCTGAGCCATCACCTGTATAAGCTCTTACATCACCACTTAAAGGAGATGTTGAATCGCCACCACTTGTCCCACCACCAAGCTCTTTAATTGTACCACTATCGTTGATGTAAAACTTTTTGGCGCTAGTATCTACGGCAACTTCACCACTAACAATATCACTTGTAGTTGGTGTACTTGTACCTCGTTTTAATTTAATAACTGTCGCCATTAATAATATCCTTTATCCAGTTGACGACTAATTAAAATGTTCCGCCGTCTATGCCTGTGACCGTTACTGCACCTGAACTAACTGTAAAGTTAGCTGAAGCGAATGAAGCCACACCTTTATTTGAACTTGTTGCTAATTCAGCAGCGTAAGTAATTGTACCTGAACTTTCAGTTACATCTATACCTTCACCAGCTGCATATGTTATTGCACCACCAAGAGCAACTGCTGTAGTATTTGAACCATCGCCTACAGTAATTGATGAGTTTGAAAGTTTTGAATTACCAATTGAACCTGCTAATTTAGAAGCTGCAATTGAACCTGCTAACATGGCATTTGTAATACCACTAGCTTTAACTCTTAATGCGTCTGAGTTAGTTTCAATTGAACTATCATCAACTGCAACATCAATTGTGTTACCTGTTTTAGTTAATGCGTCACCAGCACTAATTTGACCTGCACCTGAGAACTGTTGAAATGCAATACTAGTTGAACCAAATGTTGGTGTACCATTGTGAGTTGCAACATAACCGTTATCTGCGTTAGCAGTACCTTCTTCAACAAAGAAGAATGTTCCGCCAGTTAACTCAGCAGCTGTGTCTGCGTCAGGACTTCTTGTTAATACGAAAGCCGCTGAACCAGAACCGATTGTTGTTACTTTATAGATACCGTTTTGTACTGCACTTGCCTGGTTCTTAATTAGAACTCTGTCATTTGCTACAGTAGCAACGCCGTCAATTGTTAATGCACCGTTAGCGTCAGCAGTTAAAGTACCTGCACCGTTATTATATGTAACAGCCGCTAATGCACTTGCTGTAGCTAATCTACAACTATCTTTTACATCTAAACCATTTGCAACACTATCGACATATGCTTTGGTAGCAGCGTCTTGAGCGCTAGATGGATTAGTTACATTTACAATCTTACTAGAGTTAACATCTACATCACCTGAACCGTTAGGGTCTAAAACTATATCACCGTTTGAGTTAGTTGATGAAATTGTATTTGCGTCTAATTGTAAATTATCTACTTTTGCGATTGTGACAGGTGTTGTATTACCAACTGTACCGCCTTCAATTGCTGGAGCAGTTAAAGTTTTATTTGTTAATGTTTGTGTTGCAGCTAATCCAACAAAACTTTCAGATTGTAAAGCAGTATTAAACTCTGCTAAACTACCTGTTATAGTATTAGTTGCTAAGTCAATTGATTTGTTTGTTAGTGTATCTGTTGTTGCTTTACCTACAAGTGTATCTGTAGCCGCTGGTAATGTTACTACAACATTTCCAGAGTATGCTGAGTGAGCAGCTGATTTTAATGATGTATAGTGAGCATTTGAACTTTCACAATAAAATTTAATATCAGAAGCTGTACCTGCGTTTTTAAGGTCAAGTGAACCTGGTGTAAGAGTAAGTATATCATTACCACCAAGTTTAAAGTGAACTGTATCGTCTGTATCTGCTGTAATTGAAGTATCTTTATCTGCGTCTAAAAATAATTCAGTACCGTTCATGTCGATACCATTAAACACAGCGTCATCATCAAAACCAACTGTTAAAGTATCACTTGCTAATGAAGTAACGATACCGTTACCACCAGTAATTTTTAAAGTTTCTGTAAGTAGATTAATTGTAGTTGAAGTGGAACTTTCATCAACTAAAGTAAGATTCGTTGCTGGAGCGGCAAACGATAACCCACCTGAACCATCCGTTGTCAACACATGACCACTTGAGCCATCTGCGGCTGGTAATGTTAATGCTAAGTTAGCTGCAACAGAATTTGGCGATTTAAGAGAAACAAAGTGTGCGCCGTTATTTGTTCCTTCTAAAAATTTAATTGTACCACCTACTGTGGCAGAATTACCTACATTTAATGCTGAAATCGCTGAGTTTGAATCAGTTGTTAAAGCTGAACTTGCTGTTAAAGTACCATCTACATGGTCTAATTTATCTACAAAATATTGACCGCCAATAACTGTTATATTATTTGCGTCACCGTTTCCATCTACGCCGCCTTCACCAACAAATAATCTATCACCGTTATTAGCTTGAGTACCTGTACCGAATGTATAGGCTAATTCACCTAATTTAAGCGTTGACGGAGCTGTAGCATTGCTACTTCTTTTTATCTGAATTACTGTTGACATTTATTGCTCCTAAAAATTGCCACCGTTAAATACCAATGTTCCTGAAGTAGTATCTAACTCGTTTCTTGTTTTAAATTTATCTGAGGAGGCGTCATATTGTAGTAAAGCACCATCTGTTAAACTAGTTGAATCAACATCTGATAAACTTCTTAATCTATTCACATTTGTAATATTTACATTTGTGCTTGGCACCTGAACAGAAACCTGTTGAGGACCTGAAGAAGTTGATGAGTTAATATTTGCTTTAACACCACCAGTTTGATTAATAACTGCTTTTACCATGACTTCCCTCTCTCTTTGTAATATTTATAATGAAAAAGACTTGAGGAACAACTAAACTTTTGGATTTACAGTTATAATTCCTTCGATTACTCTGGTAACTGTACTATCTGCTGTTTTTGTGATATAAACATCATACACATATCTAGCTGGTGCGTCTAAATTAGCTGTTTGTGTATCTGTTAATACCAATTCAACTACGCCTGTTGTAGGGTCACTTGCAAGGGCTGAAGTAATTGTTGTTGTAACAGAAGCGCCGTGTTGTTTGGCCATTTTTGCTACTGTTGTATAACCCGTTAAGTCAACGGCATTTCCATCTGAATTAGTTACAGTTACATCTGAACTAAAAGAAGCGCCTTGGTCTATTCTAAGATTTGCTACTGCCGCCATTGAATTGTTTTATTCCTTCTTGTATTTTTCCGTTATAAAAATTTGTTAATACTTCTATCTTTTCCAATTCAATTTCGTGTCTTACTTTTGATTGTTGAATTTCTTGTCGAGCAACTATGTAGTTTCTTAATTCTAAAGGTAGTTGTTCAGCTTCATATTCATTACCATCAATGGTTATCATATCTGCCATAATATATCCTTAATTTTATAGTTTTTTATTTTGTTTTTTGATTTCTGCAATCAATTTCGCTTTTGTAAATCGTTTATCTAATTCGACACCGATTTTTCTACCTAGTTTTTCTAACTCGGCTTTTGTTTTCTTTTCTAAATCTTTTGTATCAATTTTTTTAACTTCTTTTGTCAATACTAAAGGAGTTGAAAAGAAAAATCCTTTAATTTTTTTCCATAACTTTTTCATAATTTTTCCTCTTATTTTATTAATTCTGATATTTATATCGTA
>Ga0209336_10000106_pt1 | contig 39272 bp, 35 predicted proteins | sample LinPmetageLP32_FD_184042 | JGI IMG/M metagenome (GOLD analysis project Ga0209336, IMG submission 184042) | Marine viral communities from the Pacific Ocean - LP-32 (SPAdes) (version 2) | ecosystem: Environmental > Aquatic > Marine > Oceanic | place: Pacific Ocean | collected 2009-08-23
ATGTTTGGCTTCGCCAGTGCTTAGTAACACTGGTACAGATCGTGGGCTTCCTATTAGTTGCTTTGGTATTGATGTTGCTGATTCAATACAGGATATAGGACAAAAAAATTTAGAAATGATGTTACTCGCTAAGCACGGCGGTGGAGTAGGTATCGGCATTAATCAAATCAGACCCGCTGGCGCTAAAATAACAGGTAATGGAACAAGTGACGGCGTTGTGCCTTTTTGTAAAATATACGATTCAACAATACTCGCAACTAATCAAGGATCTGTCAGACGAGGAGCTGCTTCAGTTAACATCAATATTGAACATGCCGATTTTGAAGACTGGATCGAAATTAGAGAACCTAAAGGAGACGTTAATCGTCAATCCCTCAACTTACACCAGTGTGCTGTGGTCGGCGACAAGTTTATGCGAAGGCTTGAAAGCGGAGATTCAGAAGCTAGAAAGAAATGGAGCAAGTTACTTCAAAAGCGTAAAGCAACTGGAGAACCTTATATCTTATTTAAGGGCAATACAAACAAGAATAACCCGCCAGCATATAAAGACAACGGTCTCAAAGTTCATATGACAAACATATGTTCTGAAATAACATTACACACAGATGAGAATCATAGCTTTGTTTGTTGCTTGTCATCATTAAATTTAGCAAAATATGAAGAATGGAAGGGCACAAATCTTATATACGACGCCATATGGTTTCTTGACGGCGTTATGGAGGAATTTATTCAACGAGCAAAAGGACTTAGAGGTTTTGAGAATGCAATTCGAAGTGCTCAGAAAGGACGCGCACTTGGGTTGGGTGCACTCGGATGGCACACGTATCTCCAAGAAAAAGGTATTCCTTTTGAAGGTTTACTTGCTCAGTTTGAAACTAGGAAAATATTCAGCCAAATTAAAATTGAAAGCGAAAGAGCTTCTATGGATCTTGCAGAAACTTATGGAGAGCCTTTGTGGTGTGCCGGTACTGGTATGCGCAATACTCATCTTCGTGCTATTGCACCTACTGTTAGCAACAGCAAGCTTAGTGGAAATGTGTCGCCGGGGATTGAACCGTGGGCTGCAAATGTTTTTACAGAGCAATCAGCCAAGGGAACATTTATAAGAAAGAATCCAACTTTAGTTAAACTTTTAAAGAAACTAAAGATAAATACTAATGAAACATGGGATAAAATACTTGCTGATGGAGGGTCTGTTCAAAATATACTTGAACTTGATGATGTTACAATTGGACACGATGTGCCTGCTAAAGAAGTTTTTAAAACATTTAAGGAGATAAATCAACTAGAATTAGTTAATCAAGCTGGATTGAGACAGCAATATGTAGATCAATCTGTAAGTTTAAATTTAGCTTTTCCTAGTGTAGCTACACCAAAGTGGATTAATAAAGTTCACTTCGAAGCTTGGAAAAAAGGTGTTAAAACCTTATATTACACGAGAACAGAATCTGTTCTTCGTGGAGATATTGCACAGCAAGCAATGAGTGAAGATTGCTTAGCTTGCGATGGATAGTTAGTTAGTTAGTTAGTTGTAAAGGAGGGATGCTGGAAACGGTGTCCCTTTTTTAGTATACCCACATTACGTCAGGTGACTTGCCAGGATCTATATCAGCGTGTATAAATGTTTTTGCAACGCCTAATCTTTTAAATCCTACTTTGCGAAGAGCTTCATATAAAGCAAACCTATCATCTGATCCACCGATGTGTATATCAACTGCTAGGCCTTTTAAATGAGATGAGTTTTTAACCCCTCCAATTTTTTTATTATGCGATTCAGTTCGAAACCCACTGTTTACTTTTATAGCTTTACCATAATGTTTTCTGGCTGCATCTAACATACCTAAAAGTACAATACTCATTTCTGAACCACTTCCCGGCTTGTCTGGTGAGTCGAATTCTTTATATGTAAAGTATCTTAACTTCATTTTTTCTTATCTTTTTTAACGCCTATCCACTTTGATATGGTATAACCTATGGTCACCAGTAATAGTATAATTTTTAATACGTCTTCAAAATGCATGAATGTTGTTGCACCGAGTGTTGTTGTGTTTAATGCGTACAATTTTGCGTCGTCTATAGTCATTTTATTTCTTTTTATATCTACTAACTCTACCTTTGGTATTCTTTTCTTTTTTAGCTGAAGCTTTTTCAGCAGGTGTTAATTCGCTCCAAGTTGCTGGTGTATTCTTTGATACTTTTTTAGTTGGCCTAAATGTGTTTTCACCTTTAGTATAATCTTTATTACCTTTAGGTGTTTCCCACTCTTCTTTAAACCAGCGGTTTAAGTTTTTTAAAGGTGATTTCATTTTATAACCCATGCTATTTAGATTTATTTCCCCAATTAGCAGCACCCACTTTTCTACATTTAACCATAGCCCCACTTCTATATGCTGAATTACCACCTTTATATCTGGATGCAACTTTTGCATAGCAGGCATCTTTCTTTTTAGAAGGGGATCCTATAGAATATCCGTTATTACCTTTAACTCCTAAGCCTTGTGGCCCGATTTTTTTAGCTGGTGCAGGGTTTTTTTCTGGCACTGCGCCACCACTACCGTCCGCGTTCATAGATATTTCCATGCCTTCTGGTGGTTTAACATTGCTTCTAGCATTTCGTACTCTAATTGTAATTGGTTCGTTCATTATTTTTTTGATTTAAGCCATTCAATTTTATCTTTTATACTTTTTCCTTTTTTCCAGTTATAGTATTCAATAAAGTTATCTCCATCAATACTCAACTCTAAATTGTATAAAGCATCTTTATTTACTCTTCTAGTTTCTTTAGCTTTTTCTTTACCTTCTTCTTTTCTTCTAGCTTTAGCGGCATCTTTTATAAGATCTTCTTCTTCATTTTTAGCTCCAACACCCCAAGTTCTCCAACCTAAAGCTAAAGCTATTCTTTGATATTTAGTATTTCTTTCATCTAATGCTTCTAAAAGACCTTCAACTTCTATTAAAGCTCTATCTAAAGGTAAATTAAGCAAAGCAGAACTTACATTACCAATAATATCATAAGCAGGGCTTAGGTTTACTTTACCGTCTAATGTAACATCGAACCCTCGTTCTTTAACAATATCCTTATCAAATTTCCATGTTTGTATAGAATTATATAATTTTCTTAACTTAGAACCAATTGGAGGGGAAATATTAGCTGCCTCAATAAGAGTGTAAGCATGATCAGCAGTAAATCCTTTCTTTTCTTCTTGCAAAAACTTCCTAATAGTATTTTTGATTGTAGAACCTACGGCTCCTGCTAAACCAGACCCTCTTAATATAGTGTCCACCATACTATGTATTATCCTACTTGTTTTTGTATCTGCTTTTAATTTCTTTTTTTCATCTGTTTCTTCTTCGTCGTCATCAAATCCAGGAATCATTGCAAATAATACATTTTGTAAAGCTGAAAATATAAAGTTTTGGACAGCGCCGTAATATATAATTTTACTAAAATTAGTTTTAAAATCACCTCTACCGTTTACAATATCAAGTCCTGCTTTTTTTATTAAACGAGTATACTGCATTGGTGTATTTTGAAATGCTAATATCAATCTACCTAATGGACTAGCTTGTTGTTGCGATACTAAAGCAGGATCACCTGACTGTTGAGCCTCATCAGATATTTTACTAAAATCTGCCCAAGCTTTAGCCTCTGCTTCTTTCTGAGACATGTCTTGTTTTAAATAAGTATTAATTCTATTTCTATAAAAACTAGCACCTCCAGACGCAATAGCCATACTATCTGCAATTTGTGTCGGAGTAAAACCTATTTTTAATAAATAAGATATAATAGCGGAAGACTTATCTTTTGAATTCTTAGCTTGATTAGCAATTTCTTGTTCTTGTATATCAGATTTTAAACCACCACGTCTTTGTTTTAATTTATCAGAATTAAATATTCTAACCCAATCTTTCCAATATTGTGGTTGATTTGCGAATGCAATGCTAGCTTTTAACGGATTGTTATCAGACCAATTTATAAAGTTAACAGTTGAAAGTAATTGCAACAATGCCGATTTTCTATTAAAAAACATAATAGTTCCTACAGAATTATTTACCCAATTATTCCAAGCATTTGTTAGCCTGCTACCGCCAGATGGCCTATTAGTACCGTTACGCATTCTATATAAAGAATCTTGCAAAGCTTCCCTGTGTCTTGTGCCGTATAAAGCTTCTATTTTATTAAGATTTTCTGGGCTAAACAATATTTCAGAATTAGATATAAATTCACCTAAATATTCTTTTCGATTTACCTTTTCAGTAAGCTCGTTTAAATCTCTAAGTATTGTTCCAGCCTGCCAATGTTCTGAAGGCTCTGACCATTGTTGTTCTTTAGAAGACAATAAAGCGCCATCAGCAAATGCTAACAAATCAGAGTCACTATTTATAACGTCGAGTAATTTTTTTAAATCTCTTTTAGATAATCCAGGAATTTCATAGCCAGCTTTGTTCCATAAATAAACTCTTATAGCTTGATCATAGGTATAGCTAGTTTCTGGTATTAACTTACCTAACTTTTTTCTTACAGGTTTCATTTGTTTTAACAAATTACCGTAAGCGTTTTTCATTGTTTGTCTTGCCGACTCTATTGCTGACACTCCGGCAAAATAAGGATTCATTAAAGCTTTTTCAAAAAATGCTTGATCAGCATCTCCTTGTTTTCCTTTGCCTGCAAAAGTATATTGTGTTAATCCTCTAAAGTCATCAGCCGAAGAAGGTATAAACCATCTGTATTTACCAATGTTTGCTCCACGTTTTTTAGCAACTGCATTTGAATATTGCGCTTCAGCAGTAACACCTTTGTTTCGTTCAATCATTTTATTAAATTCGGAACTTAATGATCTACTAAATTTCGCTCTTGCTTGTTGAACTTTAGATTTAACATCTAAAACATCTAAGACGTTTTGCACAGCTTTAACATTTTTGTAAGCATCATCCACAAAATAAAAATCATTATAACCTTCTGCAAATTTACCAACCATCCAGTCAGCTTTAGCTGAAGGCTTACCATCTTCTAAGCCAGTTATATTTTCTAATGGTATTTCTAATCCAATACCTTTTAAAAATTCATATATAGCAGGTGCAGACGCTTGAGGCCTGGCTGTTAATACATATATATTTTTGTTACCAAATTTACTAATTGCTTTTTCAAGTCTAGCGGCTAATGGACCTTTGGTTCCTTTGACAACTTGATTAAATTCACTAAAATTAAAAGCTGCACCCTGATTAGATAAAATCTCATCTTGTGCTGCAAATTCAGCGGGTGTTATTTTTGTAACACTACCGTCAGGCATTGTAACAATAATTTTACTTTTACTAAAAGCTAAGGTGTCATCAAAATCATAAACACTTATTCCTTTTGGATTTACCGTGTAATCTGGCAGCCTAGCAGCATTCATTGCTTTATCAGCAGCACGGAAAGATTTAGAAAGCTTAGCGGCGTTGGGCTTTAAAACATTATTAAATTTTACCCAAGTATCGCCTTCTATATTGCCTTTTGTTTCTCCTGTCAATGATTCAATAGGAAACATATTAGGGTAACCATAAGTATTTTCATTAAAGTATCTATCAACTTCAGAATCAACCATAGGGTCAAACGAGCTATTCATTTGTGATTGGGTAAGAACATTGAAATTATTATCCATTATGACAGGTATGATAGCCACATTGTATTTATCTCTTAAGGTGTTTAAATCAAAATTTTTACCGTTGTAATAGTAATCAGTAAGTTTTAATACCATATATTCAGTAGGTATCATATGTTCATACCTTAAGGCTCCTTTATAATCGCCATTAAAATAATATTTAACTGGAGCAGCAGCTTTTAATACAGATGACATATTTGATTTTAAGCTCATCATAGTCATGGTCCAGTTTATTTTGGAACCATTATCTTTTACATGTTGTAAATAATCCGTTAAGTAAATCCACGCTTCTCTAGCGGCGTCTTCTCTAATTTGAGAATCTTTCCTAAAGCTTTCTATTCCTCCTGCAGGCTTTTGAGCTGGAGATTTTATTCTTTCTTTCCAATTCTCTACTTCAATACCCTTATAAAACACAGCCTTGATAGAGGTTGATTTGCCCTTTTTATAAACTACTTCAACGTCTGGTATATTATTTAGATTATTATCTAAATAGTCAGGGTTGCCCGCATAAATTTGGTTTCTACCTCCCGCAATTCTACCCGAAGTAACATTGTGACCTCTTCCCCATCTTAATATTTTTATTAATCCTTCAGCCCCTTCTTTTAAAATTAAATTAGTATTGTATGTAAACTCAAGGCCTCTTTGCTCTGCTATAAGATCAGAATTGTTAAACAATGCACCTAAAGATTCTACATCAGTTTTTAAGAACCCAAAAAACTTTAATAAATTACTGTTACTTTCTTTTAAAGACATTGCTTCAAAAATAAAATTACCAAAATTAACTTTATCTGTTATGTCTATTTTTTTAATATACCTCTGTATAGATTGTATAGCTTCTGTGGCAAAAGATTTTAATTTCTTTTCGTCTATTTCTGGGTATGTATCTATTAAAAATGGTAATAATCTTTTAGTAGTTAATTTTATATCAGCTTTTATTAATTTATTTTTTAATTGATTTGCTTTGCTTTTTATAACAGCAGCTTCATTAGCACTTAAAGATTTACTAAATTTAGCATTACCTCTTTCTGTTTGCTTGGCAACTTCAACTATATAATTATCTAATAACTCAACACCTTTTAATGTTTGATTCTGTTCAAAAGCTTTACTTATATCACTGTTTTCATTTTGTAATTCAGAATTAAAAATTTCTAAAGATATTTCTTCCGCCATAGCCTTAGCTAAAGATTCTTTTCTACCTCTTATTAAACCGCCATCTGCTATAAAATAACTTAAGAATTCTGCATCAGGCATAGCCGCTACGTTTGGTTTTCTTCGTGTTATCTCCGCGCCAGATGTTCTGCCAGCATTATCTGTGCTTACGGTTTCTCTGTCTATTTTCTGACCTTTCCAATTGGATATAAACGCACCGTCAACTTGTTTTTGTACAGCGCTTGGTATTGCGCCCATTAACCAAGTGGTAGTCATATTTTCTAATATAGCTTTTTTGTTTTTAATTAAAAACTTTTCTATAATTCCATTTTTAATACCACCCATTGCTTTTTTCAAATCAATGTCAGCTTGTTTCCCCATTTCTTTTTTAATTTCCGCAATTAAAGGAGTTATGGTTCTATTGTTAGAAATAGATTCGCCTAGCTTAGATTTTAAAGTTCTAACTATTGTTAATACTTTTGATTTTACATTGGCTATAGATTCACTAGATAATATATTACTTTTTAATAAATTTTTATATTGAGGTTTTGCTTTTTGTGCAGTAGGTTTATCTTCTACAATTAACGCTGCTGCTTTTTCTAATTGCTCAAATTGATTGTTATCTATATTTTCTAAATAAGATTGATCACCTCTTAAAGCATCAAGTATTCTTTTAGCAATACGCCCGTTTATAAAGCCATATAAGCTACCTCTGCCATCCCATTTTGTAGTTTCCTGCGCTTTATATATTCTTTCAATTACGTCATCCCTAAGATCTTGTTTTACTTGAGGTCTTAAATTAAATCGATTGCTAATTTGAGTATCGACCATGTTGAACAGCTCGCTAGCAATAGCGTTTTGCGCTGCTCCTGTTTGAAAATTAGATTCTAATTCTTTAAATTTAGTTTTTGTTTTTTCAAGTTGAGCTTGGGATTTACTTAGCTTAACTTTACTTTTATCTTTGTCTTCAACACCCGCTAGTTGTCTGCCACCTATGGCTTTTTTAGTCCATGAATTTACAAAACCGAATACATTTTCAGGCTTATCAAATCTAAAATACATTTCAGCATCGCCATTTGCTCTTTTCATTAAAGAACTTACGAAATTTTTAATTTCAAATACAGTATTAAAAGAACTTCTTGGTAATATACCTATATTAGTAAAGTCTCCGATAAGCTGTATAAGCTCATCTGCGTTTACTTGACCAGTATTAGCATCTATATATTGTGCCATTCTATCTTGAAACAATTTGTAATCTTCAGCGGAAATTTTCTTTTGATTAAATAAATTAGAAACCTCTTGAGTAACGCCATCTATCATAGCCTTAGCATCACCAACAAATTTACCATCTTTAATTATACCAGCTTTTTCCGCTTGGATATGGCCGAGTTCATGTAAAGGTGACATCGCCGCCATTTGTCCAATTCTTAAATTACCGGTATTAATATCATTATATACAGATTCTTGGTTTGTATATATATTGTTCCCAATGTTTAAACCTCCCCATTGTCCATTTTCAAAATCTTTTTTATCTTGTTCACTTAAATCAGCAAACCATTTAGAATGGTTTTCTTTAATAAATTTTACAGCATCTGCGCTTGTGGTAAAGTTTTGACTTTTTGTACCTTTATTGTTTTTAATTATATTTTTTGCAAAATTAAATAATTGAGCAGAATATTGTTTATTTACATTTAATTCTCCGTTGCTGTCAAATAATTTATCTGTTTCATTTTTTTGCCTTTCAAGTATAACTTCTCTTTGAGATATTAAATCTTCATATTGAGTTCTTAAATTCTTTAATTCTTTTTGAGAATATCCAGAAACATCTCCTTGAGCCCCTAGTTGGCCAGCCTCTTTTTCTAAAGCTCGCATTTCTCTATTAATTTCAGTAACATCCTCAAATTCTTGAGCTGTCATATCATTGATTTTCAAAACAGTTTCCGTGTTTTGCAAACCTAATTCTGTCATTAATTCGTATTTCTTTCGTCTAGCTCTTTTTCTTTCTTCAGCAGTAAGTTTATCTCCATTTATACTGTTCTGCAGGCCAAGTATTTCATCCCTAAGCTTAGATTCTTCTCTAGCTTCTCTCCTTGACATTACTTCAGATTTAACAGCAGCATATATATTTTGAGACGCTTGCGGCCCAGATATAGCCATACTGGTAGCTAAGGTGTTTGCTATAAAGTCTTTATCTAATCCTTCAAACAAATTTTTATCTTGTTCTAAAATAGCAACATCGGACATGTTTTGTCCAATTAAAGTAAACCCTTCCTCTAGTAATTCTATACCCCCACCTAATCCAATACCAGCTATAGTGCCAGTTGTTTTGGATAAAGTTCTTGCCATGCTATTCCCAACAATCTTTTTAAATTGATTTACACCAATGGCCCTTGAATATTTTTGAAAATTGTTTATAAAATTTAATGTACCAAATCTTTCTGCAACTGCAGCTGTGCCTCCATATACTAAACTACTTAATGATTTTTGCCATTGAGCTAAATTTAATATATCTTTTTGTTCTTGTATTTGTCTTTCTATATCTCTTATTTCAAAATCACCCGTAGCATTAAGTAATTCTGTTTCTAAAGAAGTTATAATTTTATTAGCATTTCTTTGTGCTATTTCTAATCCCGACATTTGTCCACCAGCTTCCATTACAAAGAAAACACTAGTACCAACATTTGTTGCCGCTTTTACAGATAAAATACCAGCAGAGCCTGCTCCAAGAGTACCCATAGCTGTTAATATAGACGGTGAGTTTTCAACAAGCATAGTGCTTACATAATCACCCCAGCCGGCTTCTTCATCATCCCATTCAATTCGCGAAGGTAAATAATTTTCTCTACGGGTTTGCAGCCTTTCATTATAATCAACAGCAGCCATTTTCATATCTTTCATATCTCTATAAAAGCTATTTTGCATTGCTTCGTTTTCTGTTTTACCTATAGTTGCAATATTACCTATAAGCTTAAAAACAGATCCACCAAGCATAGCGGAAGTACCCAAGAAAGATTCTTCCATTACTTGTGCAAATTGATCACCAAGTTCATAGCTTTTGCCAATTGCGCCAGTACCTATGTTTAAGTCATTAAGTTGCTTAGATCGCAATGTTAAAGCATCGCTTCTTTCTGTTAATTCAGCTCTAGAAGCAGTCAGCTCTTTCCATTGAGATTGCATAGCTTCAGAGTTAGCAAAACTTAAAGTATCATTAAATTCTGTTATAAGTGCGTTTCTTTTTGCAACTTCATTAGGAGACATAAAATTAACATCTTCTACAGAATAAGAGTCTATTTCGTTTTTTAAATTGTTTAACTTGATTTCTTGTTGAGATCTTATTTCTACAAAATCATCTTGAGCGGCCACAAAATTTTGAATATCTTTTGTTATAACCTCAAAATCAGTTTTTAAACCTTTATTTTCTTTAGCTATAATTTCATTAAATGTCCTTGTATTCATAGCTAATGAATAGGGAGTGTATTTTCTTCCTTGTAATGTTTCTTCTCTTACTAAGGGTCTTCCAAATTTATTTTTAAAATCAATTTCATCTTGCCTACGCTTTGCAACTTCTTCTCGCATTGCGGATTTAGTTTCAGAACTGTAAGGAAGATTCATGAGCATTTTTTCTTGCTCAGTTTCTGTTAAATCATTATCATATATGAATAATTCGCTAGCTTTATTTTTAGCGGTGTTTACAACTTGTGCTTTTGTTGTTTCATCTATTTTAGCTAAATCTATAAATTCAGCAATGTTTTCTTTTGTTATAGGTGTATCTCCTGCAACTTTTAGTATAGCTTGCCACTCATTCCATTTGCCTTCACCCATTGAAGCTTTTTGATCTTCTTCTAATGTATTTATATATTGGCCCTTCATTCTAGTTTCAGGGTACCAAGTGTTTATATTTTTTTTAGGTCTGCTATTCATAAAATCTGCAGAGGCTGTAGATTTTGGTATTAAATTACCTGGATTATATTTATTTCCGGTGTACTCATCTGTCAACCCAAAATATTCAATTCCAATGTCACCTTTTAAAGTTACTTCGTTTTTACTATCAATAGCTTGAATGTAATTAGTTGCATTAGATTGAGCGTTTTTAACTTCAGGACTTGCTTCAGCTGTTATGACAACCTCGTCTAATTCTACATTAGAAGGAGAGGGTGTAATTGGTTTTGTTTTAAATTTAGAAGCATAATCGTCAAAAGAAGCAGGAAATCTACCTGTTCCAGCATATTTTTTTAAATAATCATCTTCGTAAACTACAGCGCCGTTTTTAAATTTTATGTAACGAACATTGGCAATTGGATTTACATCCTCTGTATTTGACGTAGCCAAAGAATCTTGATCCCAATTGGATCCCGTATCTGCTGCCTCTTGATTGAGCGCTTGATTGTTGTCTGGAGTCGCAGACGCACTCGTCTCCGCAACCCCGTTTTCCTTTGCTAGTTTTAAACCAGCAAATTCTAAGTAAGTTTGTAAATCAGTAAACTCGACTATAGCCATATCCTGGGCAATTTGTTCTTCTGAAACAATATTACCATTTGAATCTGTATATTTTGGCATAATATTATATTTTATTTTAAATCTATATTGAACATTTCTTTTGCTAATTCAGCACTTAGCGCTTCCGGTCTTCCGTTGCTTATTAAAAAATATTTTCCATCCGGTGTTTTGGTTATTTCATAAGCTCGCTGAGTTGTCGTTGCTCTTGACTTAGGTGATCTTACAATATAATTAAACTTTTTAGGACCAACCATAGTTGTGTCACTAGCCCAAGCGTTTAATATTTCAGTGTTTTCATTATTAGATGCAATTTGACTTGCAGCTAAAGTAAACCCACCATCAGGTTGATTTTCTTTTTTTGCATTATAAATACTCTTGCCAGAATTGAATACACCTTTTCTAGCATTGACTAACCTACCAACAACAGATTTTCTAAGATCATCATAGCTAAGTGTACCGTTTTCAAGAGCTACGCTATTTGCTATTTCTTCTTCTTTGCTAAATATGTTTAGTTCAGATTCGTAATCAAATACAATAGATCTTAAAGCATCTCTATTCTGCAATTGATCTTCCAAATTAAGTTCATATGCTTTTAGCATTTCGGGGTTTAATTCGCCACCTTGTAATCCTTGATTGTAAACTGTTTCATTTTTTGTTAGTATTGAGTTTGCAAGTTTATTGTCTTTTAGACCAGGCATAGGCATATCATTATATGATATTTCATTACCGTCTATATTAAAACCTAAGTTACCACCTTGAAGTATTTGAAACGGAGCATCAATTCCTTTGTCTGCTCTTTTATCTTTGTCTTCATCAGCAAAACCAAAAATAGTAGCTGCATTATTATTTACACCTGGATCGTTGCCATTGGAATATAAACCATCTAATTGATTTTGCGCGTAATCTAATTTACCTTGCTTATAGGATTTTAATTGTGAAGCTAGATTTGTAAAGCTATTGTTAACTCCTTGCATCTGGTCTACATAATTCATGTACTCCGGATCTGTAGTGTCGTCAAATTTAGCGGCCATCTTTGCGGCTTCTGCATATACTGACCTTTGCTGTAATAGGAAATTTCTCATAGTAGCAGTTTCTTCAGGGCTAAAGCTAGTGAAATCCATATCGGTTTTCATGTTGCCCATGTAATTATTTACCCTGGCTTGAATAGCTTTATTTTCATCCGCTCTACTTTTGCTCCCTGTTGGGACTGACAAAGAGGATAAAGCCTTGCCGACCGCGCCTCCTATATCTACAAATTTCTTGCTTGTAAGAGCAGCCCCTTGTATTAATGCATTATTTGCCATGTTATCTTAATTGTTTTTTCTTAACTCAACCTTAGTAGAATTAACTTCTGGCCTACCTATATTAGGCTTTACTGGCATTGAGTTTTCTATCGGTTTAATTGCTCTTGGTTTTGTATAGCTAGGTTTTATAGAGCTAGGTTTATTATAACCAGGACTTCTATTTACATGTGGTACAGAATATCTATTATAATTCCATCGCCAGTCTTGATTGTATTGGTACCTAAATGGGTTACGATTTATTAATTCTTGTATTCTTCTATCAAGCACTCTAAATTTAAAGTCCCTAACCGGTACGGCAAGCGTATCACCTGCCTCTGTTATTGTTAGTATACTTTTAATTTTATAGTTTGAAAAATTATACTTACTACCACAAGATGTAAGTGTTAATGCTAACGCTATGATTATTATTTTTTTCATAATTAAATTTTATTATATTATTTATTACCCCAACATATTACCTATAAAACTTCCGTCACCCTTTTGATCAGCCATACCAGGTAAACTAGGTAATACCGATCCTGCTGCTCCAGCTACACCGCCAATTATAGATTTAGTAGCTGCATCTCTAGCTGCGTTTGCGGCGCCTAATCTTTGTTGTGACATACCAAGCATAGTTTCAGTTTTATCTTTCTCAGCAGCTCTCGAATCGTAAGCTCCCTTAAGTTCTTGTTGTTGTAAACTACCGGCCATTTGTCTTTCAGCCATTTGGTTCTTGGCTTCTTGTTGGCCAATACTCGCTGATGCAGATTGTGCGTTTGCAGTTTGTTGTTGAGACAATGATTGTGCTAATGCGGCAATACCAGAACCACCAGCTGCGCCAGATAGTTTATCCATAGTATTAGCCATACCAGCTTGCTGCTGTTGATTTATAAAATCAGACTGCTGAGTGTTCACGGTTAAGTCTTCCATAGTATTTTCTTGGTTTACAGCTAAATTAGATGTATCCAAGCCTTCCATACGGGCTTTGTTTGTGTCAAACTCCTTCTGAGCTTCTCTTTGTTCTCGTTTTCTTTTGCCGCTACCTATGATCCCTCCGGCTATCCCGGCTAAACCTTGTACGGCACCCATTAATGGTATCATATATTAAATTGTTTTATAGGTTATTATTACGTATTATTTACTACTTTCAAATATTTCAGATCCAACTAAGAATAATTCTGCGTAATCCAAAGAATCATTTTTAAATTGCATTTCAGCATAGTATCCTTTTAAACCGCTTGTATTCACGGTGGCTGTTTTACTAAACAATATAAAACTAGTTAAAAGAGGTCTTGGCGTAGTAGATAATATTTGTGCTGTAATGGTAGTAGGGTTTATCCCAGTTATCAATCCTATTAATACAATATCTTTACCGTTTATATCATTTGTATAATAAACTGTGTCTCCTATTTGTACGGATACATTTAAAGGTTGTGGAAATGTTAATGTTATAGATTGTATACTTGCCATATATTATTATTTATTAAGGTACTACGCAACCAGCGCAATTAGCATAAGGTCCGCTACCGCTGTTAGCAGCTTCATCTATTTTAAATGGTCCTGCTGGGTCTGAAACACTTCCGGACACTTCAGCACAGTAAATTGTTGCCGAGGCACCGTCTTTAACCCATACTACATTATTTGCTACATAGGTATAAGCTAAAAGACTAGAACTTGATCCATTCCATCCTTGAGTTTTACTTACATAGCGTATTGTTCCTGTACTACAATCTACTGTTCTATACGAACCCGTGCAACTAGGGCAAGCGGTTGCAGATCCTAGACCTAAACCACCTTGTTCTCTGTAGGATATAGGCATATTAAGGAGTGCTACAAGATGCGTTAGCGCTATAGTATCCTGCTGTCGCTAGCGTAGTTAAAGCTGCATCAGAGTAAAGGTTTACTGCTGTTGCAAATGTAGCTCCACTCGCTACAAATACAGTAGCCGCTGTTGATGTACCACAACATAATGTGTTAATTACTGCTGAGTAACATAAAGATAATGAAGTTGAACAAGTAGCACAAGTCTGGGATGTTCCCAATGTTGCGCCTGTTTGTTGTCTGTAAGTTGCCATATTTATTATTGTTTATAAAATCCATCCGCTGCAGGATTCCCTGAAGCATCTAATATTGATGTTGCTGTTAAAAATGTTTGTCCGCTTGCTACAAAGTAACCACTAGAGGTTCCTGCACAACAAGCATCTGTAGCTGTAGATCCAAATGTTAGGGTAACCGGTACTAACGTTCCTTGAACAAAATTATCCAAGTTTAAATTGCTAACTAAATTCTGGGTTCCTGTAATTTGCATATTTACATTTAATACCGCTGTTAATTTAGACGGAGTTAATGTATTGTCTATAGCTAAAGTTTGAGTTTGCACTACTTGATTATACGGCACGGGATATTGCCCGGATACTGCCGGTACTAAACCTTGATTGCTCCAATCTCCTGTTGTAGGTTGATTAGCTAAAACAAAACTACCTGTAGAAGTTGCTATTACTGTATATTGTTGAGGTATATTTTGCGTTTGCACCGGAACAAATGTTTTTGAATCAACTGCTCCTACGGTTATAGCAGAATCAGTGCTTGTAAATCCAAAAGCAAGAGTTGTATCGGTAAATTGATAAACTATAAAAGTAGAAGGTTGTCCACTAGTAGTGTCAAAAGACGCAGCTAAATCGCCAGTTAAAACAAAAGTGTAAGTTGTTTCTACCGATTGAGGCGGAAATATAACATTTACTATAGCTTGCCCCGTTGAATCTATTGTTCCCGAAGTATTTACTATATTAATTCCCCCTGGATTTCCAGTGGAAGTTAAAGCCCAATTAGCACCTGTTATTCCATTAATTGTAAAATTTCTAGTTATTCCACCTATAGGAACTGGTGTTTGATTAAAAGAATAAGAATTTATCCTTACTAAAGGATTATATATAAGTTTAGCTTTAGCCGTTAAACAAAACTCGTCACCAGTAGCGTTGGCTGCTGGAAAAGTATACGTTACGGTAAAAACAATACTTGTTAATTGATTGCTACTATTGTATGTTTTGGAATTAGTAATGGTATAATTATTTATATTACCTATGCTTAATGCTAAAATAGGCTCAACTTCAAAGTAATAACCTGTGCTAGCCGTAACACTTTGCGTTAAAACCGTGGCTGTTGTACCAAAATCTCCACTACCACTGTAGGCAGAAGGAAGATCTCCAGATGCTGGAAATAGTGTATTAGATATGCCACAGTCTTTTATCGTACCTGATAATGTAACTGGCGTTTGTTCAGCATAACCCGCTGCACAAATATCTATTAAAACGTCATTAGCAGGCATTAGGCTAGGCGAAATATAATTAACAACACAATCTATGTTTGCCCCATTCTGAGAAAAAACAACGCTACTGACATAAGTTGGTAATGGCGATGTTGCAGAAAAATTACTAGCAGTTATAGTATACCCTGTGTCTGGCGTTAATAATAAAACAACAGATGGATTATCTTGCGTCCAATCTACTCCAGTGGTTTCCGGAAAGCTTACTATAGTTACTGAAAAGTTATTTATATTTATTGATGCCATGCTTATAGTATTTCTCCTGTTAATACATTTACGGTTATCGCACTATTATTTGGTTGTTTTTGTGAATACACTTCTACACCAGATTTAAACACTTGTAGATAAACACCGTCCCCATGCGTATTTAATGTTCCACCAGCATTAAATGTATCCGCTATTAATCCGAAAGAAACAATTTCAGGGTTAGGCCCTGTTGTGTTGGCTACTATAGTGTTGGCGGTTGCTTGATCAATAGTAATCAAATTATATCTATCTAATGATTGGAATGCGTCTGAACTTGTTATGTATTTTTGGTAAGGTGCTACTGAATTTAAAGCTGTACTAGTAGTGCCTTGAGCAACTGCAGAAGGAACTGTAGGGGTACCTTGTACATCACCAGTAGGACTATTAGCAAACCCATTAGAATCTAAAGTAAATGTATCAAATAATCCTGTAACATTTTGGTTATTCCCAACATAAGCTCTAGCTATATCTGTTGTGTTTCCAACTATTCTATATGTACCTCTATTGCAAGAGTGATTAGATTTAATCGCACTTACCATTGGGGTTACTTGTCCAGTCGTTGGATCTGTGTAGCTTCTAGCACTTTGGGCCAACCTTGTTGTAATTAAAAATTCTAAACTCAATAACCCTGCCTCAATTGTATCGCCTGTAACTTGTTGAGTTCCGGTGTTGCCATCAGGATCAACTACAGTCATTGTAAAATCTATTGCGCCCGCACCGCCAGTTACTGTGCTTGGTGGAATATACCAATTACCGGTTCCATCGTTTAGAGCGGCAGGTTGATTCATCCAAGAAGGCATGTTTGCTTGTGGCAATGCTATAAACAATTGCGAAGGTGTGTGATCTGGATCATCAATACCGATAGGATTGTATGTCCAAACATCACCGGCTACTAAACCTGTTAAAGAAGGATAGCTGGTTGTAAAATAAGGATCTTCTGCTACAGGTAGTATATTTAAAGATATAGTGGCTGGTGCACTACAAACACCACCACAACAAGCTTCTACTGTAAAGGATCCACCGTCACCATAGAAATTTAAGTCAGGATTAAATGTGAATGAACCAGTACTTTGTAATACCAATGTTCCACTGTTAGTAGCATCGTTTATTAAATTAAACGTTATGCCACTTCCGCAAGTATTTGTTTGCGCTATTTGGAATGTTCCTAAAGTGTCTTCAACTCCTGTGAATGCTTGATTGCTAAGCAAAGGAGGTATTGTTGAGGTAAAGCAAGTATCGTCTAACGATGTAGTTACTGTAAAGTCTTCAAGTGCTGGAGCAGTAATAGCAGAAGCTCTCCCGATTCCTTGCACATTAAATTCTTCTGAATTTACATTATTATCACAATTAGTATTGAAAAATGTATTTAATCCTCGTATGTAATTAAAGTATTTACCTTCTTTATTTACGAATTCTCTAAGTTCACCTTCTTGTAAGTCTGTAATAATTGAATTTGTATACCAACCTTTAGTTGTTGAGAAACTATTTGGAGTTATTTGTTGGGCCTGTACTTGAGCTAACGAATAAGTTTTTTGACTAGGTAAAACTTTATATATATATTCCCTAGAATCTGTACCACTATAGTTTATAGTTTTAAATCCTTTTACAGAGGAAGGGTTTTCATTAAACAAAACATTAAAAGAACTTTCGTAATAAGGCCCTAAATTAACATCAGTAGGTCCAATATTATAAAAGGTATTGTGTAGCGTGTTAATATTATGCTCCCATAACCTACCATCTTTAAATGTGTAATAAGTACCATTTAAGAATACACCAGCTTCTGGTATATAAGTTTTTCTAGAAGTCCATCCATTTACATCCTCTTTAAACGATATTGTTGTAGAAGTTGTTGGATATGTGTTAACAAATTGATCACATAAAGGATCCTTATTAAGTCTATCAAATTGCCCAGCACCTAATGTTTGTTGCCAGTATGGAGAAAGCGTTGATAAAGAAACGTTGTAATTTCTTCTATCAGCATCCCATGTACCCACAATCTTACTGTTTAATTTTAAATTATCTGAAAAGAATCCATGCATTCCGTAATCCGAAACTTCTGTGATACCGTCATTTGAAAGTCTTATAACAGTTCCTCTATTCGCATCTGTATAATACATTCTAAATCCGTATTCAGCAAATGATTCTGGGTTTGTTGCAATACCAAATTCTCCTTGAAAAGTTACAGTAGCTCCAAGCACCGCTTGATTAGATGTAATGTTAGAACTGCCATCAGCATTGAATAGGGCATCTTTGTTGGCCAATATTTTCATTGACTTATTTTCACATAGAGTAACTAAGTTAGTATCTCTAGAGTAAAGTTTTTGTATGCTACCATATTCTGGATTTACGTCTTTAGTTATAGACTCTGCTTGTATAAATTGATTTAAACCATTAACACCAGAAACAGAATTAAATATTTGAGAAAATATTATACTATTGCTTCTATGCTCTTCGTTATATGGTTCGTCTAAAGTAGCTGATGCTTTAACTCCGTTTTCTATTGTGGGTTGATTGTAATCATCTCTTATACGATCTGATTCAACACCATTACCAAAAGAATAACAATTAAAGAAATCTAAAGTATGTATATTACCAGCTTCTGATTTATCATAAGATCCAGGAACTTCGTAGTATATATCTAATTCAGCTGCTTCTTTTGGTTCTGTTTCAAATATAGCTGGGTTTGTGGTTGTAAAACCTCCATCTGTAGAACTAATTTCAACAAATTCAATCCCAATGTAGGAATTATTATAATTGTTATCATTTACATTCCACTCATCTATTTTTCCAGTATCTGTAGTAGGGTCCCATTCTAAACCACCCCACCCCTGTTCTGCTCTTTGAAAAGTTAAGTTAAATCTTGTAAATTGATTTGTAGTATCATGATATTCATCCCAAGGGAGATAATTTTGGTCTTGGCAATCGTGAGTCGTGCTTTTAATTTCTTCGGCATTTGTAATTTGGTAAACAGTACCAGTTGGGTCTACTTTTCCATTGCCTGTATCTATAAACCTAAATAATCCCCCTGCTGTTTGCAGTTGCGATAGCAAAGCCGGGTTACTAACTTTAATTCCGTCATTTCTACCTGCTCCGTATCCACCAGCCCAGCCAATAGACATTTGCCCAACAACAGTATCTGTCCCCTTTCCATATGTGCTTAAACATCCTGTTCTTATTTTATCAATAAAAAGTCGTTCATGAGAGCCTTGGGCGTCGTCTTTTGTCCAGTTATTACCACCTATATTGCTTACTCCCCAAAAACTTTTTTGGTATCTATTTCCAGTTAAGAAATACAAATAACCTAAGGCTTTTCTAGAATATTCAGCATTTGCTCCAGAAGCCGCTGCTGTAATCTTAGATTCTAATATAGAATCTTTATTAACTTTAACAAAAAACCTTCCAGTAAACTCGGGTTTATTTTGAGTTTCAACTAAAGCTATTTCTAAGTTTAAGCCAGCCACTCTAGTAGGATAGCCATAAGGCAATGCTGATGTAAAATTCATATCAGGCCCAAAAACACTAGCACTAACCATACGTATATAAGTATTGTTATCAGCCAACCCAAACGTACTTATTGAATACCAATTACTTACGGTTGCCCCCGCATTAACACGCATTACTAACCCTGAGGTTGATCTAGTTGCTTCTCCGTATTGTTCATCAAAAGGATCTTTTTCAACCCATAGTTCATTTGTTCCTTCTATAGGAAATCCAGCAATATTAAATTCTGTTGATAAAAGCCCTTTAGATAATTTTGTTTCTTTAAGATATTGAGGAGCTTCATTCTCTATTGCTATAATTTTATACCTAGCTTTTTCAGTAACAGCTACATTATTATCGTGCTCTTTTTTTAATATAATAAATGTTTCTTCATCAACTTTGTTTCTTTCAGCGGAAGGAAATGATAACCAAAGATTACCGTCTTCAGCATCGTAAAACCTGTCTAGGCATAAATTGTAATACTCTTGAGAAGTTTCTTTTACGTAATATTTAAAATAAGGAAATTGAGTTTGTTGATCGTAGTAAGGTATTGCACTTGCTAGCTGAGCTGTTAACTTATTGGATTGTGCGGCTCTATCTTTTAGTAAAACTTGAGCAGCGTTATTGCTGGTAAATACTGGGGTTGTTCTCCCGTACTTGTCCATGTAAGCTACACCTATTTGGTATGTCCTTATTGTTTTTACAGACTCCGCAACTTGTTCTCCATCTATACTAACTCCCACGGCATTACCGTATGGATCAATATCTACAGACACATTGTTATTAACCATTCCAATCATTAATTCTGTTTGCAAAGAATTACCATTAGAATCTAATAAATTAAAATTTTGTGTATAATTACCGTAAAGTAATCTGTTGGCGGTTATCTCCTGAGCTAATGCTTTTCTTGGAACATTATCATAGGGTCTTAATAATTGATTAGCATTCACAACAGAAGTTATTATCTCTGTCTCTATATTAAATAAATTATTAATCCACCCAAGATCATTGCTAGTAAAAGTATCAACAACATATACATTTGCATTGTTTGTTGCTTTATATAATATATCTATACCTACAACATCCACTGGTATATTCGCTGGTCTAAAATTTGAAATTGTAAGTTGGCGAACATTATTAACCATACCTAAATTATAACCCTCTTGCGGAGAATAATTAAAAGCACCTGGTATAAAAGCTGGATTACTAAAAGGTGAAAACGCTGAAAGTTCATTGTTTTCGTATTTGTATCTATATCCAAACCTTGCAAATCTCATTTCAAAGAATGGAGTATCTTCTTCTAAAGTTACATCAAATAAAGTTGTACTTAAAGTAAGAGATTCAGCCCCGGCACCAACAGTTAGTACTTCTACTATTGCCCCTGTTTGATTTGTTCCGGCTCCAATGACAGAAACAACCGAACATTTTATTACAGCATCAATATCTAAAGGATCGTTATCAGCGTTAGTAAACACAAGAACATCTCCTGTTTTGTAATAAGGTAGTGTATTAGAAATCCAATTTAATGTTTGAGGTGGTGTAGTAGTGTCCATAGGAACTATTACATTCACCGGAGCATTTGGCGGATTCCAAGCAAAAGAATGATTGGTTTGAGTATCTACATTTGCAGGTGTTCCGTCAGGAAGCTTTTGTAATGTAGAGTACATAGTTATAGATGGTGGTTGCAACGGGTATTTTTTTATTACCGTTAAATCCGATTCTATAAAGTCTCTGCCATAAATTTGCGAATGAGTTAGGAAGTTTACTGGAGGAACCCAGTCTTTTATGATTATTTTTTTAGGCTCAGTTTGATTGTCTGTCCATATTAACATACCCTCAAGTATGTTTATACCGGTAATTAACTTACTTTTACTGAACTTTAAAATGTTTTGAGTGTCTACAACTAACGGTAAAGTAACCGTTGTTACAGAATTATAAGAAGCAATAACGCTAACATTGTCTGAAGCTATAAACCAATATATTTCATCTGAATTTTCATCTGCTTTAGCGCCAATACACACTGGGTTACTTAAATAACTTATATAACTAGTGGCTCCCCATGTAGTAAGTTTCCCTGTAGTTTCGTTTAAGTAGTTTAAGTTTTTTTCTTTATTACCTTTTATATTTTGAAATGAACCAACTTGTGAATTTTCAGAAGAGGCAATCTCTAGATTTAAAGCATCGCGATATTCACTATTAGGGACTAATCTTTCGTCAAGATCTTTGTTCATTTTCCCGCCAGTAAACGTGTGTATTAATTCTGCCATTCAGTTTTACGATTTAATCCATTTGGATTGGTTTCTCATTACTTGGGCCATTAGATCTGACTTTAATTCTGATAAACGAATTTTAGCATTTCTTCTCGCGGCTGCCATTTCTTTTTTAAATCTTTGTATAGCGTATTCTTGTGTGTTGGCCTTTACGGATAATATAGCATGAGTAATATATTTATATATTGCATCTACAGCAAACTTATGTACTGTCATGTCTTCATCACATCCTAAACCATCACTTATGTATTTTAAAGTTACAATCTTACCTACTAAATTTGAACTAAACCTAATCATACCCTTTGAATGATCTATGTAAAATACACCATTAGCCTGTGCTTGTTCTGGATTCAATCCATATCTACCTCCATAAGCATATAAGTTTAAAAGATCAGGGTTATTTTGCCATGCATTCCAGCCATTAGCATCTCCGCTTATTGGAAATTCACTATTTTTTTGCCATCTTCTTAATGTTTCGGACGGTTGTGGATAAGCCACATTGCCATCTGAATCAAATATGTATTGATAATTATTATCCTGAGCGTAAGGCAAAGGATTGCTTGTTAAGTCTGTTCTATATAAAATTCTTTCAACACCGCTGTTATCAACCCAAGACAATTTAGTGTAATTAACATAATCTTGCGGCATAATCATATATAAACCTGGAGGGCATTCTATTTCCACAGATTTTTCTTGAGGTAATGTATCAAAGCTAAATTCTTGAATAGCTTGTTGGGCATGAAAAACTACATCTGTTCTTTTTACTTTAGGTATAATTTTTTCTTCCCCTACATAAACAACCATAAAGTTATTTATAATATCTGAAATGCTTACAAATTGATAGTCGCCATAATTTTCATCATTACTATCCCATACTCCATCTGGGCCTAAGTAGTATTGTTCTTGTGTTTGATTTATTAATGCCATCTATTATTGTTTTTCTTGTTGAGAGGTTTGTACTTCTATGCTATTTGCAACTTGATACATTTCAATTTGCTTTGTAGAAAGACCAGCAAATGCTAAAATCTTAATTACTAATTCAGTTTCTTCGGAATCATGCAGCTCAAAGTCCACAGAAGTTGTTGCATCATATAGAGCTTCACCGTACACCATTTGGTATCCCCAGGCAGCCTCAGCGGGCTTTTTAATATAATTACACGTAACTCCGGTAATTAACTCACCAGCGGCTCCGTATACTTTATATCCAGATGTGCTTGCCACGAAGACAGGTCTTGAGTTTGTTGGTTTTAAATATTCTGATTGGTTAATCATTAAATATTCATTGTAATTTATACGTTCCGCTTCTACAAGGGTTGTTGTATTAACAACGGTATTAGGTGTAGGGTACAGTGATTTTGAAGTTACTGTGTTCCCATAAACTATTGTACCTAATCTATATAAATCGGCAGGAGTTTGCCAATAAAGGGAGGCGTTATAAGTCATAGCGCCATTTGCTTCAAACAAATTTATTTTTTCATTGAGTATATTAAGCATGTCAGAAAACTCAGTATCATTACCGGGTACTCTTCCAAACTGATTAATATCATAAAAGTATTGTTCGAATATATCTAATTGAGCTTGATTAGCAAATAGATTAAACTCTTGAGGAGTTACATATCCTCTTTGTTCTTTGTTTAGTATTGCTAAAACTCTTTGATAAACAGTATCTACGCTTACAGCCATAATTTATTTTTTATTATTATAATAATAGGCCACCATTTAGTAGCCTATTACTATAATGGTGACTATTTAAGTCTTTTTTCAATTGCCTTATATATTTCCATACCTTCATCCGTTTTAAAGAATGCCGATAATGCTGAATAAGGATGCTCATCAAAAGGCACAGTCATTACTTTACGGCCATTTCCGCCATAAGTAAATGTTCTTTGATCTTGTGATAAATTTAATATTCTTGCTTCAACGGCTTTAATACCAAAATTTCTTAATTGAGTATTATCATCTTGCGCTAATTCCAAGAATAGTTGTGGATTTTTTCTAGCAAATATTAATACATCTCTTTTTAATTCAGATGATGATAAAGTATTTACCGCTTCCCCAACTTCTACACGTAATATTGCTTCAGCGTCATCAAGAGATAAACCTTTAGCCATATTTAATGCAGCCAATTCAAATTCAATCCATTCTACTTCATTAGTTGCTTGCTCTTGAGGCTTGTATTCAACATACCTTTGTCCAAGTGCAGGGTGATATAAAGATAATAACTTTTGTAATACAATATTTTCTTTTGGTACATTTAACTTTCCATCTCGGAAAATTATTCTACCCATAGTAACTTGCCCTTCTTGTTCGTCAACGAACGGCGATCTTTGATTAGTAGCGTATCTTAATTCTCTTTGATACCCTTTTTTCTCATCAAACCAAAGTAATGAAACTTTGTTAGAGTGTGATGTTGGTATTGAATACACTAACGGCTCTTTGCCACTAGCTAATTCATATAATCTATTTTTTATTTCCCAAGTATCTTTTTTTACTTTAGGTATATTTGTATTTTGAGGTGCAACCTCAACAGTTTCCGCTTGTGCTTTTTTAGCCATGATATAATATAATATAAATGTTAATAAGAGTAATAATCACCCTCGTCAGTTCAACGAGGGTAATCACTACTTGATAGTTAATCTATCCTTTTAATAATACAAAGTTATTTGCTGCCTGAGTACACATTGTTCTTTCTGATAAGAAATGCACATTCATAACATCCTTGTCGCTTGTATAGTTTCCGCCAACTGAACCAGTTACCCAAGATTTTAATCTTCTATCATCAGCTTCAGAAGCTCTGTATCTGATGTGTAAGAAAGGTCTTGAAATATTCTGTCCTAATTGTTGATCGTAAACTGTAGAAGTTCCAGCCGGTACAATAACACCTTTAATATCGTCAATTAATCCACGAGTTGTAGAATCATTTAAATATTTCCAGTCTGTTTTATAAAAGTCATAAGCTCCTCTTCTGAATCCAGAGAACCCAAGATTAAGTGCCATATCTTCAGAGTTGTCAAATACACCGTAAGATGTACCACCAGCTCCGTAAGAATTTTGAGCAGCCAACATGTCGTCAATACCTAGAGACGTAGCTCTATCTAAAAACATCATATTTTCCTCAATAGCCCCCTGCTTGTCTAGTTCTTGTAAGATAGTATCGAATTGATTGATACCTGTTGCAGCACCTACTGTGCCAAAATCAGTTCCTGCCCACACTAATCCTCTTTGTTCTAGTGTAGAGAATAATCCTTGCATACCTGAAAGCGTAGCTCCTGCTGCATCCGCAAATGGAGTAGCTGCGTTTTCTGCTTCAACCATACTCATCTCTAAGTAATCCTCAAATCTAATTCTTGATTCATGCTCTGATTTTAAGTACCATAAGTATCCACCAGTTCCTATTTCAGTAGTAACTTCAACCCATCCTATTTGAGCAACGTCTGAACCGTTAACCTCATACTTGTCTCTTAAGATGATTGGTTTATTACTGTAAGGTGTAAAAGATGCATCAACTGAATTACCAGCTAATTCTGATCCTTTTCCATATTCAGAACCATATACGAATAAACTAAGAGGTGCTCCTGCAACTGCTCCAGCTAGAGCTGCTGTAAGATTTCTGTTAGTGTTATCATATACTTCTATATTGTATGTTTGAATACCACCTGCTAAAGCCCCTAAAGACTTAACAAATGCTTTATTCACTACATTACCGCCTGCTTTTAGCGATACAACTATTGTCATACCTGGGCCCAATAATGGAACTTTCCCATCAGCTCCCGGTGAAGGTAAACCAATTGTTTGTGTTCCTGGTGCCGCTGCTCCAGCAGCCGGTGCGTTAGATACTGCTGTATTATAAGCAATATGTAATCTTCCTTGTTCTGACCAAACTACTTGATCTGACGCCATAGGCATCTCTGCTCCAACCATTCTTAAGAAACCAGTGATAGTACGGTTACCGTATCTCTCTACTTCTTTCTCATAAACTTCGGGTAAAAATTGTTGAGTCCAGGTCATATCTGCTAAAGATAAATAGTTATCTCCAAACAGTCCCTTAACTGGTCTCGGTGTAAGGTGGTTTAAATTTGCCAACGTTGCTGGCGCTACTTCAAATGCCATAATAAATTATTTTAAATGTGTTTAAATGTTTTAATTCGTAATTTTGAATCAGCGGCTCCTGAATCGACTGATCTAACTGTAAACCCATTAGAAGATTTCACTTCCTGATGAACGCCTCTCGCTCCCATCTGGACATTTTTGCTTTTCTCCATACTTGTTTTCATGGCATCGGCTTTACCTTGCTCATAAAAATGATTTGCAATTGAGTCTGCATTCATAGCTGTGAATAATCCCTTGTGATAACCTTTAGCGTCTGACATTTCATTTTTTTCATTCAAGAACTTCTTGACAAAATTGTTAATGTCGCTTTGGTTTTCTTTAATAGAGTTAGCATCTTTAACTTTAAAACGATATTTTTTATCCCCGACTTGATAATCAAAACCTTTGAAATCATCACCGAAAACATTGTTCGTTTTATTTAAAAACACTTCTGTTTGCTTCTCAGCTATTTGAGTTGCCTGTTCATTTTCTTTTGTATAGCGATTGAAAAACTCCACCGCTTTTTGTTGCTCAGGTGCTAGTTTAGAACCTGCTTTTATTTCTTTGTAGTATTTAGATTTTAATCCATCTAAATGATTTTTAGCTTTAGCTAATTCTTCTCTCTGCGATATTTTTTTACGCCTTACATCTCTTTCGTCATCAACATCTTCGTCAAAAGAAAACTTATCTTCCATAAGAAAGTCAATATCTTCTCCCTCTAAATGTGGTCTTGTGTTTTCGTAGTACTCTCTTAATAATTGGTTATCGTTTAATTGAGTATAATCTTGATTAAGTTTAACATAATCCTCTAGGCTACCACCTGTTTCTTGCATAAACTCTACAACTTTTTGTATGTTTTCTGGTAAAGGCTCTGCTGTGTCCTGCGATTGCTGTACAGCTTGTTCAACTTCTTGTTTTAATTCTTCTGTTTTTTCTACAACCTCTTCCTCGGTTATTTCTTCGAGAACGGATTCTTCAGTTTGAACGGGCTCTGGTTGTTGTGGTATTTCTTTTTCCACTTCTTGTACAGGTTCGGTTTGTTGATCTGCAACCACGTCTGCTGTTTCTTGCTCTTTATTGGCATCTTCTTGTGGATTATTAATTTTGTTTAAATCTAATTTAATATTACCGCTTTCTTCATTTATTGAAGCTACCGGATTAATATCTTTTTTAGGCTCGGCTTTTTCTTCAACCGCTTTTTTTACAGGAGCTTCTACTTTTTGTTCCGCTACTGGTTCTTTTTTTTGTGGTGCTTTAATTTTAAAGCTACCTTCTGTTTTAGTTTCTGACATGATAAAATATTATATGATTGTTATTATTATTATTACCTAGGATCAAACGCACCTAAGCCAAATCCACCGCCCATTGTATCGTTTCCTCCGGATTCAAAATTAGTAGGGGGTGTATCATTTTTTCTTTGAGAGATCATTTCACTCTGCTGCGTACCTTGTATTCTTGTACGTTGATCTTTACGATCTTCTATTTCTTTTTCTTTAGCTTTAGCATTATCTACTTCGATACCCTTTAGCTGCATGTTGTACTGGAATTCTAAAGCCATTAATTCTTTTTTAGCTCCAACCTCTACGCTAATTCTTTGCTGTTCAATTTGACCTTTAAGTTGTTCTAATTGAGATTTAGTTTGGAATAAAGCTTGGTCTTTTTGAACTTCAGCTTGTGCTGCCACTTGCTGTGCTTGAGCATTAGCTTGAGCTTGAGCTTGTATGTTTGCCTGTTGCTCTTGTTGTAATCTTTCTTGACGTTTCTTTTGTCTAACTTTTAACAATTGATTAGCTAATTTAAGATTTTTAACTTCTCTTATATCGATAGCATCGGATAAATCAATTAACCCAGCACTTAGAGCCTGTTGAACATTGTTTTCTAAAAGCTGTTTCTCTTCATCATCAGGTGTTAATTCTAAGAATATACCAAAGTCATGCAAATGAAGATCTTTCATTTCGTCTAAAGTAGCTACATTAAATCCACCTATCTTTTGTATAAAAGATTCTTTAGCTGGATGATATTCTAGTATATCTGATATTCTAAGAGATAAACATTCTGCAGTTTCTCTAGTTAAATAAAGTCCTGCATCTAATATATGTCTTGTTGCCGTGTTTGAATTAGCCGCTGCCATTTTTTGTACACCAACTAAAGCTCTTGCATCTGGAGTACTACCATCTCTTGCTTCATTAAGACCAGTTACATCTCTTATCATTTGTAGATAATAATTGTAAGTTGATATTAATGTTTGTAGCTTTTGACCACCGCTCCCTGTTTGAACTTCTTGAATTGGCACTTTGCCAGGATTCATATCACCTTCTTGTGTAAACGATCTACCTATAATAGAACCTGTTTGGAAAAACATATTTAACGCTTCCTGAGGGTTATAGTTTGTGCCGTTACCTAAATCAACTTCATTAATACCGTCAGCATCTAAATAAACACCGTCTGGTATCATTCTTTGTAATACTTGTTGTAGCTTTAAATGCGTCAATTGTATCATGTCAGCAAAAGCAGTACAACGACTTACTATTGATTCAATTTTACCTTGATACATTCTCGGTGCTGTAATGGCATAATTCATTTTAACCTTAGTGCTATCACTTTTAGGTCTCATCATATTCTTAGCCATCTCCCATTTAAGAACAATATCTGTTCCCAATATCATAACACCTTCGTATAATACTTCTAACGATCTTGACATTTTGCCAAATTGCTCTTCGTACATTTCAACCGGTGGATTGAACTGATCGTCTCTAACAATTATCTTGGATGCTCCAGTAGCAGTTTCTTTTACTTTATAAACTTCGTTCATGTAAGTCTTATAATTAAAGTAAAGTACTTGTACTATATTTTGATCCCTATTGTTATTATTTGTATTGCTTATATTATTATTCCAAACACCGTAATTTTGAGATCCTTGCTGTTGGATTTGTTCCATCTGCTCCTCAGTTAGATTCGGAAACTGCTTTTTAAGCTCGTTTAAGGGCACGAATTTAACTTCCCCTGCATAATATATATCTTGAAAATACGGGTCCTCTGTGTAAGAATAAATTAAATAAGCCGGATCAACATACTCTACGGTAACGCCTTCTGCTTCTGTAAAATTATTCTTAACAGCGCCTATTCCAAGTGTTGTAAGATCGTAATAATATCTTTTCTTTGTTAAGTCATATCTGTTTTCATCAAACATAACACTCAAAGCTTCTTCTTCTGCTATTTCAATTCCTTGCTTATAGCTTAGTTGCATGTGTAAATCTAATTCTTCCTCTGAATCTGGTAATCTATCTGGGTTATTTTCAAATAAATTAATACCAAAATTTTCTTGAGCAAATACGTTTAACTCTTCTGTTTGCAAGTCTCTAATAATAGACTCCATATATTTAGTTCTTTTACTAACTCCATATGGATCTTGTGAATAAGCTGTTAAATCAAATGATCTATCTGCTATTCCGTTAACTACTATATCAACAAATTTAGATAATATCGGCACTGGCTTCCAGTCTAAATTCAAATAAGACAAATCACCGTTTATAGACATTTCGTCTTTATACTTTTGTATTGGCTGTTCTCCCCTTGCATATAGCCTTAAGCTATGGAACGTATTTTGATTACTCCTAAATCTTGTAACGCCAGAGTTGTTCGAGAACCACTCATTTTGAATCGCTCTTCCAATCTGGAGTCCGTAGTCTCGTGACATTTTCTCTGCATCACTTGCAACTTGACTTGGAAAAAAACTATTTACTACTCCTGCCATATTACTATTTTATTATTTTTGATGATGATCCCTCGATTTGATATTTAGCAAATCTTATACTAATTGGTGCTCTTTGCATTTTATTGTTTGGTCTATACAAATCTTTATGACAAGCCATAATAGCGAGCCCAGAGCTAATAGCGGCATCAAATTTTGTTCTATTATTTATATCGAATTTAGACCAGTCTTGTAACGTTTCGTTAAAGTACATTGTTCCGTATTCGTTTTGGTCGTTCAAACCTACGTGCTTATCTATATACATTTCAATAGCGGCTGCGTGAGCTTGTTTTATATCTTCACTTGAATTAGGTATTCCGCCTATTTCTCTTTCAGTCACGGATAACTTGTTCCATAACTTATCTGGCCTATTCATTGAATAGCCTCTATAGCCTCTTCTTTTAAAATAATATAAAAGTCTAGGTTTGTTATTTTCACAAAGTAAAGGCATGCCATAAAATACACAAGCCATTAACACGTCTTCAAAAAACATTTCTGCTGTTTGTGGTCTTGCAATATATTCAAGAAAAAAAGTACTTGGTGGAGCATCTTCCATGCTAAACTTAGTTAAACCGTGTAAAGCCCCTTTAGATCCCCTTCCGTCTGTTGTTCCTGATATATCATAACTATCACAACCGAATGCCCCCATATGCTCATTACCGGGCCATCTAATACCATTTTTAGATATTTGTCTATTTTGTATATTGTAAGTAGGTATCCAGCTTATAAGAAATCTTCCATTTGGATTTGGTGAAAACATTACTTTAGAATCTTTTACTCCATGCTCCCATTGAAAACTACCTCTTGTTAAAACATTGCTGTTACCTAAGTCTTCGTTGTAATCTATTTGTTCGTATATTTTTGCTAAATTAAATATACTGTTTTTTGTTTCGTCTCTAAATGCGTGCTCTTCCGTTCTTGGGAATTGTCTGTAAAATTCATTTAAAGCATCTTGATCTCCTTTTAATCCCTCAACTTCATTACTCCAATGCTCTATTACACCTACATCTATTTGATCCCCTTGAGGGCCAACAGTTTCTGATTTTGGTGTGTTGAATACAGGTAAGCCATAAGAATCAATGAATCCCTCGTAGTTCCATTCCATAGGTATGAACAAAGAATAGAGTCCTGAGCGAGTCTGTCCATTGGCGTTTCTTTTTGTAACATCAGAGCTGTTGTATAGTTTCTTAAAGTTTTCCCCTCCTTTATCTAAAGCGTTTGATGTTGATCCCATCATACACTTTCCAATAATTCTAGATCCTAACCTTAATGTTGTTTTAGTAACCCTCCAATTATTGAGGATGTTATTTGGTCTTTCCCATTTTCCGCTTTCATCATGTACAAGGAGTTTTAGTTTCTCCCCATCGTAAGCATTGTCTCCTGTGTTTTTCCAATCAATTGTTGTGTCCAAGCCAGCGAGTATTTCTTTTCCCTCATTGCTGTCAAGTTTTCTACGTGTAAATTTAGAAGCGGGTACACGGTAGGCAAGCTCGGTTTTGGGTCTGTCCATACCGTCTTGTATTGGTTTAAAGAAAAACGGGAAGTTAACACTAATGGGTACGACTTTGTCGGTAAACATTTTCTTTGCATCAGAACCAGACTTGGATAATATACCAAATCTTGAGTCACTTGATATTGTGGCCATGTTAACTGTTTCCCCAGAAGCCATGAATGAAAATCCACTACGTCTATTTTTGAGGTAAGACATACCGTAGCATCTTTTATCTGCTTTACAAGCTTCCCAGAATATATAGAATAATCTGTTTGACTCCCTAAAGTCTGGCTGCCCAACATCAATCTTGGACCACTGCAGGTACATAAAGTGAGTACCAGTAATGTAAGTATCCACACCCTTATTATTGAACCAGTGACCGTATTCTCTTTTATTGAAATTTTCATCTATATATTTCCCCCAAGTTTGTTTAAATCCTTCTGGATATTCTCTCCAATCAAAAATACTTTTAATACCTTTTAATTGTTTAGGATATTCTTCAGGCGTCCATTTATCTGTAGCTTTGCTAAGTTTTCCTGGCGTTTTTGGTAAAGCTATTTTAAGATTTTGTATCTCGTATATTTCGCCTATTTGACCAGTCTTGCTAATAACAACTACATCGTGTTCTTTGCTATAACCGTATTCCCACTTTTTTCCTTTATTAAGTCTAGATATTGTTGTAAGCTTTATAGGCTGTATAATTTTATATAGCGTTTGCTCGTACATTATTTAGATCTATTTTCAGCAAAACCACCAAATGAAGATATTTCAATTTCTTTTTTTGGTTTGTTATCTAATATTCTTTCTTCTTCCTCAATGCGGTTAAGTATTTCAAAAGCATCAAAAATTGCTAGCTTTTTTGTAGCTGCTGCATTCTTAAGCCTATCGGCTGATATATCATCATCTGAATCTACAATAGCTTCTTTAGCAACTTTTATAAGCTCCTCAACTGCCCTGTGCCCAGCTTGGATTATACTCTTCTTCGTTTCCTTGATGTTCATATTTGATTGTAATTGAATTGGTGGGTACTCGGTATAACCTCTGCCCTTCTATTATAAATTCATATTCTGAATTCGGTCTAAACCCTATCAATTGCTCTTTTTCAAATTCACCGTTGGAGTATTTTACTATACCCTTTAATGGCTTTTCAGCATCTAAAGAAAACGTTTTAGTTTCTTTAATTGGCATAACAAAAACAAAACCATTTAAAGCTTTCCATTTGTTATCTTTTTTATAAGCATATATTTGATCTGGTTGAACTAAATATACATTTTCACTTAAATAGTTTTTACTATTTTTTTCTTTACCTCTAACATCTCTAAATCTTCTAAATATGTTATGATGTACAATAACTTCATAACCTTCTTTAAGTTCTTTATACTTATTAGCTAACGGTAAACTTAACACTTTACCTATTCTATTTACGTATTCGTGATTTTGTAAATCTGTATTTAATAATAGTTCTTGTCCTTCTATATCTTTTTTTCCAGTTGACCTACTACCCTTCGGCTCAACTAAGTAATTGAATACACTGTGCATTTACCATGAAAGATCATATTCAACAGATATTGACATGTTCTTGTTGAAATCTTTCCAAGGCATTAACATATCTTTTTTAGTAATGTAGATAGAGTACTTTTCTTCTTCCTCTACAATATGGGCTATAGTATGACCACCATACACTTCCTGTCCAACAGCATAGTGCATGGCGTCATTTTTATAGTCTTTCCCAACGCTTATTTTTCTAATTACTTGCTGGGACATCTACTTCACTGATTTCACCAGTTTTAAGATCGATATTTACAGAGCCATATTCTTTTTCAAGATCAGCTTGCATTTTTTGTAACCCTTCGGCAATGCCTTGCAGCTGTGTAACTAATGTAGCCTTATGGCCTTCTATTCCACCAATCTGCATTTGGATTTGATTCTGTTTGTTAACAGCTTCTTGTAATCCCTTTAATTGCTCTTCTGAAATTGATTTTACTTCTTTGTGATCTACGTCAATTGCTTTTACTTTACTCATAATGATTTAATTTAATTGTTTGGTTTTTGTTTATAAGGAAATGCTTTATTTAACATTTCTTTTCTATTCTTGCATCCGCAATCACCAGGTAGCTTATCTACTAGTTTCTTTATTCCGGTTGCTTTGGTTATTTTTTCTATGGTGTCCCCTAATCCTTTTGATTTCATTTAGCAATTCCATTTTCTTAATGCAAGAGCTTTTCTTGTTGGTTCACCGTTTGGTTTTTTCATTGGGCCTGCCATACCGCCCATTCTTGCGCAAAATGATTTACGTCTTTTGGCATCTTTACTTCCAGCCTTTAATTTAGAAGGCTTAGTTGTTACTGCTGTTTGTAGTTTAGATCCAGGATTTTCTTTTTTGTAAGAATCAACACCCTTTTGATTTAAACCACCATCAGGATTTTTTCCTTCTTTGCGTTCCCAAGCTGCAGATTTCTTTGCAGGGGATTCGTGGCCGTAACCTTTTCCTTTTAATTTTAAATGTTCTTTTTTGCTTTCAGCAACTTCAACCGCACCATCTTTGCCATACATTTTGTGTTGCTTAAACTTTGCCTTTTTAATAGGGCTTCCGTATCTCTCAGTCGTCATTAAAGCTGGAGAACAAGGTTTCATTTTGAATGCCATTATTTAAAGTAATTTTTCTTCATTGGTGACTTTGATTTAAAAAAGCTATTAGCTGTTTTTGTTGGGCCAGGAGGATTTGTATTTGATGCTGCTTTTTCTTTAGCCGCTTTTGCTGCCGCTGCTGCTTCTCTAATTTTTTTAGCTTCTATTTCTTTTTTATTTCTTACGTCTTGCTCCTCTTTAGTTAAATCTCCTTTTTCTAAATTTCTTTGCGCGCTTTTAAATGTTCCGTCTTTACCTAAAGGATCTGAACTCATTTCAACTTGTCTTGTTCTAGCTGTCATGTTTTTCTTGAAAGCGTCAAGCTCATTAGTATTTTCAGTAAGCTTGGAATTTAATCTATCAAACTTTCTACCAGAAACAATGCCAGCATCTTTTAATTTTTTTAATTTTCTATTTGTATTGTCTAGTTTGTTTTGAGATTGACGAACATCTTTACCGGATTTTTTAATACTTCTGCTTTGCTGCCTAACCCTCCAAGGTGACATAGCGTCATTAGTATCTCTTGTTTGTAAAGGTATTGAATCAACTTCATCTGTACCATCAATAGCATCAGAGCCAGGTTTAGCTTCGGTACCACTTGTTCCATAAAGCGGATCTTTCATAGCTCTTCCAGAGTATGTTTCAAAGTCCTCATCGGCTTTTCTATAACCTAAAGTAAGTGCGTCATCATATGCTTGCCTTAATGATTTTTTATTTGTACCAGGAGTACCAGCAACAGCAGGAGTGTCTTCTCCTAAAGTAATAACGTTAGTGTTTACTTGCTTTATAGGAGATTCAGCTTTTTTTTTAGCCATTGAATACCCTCTTTTTTTACTTGGAGATGGTATATCTTTAGTTTGGTTGTCCCCGTATACACCAGCTGGACCTACGTTTAACAAAGGTTCTGTAATACCTTTCTTTTGATTAAATAAACCTGCGTTTACTCTTGCCGTAATTGGCGTGTTCTTTTTTCCTTTTGTTCCCATTATAGTTAGTTATGTTATTCGGTTAAATCAGCAGCTTTAGGTTCTTCTTTCTTTTCAAAAAGCTTGCCGACTTCTGCGCTAGCATCTACAAATTTTTTGCCAGTCAAAGCAGCACCAGCAACTAGTGTTTCGTTTATTTTGAATGGTGATAATTTGGATTTTTGTGTTATAGGGTTAATTTTAGCAGGACTAGCTAAGTCGCCACCATAACCATCTTGAAAATAAGCTTCACCGCCGTAAAAGTTTTTCTTTTTACTTGGGCTTGAAAATCTTTTTTCAAATGATGCTTTTGCTTGCTTTAAAGATACATCTTCGCCACCAACACCTTGTCTTGGTCCTGGATCTGATTTCTCTTGAAAACCGCTAGCGTTTTGTTTTGCCTCAATTTTATTAAGTCTACTTGCTTGTCCTCTATATGTAATTGCCATAGTTATGATTGTTTATATGCTTCGTCTTCCCACTCAAAATCTGGATGACCTTCATTCATTGTAGCTCTACTATATACTCTAGCAGGGCTTTTGGTATCTCTTTTCCAAGTTACGGAATCGGCAGAGTATTGTAATCTACCAGAAGCTAGCTGATCTAAATGCACTTTTTCGTGAGCTACAGCATCTTCTATTTTCTTTTCAGATAATTTAGAATTAACAAATATTGTTCCATCTCTATTAGCTTCAGCTTCCACCCCTTCTTCCAAATCATCTTTTAAAATAACTGGAGTACCAAACTGAGATGTTTTTTCATGTATCCCAAATACTTCTGAATGAGGTTTTAACTTAAATGCCATTATCCTTTATAACCAGATTTATTAGCAGCCTGTGCATTTTCAGCATAATGCTTTCTTGCAGATGGGCTTAATTTTTGATTTGATGCTTCTTTAATGTCGTAAGACATTCCTTTATTTTTTTTAGCTGGTGACTTAGCTGCAATTGCATCTACAATTTGCTTTGGTAAATTTTTCTTTTGCTTAGCTGTTTGCTTTGCCGGAGATTCGTAATCTTTTTTTGATTTGCTTTCGTCTCCTTTTTTACCACCGTACATTTTAGCCGGTGATTCGTAATCTAATTTACTTTTAGATTCGTCTCCTTTTTTACCACCATACATTTTGGCAGGTGATACAGCTCCACCTTTTCTTGCACCAATTTTGTTTGGCCCAATACCTTTAAATCCTGAATATCCCATTTTTTAATTATTTATTTGTTAGTTTTTTGTTTATGCTTTTTTGGGCATATAACATTTCTTTTTTCTATATTTCCCACCTGCTTTTTTACAAGCTATTCTTTCTTTACTTGCCAAAGTTATATTGCCTAATTTCTCACCAATATCTTTAACTTTCGACACTACCTTGTCTTTTATATCATCTGCTTTTTCTGCTACAACTTTAGGCAAATCTTTAACTTTAACTTGCTTTGCTGGTGAAGATGGAGATGAAGATACCACAGGCTTTATTGCTTGGGGTGTTTGATGTCCTATTGATTTTAACAACGGAGATTTAGGGTTCATTTTAAATGCCATAATTATCTTTCTTTATCTTTTATCATATCGTCAATAGCTTTATTATAAACTTTGTCCGTATATGTTTTGTTTTTATAAAACTTACTTCTTATTGAAGTGGGTAAATCTTCTTCTGCTAATAGTATTCTATATATTCTATTAATTAAATTCTTACATTTAAATGATGTTGTATATACAGTAAACTTTTTTGTTGTTCTATTTCTTTGACTCCACACATCGATCCAGCCATCGCTTCTTAATCTTTCCCATCTGGCTTTATCCCAGGAGTATGTGTATACACCTTCAATAAAATCATTACGTGTAAAATGCTTTTTACAATCTAAATAAAATAACAATTCAAGATCTGCATCTTTTATGTCATAAGTTTTACAAGCCCATTTTCTAACGAGCCTGTAATACTTAAACAAATTCATTTCTCTTAGGTCTTTAGAAGTTAGTCTCATTCAATTAAAACGACATCATTGATAGTTATGACATAATACATTTTGTCTTTCCATTCAATACCATGACCTGCATGCTTATCGTATCTAATAATATCACCTTCTCGTACATACTCTATTTTATCTCCTATGCTTATAGCTCTTGCCTTTAAGTACCTAATGTCGGTATTTTGACTTTCTGTTATCTCAAGGCCACCTACTGTCTTCGGCGCCTCTTTTATCTTATCTATTACGATGTAGTAATTAATTGCTTTCAAGAGACCTTACGTTTGAGATTATACAATCAGCTGATACAATTGTTGTAGCTACACTTATTGCATTCTTCAATGCGGTCTTAGTAACTAATACAGGATCAACTATTCCGCTGTCTATCATGTTTTTGTAACACCCACAAGTGGCATCAACTCCAACACCTTCCCAGCCTTTATCTTCTATATCTTTATTGACTTTAACATACTCCTTAGGATTCATTATATCTGCATAACCAGCATTTTCTAATATAGTATGGTATGGAGATGTTATAGCGGCTAATAATATGTCATATCCGGCACTTTTGCTTTCTATGATTTGTGAGGCGTTTAATAATGCAACTCCACCACCTGCAACAATACCTTCTGCTAATGCAGCTTTAGTAGCGTGCAATGCATCATCAACCCTATCTTTTTTTTCTTTTAGCTCAACTTCTGAATCAGCACCTATGAATAAAACAGCAACTTTGCCAGTAAGCATCGTAAGTCTTTCTTCTAGTTTCTTTTTAATCCAGCCGTTTTTTTCCTTTTTAATTTTTCTTTCTACGTCTTTAATTCTTTCGACTACAGATTCTGTAATTTCGTTAATTTGAAGCGTAGTGTTTTTAGCGTCTGTAACAGCTTTAACAACCTCTCCTAATACATTTACATCTATTAAGTCTAAGTCATCACCCAGCTCCTCGTTAACAGCGGTAGCACCCGTCAGGATAGCTAAATCTTCTATAGCATCTTCTTTAGTTGGCCCAAATCCTGGTAAATCAACAATATTTACTTTAATATTACCTTTTACTTTATTAGCTAATAAGGTAGCATATGGTTGCTGATCTACAGAGGCAACAATAAGTAAAGATCTTTTAGTCTTAACTACGTGCTCTAGTATATTCTGTATTCTACGAACATTAGGTATTGCTGACCCTACTATTAATACATAGGGGTTATCCAATACTGCTGTTCCTTTTTCTTTGTCAGTTATCAAATGAGGTGATCTTACTGGTGAAGCAAATTGTGTTCCTTCTACAAATTCAACATACGTTTCATTCGTAGGAGAGTCTTCCATTAATACGACTCCATTTTTTCCAACTTTTTCGTAAGCTTCTCCAATTTTGTCGCCAAGCTCTTCGTCGTTATTGCAACTAATATATGCAACATTGCTAAGCATTTCACCTTGAACTTCAATACTGGTAGTCTCAAGATAATCCATGATCTCTTTAGCACAATCTGTAACTCCTTCTTTAATGTCCCTAATTGATTCTTCGCCATCGTATTCGTTTAGTTTATTTAATAGTGATTGAGCAAGGACGATAGCCGTCGTGGTACCGTCTCCTGCCTGTTTCACTGTATTGCTAGCAGCTTCCTTTATTAAGGTTGCTCCTATGTTCTCGACCGGATCGATTAAGACTACGCTTTCCGCAACGGTTACACCATCTTTTGTAATTACCGGCCTGCCCATTCCGTCTTCATATATAACGCATTTTCCAGAAGCTCCTAATGTTGACTTCACTGCGTTTGATAATTTATAGACTCCGGACATAATTTTATTTCGTGCATCATCGCCGAAATTCAGATCTTTAACAATCTGACTTGGTAAATTGAATTCCATTTAATTAAATTTTATTTGATTATATTATATTACTTGAATGTTTTTACCACTTTCGGTCCAGATATATAATCTAGTTTTCTTTGGTAATGATCAACAGAACCATTGATAGCAGTTTCAGCGCCATCGATGGTTTCTCTTCTGGTTACATCTTGCCAAGATTCTTCTTTGTCAGGATGCTTAATTTCGGTTTGAAAAAATCCATTTGGTAACTGGGTTATTCTCCAGTTAGATTTGTCAGCTGCATGCTTCCAAGTTTCTAAGGTTTTTTCTGTTGGTTGTGGTTGACTACTCCACGTACTAGTCTGGTAAAATAGTGTCATTGGTTTTGGTTTTAATTGACATTGGTTTCATACCTCTTTGGTATGGGTTTATTATTACGTATTATTCTTCGTCATTAACTTCTTCTTCTTCTTCAATTTCTTCTTCTTCTTCTTCAATTTCTTCAACTGGCGGTGGAGGTGGTACTGGGGTTTGCCAAGTGAAATATAAATCTTCGTTTACTGGTGTAATTTGAGATTCTATACTTGCAGCAATAGATGCTTGCATTGCTGGTACGTTTAAAGATCCTTCTAGCCACCCAATAACTATAGCTTCGAAAGCTTCAGTATTTTCGTAAGGCACAAAAGGTTCGCCGGCT